>Ga0154371_1151_pt3 | contig 60436 bp, 55 predicted proteins | sample RifGroA2_FD_105615 | JGI IMG/M metagenome (GOLD analysis project Ga0154371, IMG submission 105615) | Ignavibacteria bacterium GWA2_35_9
GACTCACAAAATTTTCCGATGCAATTAGTTCAAGCTTTTCCTGTTGGCGTTTGGTTTCAAGATTTAATACATCAAAGATTTCTTTATCATTTTTTAAGTGTGTGTACATAATCCTACTTAAAGTTTTTTTGGAAATTGTGATTGAAATTTAAGCTTAATTCATGATGTTATGAAATGAGTATAAAATAAAAAGGTTCCAGAAAGTTTATTCTGAAACCTTTTATTTAAAGAATAGCTGAAATAATCATTAGGGTACTGTAATACTTTTTCCTATCCAGCCATAACAATTACCTATAATAGGAATGCTCTGTCCTGATTTTAACCCTCTAAAGAAATAATCCTCCTGAGAAGGAACAGATCCTGAAAGAGCAGATATTCTTTCCTGTGCCTGAGTTACTGTCGGGTCCATATTTTTTGCTCTTCTATAAGTATCTACAGCAAGCAGATAAACTAATTTATCTTCAAATTCAAACCCGCAGCTTCTTGCCGCCTGCTCGTATAAATTCCCGATATAATAAATCGGCAAACCCCAGTTGTTCCCAGCGTCGCTTGCTTTCTCAAACTGGCTTCGTGCTGCTGCAAGCTGTCCCCTGTCTCTGTATACAATACCAAGATTTAAATAGTGTTCCTTTTTATCAGGCTCGAGCTGAATTAATTTTTTATATGCATCTTCTGCTTTGCTTAGCTGTTCATTCTTATGATATGCAGAAGCTAATTGAGTCCAATAGCTTGATGACTCCGGATTTTTAGATACAAGAAATTCAAGCGCCGCAATTGCTTCGGCATATCTGCTTGCCTTTAAAGCTGTAGAGCCATATTTCCATGCTTTCTCAACATTCTCATGATCCAGATCCCAGGTTTTCTTTAATATGTCAACCAGTTCGTCAATATTTTCAACCAGGGTTTCCAGTTCCTGCTGCCATTGCGGATTATCGGGTTCCTTTTCGCTAAGGTAATTATATAAATCTAATGCTTTTTGTTTGTAATCATTAGAGCCATCATCCATGTTGGCTTTATATAATTTTCCCAGCCTGTCGTAGTAATAAGTCAAAGTATTGGAATCATATTGGATAGCTGTTTCATATTCTTTGATAACTGTTTCAGCATCCAGACCAAGCCAGGTTTCTGAAATAAAAGCTTTCTTTGCCTGGAAATAACCTTTTGCATCGGGATAGTATTCTTCTGCCAGATTGTATAAATAAATAGTAGTATCTTCAATTACTTTGATTTCATCTTCAGAAAGATCTGAAGAATCATGAAGATACCAAAGCGCGTCTTCCATCTTATAATAAATCCATTTTGCAAACTTCTTCTTATCTAATTCAAGTACAGTCCAGCCGTAAGGAAGAGCACTTTTATAATCTTTATTCTTATGATATTCTGAGAATAAACTGTATTGAGTGAGCAACTTCATAGAATCAACAGGAGCATCAGAATTTTGAGCCGATATAACGCCTGTGATCACCAATAAATTGAATAAGAATATTTTAACGAATCGCTTCAAGGTAGCCTCTAATCAATATAAATAATAAAATTAATTTTCCCTTCTAACAAACCAGAGTTCACCAAAACTAATACCTAAAGATAACCTGATAACATTTTCTTTAATTAAATTAAAATCAGTAGTTCCTCTTATTGCATAAAGAATTCCTATATCCAGAGTATTATCGTTACTAATCGGCAATGAAAAGCCACCTGTAACTGAGTATTGATTAATTCCTTCATTATTGACCGAATATTGTGTTTCTTCAAAGCTTAAACCTGTACGCCAGATTATTTGTTCCCAGAAAGAATTACCAGGATCTTTTTCAGGTTTGTATTCAAATCCAAGACTAACTTTCTGAAAATTACGTAATTCCGGACGCTTAAAACCATTGATTTTATAATCAGACCAAGGTTGAAAGGTATAATCTAAACTTAACAAATATTCATTATTAAAAACAGTATTTAGCCCTAGCGAAAGCCTGAAGGGAACACCTGCTTTAGCCTTTCCGTAACTAACAGTATCGATACCTGATGATGAAGTTGCTGTTAATATGGAATCAATATTTAAATTACCCAGGTAGCTTATTGAACCACCAAATCTGAAATCAGTGATACTTCCTGAATCGATTAAAGAACTGAAATCCGGGCTAATAAAACCAAATGTTACACCAACGCCATCAGGTCTAAAAACATTTTCGTATTCGGCAAAAGAGCTACCCGCTTCCAAAAAATCTATCCTGGATTTATACTTTAAGTTTCCAAAATAATAGTCAACTGAACCTCCAAGTACCAAATCAAAAGGAAGTTTATAAGAAGTGCCGAGGAACAACTTCGTTAAACCTCCTGAACCCTGGTAAGTCAATTTATACGGGTCATCTGTATAGAATGTTTGTTCCACATTATAACTCACATTGGAAAAAGGTACTAAGCCCGCCGCTATTCCTATCCCATATAACTGACTTGCCGGAAAAGCAATTGTTAACCCGGAAAATTCAGTTTCTGCTACATAACCGCTATTGCTATTATCCGATAAAAACATACCGTTATAATATAATCCAAATTCAATTCTGCTTTTACTTAGTTTATACCATCCGGCAGGATTTAATGAATTAATAAAATTCTCATCTGCTACAGATACTCCGAGTTGCCCCATTCCTAATCTTCTGGCTGAATAAGAATGTTCAACATCTCCGAGCCCGATTCTTGTATATGATGAACCGTTCTGTCCATAATATACCGGAGACACAATCATAAAGACTACCGCAATTATTAAAAATTTTTTCATCATTTTTTTACTGTATAAGTTATTTTCAGTAAGGGACGGTCACTTAGATTAGCAGAGTTACTTCCTTTTATCGCTATGAGTTCAGCCCCTGCCAAAGGACTGCCGGTAGTAAGAAGTAAACCGTTGTTATTATTTCTTATCCACTCTCTTACAAAAGCTGTTATATTTCCACTATACTGATTTCCACTTCTCGATAAGCTTGCAACCGTGGAAGATATACTATCAGTGTTAGTACTATCGTATAAAAAGTATGCATCAACAGCATCTGAATAATCAGTTCCGACAAATGTTTCCAGTGTATCAATATTCAATACTAATTCCGCATTATTTACAACTGCATCTTTCGGGAATTCCTGCAGATTAAAAAACAATTTTGAAACTACAACATACCCTGACCTTAGAGGAATATTTCCACCGGACACAGTTGGAACCTCACCCACTACAATACTTAGATCAGAACTGCTATAAAATTCCACTGTATCAACATATACTCCCGATTTTTCTATAACTACAGAGATAACCGGGTAATCGGTAAGGCTTGATGTAAGCGCCTGGTATCCTAAAATCTTTTCAGTACCTGGTGTTGGAATAAGATAAACTCCATTTTGTGATGGTAAACTTGTATCGGCAACCACTGCCAGCCAATCCCGGATCAATTCATTTTTTATAGTAACATAAGTTGTAGTGTCTGTAATCTCTTTTTGAATTGAAATATCTTCGCCATCATATAAGAAGCCCGATAAGCTGTCTTCGGAAAAATCGGAAGCCCATTCTGAATTAACTTTATGAACTGTAAAATCAAATGGTGCTAAAGTATCGCCGAAAGAATAAGTCTTATAAAACTCCATTACAGCACTTACAACAGTTATACTATCCTCAAGAATATCGCTAAGTATGGAATCATCTAATGAAATATTATATGAAATCAGGATTGAAGCCTCAATATCTTTACTTTTTCCTAAAAGCAACCTGTTTGAAGAACCCAGGCTAACAACATCGTGAAAGTATGATGATCCCTGCGCAATTGAATCATCAGCAGAATTAATATTTTTCAAATCCACTAAATCATTACCAAGAATATTAATGCCGATGGAGGTAGGTGCATCGCTGCAGCTAATTATGAACAATGCAGCAAATAATATAATCACACTGTTTTTTATCACTTATTTTCTCCGGAAATATCTTTTTGTATAAACCTGCATGCATCTAAAAAATTACCGGCAACAAAAGTGGGAATTTTATTGAGTTTTTGCAATGTATAAAAACTTTCATTGCCATAGCCCGTTTTCACTAGTATCGTTTTAACTCCGGCATTCATTCCGCATTCTATATCAGATACAGAATCACCGATTAAATAAGAACCTTTTAAATCTATATTAAAATTATCTGCAGCTTTAAAGACCATGTCCGGTGCCGGTTTCCTGCATGCACATTCCTCTGCAGTATTAAAATCGGGATGAGAAGGACAATAATAAAACGCATCTATCTGAACATTAAATTGCCTGAGAATATCATTTATTTTTTTATTTACCAGTTCAACTTCTGCCTTTGTTATTAAGCCTCTTCCAATCCCAGATTGATTTGAAATAACAATAAGTTTTAAGTTAAGATCGTTTTTTAATAATGAAAGGGCTTCTCCGGTGCCGGAGTAAAGTTTAACTTTTTCGGGATCGCCTAAATAACCGGGGTCTTCGTTAAGCGTGCCGTCTCTGTCGAGAAATACTGCACAAGTGGACATCAATTATTGCTATTCAAAATCTTTTTGTAGAGGTCTATGTATTTTTTTGCAGATGAATTCCAGCTGAAATCAGACTTCATACCATTACGCATTATTTTTGCCCAGGTCTTTTTATCCTCGTAAAGCTTAACGGCTTTTTTTACTTCTTTAAGAAGCTCTTTCCCTTCGTATTTCTTAAAGACAAATCCATTCCCTTCACCATTCTTTTCATTAAAGCTAATTACAGTATCAGCCAAACCTCCTGTCTCCCTTACCACAGGAACAGTTCCATAAACCAGAGAATACATCTGGTTCAAGCCGCAAGGCTCATACCTGGAAGGCATTAAGAAAATATCCGCCCCTCCCTCGATGAGATGAGCTAATTCATCATTAAAACCGAGATAAGTTGCAAATTTGTCCCTGTATTTATGGCTCATTTTTTCAAAGAAAGTGTGATACTTCCTGTCACCGGTTCCTAAAAGAACCATTTGTATGTTAAGCTTCATCAGGTCGGGAAAAACTTCACTTATTAAATCCACTCCTTTTATATTATATAACCTGGAAACAATTCCAATGATTGGAACTTCTTCGTCATATTTAAATCCAAACTTCTTAGCGAGCTCCTCTTTATTAACTAATTTAGCTTCCAGGTTCTTTGAAGAATATTTCTTTGGAAGATGATTGTCTTTTTCAGGATTCCATACCCGTGTATCAATCCCGTTAACAATTCCATATAAATCATTTTTCCTTTTTGCAAGTAGAGGTTTTAGCCCCTCGCTTAATTCATTATCGGTTCTTATTTCATTTGCATAAGTTTCACTTACTGTATTTATTACATCGGAGAACATTAATCCTGCTTTAAGAAAATTCATCTTCCCATCCCTCAGCACTCCTTTATCTGTGTTTAGTGATTTTGGAAGTGATGTTTTATCAAATACAGTTTTCGGAAATTCTCCCTGGTAAGCGAGGTTGTGGATTGTAAAAAGTGTTTTAAATTTTGAAAATACCGGGTCGTCTTTGTAGACGGTTTTTAAATAAGCCGGGATTAAGCCTGTTTGCCATTCATTACAATGAATAATATCGGGAATCCACCCTAATTTTGATATCAATTCAAAAACAGAAAGATTAAGAAGTATAAATCTTTCGTCATTATCAGGATAATCCTTCCCGGTATTCTGGTCCATGTACAGGCTGTTCCTGCTTCCAAAATATTCGTGATTATCAAGGAAATATATTTGTACTCTTACTTTCTGACCGGGTAAAAAACAGGACTTCAATGAAAAGACAACATCCTTATCGCCAATTTTAACAGTTAGGTCTTTTAACCTTACGACTTCATGTATCTTGAATTTCCTGTCGTCAACTGCACCGTATTTAGGAACTACGATACGAACTTCATGCCCAACTTCAGCAAGCATCTGGGGAAGAGCTGCGGACACATCGGCTAACCCGCCTGTCTTTACAAAAGGGACAACTTCCGAAGTAACAAATAGGATTTTTAGCTTTTTCGAAGACATTTCTTATGCAAAATTTATTTTTTATTTATGCAATTTACTAAAATATAGGTAGTTTCTCAAAATTATTATATTATAGGCTTTTACAGAGTGGAGATAAGGAATAAGATTCAGGAATCTTTTAGTAATCTTCAATAAGCTTTATATTTAATTATTATAAACATTTTTTTTATCTGATGAAGAGTTTAATCCTTTTTATTGCTTTTATGTGTCCGCTTGTTTTTTATTCCTGCGGCGCCTCAACGGCTGACAGATACTCAGATGACGAGGAAAAAATAAAAGAGAAGGAAATAGAAGAAGTCAAAGAAGATTTTGACTTTACACCCTACCAGACAAAACTCGAAATTCCTGAAAAAAAAATTAATTTACCATCACATTCAAAGAACCAGGACGTATGGTATGATTATGACGAAAAAAATATTGATACCCTGTCATCTTCCCAAAAAATAGTTAGTAAGCTGAATGGCTACCGTGTTCTAATATTTACGACCGATAATCTTGACGAAGCAAATAATATGCGTTCGGAAATATACTTTAAGACAACAGAAAAGCAGGTATATGTTACTTTCGACCCTCCTTTTTATAAAGTTGCTGTCGGCGATTTTACAAATTATTCTGATGCAAAAAATTTGAGCTTTAAGTTAAAACAGCTGGGTTACGCAGAAGCAAGAGTTGTAAATGAAACAATAAATATTTTTGAGTGATGAAAATAATCCTCGCTTATCCAGCCCAGATAATCACAGTAAACACTAACGGGAAAAACTACAAAAGAGGCAAAGAGCTTAACAACATTTCGGCGGTTGAAAATCATTCCTTAATAATTGAAGAAGGACTAATAAAAGATATAATCCCCAACTCTTCAACCAAAATATCTTCAGGCGATAAAGTAATAGATGTTAAAGACAAAGTCGTTCTTCCCGGTTTAATAGAATGTCACACACACACGGCTTTTGCCGGTTCACGTTCAGATGAATTCAGAAGAAGACTTTCGGGAGAAAGTTACGAGGAGATTGCGAAAAGTGGAGGAGGAATAAACTCTACTGTTAAAGCTGTCAGAAATTCGAGTGTTGAAGAATTAATTAGTCTGCTGATCCCGAGAGTAAATTATTTTATTTCCCAGGGAATAACATCTCTTGAAATAAAAAGCGGTTACGGACTCGATTATGAAAACGAGCTAAAGCTGCTTCAGGCTATAAATTATATTAAAGATATTTTTCCTATCGATATTGTTCCGACTTTTCTCGGAGCTCACACTTTCCCCCCGGAATTTAATAATGATCACGAAAGCTATATTGAACTCCTGACAAACAAACTTATTCCATATATATCATTACATAAACTTGCTAAGTACTGCGATGCATTTTGTGAGAGTACGGCTTTCTCAGCTTCTGAAATTGAAAGAATTTTTATTAAGGCAAAAGAATCGGGGATGGGATTGAAACTTCATACAGAGCAATTCAACAACATCGGTGGAATTGATTTAGCTCTAAAACATAGTGTTACAAGTGCCGATCATCTTGAAGTGTTGGAGGAGTCAAAATTAAATAAGCTGGCAAATTCTGAAATAGTCTGCACGCTTTTGCCGGGCGTTTCATTCTTTCTCAACTATCAATATGCCCCCGCAAGAAAACTTATTGATAACAATGCAATAATAGCTCTCGCTACAGATTACAATCCCGGCTCTTCTCATATTGCTAATCTTAATTTTATTATGAGTCTTGCAGCTATAAAAACGGGAATGACTATTGAGGAAACGATAAGCGCTGTAACAATAAATGCAGCAAAAGCAATAGGATTAAACGAAATAACAGGCAGCATCGAAATAAATAAACAGGCAGACTTTGCAGTCTTCGATACTTATAATTATTCAGATATAGTTTATAATATAGGTAAGAACCTGAATTGTATGACAATAAAAAAGGGAGAAATAATTTATTCAACAATATTGAATAACACTGATAAGACGGGTATTGACTGATCCGTGTTAATCAGTTAAATCTGTGTCATCCGTGTTCTATTTTTTCATAATTATTGAAAACCAATATGAAAATCATCGAATGCGTTCCCAACTTTAGTGAAGGGAAAAATGAAAATACTTTTGCTGCTATTAAGCTTGCTTTAGAAAAGACTGGTGGTGTTAAGCTTCTTAACCTGGAACCTGATGCAGATTATAACCGTGTCGTTGTCACTATGGCAGGAGATGAAAACGGAATTCTCGAAGGTGCTGTAAATGCCTGCAAAGCTGCTGCCGAAAATATTGACATGACAACTCATAAAGGTGAACATCCCAGGCTTGGTGCAATCGATGTTGTTCCTTTTGTGCCCGTTAAAAATTCAACTATGGAAGATTGTATAAAGATTGCAGAAAAATTTGGTGAGAGAATTTCAAAAGAACTCGGTGTACCTGTTTATTTGTATGAAGAAGCGGCAAGAAAACCGGAAAGAAAAAGTCTTTCCGATATAAGAAAAGGAGAATATGAAGGACTTGAAGAGAAACTGAAAGATCCTGAATGGGCTCCCGATTATGGCGAAGCAAAATTTAATCCTAAGCTTGGTGCAATTGTTACCGGTGCAAGATTTTTTCTTATCGCTTACAATGTTAATATAAAATCAACAGATGTTAATATTGCTAAAGAGATCGCTGAAATACTGCGTGAGTCCGGACGAGCTAAAAGAGATGACCAGGGAAATGTTATAAAGGTTAACGGCAAAACAGTGAAAGAACCGGGAAGACTACAGCATGTGAAAGGAATGGGAGTTTCTCTTGAAAAGCATAATATCACGCAGGTTTCTATGAATCTTACAAATTATAATATTACACCGCTTCACATTGCGTTTGAAGAAGTAAAAAAGGAAGCCGCACGATTGGGTGCTGAAGTTAATGGAAGCGAGATCGTTGGACTTGTACCTCTCGAAGCAATTCTTAAAGCCGGAAGGTTTTATTCGGGGGATGAAATTACTGATGAAAAAGAATTAGTCGATCTTGCAATTGAAAAACTGGGACTAAGTTCTTTGAATACTTTTGTAAAAGAAGAAAAGATTATTGATTATATGATTTGAATGATTTGGCACACTGGTTTTTAATATATCTTTATAGTCAATAAAAATTTAAGAGATGCCGGATCAAGTCCGGCATGACAAAAGATAGGAAATATTATGAACACATCAGCAACAATTAAAAATTATCTTGACGAACTTTCCTCGAACTCCCCTACTCCGGGCGGAGGAAATGTTTCTGCATTTTGCGGAGCCCTTGCATGCAGCCTGGGAATGATGGTTTGCAATCTTACAATCGGTAAAAAAAAGTATGCAGAAGTTGAGAATGAGATGAAAGAAATTTCAATCAGGCTTGAGAGTAATAAAAATGATTTTCTAACTCTTGCCGATGAAGACAATAAAGCTTTTGAACAGGTTATAGAAGCATTCAGGCTGCCGAAAGAAACTGAAGAGGAAAAGAAATTAAGAAATACGAGGATTGAAACTGCAACTATCCAGGCTGCTGCTGTTCCATCAAAAGTGATTGAAACCTGTCGTTTAGTAATTCCTTTTATAAAAACAATTGCTTACAAAGGGAACCAGAATTCTGTATCAGATGCAGGAGTGGCTGTAGCTTTGCTTAAAACTGCTTCTGAAGGTGCTTACCTGAATGTGATGATAAACTGCTCCTCACTATCCAACAAGACTTATGCAGCAGAATTTCTTAAAAAATCTGAAATAACTTTTAACGAAGTTAAAATGGAGGCTGAAGGGGTTCTGGTTCAAATTAAAAAGACACTTCAAGTTTTTAAATAGACGGTGCCGGGTAATTAAACGAATTTTGGATTTACGAATTACGATTTTTGAATTAACCACTACCTCCAACTCCCCGTGCCCACTTCCATTTGAAATAGTTGAACATTTAATTTAACTTTATATCAGGCAATTAAATAACTCCCCGTTTCTTCTGAATTTGGGTGGGGAAAAGTGATAATATGAATAATGGGACTTTCATATAATGGAAATATTGACGCTCTGCTTCCCTATGCAATTACAAAAAACGCCAATGAACTAAAGGTTGATATATGAGAATTTTCTTAATGAAATATGTTATTGAAGTTGAAATTTTTGTTACCTTATAAAGGTATGTATTTGAAGAAATTAGAGAATGAAACAGGCTTTTTAAGCGGTCGGTATTTTAGAAAACAATTTTTATAATAACGACTGAATTGAAGATCGCCAATTCAGTATAAGTAATAGTTAGGCATAAAAGTTAATTAAAAGGGAGTTATTTATGTTCCCAAGAATAATACCAGTATTTATTTCTTCACCAAACGATGTTACACTTGAAAGAAAAAAAGTTAAAAGTGTACTAAGTGATTTATCACAAATTCTCGAACGAATTTTTGGATTTGTTTTAACACCTGTAAGTTGGGAAGAATTTCGTTCTTTTGCCGCTGAGAAAAAAATCCAAGAAACGATTAACAAAAATTTAGAAAAAAGTTTTTTGTTTATAGGCATATTAGGAAAAAGGTACGGTACAATACATGATGATGGTAAATCTTCTACTCATCAAGAATTTGATTTCGCTATTTCATTGAAACATAAAATAGAAATATTAGTGTATAAAAAAATCTCGAATGAAAATTATGCTGATGCTGAAGATATCCAACAAATTCATTTACTAAATCAACTAATAAAAGAAATAAAAAAGGAAGAAATACTTTACAAATCTTATACAGAAATAAATGAATTCCAAGAGTGTGTTCTTTTAGGTATTCTAGAAACTGTCCTTGAAATGATAGTTGAAGCTAAAAGAAGAGATTTATTAAATAAATTTTTTTTATTTGGAAAAAGTAGATCTCAACGAGAAGTATCTGTTCTAATGGGATATCCTTCAATCCATAGTCAATATGGTAAAATGCACGAAAAAACATTTAACTGGCAAGAAAGGTTAGTACCTAATGTTGTATATGAAGATTTTCGAGCAATTAGAAAAATTGAATCTGTTCTAAATTGTATTGGAGTTACGGACCATAAAGCTGTGACAACATACTATAGTGATTTGCAAGAACCGGGAAATAGAATATGGTTATGTTTACCTCGAAACAAAATAGCCCAACAGAAATTAGCACTTTTTAAAGATCGCGTATTTTTTAAATTTAGAGGAAATAATTTTAAAAGCAGACATCTTTGCTGGTTCCCTCCAAATCAAAAAACTATTAAAATAAGATCACCACTATACAAATATTTATCTTATCAACGCTCCAGTAAAAAGACTGTTTGGAGACCAAGTTATGGAAACAATCTAGCACGTGATTATGCAATTTTAGCACGATTTAAAAATGATATAGAATCAAAAGGACATGGCACTGATAACTTTTATCATTATTTTTTTGCTGGTATTAGAGGTTTAGGCACCTGGGGTGTCGGTTGGTACATTGATGAATGTTATGATGATCTAATTAATATTACAGATAAATATGGGGATGGTGACGTTCAATTAATATTTGAAGTTACCTATTTACGATATAGAATTAAAGATGTTAAAAACGTTACGAATATGGATCAAAATTATTTTGAACTTCACAATTCAGAAGAGTATATAAAGCAACATATTAAACAAGAAGCTTAAAAATATGCCTAACCTCTTTAATCCGTCAAAATTTATCCACCTTGGGTGGAGCCGGACAAGTAAGTAAAAAGTCAAGAGTATAAAAGAGAAAATAATTTTCCTGTTCGATCCAGTGAAGTAAAGTTCTTTGAAAACTTGATCTACAAATATTTCTTTTTTCAGCCAGAGGCTGATGAGCCTTTGGCTCAAAACAACTATCATTGCCGTAATATCGATAAGGCAATGACAGACCAAACCTTCCCGAAACAAGTTCGGGACAGCATTTAGGAATTTACCGACAAGTGAAAGTATAAGGTTGATTTATTAAATTAGAAGGACTATATTTGGTCTAAAAAAGGATTGATTATGAAATTAAGTGAATCTGTAAAATCAATAAGTTATTTAAAAGCCAATGCTGCAGATTTAATAAATAATATTAACAAGAATCAAAAAACTTTTGTTATTACTCAGAATGGGGAGGCAAAAGTAGTAGTGCAAGACATAAAGCTATATGAAAAAACACAAGATACTCTTTCAATGTTAAAATTATTAGCAATGACTAATGAAGAAAATCCAAATGCAAAAGGAATCAAAGAAACTTTTAGCGACCTTCGTAAAGAGCTTAACCAAAAGTAATAATGAAATATAAAGTAATTATTGACCCACTAGCTAAAGAGGATTTGAGAGAGATATTTTTTTATGTCTCACTAAATGATTCATTAGAAATTGCAAACAAACTTCTTGATAAAATTGAGGAAACCAGCTATAAATTAGAAAAATTCCCCTATAGAGGACATATTCCTGAAGAATTAAGAACTACCGGTATAAAAAGATATTTAGAAATTCATTATAAGCCATATCGAATTATATATGAAATTAAAAAAGACAAAATTTATATTCATTCAGTCCTAGATGGGAGAAGAAATGTCCAAGAAATATTAAGTATTAGAATATTAAAATAATCCACAATACAACCTCTTTAATCCCTCAAATTTATCCACCTTTGGTGGAGCCGGACAAGTAAGTAAAAAGCCAAGAGGATAAAAATAATCCGACTTCAAAAAGTTTTGCCTGTCTGCCGACAATGCAGGCAAAAAAAAAAGTTCTTTGAAAAAGGTGTAACAAGTCCCGGTGGTATTTTGGTTAGTAATAAACTATTGAACGGGGTAAAAGATTAAAAAAACATTTAATCAATACTGCTAAGACATAATATGAATTACACACTTGAATTTGTATTCTTGCTTTTCTATTATTAAAGAAAAAAAATCTGGAGAATTTATTGGATTCAAAAAATATAATTCAAAATGCACTAAATCTAAGCCCAGCAGAGAGACTTTTTATAATAGAAACGCTCTCTAAAAGTTTAAGTGAACCAGATAAAGAAATTGAAAAGTACTGGAAAGAGGAAGTTGAAAAAAGGTATGAAGCATTTCTTAGTGGAAAAGTTAAAAGTATTCCATACGATGAAATCTTGAAGAAATGAATGTAAAATTTCTTGAGCCAGCACTAATAGAATATCAAGAAGCTATTGATTTTTATAATCTGCAAAGTGAGGATTAGGAGATAAATTTATTATTGAGGTAGATAGAACAATATCAATTATAAGGAATTATCCAGAGAGTTTTACTGAATATACTAAGCATACAAGAAAAGCAGTTGTAAATGTTTTTCCTTATAATATAATTTATACTCTTCACAAAAATTTTATTGAAATACTTACAATAGCTCATCAACACAGAAAACCTCATTATTGGTTTAATAGAGAATTCTAAAAAGCAGTATAACCTGTTTAATCCGTCAAATTTATCCACCTTTGGTGGAGCCGGACAAGTAAGTAAAAAGTCAATAGGGACAGAAAGAAAATAAAAATCGCTGGCAAAAAAGTTTTGCCTGTCTGCAGACAAGGCAGGTTCTGGGCTGCCTGCCTTGGCTTGCCAAGGCAAGACAGGCGAGTTAAGCACAACACAGTTATACAGTTCGAAAAAAAGTGACATTGAAATTTTCATCAGATATGAATACATTTGAATGTAAACCAACGATAAAAATTCAGAGGTAATTATATGTCCAAAACCATAACTCTTCGTTTAAGCGAAGAAAGCTATAAAGTTTACAGAAAATTGGCTGATAGAGATAATAGACCAATTTCAAATTTTATTGAGACTGCTGTTAAAAGATTCATCGAGCATAATGTCTATGTAGATGAATTCGAGATGGAAGAAATACGAAATAACAAGGAACTCAATAAAAGTTTAAAACGTGGTTTTTCAGATATGAAATCAAAAAAGGGACGGTTAGTTGCCTAATTACGAAATCTTTGAAACTGATGAGTTTCTAAAGAAGATTAATAAATTAGCTAACCAAAAAAAATCCTTCATTGAGAAAAAGCTTCTGCAATATATTTATCCCCAATTAAAAGAAGAACCACATTACGGAAATAATATCAAAAAGCTCGTAGGTTATAAACCAGAAACTTGGCGATATAGAATCGGTAAATTTAGATTATTTTATGTAATAGATGAGAATGAAAAAATAATTTATATTCTATCAATAGACTTGAGGAAAGACGCTTACTAAATATTTAAAAACGGTAGAACAAGCAACTCTCCGAAGGAGTCCTTCGGACAACCCGGCTCCGCCAAAGGCGGACAGGCTGCTTTTTTTTCTCGTGGGCTTTAAAGTTTATTTTTTCTCCTTCAAAACAAAATTCACATCAGTCACCGTCCACCTCGGTTTTAGATTAAGAGTATCGCTGTTGTAATAACTGCTGAAAATTATAATAGCAGGATTTTAAAATCTCCTCTTTAAGTAAATTGAAACCTACCTCTTAATAAATACGAATTGCCCTCCTTCATCGTTTGTATCTTTTATTGACTGAAGCTGGGGAGTTTGTTCCGAGTTATTTGCAACCGCAACTCTGAAATCATTAAAGAGCTGAGATGCGTCGATATATTTTTTATTGTTCTCCCGCAATGCTTTTATAAGATAATAAGTAAAAATAGAGTGCCCGTCTTTACCGGCATCCATCACTTCTTCAAGTCCGCCGGAAGTAAGTGCAAGACGAGCCTGCTTGCGATATACTTCCTTGTAGTATTTCTCCATGTTATTAGGATCGAACGGAACTGACTCATTCGAAGAGCCTCTGAAAATATCTCCGGCAAAACAAGCATCCGTAATCAGGAAAGTATGTTTAGCAGGGATGCCACCGAGAAAAGTTTTTATATCGCTGTTGGAGATATAGTCAGCTACGGAATTTGAACTAGCGTCAACCGGAACCCAATAACCTTTGTTCAGTATCCTGCTATACTGACCATGCCCGGAATAAAATATAAGCAGGTTATCTTCAGTTGTAAGATTATTAACCAGCCATTCAAATTTTTGTATTATACCTTTTCGCGTTGCTTCCATATCGTAGAGAGTTACAACCGAATCAAACTCATACTCAGATTTTAACAGTTCGGCGATTCCCTTTGCATCGTTAACGGCATTGTTGAGCGGATGCCAGTAGCCCGAATAGGAATTTATCCCGACAACGAAAGCAAAATACCTTCCCGCTGAAAGCATCTCTTCGGGAGTTCTTGAAATAATAAATGTATCAACCTTGACGGAATTTAAACTGTTCTTAGCCTGAACGATCAGTTTATTATCACCTAAATTAAGACTCATCTCAATTAAAAAACTGCCACCAGGACCAAGTTCAGCTTTCCTGTTATTCACAAGAACTTCTTTAACTCCCGCATCGTCTACTGCAGTGCCTTTTACTGTTATAAGCTCCTTTTTACTAACAATCTTTATTCCCCGCATAACCGGGGGTTCTATGATAGAAATAATCGTACCCGCCGCCGGGGTAGGCACCAGCACACTGAATTGTTTTTCGGTTGACATACCTTTGTTATTAATCGCTGTTATCCTTATCTCATTCAGCCCTGGATTGAGAGAAAGATTAAAGTAATATCCCCCGGAAGAAAGCTTATCAGCTATATTATCATTTACAGTTACCCGTTCAATTCCATATTCATCGACAACATTTAAGTGCACTGCTATCATAGCTTCTTTGTGAACTATGTTCCCGTTTTCATAACCTGAAGGTTCAATTATTATCACCTGCGGCGGATTTACTTTTGTTATTTTAACTTCAGGTCGGTTGATTTCAGTTATTAATCCTTCCAGGTTTGAAACTTTCCTGGAAGCATCGGTAAGATTCGGATTGTTTTTCAAAGCAAGTTGATAAAGATCGATTGCATTTTTATAAGTACTGACCGCGCCGTCCTTATCGCCCTGCTTGTATTTTTCCCTGGCTTTGTCTTCCGTCTCAACTGCCTGTGCGTAATAAAGCGAAGATTGAATTGCAATACTACTTTTATCCTGTTCGAGTGCAGCCTGTTCCTCCGAAGAGAGTTGAATATCCATTTCTTCCGTAACATTCAATGCAAGATCCTTCACAACCTGCAACAGGTTATCGAGATCATCCGTCATTTCTTCTGCTTTTAGAGTCAACCCTGTTTCGGTTTCAACAATCCGCAAATCCACTCTAATCTGTTCTCCAAAGAAATTCATAAAACTCCCGAGCAGCAAAGTCTGCGCACCGAGCAGCTTACCGATTTTTTGAGCAGTCGATTGATCGAAAACTCCTGTTTGCTGAAGCTTCAGTTCGTCAATAACGTCATTCAGTCTTTCCCGTTCAACTACTTTGAAAGCCTTGATATTCGTCAGTTCGGTGATCAGCATATCGGCGATGCCTTTGCTGAGAGGTTCCATTTTGTCTTTATCGACAACGCTGTTGTTTTCAAAGTAAAGAACTGCGAGAGTTATTTTTTTCGACTGAGGATATGCTTGCTCTATAAAGCCGGATATTAGTAATACAATAATGAGGATTGATTTAATATTCATGATCTGATCACAGTTTGTTATTGTTAATATTTTTTATTGACTTATAACTGATAAAAATATTTATATCCCCGCTGTTAAAAACGCTGCCTGCAGCGGGGATTTTATTTCAAATAACTATTGCCCGGTAGTAAAGTACCATGTAAAACCATAACTATAATTGCCGTGTGAATCCAATGCTTCCACCCACCAGGCATAGAGAGTGTTCGGTTGAAGCTGACCGGGATCGTATTCCGCAACTGTAAGCCCGCTGGCTACAAGCTGGGTACTACCTGACGGTCCAAAATAAACATTATAAGTTAAAGGATCGTTCTCCGGATCAGAGGTCTGCCACGTCAATTGAACATCGAGGATAACACCTGTTGCACCATCTGATGGGTAAGGAGATGACGGGTCACGCGGCGGCTGGTTTTGATAGTCTAAATGAATTGTATTTGAGGAATCCTGGGAGATCATAGCATACGTTTCACTCCAGTAACCGGTAATGCCTCCACTTCGTAATCCGTAAATAAAATAATTCAAACCCTCGTTAAGGAAAACCGTACCTCTTGCTACAGAATCACTTATTGAAAAAGTATATTCTCCTATATATTCAAATGCATTTCCTGTATATCTTTTTATCAGGAGATTTACATTATCCCAATCGTCTTTCGTGGAATCCCAGAGAGTATAATCGAAAAATTGCGGCTGGTTCGTACCATACCAGTAATTCCAGAAACTATCTATAACGGAAAATTTTGTCATATCAAGACAAATTATTTTGAATTCATCATAAGCCGCTGTCTTTTGAAGAACACCCGGCTTAACGGTCAGATGGGTCTTGTCCAAATTCAACAACTTTCCACCGGAATGATTTGCAGTTCCGTCAAACCTGAAGCTGACACTATTACCGGAGCTGCCGGGCGCAACTATATTATGTTCGCAGGATATAAGCATTAAACCCATCATAAAAGCAGCTACAAAAATTATTTTTTTATTCATTTTCAAATTCCTTTAAATCTCAGTTGAATAAATTAGGTTATAACCTGTATTTAATTCCACCGCTCAATTCAAGTCCTGTTATATTGTTACCTGCATTTTTATTTTTCAGGCTCCCGGTTAAAAATTTGAACAGCATATCAAGACTAAAATTATTCGAGAACTTGTAATTAAACCCGGCTCCAACCCCGAGGATTAAAGCTCCGTTAGATTCATATTCATTCTTTGAATAATATTTCATTTCAAGTGCACCACGGAAACCGAATGATTTGTTCAAGGGAGTATAACTCATCCCTCCGATCTCAAGCTGGTTCCCGTTGCTGTTATTCTCCTCTTCTGCCAGCGATCCGAACCCGCGTTCATTTTTACCTTTAGTTCTTTCACGGAGATAAAGCATCACATCTGTTTTAGTAATTTTAAATAATGATCTCAAATCGGCGATCAGCTTTGCACCGGATTTAAATACTTCAGTCTCGTCGAACTCATCGGCGCCGTAAAGAGTGTAAGTTATGTCGAGCGTTAATTTCATACCTCTTCGATTACCGACGTTTGTTTCACCCCCGATATTTACTGAGATCTCGGTCCCGGGTTTATATTTTGCATCGATACTTTTATATGGTTTAAATCCGTTTTTGTAAACGAATCCGGCTCCGCCGCCAAGAATAAAATCGCCTGCCTGAAACGCATACAAGCCAGCTATGTTCGCGGAGAAACCCTGACCAAAACTCGGTACGCGAAAATTCAGGGAATACTCTGCAAGAGCAGAAGTTATCGAGCTTTGATCTCCTTCGAGCCTGGTATTCCCGGTTGGAACTGTAACACCTCCGGTTATAAGAAGGTGGTTATCAGCGGTTACGAAGGAACCCAGGATTCTTGTGTCTGTCATCCCGAATAAATGTTGGGATGCAGAATTCATTTGTGCAAATGCCGAACTCGTTACAGCATTGATCGTTAAGCTACGGTTAATAGGGATCACAAAAGATAACGGAACAACGAATTCCGTAACTCTATCCTGATCAGTACTCCATGTCTGTATTGAAAAACCGGTGTTTACCTCCGGCTGCCTGAAAAAAGTGCTTTTCAGGATCTGAGCGTTGGCTAACATGGGAATTAAGGTCAAAAGTATTAAGTATTTCTTTTTCATGTTAAACTCGTTTTTAATCTTTTACCGTGGTACAATTAATTCAAATTCAACCTTTACACCTCTTCCGAAACCCGCACTGTTATTTGGGTTCCTGTCATCTCTGCCCAAAACCATTTCGCCCGTAAGATTTGCACTTCCTTCAATCAGTCTGTCCATCGTAGTTGAAAGATCCATTGCAGGACTCCTGAAATCATTTTCAACTGAAGAAAAATTTGTTGAAGCCTGCTCAATATTCTGCACTTCGTTTAGTTTTACCTTTGCAATCTTAAATGAAGGATCAATGGTTATAGCTTCCTGGTAGTATTCGGCTGCTTCCTGGTAATTTCCTTTGTCTTCCTGATCCAGCCCTTTAGAATAGGCAACGAAAGCAAGATAGGATTCAGTAGGTATTATCTGTATCGCTTCTCTTTCCTGATCAGAAAGAGTAATTCCCATTTGATCGATTATATTGAATACCAATTCCTTCTGCAGCTTAAAATATTCTTCAAGACTGCCGCTTACATTCTTAACTTGCTGTAAGCTTCCATCCTGTGTTCCTATAAATCCGGCATCGACTCTGAAAGTATTATCATCCATGCTCAGGTACGTTCCCTTAACAAGTCTCTCCGCTTTCATCAGCCTGCCTAACCGTGGAGCTGATTGCTGATCGAAAGCCTCTGAAGAACTCAGCTTCATTTCATCAAGCAGCTTTTGAAGCCTGACTCTTTCAACAACTTTCAGGTCTTTTACCTTGGATAAATCTGTAATCAGCATTTCTGCAAGCCCCCTTTGAAGCACGTCCATCTCTTTGTTGGTCCCTAAATTCTGGAAGTACAAAACCGCCACTGTGTTGTGGGGAACCGGTTCCTGACTCAAAGATTCTTCATTCTGCAGGGTTGTTTTTATTTCCTGCTCCATTTTTTTCTGAGAAATTATTTGAATCCTCCCCTCTATCTTTCCCTCAACATCTCCACTTAATGATTTTAACGATAAGCATTTTTTATAATAATCTATCGCCTCGTCGTAATCGCCGAGCTTTTCACTGAGCATTCCAAGGTAGAAAATAGTCTCGTCATCGCCGGGCTTAATCACCTTTGCTTTTAACAAAGAGACTTCAGCGTTCTGCAGATCGTTATTCTTCAGCTCTGCAATTCCCAAATCCCGCAAGGCTTGGTAATTATAGGGATTGGTTTTAAGCTCCTCTTTAAATATTGCGATAGCCTGCGAATACTGCCCGTCATCCAGCGAACTTCTTCCCTGATCGTACAAAGTGGCTGCACAGTTAGAGAATAGAAGCGCCGTTAAGAAAAGAAGAATAAATTTTGTAAGGTTTTTGATCATAATTTCTCCTTCAATTATTTAATTCATTATCTTATTAAACTCTACTGAATATGATTTATTTCAATGAGCACAGGGATAACACTCTTGCCCATGTTTTTACCATTGAATACAATTTTATCTGTGTATTTATATTCAATGTTTTGTTTATCAACTATTTTATCTTTCAATACCGACTTTACCCTTTCCCAGAAACTGCCTTCAGCTTTTTCAACTTCAATCATAACACTATCTATGTCGAGCTTCTCATTGCTATAGAGAAAACAGTAATAAGATTTACCCGTGGTTTCGTCGAGCATGTTATAACTATCTTCATCGGGAATGGCGACATTATTCTGACTGTAAGGTAGATATGCAACCATCCTGCTGTTAAAAGGAAATATTTTATAAGTCTTGCAGCTAAGGTCCGAGCTGAAAGCATAAACGTATGCAGGTTCATCATTCGATATTCGGAGCTCGAACAATGTTCCTGAGGTATAAGGCTTATCCATAACAAAATATTCACCGTTAAACTTCGAAGCCATAACTTCACCTGTATTTTCTGTAAACGTCATGCTGCCGGAAAGATCGATTCGCTCAGAATCGGGAATTGATTTATCAATAAGCTCAAATGCCAACAGGCAGAAATAATCGAAGTCGGAATATTTAATCCAGGTAAATCCTTTATTTCCCCACATAGTACCCCAACTGTTCATCAGCTCGAAAGCTCCTCCAAATTTATTATCATCATAGCCAATGACAGTAATACCGTGACCTCTTCCCCAGAACTTATATTCACTGCTGTCTGCATTAAGAAGCTCGTCTGCCTTGAGAAATGAGCCGGGACAATCGATAGCAATTATTACCGGGCGTTTTTCTGCAAGGCTTTTTTTAACCAGCTTTGTTTTTGAAACGGATTGACCTGATAAAATATCCCTGTACTCTATTATCCTGTAATTTATCGCCCGCATAATATCATCTTTAGTTACCTGTCGTTCACACTCAAATGCAAATTCATTCAACTTAACGCCGCCCTGGTTTTTCAGAACATCAAGAGCATCAATTAAGCTTGTGCCACCGTTACATCCATTACCTGTCCTGATCTGATTATAAACGAACGAAGGTGAGAACGCATTCCCGTCGGTAGTTTCTCTTGCCCATTTATTTCTGAGTGCTTCAAGAATTGTCCGTCCCGCATAAGCTGCAGCCCAGCCTGCGCAGGTGCTGGTAGAACCCTGGTTCCCGGGAGTAGGAGTAAAGTCTTTCAGCGATGCCGAAGCGGGGAGGTTATCATAATCGCCTCTCATTAGTGGAGCTGCGGTGGGAGAGTTAGCGTACAGTGCCGAGTCCAGCAGACAGCCAAACCCAAACTCCTGAGCCGACAGATTTACCGATAAAAACAATACCAATAGAAAAATAATTTTTTTCATGATCCATCATCTAATTGGTTTTCAAAAGAATTTCTGCTCTGTGTGTGATTCCGTATTTCAACAGGAAAGTCACATAATAATTAATATATTCTTCAACTCCAGGGACCAGAGTCAATATCTTTTCAAATACTCCGGCTGCATCTATTATAAGATCTTCCTGCGTGTAAAACCCGGCAAGCATTAGCTGATCAACAGCGGAGTTATTATCCAGTTCATTCTTTAAAATGTTTAATGTATCTTCGATTGCCCGCCTTCTTTTTTCAGGGTAGATGACAAAACAACAAGTGTCTGAATATGAATCCGGGTTCTTTGAATTATAAACCATCCACTTATATTTAACATCCGGTAACAGTTGGAACTTATCAAGATCGAGTGTCACCGATGTATCACCCGTTTCCGTAATAAATACGGTCCTGTTCTGTTCATTAAAAAGCTCGAATACATATCTGTTACCGGGAGATGAAGGATACCATTTAAGCTCCAGCGATTCATTTAAAACAGATGTCAGCTGCGGAAAGAAAATATCTATTATGCCCGGTCTGATCCTGACAACAGCACCAAGTGTACTCATATTTTCAGATTTCTTTTTACTTACAAGAGATTCCTTTAAAACATAGCCTGCAAACCTCTCCAGGTCGGAGCCTGTATTCAAAGCATTTTTAGCCAGTTCATTTATTTCATAAGTGCCGGGGTTTTTAAGCTCAACCGACTTGCCGCGTGAGTTCATCAGTCCGAGATAGTCTGATTCATTCAATTTCACTTTATCACCGGCAGTCAACTGCTCACCGGTTTTCAGATTTTCCCATTTGGCTGAAGAGCCGTGCTGCAAAGTACATTTCCCGGAGGAAGCAATAACTTTGAACAGGATATCCTGACCATATCCCGAATGTACTGTTATTAATAAAAAAACAAGCAGGGGTTGAATCCGGTTATTCAGATTAATCATTTTCATTCTTTCTAACCAGTTTAGTTATTTTATTTTGAAGCTTGATAAGATAATTATGGTAAAATTCAATTGAAGTATTCGTAAGAACTATGGCTATCATAGCAGTGGTTAAACTGATACGGTAGTTGAGGTAATGAAGAATTTCCACACTAAGGAAAAGGTTCAGTATGGTATAAATGAGAATAAAAATTTTAGTAAGCCCGCTGAACCAATCTTTGTACCTGGATTTGAGATATAGAAGAACTTTCACATTGAAGAATGTTATAATAACAGCCAGGAGCGAGCTTAACCAGGAAGGCATAACATTCACAAAACTTCCGTTAATAATCATAGAGACAATGTTTGCATGAACTACGACGCCGTACATATCGGGGAATGATTTTCCCGCATACCGTTCATTCAATGGTGTAAAGAAAATATCTTCCAATGATTTTGTATTCAGATCGGGACCCATATAGCCGAGGAGAACTATTTTATTTTTAATGAAACTGAAATCGGCTTCCGGCTCAAAATACTGGTAGGTATCTATAAAATAAAAACAATTGTAATTGCCGCGGAAGTTTATTTTCTCAAGTTCTTTCTGCCGTTCAAATAATGTATGGAGAGAAGCAGGCTTGTAGAAGCCGGCGATCTTTACTGCAAATGCCGGGACAGTTGAATGATTATTTTTTGCTGTCGGTCTGAAATCCCTTATCGTCCTGAAACTTTCTTCATCATCATTCGGCAGGTTGGCAAACCCTGTCTCGGCGTAGCGGCTGAATAGAGGAATTGAAAGGTGCAGATTGCGGTAATTTTTTGTTTCTTCATCATATTGGTCAAGCTTACTGACCATGACCAAACTCCTGCATCCGGCTAAAGATGATGATAATAGTGAATCGGATGCGGGATCTTTTTCCACATTAAAGAAAACATCGATCCCGACTACCGCCGGTTGACATTTGTTTAAGACACTGATGAGATCAGCCAATTCTCCCCTGTCGAGATTCCCAATGTTTACCAGAACAATATTAGTGTCAACAGGCTGTGTTTCCAGAAGTTTGGAGTATGCAATATCATACACATCAAAATCGCCAAGTGCGGTTGCAATAGGACTTAAAAATTTACAATTGACAGGAATGAAGGACAGTCCCAACATGAAAATGAAAATCACAGATGTAATTATCACATCTTTTAGAGAAACAAATCTCTTCATAGCATCCTTTGAATGACCCGACAGAGCCGGATTCCCATTTTACTTGTTCAGGAAATTTCTTCCCTTATCCGGGAAGATATTAACTTAATGAGCACGAAAAACTACGAGTCTGAACCTTGCGTTTTAATAAGATACACAGGAACGAGATCATAATGACGAGCTGATTGACCTGACACACATACTGCATTTTTTAATGCCTTCACAACTTCCGAAAAAAAGTTTTTATGGCAAGTTTCGGGTAAAAGTATAGAAAATAAAATACTGAGTCAATAATATATTAGTATGGTTGAGGGAGACAATTAATTGCCTGCTTTTGAAAAAGCATTAATGGATGCGGGTGCACTATGTTGATATAATTGAACATTTAATTTATGTTTATACAGGCAATTAAATAACGCCCCTGTTTGCTCCAAATTTGGGAGGGGAAAAAGGATTTTAATATGTCTTTTGAACAATTCTATATAACACTCTTAACTGTTTTGAAAATAAAACTGAATACTCAGTCGGTATATTATGTTATAAGGATGTGTGTTATACGAAAGCAGTTCGGTATAATTAATAGTTAGGTTGTAAAATTCATTAATTAAACTCAGGGGTAAACCTATGAAAACAAGTAAAGTTCTTTTCGTCATTGTTCTTTTCTTTCTTACTAATTCATTTTTATTCTCTCAAGAAGATGCTCTAAAGCAAGGCGTTTATAGTTTGGGGGGAAGTTTATCTTTCTCTTATTCGAAAAATACTTACTCTGAAGGAACTTCTAAACAATCTTATTTTTCTTTAGCTCCAAGCTTGAATTATTTTGTAATTGATCATTTATTAATCGGAGGGAATGTTTCTTTTCAGTATTCGGAGAATGAATACTCTTCTAATTCCTTTAATTCAAAAAATATAAATCGTTCATTTGGAATTGGGCCTGATATCAGGTATTATTTTCTGATGTCTAACATTAACCCATTTATTGGTGCAGGTTTTAACTATTTTAAAGCAATTGGTGAAGAGTTTGAAATAAAAGAATATATGGTAATAGCTGGAATTAATTATTTCCTCTCCAGTAATGCAGCTATAGAACCATATTTGGCATATTCTATAACATCTGTGTCTTCAGACCAAGATATAAATTCTTTCAGTATTGGAATTAGAATGAACTATTTTATTCTCAAAAATTAAGATACAACATAACCCGACCGCTTTGCCCTCGTGGGCTTTTTCAGATTCTTGGGTTCATTGGCTTCGTTCGGCAAACTTGTTCAAAGGAGTTCTTCTAATTAATTAACTTCCAAACTGTGCTTTATGCAAGCAACAAGTTTAGCACAGTTTGCCAAATCATCGGCAGTTGTAAATAGTTTGGCTTCCTGTTCCCGCCTTCGTTAAAAACTTCGGCGGACAAGCTGGGCGGGTTATCATCGCATAGCGAGATCCCGCTTTGCGGGAGTTGCAACGCCGTTACACACTTAAGGAGAAGGAGAAAGGTATGAGAGTTACAAAAGTTATTATTGTGATAATCTTTTTAAGTTTGGGAATAATTGGATTTAAGTTACTAGGTTCTTCAACTATTTATAACGAACCCAAAGTAAAAAACTTATATCAAAGAGAACTAGCCAAAGAATTTACACCAGATAGGGAAATAAAAATTGATTTAGTAGAAATTCCTGCAAATGAAAAATTGGAAACTCATTGGCATCCAGGCGAAGAGTTTCATTATTATCTTGAAGGAGAAGTTGAAATTAAGATAGAAGGTGAACATTCAATTATAGGAAAACCCGGTACAGTCGGACATGTACCTTTCAAAAAAAGGCACACAGCAATAGCAGGTAAAGATGGTGCTAAAATTCTAGTATTTCGTGTACATACAAAAGGAAAACCATGGCGTTACCTGGAAGAAAATATTAATAAGAAAAATAACAAATAATAAAAAAACAAATTTGAAATTACAGCCTGATCCGTTATCAAAGCTATCTTCTCTCTTCCAAAATAAAATTCACATCAGTCACAGTCCATCTTGGTTTTAGATTAAGAGTATCGCTATAAAAGAGAAACTCTTCGGAAGGTTGGAAAGGATTTGACGAGCCGTAGCTGTATGTGCCGCTGCTGTCAGCATCGTAAAAACACCAGAGAAAATATTTTCCGGCTTCGACTCTCTCAAAGCTAAAATTATTTTTATTTACCGGCTTCTTGTAAGTTTTCTTTTCTCTGCCGGTTCCATCAAGAACGAGTACCGGGTTTTTTGAGAAATAGGCATTCAGAATAGTACCGGTAACGCCTGTAAAATCGAGTCCGTTTATGGTTTTAAATTTATACTGGTAAACGGAATCATAACCATTTCCCGCAGCATCTTTGAATTTAGAAAGATCGATTTTAATTATATAATCTTTTTGAGGCTCTAGCTTTTGCGAGGGAGTTACAACTAAAGATGCATCATCAGGAAAAAGAGTATTAAACTTTACTCCCCTGCCGAGTGTATCAGTCAACGAGATACCGGTCTTTACATCTTCACGATTAAAAGCATCATCGAAGAAAAAATAAAAATCCTGGTTAAGGAAGTCTGCTTTGTTAGATCCGCCGGGAGGGATTGTTTTAAAAAGTTTCGGCTTAGTCGTATCGGGCATACTGCCATAAGTTACAGAAGTGAAATCTCCCGAATAAACGTTTCCTTCCCTGTCTCTTAAAGTATCTGCAATTACAAACAAATTAGCTGAAGCAGGAAACTTTTCCGTTACAACCAGCACGAACTCGGTTGCTTTTGTATTTCCTTTATAAGCATAAAGAGGAAGAGTAATTTTTCCGGAAGCAGAATCAATAAAATGAAAATTATCTTTTACAATAATAGTAGAACCTGCCTTGCCATCATGCAGGTCGAATTCTTCGCTAAGGTTGACAAGAACGTGCATTTCATCCGTTATTATTGCACTAATTAATCTCGGGGCAGTTGTATCTGCAGAAGTTAAAAAGAAGTCCAGCCCTTCATAAAGAGTATCGGATTCTGCAAGTACAGTTTCATTAAAAGGAATTCCAATTCTATCCTGTTCAGGCTGGAAGAGCAAATCCCTGTATTTATCTTCAACAGCAAAAATTCTGTACTTGCCTGCAGCCAGACCCATAAGTTTGTATTCGCCTTTTTTACCAGCCTGGGAAATATAATCCGGTTTATACCTGAGCGGGTTCCCGGTTGTATCATTCACTTTGTCCCGCAAAGCGGGATCTATTCGATAAGCAAAGATCATTACATCTTCGGATTTCTCATCATAAACTTTTCCCGTTACAACTCTCCTGTCGATTTCGTTTCCTGTAGAGAAAGTAAAAATAAATGCCTGAGCCATCCTGTTTTTATTATTATAATCGGCTACATCAGTTCCGATAGTTATAACATAAGTTGTTTTTTCACGAAGCTTCTCCGGAAAATAAACTCTCAGGTATTTACCGCTCCAGCCGTACTCGATCTCTCCTTCAATTGCGGGAGAAATAAATATTGCATCCTGCGTAGATCTTTTATCCACATATTCCGAGAAACCTATCTCAAAATAATCTTCAGTGTAATTTGTAGTTCCATCGGCAGGATAAAATTCAATTATCTCCGGTGGAATTGTATCGATCTCTCCCCCACCCGGCGGTAACTGGTTAGCGCAGGTAGAGAGAAAAAAGGAAGTGAGAAGAAAAAATATATTTTTCAGCTTTTCGCGATTATAGATTTTGTAAAAATAATTAGTCATGCTTTTAATTTTTACCTCACCCTTCGTCCCTCTCCTTATAAAGGAGAGGGAAAAATGCTTTAGTTTTTAAAAGTCCTCTCCTTACTAAGGAGAGGATTTAGGTGAGGTTTGTTTTATTGATATAATATTTTTCCTGATTAACTCTATAGCATTCTTAATATCGTTAATTATTATTTCATTTTTTATCCTTAAGATTTTAATTCCAAACTCGCTTAAAAAACCATCTCTATTCTCATCATGATTTTTTACATCCTTAGTCAAATGAATTCTCCCATCTAATTCAACAGCAAACTTTAATTCAGAACAATAAAAATCAATAACAAACTGATCTATGCTGTATTGCCTTTTAAATTTTAAACCCAATAATTTTTTATTCCTTAAATATCGCCATAAAATTTCTTCAGCTTGTGCAGGGTTTTTTCTTAACCTTCTTCTGTTAACTTTTTCTGATTCTTTGTTATAATGAATTGTCATTTGTGCTTCTCATTTTTTTACCTCACCCTTCGTCCCTCTCCTTATAAAGGAGAGGGGAAAGTGCGTTTGCTTTTTTCAAAGTCCTCTCCTAACTAAGGAGAGGATTTAGGTGAGGTTATTATTTTTGCAACTTCAACCATTTTCTATACTCATTTGCATTTTTAAGATGTTGGGAGTATGTGCTGGCAAATTTATGCCCTCCTTTTCCATCCGCTACAAAATAAATGTAATTATTATCTTCCGGGTAAAGTGCAGCTAAAATTGCATTCTTGCCCGGATTATTAATTGGTCCGGGCGGAAGCCCTGCATATCTATAAGTATTATAAGGAGAATTTATCCTGAGGTCTTTATGCAATAATCTTCTCCATCCATCTTTAAGAAGATATTGAATTGTAGGATCAGCCTGCAGTAGCATACCGATATGGAGCCTGTTATGATAAACACCTGATATCCTTCGCATTTCCTCTGCTGAACTCGTCTCCCCTTTTATTATTGATGCAAGCGTGATAACTTCGTGCACCGTTAACCCGATACTTTTTGCCCTTTTCTGCAAGGTGTCATTCATAAATTCCCCAAAGTTTTTATATAATTCTTCTATTACTTCCAGTGCGGAACTTTGCTCATAAAATTCATAAGTACCCGGCATTAAATAACCTTCAAGACTCACCTTATTTACCCCAATTGAATCTACAAAATTTTTATTGAAAGCAAGATTAACAAAAACAGCAGAATCAATATTAGCATCTCGTTTTAAAGTATAAGCAAGCCACCTTATTGAAAGCCCGTCCCTGATAAAGACTGTTTTTTTGAATTCCGCTTTGCCATTAATAAAAAGATCGATCAGATCGAGATAACTTAATCCGTTAGGAATAGAGAATTTTGCTGCTCTTACTTTTTTCTCCGCTCCATATATAAATCCTGCTATTTTCATATTAGTCTTGTTAGATATAATCCCCTTTTCATAAAGATTATCAACAACATCGCTGAACGATTCCCCTTCTGTTATTTCAAATTGTACCGGGGATTTGCCTTCATAATAGTTTGGTGTAAAAAAAGTAAGATAGAATATGCACACAATCAAAAAAAAGAAAGCAGCAATGACCAGGAATTCTTTTCGGGTTAATAAATTTTTTAATCCTACTTCCATTTATCCGGTCGTAATTTGAGTAGTTTTCCTTTAACTATTTCTTCTTTTTGTAAGGCTCTCGCTTCATCAATTATTCTCTCATAAATCCTCTGCAATGCCGGTCTGGTAAGTGGTTCTTCAAGGTATGAATTTATTTTTTCAGAAATGTCCTTTTCTCTTTCAGGTGAATATGTAGGAAGATTGAGAGCCCTTTTTACACGACCGATTAAAACGGCATTTAACGTTCGTTTGTTAAGAAGCGCCACTATTCCTTTATCGTATTCATCTATTTCATCCCGGAGTTCATCAAGGATATTCTCTTTATCCTCCCGTGTAAGAGAATCTAATTCGTTTTGTATTACCTTTTTTATTTTATCCATTGGATAAAGATAAATAATTTAAATGATTTGAATAAACCGTCAGGAAAAATGTTCAATCTTCAAACCGGGATATGGAGGATAATCGAGTTTAAATTCTTTTCCTGCATTAAAAAGTGTCAAACCCCTGAAAGCTATCATTGCAGCATTATCTCCGCAATATTCTAAAGCGGGAATAACGAGCTTCTTTTTATATTTGCTGCAAAGCCCGGAAAAAGCATCGCGCAAACTTTTATTTGCTGCAACTCCACCCACAAGTGAAACAGAATTAACTTCAAAATTCTTTATAGCTTTTTCTGTCTTTTTTATTAATGCAGAAACTGCCGCTTTCTGAAATGAAGCGGCAATATCATTAATATCCTGTTGAGGAATATTTCTGTTTGATTTGTCTCCGGAATAATTTTTCTGAACATACCTGAGTACTGCAGTCTTTAATCCACTGAAAGAAAAATCATATTTTCCTTTTGTTTCAGCTATAGGAAACTCTACTTTGTCAGGGTTTCCATTCAAGGCGCAATTCTGGATTTGTGGTCCTCCAGGATAAGACAAGCCGAGCATTTTAGATACTTTATCGAAGGCTTCTCCAGCTGCATCATCGACTGTTGAACCGAGCAATTTCATTTCTGTAAAACTTTTTACCAGGATTAAAAGTGTGTGTCCACCTGAGACAACAAGAGTTAAATATGGAAATTCCGGTTTTTCATTCATCAGGAACCCAGAAAAAATATGTCCCTCAATATGATCCACAGGCACAAAAGGTTTTTTAAGTGAATATGACAATCCTTTTGCAAAAGTTAAACCCACTAGCAGTGCACCGATCAAACCTGGTCCTGCCGTAGCTGTAACAAGTTCGATATCCTTTAATTCAAGATTAGATTTTTTTAATGCATCTTTAACTAATGGAATTACAATTTGTAAATGCGCCCTGCTGGAAAGTTCGGGAACAACTCCACCATATTTAGAATGAAAATCCTGTGAAGAAATTAAGTTTGCTGTTAATTTGTCATTTGAAATTACAGCTACAGAAGTCTCATCACAGGAGCTTTCGATACCGAGAATGTTCATATTTGTCATTAGTAATTTGTCATTGGTCATCGGTCATTGAAACAACAAATGACAGCGAAGCAAAATGACTATGAATGACCGCTAATTATAAAACTTACTGTTTACTTTATTCCAAACAGATTCTTAAAAATATGTCCTGCTATCTGCGGGTTTTCCTGGAGCCTTCTTATGGAATATTTATACCAGTCTCTGCCAAAGGGTACATATATCCTGATCTTATAACCATCGGCATTTATTTTATCTCTTAAATCTTCTCTAACTCCAAGAAGCATCTGGAATTCAAATTTATCCTTTGGAATATTCAGTTCATTTATTAACCTGTAAGCTTCATTAATTAAAAATTCATCGTGTGTTGCAATGCCCACATAGTTGCCGGCTTTCAGTATCTCTTCCAGAATCTTAACAAAGTTATTTCTGACTTTTTGCTTGTCCTTAAAAGCAATTTCAGCAGACTCGATATAAATTCCTTTACAAAGCCTGTAGTCGGTATTAAGCTCGTTCAATTCAACTACATCATTATAACTTCTTTTAAGGTAAGATTGAATAACAACTCCGACATTATCATACTTCTCCCTAAGTCTTTTATACAAGCGAAAAGTAGAATCAGTATATGGAGAGTTTTCCATATCGAGCCTGATAAAATTATTTATCCCCATCGATTTCCATACAAGCTCCGATACTTGCTGATAAGCGAAATCTTCATCGATACCTGATCCAAGCTGGGTTGGCTTGATAGAAAGATTTGACATCAGATTATTTTTCTTTATTGCATCCAGAACTTCCATACATTTCTTCTTATCCTCTGAAGCCTCGTCCCTGTTTTTGATAGCTTCACCAAGAACGTCAATTGTAGCAAAGATACCTTTCCCATTCAATGCTTTAACAAGATTTATTGCATCTTCAAGCTTTTCCCCTGCTATATACCTCTTCGAAAATATCCAGATAACTGAACGTGGCATCAGTTTAACAACAGCAACGATAATTTTATTAATTAACTGCAAGGTAGTTCCTGTTTAACTTAAAATAAGGTTCATTTTATTATATAAGGGATACTCAACTCTTATAAGTTTTCCCCCGTTCGTATGTGCCGATCTTTTTAATTCTGACTGTTAACTCTGATAATTTCTTTATGGCAGCGTTTATTTTTTTGTCATTGAGGCTGCCTGAAATATCAATATAAAAAGTGTACTGAAAAGGCTTATGTGGAATGGGTCTCGATTCAATCATTGAAAGATCAATTTCTGCGTTTGCAAAAACACCCAAGGCTTTATGCAAAGCACCGGGAATGCTCTTTAAATCAAAAGATATAGTTGATTTGGGATGCTGAGGTTCTTCACTCGATTTTTTTCTGCTTATAACCAAAAACCTGGTATAATTTATTTTGTTATTCTGGATATTCCTTTTGAGAATTTTCATCTTATAAATTTTTGCGGCGCGTATGCTCGTTATTGCTGCCGTAGCTTCATGTTGATTTTTCAAAGAAAGTAATGCTGAACCGGCAGTATCGTAAGATGGAACAACCTCACTGTTTTTTAATCGTTTTAAGAAATCAGAACATTGCCCAATAGCCTGGGGATGAGAATAAATCTTTTTCAATTCGGAAAGAGAATACCTTTGTGGGGAAATAAGGCAATGATTTATTTGCAAATTTAATTCAGCAATAACAGAAACACGATACTTTAAAAGCAGATCATAATTCTCGAAAACACTGCCATGCAATGTGTTCTCGATGGGGATAACGCCGTTGTCTGCAAATCCATTTCTTACTTTTAAGAAAACTTCCTCAAACGAATAACAAGGCAGAGTTTTAATTGATTTGCCGAAGTAACTTTCAGAAGCAATTTCACTATATGCTCCTTTTTCTCCCTGGAAAGCTATAATTAGATCTTTAGTCATTGGTCAATAGTCATTAATTTCGATTCAGTTATCTTTAAGTATTTCTTGAACTTGCTGTTGCACTTGAACCCAGTCCAATGAGTACAGTAATCAAAAAATCAGCCTTTTGTTTTAACTCTTCAACACTACCATCATTTTCAAAAACAAAGTCTGCACGTTTTTTCTTTTCTTCATCTTTTATCTGGTTTTCATTTCTTTTTTTAAATTCATCCCTGGTCAACTTTCCGTTGGCAATTATTCTTTTCTCCCTAACACTACTTCCGGCAGTAATTAAAATAACGTATTCAAACATATCTTCCATTTCTGCTTCATATATCAGTGCCGCTTCCGTAAAAACAATATCATTATTCCTTAACTGCTCCTGCATTAACTGCTGTACTTTTTTCTTTACTTCAGGATGAAGGATAGAATTAATTATGATGACATTAATAGGATTAGAAAAAATTTTTTCAGCAAGGAATTTTTTATTGATTTGATTATTAATAAACGATTCATCGCCAAATTTTTTAATTACTTTCTCTTTAACATTTTTATCCTCGGCTAAAATCTGTTTGGATATATCATCGGCTTTAATAACAGGATAACCTTTCTCAGCAATAAAATCGCAGAAGGTTGATTTACCTGAACCTATGCTTCCTGTTACAGCTACTTTTAGTTTCTTTTTTAACATAAATAGAAAATAATCAGTTTTTCAAAACTAATAAATTCTTTTCTTAAAGATAAAATCTGGAAAGCTAATAAAAGCCCGTCGATTGACGGGCTGAAATGATTATTTTGCGTAACTAATCTTTCTTACTTCTCTTATAACTGTAACCTTTATCTGCCCCGGATATTCCATCTCTTCTTCAATTTTTTGCGCAATATCGTGTGAAAGCTTATCAGCTACAATATCATCGATCTTATCATGTTCAACAACAACTCTTATCTCTCTGCCGGCTTGAATGGCGTAAGTTTTGGCAACTCCTTCAAAAGATTTGGCAAGAGCTTCTAGTGTCTCCAAACGTTTTACATAACCTTCAAGAGGCTCCCTTCTTGCTCCCGGTCTTGCGCCGCTGATAGCATCTGCAGCCTGAACAAGAGATGCAATCGGGTGTTCCATTTCTATATCTTCGTGATGAGAGCCTACTGCATTTACAACAATAGGATGTTCCTTATACTTCTTAGTTAATTCATAGCCAATAAGTGCGTGGGGACCTTCTACACTTTTGTCAACAGTCTTCCCAACATCATGAAGAAGACCTGCTCTTTTAGCAAGAGTTATATCCAGCTCAAGCTCTGCTGCCATAATTCCTGTTAAATAAGCGACTTCAATGCTATGACCTAAAAGGTTTTGTCCATAACTTGATCTGTATCTCATTCTCCCAATATGTTTAATCAGTTCCGGGTGCATATTATGCAAACCGAGCTGTAGAATAGTATTCTCCCCTTCCTTAATCATTTCTTCTTCAAGTTCCTGTCTTACCTTTTCAACGACTTCTTCAATACGTGCGGGATGAATTCTTCCATCAGTAATTAGTCTTTCTAATGAGACTCTTGCCACTTCTCGTCTAAATTGGTCGAATGAAGAAAGTATTACTGCTTCAGGAGTATCATCTACTATCACATCAACTCCTGTAACAGCTTCAAAAGAACGAATGTTGCGCCCCTCTTTTCCAATAATTCGTCCTTTCATTTCATCGCTCTGAATCTGAACAACAGAGACGGTTGTCTCTACAGAGTGGTCAGCTGCAGTACGCTGAATAGCCTGAACGATAACTTTTTGCGCTTCTTTTTTCGCGTCAGATTTTGCTCTATCCAGAATTTCCTTAACTAAAAGAGTAGAATCCTGTTTAGCTTGGTTTACCATATTTTCCATGAGCATTTTCTTTGCATCATCTGCAGTTAAACCGGATATCTTTTCTAATCTTAGATTTTGTTCGTCTTCAAGTTTTTTGATATCGGAATATTTCTGTTCAGTAAATTTTTTCTGATCTAATAATTCTTTTTCAATTTGTTTATTTTCTTTCTCCTTTTTTAGAACAAAATCGAATTTTTTCTCTGTATTCTCTTCTCTCGCTGATAGTTGCTTTTCCAGGTTTGATAGTTTTTGTCTTTTTTGCTGAAGTTCCGAATCAAATTCGGATTTCTTTTTGTACCATTCATCTTTTACTTCTAAAAGCTTTTCCCGTTTGAGATTATTAGCTTCTTTTTGAGCCTCAATAATTATTTGTTTAGCTCTCTCTTCGGCAGAAGTAATACTTTTTTTACCAACCTTCGAGTTAAATATCCAACCTAAATAGAAAAAAACAACCACAAGGATAATTGCCATGGGTATTAACAATATAGCATCCATTGTACCTCCGTGGTGGGTTAAATAATTAAAACCGCTTCTGCCAGTTACAATTTAATAGAGAAAAACCCTATTAAACACATTTGGGAATAAGCCAGAACGCTTTTTGCTTCCTCTGTCCCGACGAATCGGAAATCCGGTTAAACCGGTGAGGCCTGTAATAGGCGCCATGAGTCAAACTCCCTATAAGAATAATGTTAGTTTTTCTTATTCAAGTGAACTGGCAGAGCGAAAAATTTGCCTGCTATGATGGGTCTGATAAACGAACTTCGCTAAGTAGAAGCTTGAGCTTTTTTATTTTATCGCTCGCCTGAATCAGTAATTCCCTGTTTTTATTTTTTTCTAAAAACAGATCGTACGCAATATTTAAACAGGCGATAATTGCTATTGTTTGTATCGGCTGGTCGGGAAGTTCTTCTTTTGTTTCTTCCATAACCTTATTTACATAAATAGCGAGCTCTTTTGCTATTTCTTCATTTTCAACCAGTAGAGAATATTCTTTATCGAATATTTTAATTTTAAGCTTCTTCTTATCTGTCATTTATCTTTTTCCATCAAACTAACAAAATGTTTAAGAACTTATATGTAAATCAATTTTTGAAATTAGATTGCTAATTTTATTTTTCAAATCTTCTCTTTCCTCCTCATCAAGTGAATTAAAAACTTCTGTGTTCGATTGCTTTTTAATATTTTCAATTTCAGTTTCCAGCATCGACAATTTTTGAACTAAATTTGCTTTATCTTTCTTCAACTCGTTCAATTCAGTTTCAAACTCTAAATTCTGTCGAATTAAATCTTTATACTTATTTGTCAGTATAGTTGCCTGAGAAAGTACAATTCCGATATCCTTTAAAAGAGCATCCTGCTTTGAAGTTTCGGGCAACTAAATACCTCTTAATTTAGCATTAAAATTTCTCTCGACAGAAGAAATAAGACCTAAAAATACTTTCTCAACTTCTTCTTCGGTTAATGTTCCTTTTTCCGATTGATACTCTAAAGTAAATGCCATGCTCTTTTTATTTTTCCCGATATCCTCGTGCTCAAATAAATCGAATAGTTTTACTTCTCGCAAAAGTTCAGAACCTTCATTCTCGATAAATTTAATAACCTGCTCATAAGTTATCGACCTATCGAAAATAAAAGCAAAATCACGAATAACCTTAGGATATTTTATCGGCTCCGAATACTGTTTCTTATTAACATCCGGATTCTTTATGTAATCCAGGTTGAACTCGAAGCAGAAAACATCCTCGTTAATATCATACTGTTTAAGAACATCTTTTTTTACAATACCACCTGAGCCAACTGATTTGTTATTCAGGTTTTTTGCAAAATTATAAGCATAAATAGTATTGGCACTGTGATTATATGAATCATTTAAAACATTGTCAAGAGAAAACCTTGTTAAAAAGGTATCAACCAATCCTTTAAGTGAAAAGAAATCCACTGCTTTTTCATAGGTGTTCCACCCCTTCTGGCTCTCTTTTCCGCTTAATATTATCAATAATCTTCGTTCTTCCGAGAAATCTTCAAAGGATTTTATTTCCTCATTTGTATAAAGCTTAAACACATTCCCCACCTCAAAAAAGGCAAGATTTTTTTGTCCATTCCTGATATTATGGGCAATTACATTTAATGCACCCGGAATGAGAGACGTTCTTAGATATGCCAAATCGGAACTTAATGGATTCAGCAGCTTTACCGGATTTCCGGTTAACCTGGCAGATTTTTCATCCTGTAAAGGGTTATTTAGAATTTCAAAAAGACCCAATGAAGCAGCAACATTTCTAATTCGGTCTGCAAATTCCGATTCATCATATTTCTTTTCCAGCGTAATAGAAATCTTGGACACTACGGGTATTTTTTCATATCCATGAATTCTGGCAATCTCCTCAATTATATCTACTTCTCTTTCAAGATCAGGTCGGAATGTTGGGATAGACAGCTTTATTTGGTCTTTAGTTTTCTGACTTTGAGAAGTTACTATTCCAAGTTTATTTAAGATTTTTAGTATTTTCTTCTCGTCTATTTTATACCCAAGCAATTTGTGCGTACGGTTAAATCTGAATTTAATTTTTTTTGGTTTGACCTTCCTGGGGTAAACATCAATTAATCCTTTAAGAACTTCTCCTCCGGCAATTTCAGCAATAAGCATTGCTGCTCTGTTAGCTGCATAATCTGTATTGTTCGGATCAACTGTTCTTTCAAATCTATATGATGCATCCGTGTTTAATCCCAGAGTCTTCGATACGTTTCTTACGTGTGATGGATTAAAATTTGCGCTCTCAATCAAAATGTTTTTAGTCTCATCAGTTACTTCTGAATTCTCACCGCCCATAACTCCAGCAATTGCAACTTCTCTTTCTCCATCACATATCATTAATGTGCCTGCAGGTAACTTTCTTTTTTTAGAATCGAGAGTTGTAAACAGGCTTTCTTCTTTTGTACTTTTTACAATTATTTTGTTGCCTGCTAACATGTCAAGATCAAATGCATGCAATGGTTGCCCACATTCATACATCACATAATTTGTAACATCCACAATGTTATTAATTGGTCTGAGTCCAACTTTAGTCAATCTTGATTTTAACCATTCAGGAGATTCTTTTATGGTGATATTCTTAACTACTCTTGCAGAATAACGGGGACAATTTTCAATATCCAGAATTTCGACAGAAGCAAAATCTTTAGCTTTGTCTTTAGATTCCTTTAATTTTATTTTAGGATATTTCAGGTTCCTGTTAAAAATTGCAGACAAGTCTCTTGCTATTCCAATGTGTGAAAGAGCATCGGAACGATTGGGAGTAATTGCAATTTCAAGAACTACATCATCCAGACCTAATGCTTTAACTAATGGAGTTCCCGTTTTTAGTTTTTCATCTAAAATCATGATCCCTGATGCGTCATCCCCAAGATCGAGCTCTGCCTCCGAGCAAATCATTCCAAACGATTCTATCCCTCTTATTTTCGCTTTAGTAATCTGCAAACCGTTAAGCGGGATTGAAGTTCCAATTGGAGCAAAAACTATTTTTTGTCCTTTACCAACATTTGAAGCTCCACATACAACCTGTAATTCTTCTTTGCCTGTGTTTACTTTACAAAGAGAAAGTTTATCGGCATTAGGATGTTTTTCTTTTGAGGTAACTACCCCAACAATAAAATCTTTATAAACCTCTGACTGGTCAACAAAATCTTCAACCTCAAGACCTGACATAGTAAGCTTTTCAATGATCTCATTAGCCTTAATGCCACCAAGGTCTATATATTCTTTAAGCCAGTTAAGGGAAATCTTCAACGTTGTTCCGGTTAAAACTGTTTAAGAAATCTTAAATCATTCTCGAAGAATCTTCTGATATCATCTATACCGTATTTTAATAAAGCTATTCTTTCAATACCCATCCCAAAAGCATAACCGGTATATTTTTCAGAATCATAACCGACATTTTTAAAAACATTGGGATCAACCATTCCGCATCCTAAAATCTCGAGCCAGCCGGTTTTTTTACAGATCTTGCACCCCTGACCTTTGCATATAAAACATGTTATATCCATTTCTGCGCTCGGTTCCGTAAACGGGAAGAAACTCGGGCGGAACCTGTACTTCAGATCATCCATGTAAAACTGTTTAGCAAAGGAAACGAGTGTACCTTTTAGCTCTGCAAAAGTAACATCTGTGTCTACATATAATCCTTCAACCTGGTGGAATACACAATAGCTGCGGGCATTTATTGCCTCATTCCTGTAGGCAAGTCCTGGCATTATTGCCCTGACCGGAGGTTTGTATTTATTCATGATTCTTACCTGAACAGGCGAGGTATGAGTTCTAAGCAGGAAATCCTTGCTTACGAAAAAAGTATCCTGCATATCTCTTGCAGGGTGATCATGTGGGAAGTTTAAAGCCCCGAAGTTATTATAATCGGATTCAAGTTCAGGTCCTTCAAAAACAGAAAAACCCATTCCTTTGAAAATTGATTTAATTTCGTCCAGCGTTTGAATAATAATATGTTTGCTGCCGATTACCCTCTTTGTGCCGGGCAGTGTCAGATCAATTTCATCTTTAGATTGATCGGCTTTATCATCGAGACTGGATTTTAGAGAATTGTATTTTTCTGTTAATGATTTTCTGAGCTCGTTCAGATCTTTGCCAACAGAAGGTTTTTCCTCTTTAGGGACATCCTTTAAACCATCAAATAATTGCGCCAAGAGACCATTACGACTTAGATATTTTATTCTAAGTTCTTCAAGCTTTCTAACATCTTCAACAGAAGAAAAATCTTTATCAGATTCTTTCCTTATTTGCTGAATTTCTTCTGTAAGCATAAATAATAAAAGAAACCTCTAAAAATAATTACCCTCCCGGTCTTTGGACGAATGTCAGAACGAGAGGGTAGTAATTATTAATTAACAGAAAATTTAACTAACTCGGTAAAAGCAGAAGGATTCTCTACAGCAAGGCTTGCAAGTATCTTCCTATTGATGGAAATCCCTTTTACCTGGAGAGAATGAATTAATCGGGAATAACTTGTTCCGTTTACTCTTGCAGCGGCATTAATACGAACAATCCATAACTGTCTGAATGTTCTTTTCTTCAGCCTTCTATCCCTGTAAGAATGAACGAGACCCTTTTCAATATGATTTTTAGCAACAGTGAATACTTTACTTCTTGCACCCCAGTAACCTTTTGCCTGTTTTAGTATTTTTTTTCTTCTTGCATTAGCAGCAACTCTATTACTTGTACGTGGCATTCTTTTTTAACCTCTTAATTATGTACCATTAAACTTACTTTTTTTTGGTTTGCATCAGAAACCAATGTTGCTCTTCTTAACTTTCTTTTTCTTTTGGTGCTTTTGGAAGTGAGGATATGGCTTTTATATGCTTTCCTCCTTTTAAACTTCCCCGAAGCTGTTTTCCGGAAAGATTTATGTGCACCTTTATTACTTTTCATTTTTGGCATTTTATTTTCCTACGTTATTTTTTCTTTCCTTTTTGTTTTACAGGAACAAGAATTACATGCATATTCCGCCCTTCCATTTTAACCGGAGCTTCGATTTTAGCAATATCTTCAGCCCTTTCGATAAACCTGTTTAAAAGTTCCTCACCCTTTTCAGTATAAGCCATTTCCCTCCCCTTAAACATAACAACAACCTTTACTTTGTTTCCTTCTTCAAGAAAATTTAATGTATGTTTTACTTTAAAATCAAAATCGTGTATATCTGTATTGGGATGAAGCCTTATCTCTTTTAATGTTGTAACCTGCTGATTTTTTCTTTGCAGCTTTTCTCTTTTTTGCTGTTCATATTTAAACTTTCCAAAATCAATAATCTTACAGACCGGCGGCTTGGCTTGCGGAGCAATTTCAACCAAGTCCTGTCCTCGTTCAACCGACTTTTTTAATGCATCTCTTACAGTAAAAATACCTAATTGTGTTCCGTCTATATCAATAACCCTAACTTTAGGGGCTTTTATTTCTTCATTTACTCTAACATTTTCTACTTGAGCGATTTATCACCTCACTAATTTGTTAAATGAAATTTTGTTTTTATTTCTTCCTCAATATTATTAATAAATTTCTCCAGTTCAAAAGAACCGAGATCGCCTTTTTTATGTTGTCTTACAGAAATCTTACCGGAAGATACTTCTTTTTCACCAATAATCAGCATATAAGGGATTTTTTTCATTTCCCAGTCTCTTATTTTGTAACCGACTTTCTCATTACGTTCATCAAGTTCTACACGAATGTTATTCTTCTTTAGTTTATCAAAAACCTGAACCGAATATTCCATAAAATTCTGCGAAACAGGAATAATGACAACCTGTGTAGGAGCAAGCCAAAGCGGAAATTCCCCTGCATAATGTTCAATAAGAATCCCAATAAATCTTTCCATCGAGCCAAAAGGTGCGCGGTGTATAACAACCGGTCTGTGCTTCTGACCATCGCTGCCAGTATATTCGAGATCGAATCTTTCAGGCATAACATAATCAACCTGAACAGTACCGAGCTGCCATTTTCTTCCCAAGGCATCTTTAACCATAAAATCTATTTTAGGTCCGTAAAAGGCGGCCTCGCCTTCTGCAACAATGTAATTTAATTTCATCTTGTCGGCTGCTTCTTTTAGTTCTTCCTGTGCTCTTTCCCAAAGTTTGACATCGCCTCCGTATTTTTCAGCATTATCATCTCTAAAAGATAGCTGAGTTAAAACTTCTTCAAACCCCATCTGTTTAAAGACAAGCTGAATGAGATCTATGACATTGCAGACTTCATCGAGAAGCTGGTCCTGTCTTACGAAAATATGAGAATCATCAACGGCAAAACAGCGGACTCTTGTTAGCCCGTTCAACTCACCTGATTGTTCGTAACGATAAACAGTTCCAAATTCAGTATATCTTATCGGAAGATCTCTATAGCTCCTCGGCTTTGAAGAATAAATCTGGAAATGATGCGGACAATTCATCGGCTTAAGTAAATATTCCTCTTTTCCATCTTCAAGTTGCAGAGGAGGAAACTGGCTATCTTTATAGTAAGGATAATGCCCACTGGTCTTGTAAAGATTAATATTTCCAATATGTGGGGTAATGACAGGCTCATACCCTCTTTTTCTTTGTTCTTCCCGAAGATAATTTTCCAGAGTTTCCCTTAGTATTGTCCCTTTGGGAAGCCAGATAGGAAGCCCGCTACCAACACTGTTAGTTATTAAAAAGATTTCCAGTTCTTTTCCTAATTTCCTGTGGTCGCGTTTCTTTGCTTCTTCCAGTTTCTGAATATATTCGTCGAGCATCTTCTTTTTAGGAAACGTTATGCCGTAAATACGTTGGAGCTGTTTGTTTTTTTCATCGCCGCGCCAGTAGGACCCTGATACACTTAACAGCTTTACATATTTAATTTTTCCGGCAGAAGGTACATGCGGACCGGTACAGAGGTCAGTGAAGTCACCTTCTTTATAAATACTGATAATCTCACCATTTTCATTGAGCTCGCTTAATATTTCCAGCTTATATTGATCCTGCTTCTCGCTAAAAAGATCTATCGCATTTTGTTTTGATAGCTCAACTCTTTCAAACTTATTATCATAATTAGCGATCTCCATCATTTTATTTTCTATAATGTTAAGATCGTTTTCACCTAACTTTGTGTTGATATCGAAATCATAATAAAAACCATTTTCTATTGCAGGTCCTACACCAAATTTCGCTTCGGGATAAATTGATTTAATAGCATGTGCCATTAAATGTGAAGACGAATGCCAATAAACTTCTTTACCTTCTTCTTCGTTAAAGGTCAAAATTTTAACAGAGCAATCTTCAGTCAATTTTGAATTTAAATCTTTCACTTCGCCATTTACTTCAACGGCAAGCGCTTCATCGAAAAGACGCGAAGAAATTGATTGAGCTACCTGTAAACCGGATACTCCTTTATCAAGCTCTTTAATACTGCCGTCGGGAAATTTTATTTTTATTTTTTCCACTTACTTATAATAGATCAGTTTATATTTCACGTGGGTTCTGCAAGAGTCGAACTTGCGACCTTCTGCACGTCAAGCAGACGCTCTAACCAACTGAGCTAAGAACCCGGTTTAAATTTCGGATTTTGAATTGCGGATTTCGGATTTTCTTCAATTCGAAATTCACAATGTTCTTTGGTACCGAGGGCCGGACTCGAACCGGCACGGGAACAAGTTCCCACAGGATTTTAAGTCCTGTGCGTCTACCAATTCCGCCACCCCGGCATTTAATTTATTAATCTTTTAAAAACTCTTTTCCTGAACCTGACTAAAGATATTTCTCTTTTCCCTTTGCATATGTTCTTTTTTCAAATTCTGCAGAGATAAATCAATTCAAACGGTTTATATGTTTTTTGTTGTTTTATTCCTTCCTGAATTATGCTCATCAAACATTTTGAGTCCGGCATTGCCAGTTTAATTTCTTTTTTAGCTTGTTATTACATAAACAAAATATTTCATAAATCCGTGTGTCTACCAACCTGCCTGCCGGCAGGTTCCGCCACCCCGGCAAATTTTCTTTTATTTTAGCGTGTAAATATATTGAAACAGTTATTTTAGTGCAAGAAAACGCAATTTATATAATCCTGTTTATCAGTAAGCATATCAGTTAGCCTTTAGAAATAATGCATTTAGTATTTGTATCTTTTTGTTAATAAATATTAAATATTCTTACTTTGAGAAGTAAAAGACTTTTCTTTCTAAGAAAAAAAGGGAATATCCAAGTGGCATAAGCATTGAATTTTTTAATGCGAGGGAAAAATAGTTCGCTTGTTTATTCATCATTTTGAGAGGGCATTATGCGGCAAATATTCACTTATGATCCCAGAACAATTTTGTTACCTGTTACAATCTTTAGTCTGATTATTATTTCATCTTGTAGCGATTCATCTAAACCCTCAACTCTTATCTATTCGCAAGATGGGATTATTTACAGCCAGGCTACTGATGAACCTTATACAGGTAGGATAGTTGACACTATAGCCAACAGAATAATTAAATACGAAGTTAAAGAAGGATTAAAGAACGGAGTATTTATTATTTATTTCCTCGATGGCAAAACAGCGATCTACGGGAAAATAAAAGATAATAAAAATGTTGGAAAATGGAGTTACTATTATCCTAACGGTAAACTTGAATCTGAAGGATGCTTTAAAAATGATATAGTAATTAACAAATGGATCTGGTACTATCCAAATGGAGAAAAAAAAGAAGAAGGCAGTTTCATTAACGGAAAAAGGGAAGGTATCTGGAAAATATACAAAGAAAATGGAACCCTGAAATCGAATATTTTTTTCAAGGAAGGAAACGTTATTAACACAATTGATTTAAAGCCCTCGACAATTTCATAACTAAAAAATTTAAATCGTTTTCATAATAAGATTCAACATTCAAGCACAAACAAAAAAAGCCTCATTAAGAATGAGGCTTTTTAATTTCTGTTAATCCTGATTTTAGTCTAAGTCATTGTCATCATTCGAAATATAATCCGGAATAAAACCCAACTCCTCTGCTGTAGTTGTGTTGGCTTTCATAAGATCGTGAAGGATCATTATTTCTCTATTTATTAATTCTAATAAGTCGTTTTTCTCGGATTTATCCAAATATTTAAATTCTTTGATAGTGCTTACTTTCCTGAAAATTTCTTTCTTTTTATTTTCAATTTCATACAATTCAAGCACTAAATCCTCATAGAAATTGTTTTGATATAGATAAATCGTTAAACTTTTATACATAGTTTCTCCACAAAATTTATTTCAACATTCTCAGTTTTAAGTTCACAAAGCAAATGCCATCCGTAAATAAGAAAAAAATTGCTATCGCTTTTATTTCAGCAAAAAACTAAGACCATAAAAGAATAAAACTAGCCATAAGGAGTAAAAAATGATAGCCAGTCCTCACAAGCCGGAAAATATTACTGTTTTGAATATATATATCAACCATCTTAATTATATATTATTTCTGGTATAGATTGTTTGTTTAAACTTTCATTAATGCTTTTTTGTAAAAGCTCAATAATCGTTTTCTTAGTAAAAGGTTTTGAAAGGTAATGTGAACAACCTTCCTGCAGAAACCTTTCTTTATCCCCTCTCATAGCAAAAGCTGTTACGGCTATGATAGGAGTGTTTGCATAGCCAGGAATTTGCCTTATTAATTTTGTTGCATCCAGTCCGTTTATTCCACTCAAACTTATATCCATAAGAACAGCATCAAATTTTTTTTCTTTAGCAAAATCAACTGCGTCTTCACCTGAACTTACTTCTGTAGCATAATAGTTTTCATTAACAAATAATTTGAGTAAATCTCTAGTGGTTTGGTCATCCTCAACGATCAGGACATTATATTCCTTCTTATTTTCCGATGTATCATTTCTGTTAATTGTTTTCATTTTATTTTTCTCTGTGTTAAATGTTTCATCATTCACGGGTATTCTTAAAGAAAAAACCGACCCTTTATTTAAAGAACTTTCCAGATAGAGTTCGCCCTCCATCATGTCAACGAACTTTTTAGTAATAGTTAGCCCCAAACCTAAACCTTCATAATTCCTGTTTAGTCCTTCACTACCCTGCCTGAAAGGTTCAAATATCTTTTTATAGTTCTCTTCAGGAATTCCAATTCCCGTATCTATTACCTTAATCAATGCTGCATTTTTACCACCACTTTGTGCTTTATCAATAGTTATAGTTATATTACCTTTATCAGTATATTTAACAGCATTGCTTACAAGATTGCTTAAAACTTTTGTAAGTATATGTTCGTCAGCTTTTACAATTATTTTTTCTTTCACGTTTACTTTTATTGACAATCCTTTTAAGTACGCTGCCTCAGCAAATTTTTTAGTCACTTCTTTCATAATTTTTTCTACATCAATACCGGATTTATTTACCTTTATTTCTCCTGATTCAATAGTTGACAAATCCAGGATATTATCCAAAGATTCTCTAAGCCTGTCTCCGCTATTATAAATTATATCGGTCATCTCTTTAAGATCATCATCTATCAGCTTTTCGTAAATTAATTTGGCATATCCCATAATAGCTATAAGAGGAGTTCTAAGTTCGTGGCTCATATTAGAAAGAAAAGCTGTTTTGAGTTTGTTCATTTCCTCGGCTTTTTCTTTAGCTTTGATTATCTCTTCCTCAGCTTTTTCCTGTGCTCTTTTATATTCTTTTCTTTTTTCACATTCGTCTAAAGCTCTTTTTACTGCCGGTCCCAGCCTAACCATTCGATGTTTAAACACATAATCTGTGGCTCCCAATTTCATAGCCTCGACTGCCTGTTCCTCACATACTTCTCCCGATAAAAGAATAAAAGGAACTTCAGGCATTTTCTCTTTAACCAGCTTTAATGCAGCAAACCCGTTAAAAGCAGGAAGTGTAAAATCGGATAAAACAAGATCAAACTCATTACCGGAGTTTATCGTCATTTCGAATTCATACCTGTTTTCTGCAAGAGTTATATCGACTTCGAGCCCACCTTGAAGTAAGATCTCTTTTGCGAAATCTGCATCAGCCGGGTTATCCTCAAGGTGAAGTATTTTGATTTTGTTATTCATATTTCTGAGCAATATTTAATAAATAATCAATATTTTTATCCGGGTTTTTGTAAACTTGAACATTGCTTAAGAAAATTAAGCTTCCGAGAGATGATACGTTATAGTCTGATTGACCAATAATAAGTAGGAATTTAAACCTGAGAATTGTAGTAAAATAACTACAAGGCTAATTATTGCCGATGACCTGGTCTTTTAGCCTTCGTTAAGCTATCAATAGTTATAATCATGTCCTCAAAATCATTTGTTTTATCAAAGAAATAGTCAGCCTTTTCTTTTAATGCTTTTTCTTTGTAAGAAATAGAAGAAAGATTAGTAAACATCATTACAATCGGTGTTGTTTTGTGCACACTTTTAATTTTGGTCAGAACATCAAACCCGCTGCTGTTTTCTAATTCGATATCAAGCACGACGATATCCGGTTTTTTATCCTCAATTAATTTCAAAGCTGATGCAGTATCGGAAGCTTCCCCAACAATTTCAGCGCCTTTAATTTCTGTGATAAATCTTATTAAGTTTTTTCTAATGTGATATGAATCATCAACAATAGCTATTTTCAAAACTGCCCTCAGCAAAAAAATGTTTAGGACAAAATAGCTTTTTACGGTTTTATTGTATGTAGAAATAAAAAAGAAGTTTTTGTAGTATTAATTCTACTATAGAATAAACAGCTAAATTGAAATGATTTAATCGAGCAGTTTATTTGTTATAGCATAGTGAATTAGTTCTGCATTAGAATGAAGATTGAGTTTTTCAAGAATTCTTGCACGGTAAGTGCTAACTGTTGTAACAGCTAACGAAAGAGAATCAGCAATTTCTGCAAGTGTTTTTCCCGAAGCTATCATTTGAAAAACCTGGAACTCTCTATCTGATAATATTTCATGAACAGGCTTATCACTTCCAGACTGAATTTCAAAAACTAATTTTTCAGCAAGAGTAGCACTAACGTACTTTCCACCATTATGAACTTTTCTTATTGCTTTTACGAGTTCTTCACCGGCAGATTCTTTAGTTACATAACCAAAAGCTCCTGCTTTCAATACTCTCATTGCAAATCTATCCTCCGGGTGCATACTCAATATCAGAACACGAAGTCCGGGTTTGAATTCTCTCAACTCTTTTAACAAATCAAGTCCGCTTTTATCAGGGAGATTAATATCTAAACTCAGAACATCAACATTATTTTTCAATACAAATTCCATCGTATCTTTGGCATTACCCGCCTCTCCTACAACCTCAATATCCATCTCATCCTTAAGTAACTTCTTAAATCCTTCCCTAATAAGCGAGTGATCATCAGCGATAAAAACTTTAATCATAAACCGCCTCCCATTTTAAAGATTTTAAGATTGAATACCCTAAATAATAGCTCTAAACTATTTTATATCCAAAGGAATAATTAATATTTTGTTGAGAAGAACAAATGGACAAACAGAGATATAAAAACCGATTTTTATGTTGCCTTTAAAGTAATAGTAAAATATAATATTGAAAACATTAGCAAAGTTATTTTATCAATTCTATAAAAATTTATTATGATTATAAAATTGTGTTTATTGTCCTTATTAAAATGTATATTTTTAAATTAAAATAGCAAAAAAAATTGGTTTAATTTTTGACTCTAGTTATACAATAAAGTCAATCGCAATGTTAATATGAAATTTTTTGTTTTACTTGTTACAACTATACTGTTTTCCCAGCAGGCTTTTCCACAATCCAGAATAAATTATAATAATCAAGACTTGTTCTTAAGTGGCGCTAACCTGGCCTGGTTAAATTTTGCAAATGATATAGGACCCGGATTAACCGATTTCACCGGATTTTCAGACGTTATGCTGCAATTGCACGACCATGGTGGGAATGCTCTGAGATTATGGCTACACACCAATGGTACTATAACACCGGAATTCGACTCAGCAGGATATGTGAGCGGACCCGGAACAAACACTATAGAAGACTTAAAAGCAATTTTAGATTCTGCATGGAAAAGAGAAATAGGTTTAGACCTTTGCCTATGGTCATTTGATATGTTGAGAGTAAGAACTTTGGACGATTTTGGAGGAAATCAGGCTCTTCTTGATGCTTACAATATCATAAAGGCAAATAACAAGCGAATGCTGACCGACACTAATTACACCCGCGCATATATTAACAATTGCTTAATTCCAATGGTAGACTCACTTAAAGGGCATCCCGCAATAATTGCATGGGAAATATTTAATGAACCCGAAGGAATGAGTAATCAATTCGGATGGTCCGATATTCAGCATGTAGACATGAGCGATATACAGCGTTTTATTAATCTTTGCAGCGGTGCTATCCATCGCACTGATACGGCAGCACAGGTTACAAGCGGGGCATGGAGTTTTCTAGCTCTTACCGATGTACCAACAGTACTTGCAAAAGCGGGGCAAGAACTTTCTCAATTCAGTTCTTCTCAAAAAGAAGAAATAGCATCCCAGTTCAAGCAAAAGTACAGATCATCGATGTCTACCAATGAGGTTATAAATTATCTCGAGAAAATATCTCATATTATATCGTATAATTATTATAGCGATGATCGTTTAATCAATACAGGAGGCGATCCGGATGGTACTCTCGATTTCTATTCTGTACACTATTACAGCGGTATCGTTCCGTCAAATCCTACTTCTGTTTCTCCTTTCCATCATCCTAAAAGTTACTGGCTGCTCGATAAACCTCTTGTTGTAGCAGAATTCGCTCTTCAAAATTCATCAGGAATTCCGAAAGAAAAATTATTCGACACTTTATATCAATTAGAGTATGCAGGTGCACTCCCGTGGTCGTGGACAGACACAGATTTTTCTTCACATGAAGACGTACTATCAAGCTTGCAGTTTATGTGGGATAATTACCGAAATGATGTTGATGTTATTGGTATTAGCGGGGATTGGCCTAATGTAATAATAACCAGTCCCGAAAACAATACAACATTCCCGGATACATCTGAAATTGAAATTACTGCTGATGCTTATGATAATGACGGTTATGTTGTTCTCGTGGAATTTTTTGCGAACGATACTTTGTTAATCGGGGCAAGGGATACTTTACCTTTTAATTATACCTGGACCAATATACCTGACGGAAATTATTCTATTAAAGCAATTGCAACAGATAATATAGGTAATCAAAGAACATCAAACAGAGTAAATATAATTGTAGGCACTCCCGCTATGACAAGATTAGAAGAATACAGATCAGCACGTGTGGGTACAGATATGGCTATAGTTAGTGATGCCACTGCAAGCGGAGGCTTATATTTAGATATAAGAACAAACACACCCACAAATACTATAACCTGGACTCTGCCAAGCGTTCCTCAAGACGGAACTTACGAAATAAAATTTGGATACAGGTGCGCTTATGATTCACCTAAAATTCAATTTATTAATGTTAATGGAACCCAGGCAGGAGAAGTAATATTTGAAGGTGCCGCATCTCAGTGGTTAGAAAAAAGTACTACAGTTGATTTACTTGCCGGGCAAAACACTATTCAACTTCAACTATCCTGGGGTTGGATGCACTTGGATTACATGGCTGTACCGACAGAAATTGTCGTTGGTGTTGATGATCTTTCTGGAACTCCAACTGAATATTCTTTACATCAGAATTATCCAAATCCTTTTAACCCTGAAACTACAATTGAATTCGTAATTCCCAAATCGTCATTTGTAAACCTGTCGATATATGATGTACTTGGAAGAAAAGTAGTAACATTAATAAACAGAGAATTGAATGCGGGGAATTATAGCATTCCATTCAAGGCAAGTACACTTGCGAGCGGTGTTTACTTTTATCGTTTGGAAACGGGAAATTTTAGTGAAATAAAGAAGATGATGCTTCTAAAATAGTATTTTAAGTAATCACCCGGTTTCTGAATTTTGAACAACTGTAGAATTTTTAGCAGAAAATAACTCGTAGAAAAAGAGTATTATTAGGGGAACGTATTCGATAATTAATACTACAGGATAATCCTTCCAGATACCATATAACTGGTAATTTACAACTGTAAATATAGTCAAACACGCCAGGTTCGTATAAAGAATTCCACTCCATCTTGGAATGAAAGGAAGTAGTACTGCGAGCCATGTAACATACCACGGATGAACAACCGGTGAAAAAATAAGCAGCAAAAAGACTGATAGATAAATTTTGTTCAAAAAATCTTTACGTGAAAAGATGACCGGTATAAAAACAAGTATGAAAAGAATTCCACAAATTAATCTTGATTTCTGATTATCGTCTAAAAACGCATTAATTATTTCAAAAATAAAACCATTAAATGTCCAATTAACTGTAAAAGAAGTTAAAGCTTCAAAAACGTTAACTGAAAAAATAAAAGGAAGATAGAGCAATAAGCATACGATTAAAGGAATAAGAATGGTTTTAATCTTAGCTTTAATCCCCTTTTCAACTATAAATAAGATCGGGAGTAAAACAAGTCCTACAGGTTTTACGCATATCGATAACCCAATAAATATAAGGCTGAAATTTTTTTTATTGCTTAAATAAAAATAGATAGAAAAAATTAATAGGGTAAGACCAATGCCATCAATGTGGGCATCAAAAAAAAATTGGAACACCGGTAGAGGAGCTAAAGCATACAGAAAAATGTTTTTAGCCGGCAGCTTTTTTTCTTTAAGAATAAAATACAAACCAAGGAAAGTAAATAACTCGAACAAAAGCAGAAGTATTTTTATTCCCAAAAAACTTTCTCCACCAATTATGTATGCTAAATAAAATATAAAAAGACTCAAAGGCGGATATATTGTTTTAATATTTGAAAAACTCACTGACTTTGGAAGAGATTCTGAATGAAGGCTTAATAGCTCATTATCGGAAGGCGCATATTGATAAGGATTAATTCCATTCGCTATTACTTTCCCATCCCATAAATACCTGTAATAATCATCGGAACCAGTTGGTTGGATAAATAAAGTCCCGGTTCTTAAAATTATCGCAACGACTATCAAAAAATAAAAATAATTCACCGGAATATGTGTTATCAATAAATAACGCGACAGAAAAATGAATGCTAATGATGTTGAGATATAAACAACTGCATAAGCAATTATTCTGTCGGATGCGGGTAAAAAGAAAAGGAAATAAAGTAATAGATAAGCGATGAAAAGTAAAAAAAACTTCAAGCCGCGTTTTTGAGTTTCTTCAGACTTGTTTAATATATCCGATTGCATAATCAAATATAAGCTATTTAGGATTTACGAATTAAGAATTGTGAATTGTGAATTTTAAAATCAAAAATCTTAATTCGTAATTCACAAATCTACCCATCGGAAGCAGACCCAAAATCATTTAATCCCCAATTCTTTGCACATCCTGTAAAAATTGGAAGGAGCCATCCCGAGTTTTTCTGCGGCACTTGAATCAGAACTCGAAATGCTTCTGACATATTTGAAGTATTTAACTCTAAATATTTTTTCCATGTCCTTCAAAGGAAGTACCTGACCTGAATACATATCTTCAAAATTAGTCTCTTCTTTTATCAGCATATGATTTCTTAAGATCAGGGGGTTACTGATTTCCTTTGCTGTAATTGCTCCGTTACTATTAATAATCAATCTTTGAACAACATTTCTTAATTCTCTTACATTGCCGGGCCATTTATAATTAAGAAGAATTTCTTTTGCCTTATCATCCACAGTCGGCATTTTTATTTCCATATCTCTGCTAAAGTATTGCAGAAAATGATCAAATAACAATATGATATCCTGACCACGTTTCCTTAAAGGAATTATATCTAAAGGAACAACATTTAATCTGTAATAGAGGTCCTCTCTGAATTTGTTATTCATTACCTCGCTGGCAAGATTTTTATTTGATGCAGCAATTATTCTAACGTCTACGCTTAGTTTAACTGTTCTTCCAATCTTTTCTATTTCTCCATCCTGGATTACGCGCAATAGCTTAACCTGTGCTGAAAGAGGTAACTCTCCTACCTCGTCAAGAAAAACAGTTCCATGATTTGCAACCTCAAAAAGTCCCGGTTTACTTGAGTTAGCTCCAGTAAAAGAACCTTTTTCATATCCAAAAAGCTCACTCTCAACCAGCTCACCGGGAATACTACCGCTATTAATTGGGATAAAGTTCTCGTATTTTCTTTTACTGTTAAGATGAATATTCCACGCTACTAATTCTTTCCCCGTACCGGAGGCGCCGTTAATTAATATATTCACATCACTTTTGGCATACTTTTCAATATTTTCCTTTAGCTGAAGCATCGGCTCCGATTCACCAATAATCTTTTTCATCTCTAATAAGCTTTGAATATTTTGTTTTAATTTTTTATCGGATTTAAGTTTATACCTCTCCAGTCTTTTCTTTTCATAAGCATTAAAAATGCTCAGGATGAAATCGGTAGGCTGGTATATATAATTTTCTATATTCCCCGGGTATTTGGTACAATACCAGTACGCTCCCGCTCTCATAAGATTATTTGCAAAATCATAATTTGTAATATTAATTGTCATTTTTGTAATGACAATTATCTGTATAAACTGATCATGATTTTTTATTTGTGTGATTAACTCTTCCCCTTTCAGCCCCCCGGAAATTTGATAATCCAGTATCACTACATCGTATTGATCAGGATTATCTTTAATCAACTCAAGCGCTGATCTTCCATTAGAAACTACATCCTTAATTTTTATTCTGGTATCGTAGTAACTGACAGTTTTTTTTACTCTTTTTACATCAAACTCTTCATCCTCAATCAAAAGAATATTAATTGTATCGGTTCTTTCCATAATGCCACTTCCTAATTTTTAATCTTTATTGTGAATCTACAACCGGAATTCTCTAAGTTTTCGGCATCCAGTTCCCAGCCACACCTGCCGACAGCCATTTGATAAGCAATAAAACAACCGTAGCCGGAGTTTGTACCTTCTATTTTTTTTGTTGTTTCATTTTCAAGAAATATTTTTTTAATACCCTTTTCTCCTTTTTCCAGTAAATCTTTTTTTATTCCTTCACCGTTATCAGAAATCATTATGTACGAAAAGTTTTTCCCCTTATCATATTTGGTAGCAATATTTATTTTAATCGATTTTCTATTTCCGTGATCAATGCTGTTCTGAATTAATGGTTCGAATATTTCCCAAACTACAAATTCATTAACATTAACGAAAGGTAAACAATCATCAAGGTTTAACTCAAACTCGAACATCTCATTTTTGCTTGATATTCTTAAAAATATATACTTAACAATAAATTTAATAACCTGGTTAACATCGGTATGAAACATCGGGCTGATTATCGTATTAATCTCATGATCATACCATTTCATATCGTAAATAATTCTTGAAATAAAATTGGAATATGTAATTACCCTTCCTTTTAAATCGTCAAGGTTTTCATTATTCATTTGCCTGACATCTTCTTTAATGAAACCTATTATTTTTTCCGCCTTATGATGTGTGTGATAAATTCTTTTTGTAAAAAGTGATTCTTTTTCCAACCTGATTTGTTTTTTCAAATTTTCTTCATGCTCTTCATAAAATCTGTTCTGAGCTTCATTTCTTTCTTTTACAGCCTGAGACGATACCAAAAATATTGCGATCAGACCAATAAAAATTAACGATGAATAAACGAGTGCCACTTTATTAAAATTCGAACTTACTTCATCAGTTAAAAAAGAAAAATCGGGAGTAATGCGCATATACATAACACCAAGGTATTCGCCGTCAGGGACAAATGGAACCAGTATGTTAAATGTATTTTGATCTTTAAGTGTGCTGAAAATAACTTCGTTAGATCTTATTTCATCTTTCTCAGTAATATATAATTCAACCCCTTCCGAATGTGAATCATTCTTGATATCGTACGGAACCAATGCTCCCGTTAAATATGAATGGAGTCTCTGACCGCTGTCAATTACATAAAGCCTTTGATTTTTACTAAGAATCAGGAAAATATCTTCCACACTTTTTTGTATCAGTTGCTGTTTAAATATCACATTAAACGAATATATTATTTCTTTGTCTTCAAAAGCGGCAACAGGTTTATGAAGAAAAAGGTTTTCAAACAATAATTCCATACTTGTAGAAGTAACTATAGCCAGCCTTTCAGCAGAATACTTTCTGTACCACGCTTGTGTTTCACCTAAAAAATCATCGAGCGATCCTCTTTGGACAAAGGCAACAAAAATTTGAAAGATAATTAAAATTGTAAAGAATATAGTTATATGGCGAATTTCAAACTTGTACTTGTATATTTTATTTAAAATTTTTCTCTTAAACATGATGCTTATAAAAAAACTAAAACTCTTTAATCATTACTTTGTCAGTTTGAATAGCATTCGTACATTCGATTAACGCCTGCTTTACCGAAATCTTATTCTGGATTGCCTTCTTAAAATAGAAGGACATGATTTTTGAATACCTTGTATAGTCAACATGAGCCGGACGATGAACACCGGTTTTCATAAAATTTTTGAAACTTTCTATTTCGGGATACTTTTTCAAGTATTCAGGATTCTCATAGAAACTGTTTACAATAGGATAATATCCGCTCTCCCTATAAAAGATTTCCTGAGATTCATTTTTGAGAAGAAATTTCATGAAGTCAACTGTTATTTCTTTCTTGTTTGAAAATTTCGAAACCATCAGATTCCATCCGCCAAAGATTGATGTTGGTATGCCAGAATCAAAATGTGGAATTGGTATTTTTTTAAGATGACTTTCTTTCTCGGGATCAAAGGGAGATTCTTTAAAATCTTTATCGTAACTGGGCCATCCCCTAATAAACAAAGCATCATTATTTATAAAATATTCATAGCTGGGAATTTCAGTAAACTCCGTTACAATTTCCGGTGTTGCTTTATTCTTATTTACAAAGTCAACCAATAATTGTAAGGATTTTTCAGCTTCATAAGTGTTTAGGTTAAAGCCTTCTTCACTAAAATAGTTTCTGTTAAGACTGAGGAGTAACTCCATAAAACAACAAATAAGTCCCTCGTAATCTGTAGCAGGAAAAATATAATATGGAGTACTCGGTTTAATTTCATTTTTTAATTTTATAAACTCATTCCAGGTAATGTCATTATTAATCCTTCTTATTATATTATCACCACCCTTAAATCTTTTAAGAAGATCTTCCCGGTAATATATTACTCCCTGAACAAGGTCTAACGGAACAGCGACTAATTCACCTTCATAATAACATGATTCAAGTGCTGATTTTAAAATTTTCCCTTTCTCATCATCAGAAAAATACTTATCAAGGGGTTCACACCACTTTGCAAATCTCTGAACCCAAATTAAATCTACTGCAAAAAGATCTATTCCGTCTCCTCTTCCCCTAAGAGAACGTGCCAGCATTTCTTTTCTTTCATTCGTACTAAAATCGAAATTAGGAAAATCAATCGGAATTACTTTTATTTTTCCCTCATTTAATTTGTTATACTTATCAATTAAAATTTTATGAGCGGCGGTTACACGGTCTGCGAAGTAAATTTCTATAACATCACTTTTTTTAGAACTATTAAGTAAGAAAAAGATTATTAGATAAGTTACTGCTACGAAAAGAAGAAATAAAAGACCCCAGGTTTGTTTAATTTTTATAGTCATAGCACACTAAAATATTTTGCCCTAGATAAATACGCTTTCTTAAAATCAACGTTTATGCCAGAAAAAGTCCTTTACAACCATTTTTTTTATCCGTATTTAAGTTTTTTTTACTTTTATGATAAATACAAGATTAACGTTTTATTAAAATAATAAAAACACTTTTTCATTGTAAACTATCAAAAAAATTAAGTAAAAAATAATCTTATATGAAGGTTTAATCACCCAATAGCTTTAGTAAGTTGCATTTCAGTGCTTATCATATTGATAAAAACTTATTAGGATAATAATCTTAAAGAAATTGACAATAGCCGGAAAGGTAATACTATTTATTAGAATACACCTCTAAAGCACATTTAATTTCCTTGTGCTTATGCCGACCAGTTTTCGTAATTTTCAGAATGGATGGCATAATTTCTGTCATTAAAATTTTTACTTCTAACCATTATTTACTCTTTGGGAAAAAGTGAAAAGGAACAACGGTTTAATTATATCCATACTTTTAACGTTAGTATTTACCGGATGCTCAACATTTTTTGTTAAAGAATCGCCGGAATATATCAGAGCAAACGGAATGCAATTCGTAATAGGAGATGAGCCGTATTATTTTCTTGGAACTAATTTATGGTATGGTTGTTACCTGGGTTCCAACGGTGAAACCGGTGACAGAGAAAGACTGATCAAAGAACTGGATCTACTAAAATCCCTGGGAATTACAAATCTCAGAATCCTTGCCGCATCAGAAAAATCAGAAATAAAAAATTCGTTAAAACCTGCTATTCAAAATGAACCGGGTGTCTATGATGAAAATTTATTGGAAGGTCTCGATTTTCTTTTAAGCGAAATGAAAAAGAGAAATATGTACGCTGTGGTATTTTTGAATAATTACTGGGAGTGGTCAGGCGGAATGTCGCAATATAATGCGTGGTTCGGAGACGGAAAAGTTGCAGATCCCGAAGATCCAAATACAGGTTGGGGAGAGTTTATGCGGCTTTCAGCTACCTTTTATAAAAATGAAAAAGCTAACCAGCATTTCAGAGAATATATTAAAAAAATTGTAACCAGGAAAAATAAGTTTAATGATTTACATTACTATGAAGATCCTACTATTATGGCATGGCAGTTAGCTAATGAACCTCGTCCGTGGGGAAATAGTGAAGACGTTGAATATTATTATAAATGGATAGACACCACTGCTGCATTCATTCATTCTATTGATCTTAATCATCTTGTTACAACGGGGAATGAAGGAACTATGGGAAGCCTGGATTCCGAGGAATATTATTTAAAAGCTCACTCCAGCAGATATATCGATTACTTGACTTTTCATCTCTGGGCAAAAAACTGGGGTTGGTTTGATGCAAAAAAAATTGATGAGACTTATCCTTCTACCGAATTAAAAGCCATTGAATATTTGCATAAACATTTTGAATTCGCACGTCAATTGAATAAACCAATAACCCTGGAAGAATTTGGGATGGCAAGGGATTTGGAAATTTATTCTCCCGGCTCACGGACATCGGCTCGGGATAATTATTTCCAGATGATTTTTAAACTTGTATATGACAGCGCCTCAGTTGGTACAGCCATTGCAGGAACAAACTTCTGGACATGGGGCGGGTACGGGCGCGCCAAACACACGGACTTTGTCTGGCGTACAGGTGATTCATTCCTAGGAGATCCTCCGCAGGAACCTCAGGGACTGAATTCTGTTTTTGATATTGATTCATCGACACTGGAAATAATACAAAAATATGCCGGGCTTATGAATGAGCTCAGGGAAGGTTCAATTGTAAAAAAATGAAATAACAAAATTTCTTAAATAGATTTTATGCGGCTCTGATTTATTACCAAAGGATGTTATTAACTTCATAAATGTTTATCACTATGATAAAATAAATTGCAAATAAATATTATGAAAACATTGATGAAAGATGAAATATCAACAGGTAATATGGCACTATTTATGAAATTTCAAATAAATTAAAAGTCTCTGGAATGGACTCTTATGCAATTAAGTTTTCTGGATATTTCGATAATAGTTGTTTACCTGGTAGTTATAATTTTTTTAGGCATCTTCCTATCAAAAAAAGCTTCAAAAAACATTAACAATTATTTTCTCGGGGGGAACACTATTCCATGGTATATTCTGGGGGTATCGAATGCCTCGGGGATGTTTGATATTACGGGAACAATTTGGTTAGTAATGCTCCTTTTCGTCTACGGATTAAAGAGCATTTTCATCCCATGGGCGTGGCCCATATTTAATCAAATTTTCCTGATGATATATATGTCTGCCTGGTTAAGAAAGTCAAATGTTATGACAGGTGCCGAATGGATGAAAACAAGGTTTGGCAATAGCAGGGGTGCTCATTTATCAAACATTATAATAGTAATTTTTGCAATTATTGGTGTTATTGGTTTTCTTGCTTACGGCTTTAAAGGAACAGGAAAGTTCTTTGCTACTTTTCTTCCCTGGGATTGGTCACCGGATATATATGCTTTAATCATTATGGCTGCCACAGCAATGTATGTAATTAAAGGCGGGATGTACAGTGTGGTTCTAACTGAAATAATACAGTTTGCAATTATGACTGTTGCCGGAATTGCTTTAGGAATTGTAGCAATAAACCAGGTTAGCCCTGAAACTCTTAATGCTGTACTACCAAGTGGATGGAAAGATATTACGTTTGGATGGAATCTTAATCTTGACTGGTCAGGTACCCTGGCAGACCTTAATAACAAAATAGCGAGCGATGAATATTCCATCTTTGGATTTTTCTTTATGGTGATATTATTCAAAGGTTTCCTTGTTAGCATGGCGGGTCCAGCTCCTAACTATGATATGCAAAGAATACTTGCAACAAAATCTCCGGTAGAGGCTGCAAAAATGAGCGGAATGGTAAGTGTGGCTTTGTTTCTTCCAAGATATTTAATGATTGCAGGATTGACTGTACTGGCTCTTGGATTTTTCATACCGCATATACAGGCTATGGGAGCTAACTTCGATTTTGAAACCATTCTTCCCATAGCAATCAGAGACTATGTTCCTTCGGGATTGAGAGGTGTTTTAATTGCCGGTTTAGTAGCAGCCTTTATGTCAACTTATTCTGCAACAGTAAATGCCGCCCCGGCATATTTAGTAAACGATATCTACAAAAAATATATAAACCCTGATGCAAGTGATAAAACTTATGTAAGAATGAGTTACATAATTTCTTTAGGCGTAATTATTGTCGGCTCTATTTTTGGATTTATAGCGGAATCCGTTGACCAGGCAACTTTGTGGATAGTAAATTCTCTCTATGGCGGTTATACCGCAGCTAATTTTTTAAAATGGTATTGGTGGAGATTTAATGGCTATGGCTATTTCTGGGGAATGGTGGCTGGTTTAGCATCTTTATTTATTGTGCCCACTTTATTTCCATCATTAAATTCACTTCAGGCATTCCCTGTAATTCTTGTCATTTCCATAATAGGATGTTTTGCCGGAACTTTACTAACCAAGCCCGATGACGAAGAAGTACTAAAGAAATTTTATATGAATATAAAACCGTGGGGATTCTGGAAACCTATTCACGATAAAGTTCTTTTAGAGCATCCGGAATTCCGGGGTAATACAGCATTCAAAAGAGATATGTTTAATGTAGTCGTTGGTATTATATGGCAGATAACGTTGGTGGTTATTCCTATTTATCTTGTAATCCGTGAATCGGATTCTTTAATAATAGCTATAATAGTTTGTTTAATTACAACTATAATACTGAAGAAAAACTGGTGGGATAAATTAAATGCTTCTTTTGGTGAAGAAACTGTTAAAGAAAAAATTACTGTTACAGAAAAAAAAACTGCCTTAATCGGAGAGAATGAATGAGCCGTGAAGAGTTTGATCAAAAATTAAGAAAACTTTTTGATGATCATGAAAAATTAATTACCCGTAACAATGAAAAAATTGAAAAAAGTAACGGAATTTTTTATCGCTACAAATACCCGGTTATAACTGCAGAACATACACCCGTTTTCTGGAGATATGATTTAGATTATAATACAAATCCTTATTTACTGGAAAGACTCGGTGTTAACGGTACATTCAATGCAGGAGCTATCGAATTTAACGGAAAGGTTTTATTAGGGGTAAGAGTAGAAGGAAACGATAGAAAATCTTTTCTGGCAATTGCTGAATCTCCAAATGGAATTGATAATTTCAGGTTTTGGGATTATCCAATAACAATGCCTGAGACTGAAAACCCTGACACTAATGTTTACGATATAAGATTTGTAAAACATGAAGATGGATGGATTTATGGTTTATTCTGTACAGAAAGAAAAGATCCTGATGCACCTCAAAGCGATACATCTGCTGCAAATGCTCAATGCGGTATTGCCAGAACTAAAGACTTTGTAAAATGGGAACGACTTGCAGATTTAAAAACAAAATCTCCTCAACAAAGAAACGTGGTCTTGCATCCTGAATTTGTGAATGGAAAATATGCCTTCTATACACGTCCACAGGATGGATTCATTGACACAGGAACCGGCGGCGGAATCGGCTGGGGATTGTCGGACTCAATTGAAAATTCTGTAATTGATAAAGAAACAATTATCGATGACAGAGTATATCACACAATCAAAGAAGTAAAAAACGGAATTGGACCAGCCCCGATCAAGACTAAAAAAGGCTGGCTCCAGTTAGCTCACGGAGTAAGAAACACCGCCGCAGGTTTGCGTTATGTTCTTTATATATTCCTGACCGACCTGAAGGAACCAAATAAGCCAATTGTTAAACCGGGAGGATATTTTATCGCTCCCGAAGGAGAAGAAAGAGTCGGAGACGTTTCTAATGTAGTTTTCAGCAACGGATGGTTAAAAAGAGATAATGGCGATGTGCTTATCTACTATGCTTCTTCAGACACCCGGATGCATGTCGCTGTTTCAACAGTTGATAAATTGCTCGATTATGTATTCAATACTCCTGAAGACGGGCTGAGAAGTTATGCTTGTGTTGAACAAAGAAATAAACTGATAGAAAAAAATTTAAGGCTTATGAAAGATTGATATTTTCTCATACTGTTCTCCTTGTGCCATACAAATGTTAAGCAGTTTGTATGGCATTTTTTATTTTAAAGCAAAATTTTCTTCCATCAAGGTTTATAATAGAATTTCCCTTTTTTATCTTTTAAGTTATTGTCAATTTGATATAAAAATTTAATCGCATTTATATCTTTTTGATAAATAACGATAGAGATCGAAAATTCCCCTCATGTTTTAGTAAAAAATGGAACAATATTTTTCTTTGCATTGGTATATCATTTGTTTTAACAAGTAGCTAATTAAAAGTTGAACCTTCATA
>Ga0154371_1088_pt1 | contig 31885 bp, 30 predicted proteins | sample RifGroA2_FD_105615 | JGI IMG/M metagenome (GOLD analysis project Ga0154371, IMG submission 105615) | Ignavibacteria bacterium GWA2_35_9
TAGCTTTCCATCCAGCAGCAAAATCTTTAAAAATTCCGAACAAAGTTGAACCGCTTCCGGACATTAGGACGAATGATGCTCCACTCTTATAAATTTGTTTTTTTAGTTTTTCAACTTCAGGAAATTCAGAGAATACAACTTGCTCGAAATCATTTTTTACTTTCTCTTTTAACTCATTAAAATTGTCAAAGTGCTCCTGCTTTATATCTGTTAGAGAAAATTCAGGCTTTGTTGGTATAATTTGCTCATAAGCTCGTTTAGTTGATATATAAATTCCCGGGTTGACTATTAAGATTGGATTGGAAATCGAGAGATTAAAATAACTGAATTTTTCTCCCCTCGACTCCGCAAAACATGGTTTAGGATTAAGGAAGAACGGAACATCTGAACCAATAGATAAGGCTATATTAAATAGTTTTTCATAATCAAGATTTAATTCTAAAAATTTATTTAATCCTGTTAAAGTTGAAGCAGCATCTGAACTGCCGCCTCCTAATCCTCCGCCAATAGGAATGTTTTTATCAAGATGAATATGAACATTAATTTTTTCCCCTCTTTCTTTTTCTAATTCTTCTTTTGCATTGACAATAAGATTATCAGGTGTAGAAGTTAATTCATTGTTGTTAGAAGTAAATAGAAAGCTGCCTGCTTCTTTGATAGTTAATTGATCACACAAATTTAAAGGGTAAAATATTGTTTCAATGTTATGATAACCATCCTGCCTTTTGGAGACGACGTTTAGCCCAATATTAATCTTAGCAGGAGCTTTAATTTTTAATTCTTTCATCAAAAAATCTTTTTATTTCTTTAATGTGTGTTGGTGAAGAACCGCAACACGATCCTATAAATGAAGGTCTCTTAGTTAAAGATAATTTCACTTCACTAGTATATTGTTTTGGAGAAACTGCGCATTTAATAATCTCCTCATTATAATTACCTCCTCCGCAATTAAGATAAAAGCCCCAGTTAAAATCAGTGTCTATTTCACTTAATACTTTCTTAAACGATTTGGAAATTATACAATTAAATCCAATCGCCAATGGATCATATTCTAAAACAAATTTAACAGCATCAAAAAGATTTTCCCCTGAAAGGAGCTTTAAGTTATCTTTAAAGAAAAAGCTAATTACGTAAGGAATTTTTTGTTGATTACAATACTGTGCTATAATCTTTATTTCATCAGTGTGACTTTGTGTTTCATTAAGAATAAAGTCACATCCGGCAGACATTAACAGATCAATATGTTTTTTATGGTTATGGCTTAGTTCTTTCTTTGAGATGATTCTTTCTTCCTGGTAACAATCCTCGGCTGGAGCATTGGAGCCGGCAATAAGTATCGGTAAATTCCCTTTTGCTTTTAGTGCAAGATCAACACCGGCTTTTACCAGTTTTTCACTTTTTATTTTTGTGAGCCCCTTCAAAGCAACCGGGTTTGTTCTGAAGGTATTTGTAGTAATTATATCTGCACCGGATTGTAGGTATTTTTTATGGATCGAATAAACTTTCTCCGGGTTTTCAATGTTGGCATAAGACATCCAAAGTGAGCCCTTCGGCTTTAAGTTTATTGCCTGAAGCATACTTCCCATTGCTCCATCAAGAATTAAAGGGCGGTTTATTCTTTTTGCTAATGAGAAAAGATTCATTTGAAAGCAGGCGAGTATTTATTTTCGAAATAGTTATTGACTTCTCCGGTAATCCTGTCAAGACCGATCATGGAAATATATTCGAGATTAAATAGGCAAACTTTTTTATGGAGAATTTCTTTATTCATATATTAAAACAATTTAGGAATAAATTATTTATTTTGAACCTGATATTTAACTTTCATTTCATACAAATATACTAAACAAAAGTAACGAAAATTGGCTTTTAATGTATTGCAGATAAGTTTTGGAGACGGCTATGCAGGAAGTGCAACGATGGCGATTCTGAGTTCTGTTGCACTTGGTAAATTGGGATATAACGTTTCTCTTCTTGTTTCTGAAAACTCTCTGACAGAAAAAAGAGGAAGAGAAAGGGGACTGAAAGTTGTTTCTTTTAATAGCAGAAGTACAAACAAAAATCTTTTTGATGAAGTTGAAAATTATTTCAGCAAGTTTAAACCTAATTTTATAATAAGCTATCATTCATTAGACAGAAAGCTTGCTATTAAGCTGCGGCAAAAACATAAAAAAGATTTTATAAATATTGCTTATCGGCAGAATATGTCTAAAAGTTTTCCTGTCATAGGGCAGTGGATATATAATAACTATTTTGATTACCAGCTTGCCTGCAGTTTCGGCGTTGCCGAAGATCTGATAAAAGCAGGAGCAAAAAAATCAAAAGTCAAAGTAATTCACAATATTGCCGAATTTCCTTATGATATTGAAACAATCTCAGGAAAATATGTTAGAGAAAATTTCGGCATAGATGATAAAATAATACTCGGAGTATCGAGTTGGTTTCATAAAGAAAGAAAAGGATTTGATATTCTCTTCGATGCTTTTTCCGGAACAGATAATAAGTTTGTCCTGTTAATTATCGGCATACCAAAAGAAAACCAGCAGGAGGTTTATGAATACGCTGAATCATTTGGAATTAAAAAAGAACGACTAATTATGCCTGGCTTTGTTGAAAATATTTATGAGTATTACAAAGCTATGGATATTTTTATCCTGCCTTCAAGATCGGAAGGATTTTCTCTTTCACTTCTTGAAGCTGCTTTTGCCGGGCTGTCGATAATTGCTTCCGATATTCCCGGCAACAATGAAATAATATTTAATGGTAAAACCGGTTTGCTGTTTGAATTGAATAAGCGGGGACATTTGCTTGAAAAAATTTTAGAGATGAGCAGTAATCATGAAAAGGCTAAAGAGTTGTCAGTGAATGTTAATAAAGAAGTGATGAACAATTATAAGCTTCAAAATTATGGTGAAAAGCTCGATGTGTTTTTAAAGAGTATAATTTCAAATAAGAAATTATAAAAGAATCACGCTAACAGAATTTTTCTTTATTAATTTATCTAATTTATCTAAAACCCTTTTCACCGGTAGATTTCTAAAACACTCATGGTTGTACGGGCAAACAAGCAAATCACATTTAATACAAAATAGTTTGTCTAATCTTACCCATTCATTATTGCCGTAAGGATAAGCTGTATAAGGATCAGTCGGACCGAATAATCCTAAAGTGGGTTTGCCTAAGGCTGCTGAAATGTGCATCGGTCCGGAATCATTTGCAATTATTATAATGCAGTTATTTATTATTGCAGTTAGCTCATTAAGAGTTGTTTTATGAGAATGAACAATTTTTTCACCCAGCTTGTCTTTTATAAATTCTGCATCTGCTTCGTCTCCAGGTCCTGAAACAACTAACAGCGAACAATCATATTTATTTAAAAGTGCATTACATATCTCGCTCCATTTTTCTGGTTCGCATCTTTTTGATTCCCATCCTCCTGCAGGGACAATTCCAATTACCGGTTTTCCCAAATCAAAATTTTGTGAAATAAAACTCTTTGCTTTTTTGTTATCTTCATCTTTTATTTGATAATGTATTTTCTTTGAGATGATTGGAATATTCATTGCATGAAGCAGCTCCAGGTTATGCTCTGCCATGTGATGTGAACCTCTGGCAGAAGCTGCTTTAATATTGTAAGCATATTTTCTTCCCCTGTATCCGAAACCAACTCTGTATTTCACACCCGAAAGAAAAACTATCTGGGCGGTTCTCGGATTTGACCATGTATCGATAACCATATCGTATTTTTCTTTTCTGATTATCAGCGCGACTTTAAGAGAAAATTCATTTTTCCCCATTGTAAGAACTTTATTTACATCTGCTAAATTTTCAATGGCAGGCTTTGCAAATGGTTCTGTCAGGTAATCTATTTTTGCATCTTTGAAGTGAGCTTTGAGATTATCAAGCAGAATAGTTGAAAGAACAACATCACCAATCCCACGTGGCTTAATGATAAGGATTTTTTTTATTGCCGAAGGATTTAAATTCATGATAGAACACGGATTACACTGATGACACGGATTTTCACTGATTATTCTTTCTATCGTTAGTAAATATTTTTCTTCTAAACTCTGCTTTCTTTCCAAAGTTCAGCAGCAATCCAACTTCGATATTTGTAGCTTTAAGATAGTTTATTAATTGAGCTTCATGCTCTTCACACAAACTTTCCGCAGCTTTTAACTCAATAATTACAACATCATTCACTAACAAATCTGCAAAGTAATTACCTACTTCAACTTTTTCATAATGAACCAGAATATTTTTCTGTCGTTCAACTTTTAATCCCATTTTAGTCAATTCAAACAGCATAGCATTTTCGTAAACCTTCTCAAGAAATCCATAACCAAGGACATTATTCACTTTATAAAAAGCTTTAATAATTTGACTCGTGATTTCTTCGTGCAGCATTGTTTTTTAATCCGTGTAGATCAGTGTAATCTGTGTCATCCGTGTGCTATGTTTTTAGTGTGCATCCAGCCAATTATCTCCAATTCCCGTATCAACAACAACAGGAACGTTTAATGGTAAAGCTTCTTCCATTAATTTTTTTATCACGGGACGGAGTTCATCCACTTCATCTTTGTGTGCATCAAAGACCAACTCATCATGTACTTGCAGGACCATTTTTGTTTTCGCTTTTCTTTTTTCAAGCTCTTTATAAATGTTTATCATTGCAAGCTTTATCATATCTGCAGCGGTTCCCTGGACCCGCATATTTATTGCAACTCTTTCCTCGAACTGTCTTACAACACGGTTGCTGCTGTTTATATTTCTCAGATATCTTCTTCTACCGAGTATAGTTTCGGCGTATCCTTTTTCTTTTGCACGTATAACTGAATCATCCATAAAATTTTTAACGCGCTTAAATGTTTTGAAGTAAGTAGTAATAATTTCTTTAGCATGAGTTTGTGTAACGCCAAGTCTTGTCTTCAGTCCAAATGGACCGATGCCATAAAGAATTCCGAAGTTCACTTCTTTTGCTTTTCTTCTCATATCGGGAGTAACATCTTCCGGCTTCACCATAAAGACAAGCGCTGCCGTGCTTCTGTGAATATCTTCCTTTTCCTTAAATGCTTTTGAAAGTGCCTCATCTTCTGAAATGTGAGCCATGATTCTTAATTCTATTTGACTGTAATCAGCGCTGAGAATCACATGATCTTTGTCTCTCGGTACAAAGGCTTTTCTTATTTCTTTTCCGCGGTCTGTTCTGATTGGAATATTCTGAAGATTCGGATCGTTGCTTGAGAGCCTGCCAGTCGAGGCAACTGTCTGGTTAAAGCTCGTATGTATTCTTCCTGTTTTAGGATTTATAAGATTCGGAAGCGCATCTGCATAAGTTGATTTTAATTTTGTTAGCTGCCTGTACTCAAGAAGCAATTCAATTACTTCGTGTTCGCCTCTTAAATATTCGAGCGATTTTGCATCAGTAGAAAAACCGGTTTTGGTTTTCTTTCCAGATTGCAATCCAAGCTTGTTGAAAAGAATTTCCTGGAGCTGCTTTGTAGAATTTATATTGAACTCTTCACCGCACGATTTATAAATCTCATTTGTGTAATTATCTATAAGTATCTGAAGATCATCACTCAAAGATTTCAGTGCATCATTATCTATTTTAATTCCTTCTCGTTCCATATCTTCCAGAATGGGAATGAGAGGGAATTCAACATCATAAGCAATTTTGGTAAGATTTTCTTTCTTTATTTCTTTATCGAGAATTTCATAAAGCCTGTAAGTAATATCTGCATCTTCGCTCGCATACTTTCCCAACGGCTCAGTTTCAACTTCAAATATTTTGGACGAATCTTTTTTAGGTCCGATCAAATCCGAAAGGGGAATAGGTTTGTACTTAAGATACTTTACGGAAAGATCGTCCATTCCATGCTTCTGATCGGGATCAATAACATAGCTTGCAAGCATTGTATCGAAATAAAAGTTTTCAACCGAAATTCCGATGTTTCTCATAACTGCAATATCAAACTTAGCATTCTGGCAGACCTTTTTGATTTTCTTATTCTCAAAAAGTTTTTTGAAAACTTTTGTAAAATCTTCGATGCTTAACCGTTCATCAGGATTTGAGATAAGCTTTCCATAATTATCAGGCTGCAAAGGAATAAAAAATCCTTCTCCTTCTTTGGAAGAAAAAGAAGCTCCCGCAATATTTAATTCAAACTGGTTAAGACTGTCGGTTTCAGTATCAAAAACTATTAATTCTTTTTTGCTCAGATAATCTGCCAGTTCCTCGGCTTCCTTAAGATTTTTTATCAGCTTATATTTTACTTTTGATTCATCAAAAGCTGTAACATCATCAGCAACAACTTCGTTAAGCTTTGCATTTGCAGAAGAGGAATCATAAATCGAAAGCAGCCTGTTATATATATCTTTAAACTCGAGCTCGACAATAATTTTTCTTAAAGAATCGAAATCAGGTTTTGTGAATTTTGCATTTTCAAAATTAAATTCGAGTGGAACTTCGCAATGAATTGTAGCAAGGTCTTTCGACAGGATGGCATTTTCTTTTCCCTCGATAAGCTTATTCTTTAATGCAGGCTTTTCAATTTCATCAATATGATTGTAAAGATTTTCTATCGAGCCGTACTTTTGTATTAATGGAGTTGCTGTTTTTGGACCAACTCCCGCAACACCGGGAATATCATCCGAAGAATCGCCAATCAGTGCTAAGTAATCAATCATCTGTCCCGGCTCAAAACCGAATTCCTCTTTTACTTTTGCTGTATCATAAACTACAATTTCATCGCTTACTTTTCCGCCGGGTTTAATAACCTTTACTTTATCCGTAATTAGCTGGTTAAAATCTTTATCGGGAGTTATGATAAAAGTCTCGAGTCCGAGTTGTTCTGCTTTACAGGCTGCAGTTCCGATTATATCATCTGCTTCATATCTCGGAATGATGTAAAGAGGAATATTCATAACTTCGATCAGTTGTTTTATCCTGTCGAGCTGGGGAAACATATCGTCCGGCATTTTTGCACGTGATGATTTATAGTTTTCATATTTATCGTGTCGAAAAGTTTTTTCCTTCGAATCAAAAGCAACGGCAATATAATCCGGTTTATGATCTTCGAATATTTTGATAAGCTGGTTGATAAAGCCGTAAACAGCAGATGTTGGTTCGCCTTTAGATGTAACGAGGGGTCTGTTTATAAAAGCGAAGTAAGCTCTGTAAGCCATCGCCATCGCGTCGATTATTATAAATTTTTTGTTTTGCATTGTTCAGTTATTTATTGAGGAGAATAACTAAGCTAAAATAAAGATAAGTGGGGTAAGTTTAAATTCGGGCAATGGAACACGGATGACGCGGATTTTACGGATTAAATTATCCGTGATAACCTGCCTACCGGTAGGCAGGTCTGTGTTATCAGTGTCATCTGTGTTCTATCCTGTCTGTTAAATCTCTGCTCGTTTCAAACTTAACGGATGCTTTTGTCATTTTCATATCGGGAGAGATTTCATCGTAAGGTTTCTCTTCCGATTTTTTTGCTGTATATATGGATTTAGCTCTCAAGTTGGTAGGGTTAGAATAATTTTGTTTGATTTTTATACTCTGAGACTCTTCTATCTGCAAGTTCTATATATTTTATATTTGTATCGTAGCCAACAAAATTCCGATCATTTTTTACAGCTGACAAACTTGTAGTTCCGCTTCCTAAAAATGGATCCAAAATTATATCCTGTTTGAAGGAATATAATTTTATTAAACGACGTGGAAGTTCTTCAGGAAATGGAGCAGGATGACCGATCGTCTTTGCTGAAACTGCGGGAAATATCCAAACACTTTTTGTCCATTCCAAAAACTCTTCTTTCGTAATTGTACTTTCTTTCCCTTTACTGTTATGCGTAAAAGTATTTTTCGAAAAGATTAAAATGTATTCATGTATATCTCTCAAAACCGGATTTGCTGCTGATAACCAACTACCCCAAGCTGTAGAAGGGCTTGCGCTAGAGGCTTTGTTCCAAATTATTTCGCCACGCATATAAAATCCCTGTTCCAGCATATCTTTTATAATATAACTATGAAGTGGGATATAAGGCTTTCTTCCAAGATTGGCAATATTTATACATGCACGTCCACCCGGAACTAGAACTCGGTATGTTTCCTTCCATATGTTTTTTAATAAAAATAAATATTCTTCAAGACTCAAATTATTGTCATATTCCTTAGTTACATTGTATGGTGGCGACGTTATCATCAAGTGAATAGAATTATTAGGCAATTCATTCATTTGTTCGCTTGAATGACAAAAGTGTTTGTTCAAATATTCTTGAGGGATCTTATTTTCTATATGTTTAACTTTATCATCTGTTATTATTCCTTCATACAATCTTGAATTATAAAATTGGGAAGAATCATGATTTATTCTTCCGGGGGTTCCGAAAGAACTGGTTTTTGTTCCATTCTTTTTCTCTTGGTTATACATATTACTTTCTTACCAACTCTAAAAATTTTTCTGCTTTCTTTTCAATGTCTGACTCTTTATTTGCAATTTCAATAATTCTTCCAAGTTCCTTTTTTGATTTCATGCTTGAGAAGAATTCTTTTGGTTCCGAAATTAATTTATCCAAAGATTCTTCTAGTTCTGAATAGCTATCCATTCTAATGAAACCGTTATTATCTGTCCTTTTAATATTTTCTCCATTATTATCTAAAGGTTCTGGATTAATTGACCAAAATCCATGAATAATTCCGGCATTTTTTAGAAAATCTACTTTCTTAAAATATGAAGCCATAATGGGTGTATTACCTAAAACAATAATCGGAATAGGTGAGGCTGCAAAATCAGAAACTCTAATATTTATACTTTTACCAATTGCTTTTAACATAGAATCGGAGCGTAAAAGCCCTGGATTTCCCTGATGTGATTTGAAATCACCTAAACAAATTACTTCTTCTTTCCTCTTATTCAGTTTCAATTCCCAATTCCAAACGATTGACATTTTAACTTCAAAAATTATTAAGATATTTTCTGCTTTCTGAACTATATCTTTAGATTTACAAATTGCTACATCAGCCGAAGATTGTTGTGTTAAACCTATTTCCTCACATACAACTCCTTGTACAGAAAACCAATTATGTTTAGAGGCAAAATCTTGAAGCAAATCAACTGAATACTTTTCGGTAAAACTTCCAATTAATGAATTTCTACTTTGTAGAGTTGCTTTTTCTCCTTTATAAGATTTTGGCCAATATGCAAAGTATCTTTTATCATCCGATACATAAAACAATTGTTCTGGAGTAGCGAATTTCCTTGATTCTATAAAGAATTCAATTTCCTTTTCTTTTGACCATAATTGTTTCATAGCTAAAAAATTTTTGTGTTAAATATAAGGAAATCAGAATTGAATTCTATACTCTTTATTAAACATCAGAAGCAAATCACTCCTAATATACCCCAAAGATAAAAATGCTTCCAATGTTTAGAAAAAAGGGAGCCGAAGCTCCCTTAATTAAAATATGAAATAAAATTATTTTTTTTGTGAGTAACCGAGATCAGGTCTCATCACTCCATTTTTATGTTCAAATTTTTGTGTAATCGCCATAAATTTGTCCAGCAATTTACTTCCTTCCTCACCAAGCTGCTCATCCTGCCTATCAGATAAGGTAGACCAATCGGTTCTCCCTTTTGCAGGCTGAACGAAGATCACCAAAGGCATATCTGTACCCAAACCTCCAAAGTAAACCCTGTATCCTTCTTCAATATTCTTTGACCCATAAAGAGCTTTATACTCTTTAAGTAGTTCTTCTGCTTCATCTTCCTTACCCGGTATTAAATTCAAATAATCAACGTGCCTGAAGTTTAATCCCTCATCGGAACTTAAACCGTAAGCCGGTTTATAAGAGAGATCATTTCTTAAAGTCATAAGAAAATTTTTGTGTGAAGCATAACAGCCGTCGAACCCGCTCATAGTCTCGTCCACTTTATCCTTACCAATCTTATCCATCGTTTCGGTTCTCATTCCCATATATTTAGATAAGCCGTCATAATCTTTTACCGGCGTAATATAATTGTAAGTAAAATACTCGAGTTGAATCAAGCGGTAAGATCCTTCAACGTTGGCTTCCTTCATCATCTCTGTAAAATCTTTTGAAGCCTTCTCATATTTTTCCTGCATATAAGGAAAAATAACATCTTCGTGAAACAAGAACATCTCCCGGTCAGGCACTTTTTCCTGTGCAGGCGTTTGGACAAATGTAAAAAGAAAGAGGAACAAGAATGATAATACGAGTTTCATATATGAGCCTCCTGATAAGTTTGTAAAATTAATTTAAGATGGAATAATTGGTGACGATGAATATTCCGAATAATATCTATGATAGTCAAGAGGTTTTTAAACTAATGTCAGGATTGAAAAATATGATGCCGGATACCAGATACGGGATGCCTAAAAAATTACCGGATTAGCGAATTCGAAAATTTAATTCGAAAATCCGATAATTCGTAAATTGGAAATTTGAAATAGTTTTTCTTACTAACTTCTTATTAATCTTTCTTCCAATAATTTTTGAATATCTCTTCTACCATCCAGAATACAATGAACAAATACTTCATCATTTAGTATCCGGTAAATAATTCTGTAAGGTTTGTAATGAATTTCTAAAAAGTCTTCAATTTCCAATAATCTTAGTTCCGGGGGGATATGACCTCTCTGCGGAATTTCCTGAAGGGCTAAACATTTTTGATGTAATTTATCGAATAATTTTTCTGCTCTTTCTTCAGAATCATTTAAGTAAACATATTTATAAATTTCAAATAAGTCGTTCTCGGCATCAAAAATAAAATTAACTTTGAATTTCATTTTTGCTTCTTTTAAACTCTTCAATTTTTTTTCTAATATCTTTGAAGGTTTTATCAAGAGGTTTATAATTTTTCTGTTTCATATTCTTTACACTCAAAGCTAAAATTTTCAGAAGTGCAAGAGCTTCTTGCGTCTGTTCATATACTTTTACGTCCTGAAGAATTACTTTAGCTTCACCGTTATGAGTAATCACCATAGTTTTTTGGTTTTCTGCAACATCACGTATTACTTCCGATGCGTGAGTTTTTAAATAACTGATTGGCTTTATTGATTTACTAAATTTCATTTTTTACCTTTGAAATACCTGACTAAAATATAGTCTTTTATTTGGTCTATGGCAATACTTAATGTAGTTTGCGGATTACCGGATTACCGGATTACCGGATTAGCGAATTCGAAAATTTAATTCGACAATTCGAAAATCCGTTAATTCGTAAATTTAAGATAACCGGACACTACTTATTTTTAGTAGGAATTTTAAGCTCGGTTAGTTTTATATTCTTAGGCACGATGAAAAATTTTCCATCGGGAGAAAAATCTTCTTTAAAGACCTTTGCTACTTCTGATGTTTTCGTTCCCATTGCTTCGGTATCAGTTTTTAATGGAAAACTTTTGTAGACCCACATTTTAGATTTCGATTTAATTCCGCCTAAATCGGTTTTACCTTCCATAACATCACATGTTTTACCAAGAATTTTTTCTGTTCCGACTTTCTTTACATCAATTCCGAAAGCATCTGAAAGATTTTTGCTGAAATCCTTAAGCTCTTTTTCTGATTTGCCAGCAAACTTATCATAGAAGGGATTCTTCATTTTGGTCCCCGTCTTTTTATCCGGGTCGTAATTAATCAGCCAGTTACCATCCACTATGCTTACTGATTTACTCTCTTCCTTTTTATTCATCATTTTAATATTACGTATTTCGTTCTTGTAATGGGCTTCCTTATTTCCCCATTCGGTAATATAAATTTTTTCCGTTGTTGTACTTTCCATCGCCGGGCTGATTACAGTTGATGTTTTTTCAATATAAGCATTCTCAAACAGGTAACGTTTAATCTTTTTATTCTGAGAGAATGACTGGGGGAAAAGCAGAACTAAGAAGAAAGAAAAAAGGAAAATATAATGCATTGTTTTGGAATCCATGACAAGTCTCCTCCTTGTTAAAAACTTTTTAAGTAAAATACGAAATTTTTTGTTTAACAAGTTCGTCCGAAATCCGCTAATTCGTAAATCATTAATTCGTAAATCCTAAATCATAAATCTTAAATCCTAATTCCCTATCTTCTTCCTCCAATATTTCCAGTAAAGATAAAAGGGGAGACCGAGTAAAATTAAAATTGTCCCCATTGCGGCATCTTCAGAATCTGAAATAATGGAATTGATCAGAAACAGAAGTGAAAAGATTACAAATATCCATGGAGTGTAGGGATAGCCCCAGACTTTATATGGTCTTGGAGTATCAGGCATTTTCTTTCGCAGCACAATTACTCCCAATGCACCGAGCATATAGAATAACCACGTAGCAAAGATCACGTAATCCGTAATCGTATCGAATGAACCTGTAAGAACAAGAACAGCCGACCAGAAGCCCTGCAATAAAAGGGAAGTGTATGGTGTCCCGAATTTGGGATGAACTTTTCCAAGAACTGTAAAAAATAAATTATCTCTTGCCATCGCAAACTGAACCCGTGCAGAAGCAAGAATACTCCCGTTAAGAGCACCGAATGTAGAAACTATAACTGCAATAGAAATAATAGAGGCGCCCGCTGATCCAAAAATAATTTCCGCTGCCGAAGCCGCAACCAATGGAGATTTTGCCATTATATCTACCGGAAGCACATAAAGGAAAGCAATATTAACTAAAACATAAACTGCTATTACAATTAGCACTCCGTAAAGCAAACCGAGAGGAACATTTCTTTGAGGGTTCTTTACTTCGCCTGCTACGAATGTTACATTGTTCCAGCCATCATAAGCCCAGAAAGCACCTGCAAGTGCAAGACCTACTATTGTAAAGAATCCGCTTATACTATCTTGTGGAATTAAAAAACTGCTGCTTAGATTTGAAAAACTTCCTTCACCAACTGTAAAAAGAAGAACCGACAAGAGAATAATTGAAGCTATTTTTATGAACGTTACAATTGTTTGTACAATTCCTCCAAAGATTACTCCAATGTAATTAACTCCTGTAAGGAATATTATGCAAAGTATGGCAGTCGCTTTTGGTCCAAATTCCAGGAAAGGATGAATGTTGCCAACAAAAGGCATGTAAACTGAAAAATCCTGGAAGCTTTGGGGAAGCTGTGGGTAGTGTATAAAATATCCGAGATATTCGCCAAACACATAAGCAATTGCAGCCTGGCTTCCTGTTTGAATTACAGAAAAGATTGACCAGCCGTAAATAAATGCGAGACCATCTCCATACATTTTTCTGAAGTAAACATATTGCCCGCCGGTTGCATCTATCATACCTGCAACTTCCGCATTTACAAGTGCACCGATAAATGTTATTAAGCCGGCAACTATCCAGATTATAATAAGAAATTCAGGTGAGCCGAGTTGTCCTGCCATAGTTGCAGGTTTGCGGAAAATTCCTGAGCCAACCATCGAGCCTGCTACAATCATTACAGCAGCAGTCAGGCTTAGTCCGCGTACAAGTTCTGTTTTTTTATTTGTCACAAAAACCTATGTTGAAATTGTTGATTGAAATGTAAACACAATGCCTGGAATATTGGAGTGCCTGCCTGCCGCAGGCAAGACCTGCAAGTAAGTGTTGCATAACTCTACCAATATGGTGGTCACGAACCATTTCGTGACCAAACATTTGTAATTCGTCCTGTCAGGAAATGGTTCCTGACAGCCGGTACTCATAACAGTCGAACTAATGAGTTGTGCAACTCTCACGGCAAGGCAGGGTGAAATGATAGAACAATGCAAAACATTACTACTATAATATTTTTTCACTCCTAATAATTTTTGATTTTCCATTACTCCAGCCAAAGATATTTGAAATTTTGATGAGCTATGAAATTCCAAAAAGCAAATTTCAAAATCCAAATAAGCATCAATAAACAAACCTGCCTGACTGCAAAGCAGGTACAAAATCCAAAACCCCGGGCACTGTGTTTGACATGATTTTTAGATTACCCGAACTTCCTGATATTTTTTTACAAATACAAAATATTTTAGAATAATTATTCATTTATTTTCTATTTTAGCCAATCATTTTTTAAATCAGGTAAATTTTCAGGAGTCCGGCAATATGGATACTAAAAAGATTCTTAGTACCCCGGTGCTTGTTTCGGCACTCGGTTATTTTGTGGACATTTATGATTTAATCTTATTTGGTATTGTAAGAATTCCGAGCTTAAGTGACTTAGGAGTCGAAGGAGAGGAATTAATTAAAACCGGTGTGTTCCTTTTAAATATGCAGATGGCAGGAATGCTGATTGGTGGAATTGTCTGGGGAATATATGGAGATAAAAAAGGGAGGCTGTCTGTTTTATTCGGTTCAATTTTCCTTTATTCGGTTGCAAATATTGCGAATGCCTTTGTTACTTCAGTTGAAGCTTATGCTGCTTTAAGGTTGCTCGCAGGGATAGGATTAGCAGGAGAGCTTGGAGCGGCAGTTACATTAATAAGTGAAATATTGCCTAAAGAATTAAGAGGTTATGGAACAGCAATTGTTGCAACAATAGGAGTTTCCGGTGCAATTGTTGCTGCTATTATCGGCGATTCATTTTCATGGCAGACCGCTTATATAATAGGCGGAGTGCTTGGTTTAATTCTTCTTATTATGCGATTAAGAATGTTTGAATCGGGAATATATAAATCAATCAAAGATTCAAATATTTCAAAAGGAAATTTCCTGAAATTATTTTCTTCTAAAGAAAGATTTGTAAAATATTTGAATTGCATTTTAATCGGGTTACCAATTTGGTTTGTAGTCGGTGTGCTTATAACTTTCTCACCGGAGTTTGGAAAGATTATGAATGTTGACGGAACAATTTCTGCCGGTAAAGCAATTATGTTTACTTACATAGGATTGATATTCGGAGACTTTGGAAGCGGTTTTCTCAGCCAGGCATTTAAGAGCAGAAAAAAAATCGTAATGATGTTTCTTTTTCTGACATCGGTATTTATTTTAGTTTATCTTTTTGCAGGGATTACAAGCCTTACTTACTTTTACGGCATATGCGTAGCTCTCGGGGTCTCAATCGGTTACTGGGCAGTCTTTGTTACAATTGCTTCCGAACAGTTCGGAACCAACCTGCGTTCGACAGTTACAACTACAGTTCCTAATTTTATAAGGGGTTCAGTCATTCCAATTACATTAGTTTTTGAATTGCTCCGCGGTTCGCTTGGAATGATTTATGCAGCTTTAATTGTCGGAGTCGTTTCACTCGTGATTGCATTTATTGCATTATATCACATGGAAGAAACTTTTGGTAAAGATTTAAACTTTATAGAAAAAATTTAACGCATGGCAACAAAAAAAATATACTATCTTCTTTCTGCTTTACTTCTGGCAGTAATTATTATTCTGGCATTTGTCTTTTTTCAAAACACAATAAATTATCTCATTGATCTTTTCCTTCATCTCGATGAACACCTTAATGAGCTTATACTTAAGTATGGAATTGTTACTTATGTAATTTTATTTCTTGTAATCTTTGCAGAAACGGGACTGGTAGTAACTCCGTTTCTTCCGGGTGATTCACTTCTCTTTGCTGCAGGCACTTTTGCAGCACTCGGTTCTTTTGATGTTGTCTTACTTTTTGTTCTTCTTTGCATAGCTGCAATACTGGGAGATACGGTTAATTACTGGATTGGGCATTATTTCGGTCCTAAAGTCTTTCATAAAGAAACACGGTTCATTAAAAAGGAATATCTTGAAAGAACGCATAACTTTTATGAAAAGCACGGCGGTAAAACAATAATAATTGCAAGGTTCATCCCTATCATAAGAACATTTGCACCGTTTGTTGCTGGAGTAGGTGCAATGACTTATTCAAAATTTATTTTGTATAATGTGATAGGTGGAGTTGTCTGGGTGGCAATGTTTGTTTTTGGCGGATATTACTTTGGTAATATACCGATAGTTAAAAATAATTTCTCACTAGTTATAATTGTAATCGTTATTATTTCTGTCTTACCGGGGGTAATTGAATTCCTGCGCCATCGTTCACTTAAAAAAAAATCATTAAAAGATTCGGTTGAATCAGAATAAAGTAATGATTTTCTTATTCATCTTTCAGGGGAGTTTTAAGAACTTTTATAAAGAATTTCAAGGCAAAGAATATTATAATAATCCAGGAACAAAGCATCATTATTATAGCCGATACACTCATTTCACTTCTCCCTTACTATTTGTTTTTTTCTTACGCCAGGCTTTATGAACGAGATAACCAAATGTTATAAAAGTAAGCATCAATAAAAGCCGGGTACCATCTTTAACAAACTCCCTCGTAGGTTCACCGTTTTCAAACCAGGCATACTTATCGATACCGACATGGAAAATAACGCCGATAACACTATCGGCAGCTAACGGCCAACCATTTCCGCTGAATAAACTTGAAAAAGCAGAAATCCAATCTGTGGTTGGTTTAATCATTGCAGCAATAAAAATAATGATTATAAAAAATGGAGTTATATATTTGATTGAGAATTTAAAAATCGTTGGAACGATTATATCAGCTCCCCGTGTAATTTCATCCCATCCGCGATTGATCCCAAAAATAAAAGCAAAAACTATTGCTTCCAATAATGCAAAAACCACAAGTGAAAAGGTTCCTGTCCAGAAATCAAATTCATCAAAAGCGCCTCCGGGATAAAGCCAAACACAAATAAAACCTAAAAGGAGAACAGCTAAGCCAACAAAGATTGCACTCTTTTCACGCGATAATTTGTACTCATCTTTGAAAAAAGCGAGTATCGGCTGACCCATTGCAAGTGAAGATGTTATACCTGCAAAGAACAAAAGTCCGAACCACATTGCACCGGCAACTGGTGCAAACCATCCCCAGTTATTAAACAAAGTCGGCAAAGTTAAAAAGCCTAAACCAAAACCGCTTCCGCCCATTGTTGCTGCCTGTACTGCATTTAAACCTAAGTAAGCTGTCGCGATTGGAATTAATATTGAACCGCCAAGTATTACTTCAACAAATTCATTCATCCATCCTGCAGAAGATGCATTAAGAGCAATATCCTGCTTTTCCTTTACATAAGCAGCATAGCAATGAATCGAACCCATTCCGACTGATAAAGTAAAAAATATTTGTCCTGCGGCAGCAAGCCAGGTAGTGGGATTTGTAAGTCCTGAAAAGTTCGGCTCCCAGACAAAGTTCAATCCTGTTAATGGGCTTTCAATTACTCCAGGATCTCCTGAACCGAGAGTTAATCCTTTTATGGCAAGAATAATTCCGAAGAGAATTAAGAGAGGCATGCCGATTTTAGCAGCTACTTCAATTCCTTTTGCCAAGCCTTTAGAAAGTATCCATACATTCAAACAAAGAGTTAGTAAAAACCAGAATATAGCTTCATATGGTAGAGCAAAGATAGAATTTTCATGAAGTCCGAGATACTTTGGAAAAAAATCTGTAGGCTTAATGTCGAAAAATGTTCCAGTGATAGAATGAAAAACATAAGAAAGTGTCCAAGATTCGATATAAGAATAATAAGCCGCAATGGTAAGATTAGTAAATAAACCAAATACACCAATATATTTTAAGAATCTTGATTTACCCATAACATCAAACATACCAGGTGTTGAATGATGCCCGTATTTACCTCCATTTCTGCCTATCGCCCATTCAATATAAAGTAAAGGGATTCCCATCAGTAAGAATGAGATAAGATATGGGATAATGAAAGCACCGCCACCGTTTTGCGATGCCTGAGCCGGGAAGCGGAGGAAATTTCCTAAACCCACTGCATTGCCAGCCATTGCCAGGACAAGACCTACTCTGGTTCCCCATCGTTCTTTATGAATGGACATTTATTTACTCTTTATTTTGGATATATACTTTTTGTTAAATTTTTTTATGAAATTTTAAAAACTCTAGTGGGTTTTGATAAACAATCTTTCATTTTTTCCCTCAGGATTTTCCGTTCATTATTGTTTTCTAATTAAGTTTGCCCAAATTAGTTATAAATTATAATCTTAAGCAAGCAAAAGCATGGTTAATTTGACGGATTTATTCGATATTTGTACTTAGAATATGGAAGACTCCGAAAGATTTTTTTTAAGGATATTGTAAAAGCTATGGGACTTGTTTTCGGCGACATTAAAAAGATTACTCTTACTTTTGTTAAGTTTTATGATCTGCTGTATAACGAGCTTCATTGAGTAATAACTCGTTTAAATTTATAATCAAACAATAAACTAAAACTTTAGGCATAACTCTGAACATCGAAACCACTATACCGTTGATTAGTCTGCTTCCGTTTATTTTAATGTTACTTTCAATAGCAATTTTTCCTCTGTTCTGGAATCACTTCTGGGAAAAAAATAAGAACAAATTAATTATTGCTGTCATACTTAGTATTCCAATCATAATTTTTCTGCTTTCAGCAGGGTTTACGGATAAATTAATTGAAACGATGATATTTGATTATTTGCCTTTTATAATTTTGCTCGGTGCTCTTTTTACTATTACCGGGGGAATTTATTTAACCGGCGATATAGAAGCCAAACCATTAGTAAATACCACTTTTCTCGGTATCGGTGCAGTTATAGCTTCTTTTATGGGAACTACCGGTGCAGCTATGCTTTTAATACGTCCGGTAATCCAGACAAATAAAGAGAGGCAACATAAGGTTCATACGATTTTGTTTTTCATAGGTATCGTAGCTAACTGCGGAGGTCTTTTAACGCCATTAGGTGATCCTCCATTATTTATGATGTATTTGAGAAACGCACCTTTTGAATGGTTCTTTAAACTTTTTCCCGAATGGTTGTTGACAAACGGACTTCTTTTAATAGTATATTTTTTAGTAGATAGTTATTTTCATAAAAAAGAACCGGTCTCTGCGATTGTAAGAGACAAGAGTATGATACGTCCGATTAGGTTGCAGGGAAAAATAAATTTTATCTGGCTTGCAGGGGTAGTGCTTGCTGTTGCCTTTTTGAATGAACAATATATCCCGGTTATAAAGACGAACCATTACTTTAAATTTATAAGGGAAGGTGTAATTTTATTATTAGCATACCTTTCAATTCTATTTACACCAAAGCTGGTTCGTGAATCAAATAATTTTACGTGGGGACCAATCCAGGAAGTTGCTTACTTGTTTTTGGGAATTTTCGTAACTATGGTTCCATGCCTGCTATATCTCGAATTGAATGCACACACGCTCGGCGTAACAAGTCCGACACAGTTTTATTATTACACAGGTTTATTAAGCAGCTTTTTGGATAATACTCCAACTGCGGTTACATTTCACTCGCTTGCATTAGGTCTGGGAGTAAATTCATTTCCACTTATTGCAGGAATCCCTGAAGAATTATTAAAAGCCATTTGCTTAGGAGCAGTTTTCTTTGGAAGTATGACTTACATTGGGAACGGTCCCAATTTTATGGTTAAAGCTGTGGCTGAAGAGAATAATATTAAAATGCCCGACTTTTTCAGTTACATAATTAAATTTTCATTAATTGTGCTGTTACCCATTTTTATAGCCGTACAATTAATTATTTTATAGCTATCAATTCTAACGAATTTTTTTATGAAAAAGCTTCTGTTTGTATTTATAATAATCTTAACTATCCAACCGGGAATAGTTCTTCCTCAATCATATAAAGACACAATTGCGATAGGATTCTGGAATGTTGAGAATTTGTTTGATACAACAGATGATGCAAATCAAGATGATGAGGAATTCTTATCCACGGGAAATAAAGAGTGGACATCTGAAAGACTCGATACAAAACTGTATAATCTCTCACGAGTTATCAGGTCGATGAATAATGGTAACGGACCGGATATTTTAGGAGTATGTGAAGTAGAACATCAGGCACCTCTCGATAACCTGGTTCTAAAATTTTTTCACGATAAAAATTACAAAGTGGCTTATAAGGAATCTCCCGACGGCAGGGGAATAGACAACGGACTTATTTATAATGCCGATCTATTTTCTCTGTTAAGTGTTAAAGGCGATACAGTAATGCTCGATGATGGATATCCGACAAGATTAATTCTGAATGTTAATCTCCTAACAAAAGAAAAGGATACATTAATTATATATGTAAATCATTGGCCATCGAGGAGGGGAGGTCAGGCAGAATCTGAAAAGAACCGGGTAAAGGCTGCTGAAACTTTAAGACATTCTATTGATAAAAATTTCGAACGTAATGCCAGATCTAAAATTATTATTGTTGGCGACTTTAATGATGAGCCAGGCAACGTTTCACTTTTGCAAGGATTAAGTGCGGTGCCTTTTTATTGTGACAGCACCGGTTATATAGAATCTTACAGTGAACTATTTAATCTTGCTTACCCCGCTTTTGCAGATGGAGTTGGAAGTTATAAATATCGTGATGACTGGAATATGCTTGACCAAATCATAATATCCGGGGCTCTTATTGATTCGGAAAGCATTCATTACGTATGCAATTCATTTGAAGTTTATAAGCCTTTAATGATGGTTACACGATCAGGTAATTATGAAGGAGCACCATTTCCTGCTTACGGAGGTAGCAGGTATCTCGGTGGTTATAGTGATCACTATCCTGTTGTAACTAAGTTCATTTTAACAAGAACAGAATAATGGAAAAGATACTTTTAATATTTGGGGCAAATGGTGCATTAGGAAAGGGTATAACACAAGTATTAATAAAAAAAGATTTTAGCAAAATTTATTTATTTGATGTTAAGCTTGATGGTTTGCCTGAAGCCGGTAATATTGAAAAAGTAGAAACAACAGACCTTTCAATTGAAAAAAATGTTCTTGATGCATTTTCAATAGTAAAACCTTCGAAAGACAAAGTATTCTTTCTGTATTCTACAGTTGGAGGCTTTGCAGGTGGTAAAAGTATCTGGGATACTAAAGCTGATGAACTGGATAAAATGATCGGTATTAATTTTAAGTCGAGTTTTTTTATTGCAAAACATTTTTCCGGTATAGTGAAAGAATCCGCTGGAGGTTCAATCTGTTTTACTGCAGCCTTTACAGGTATTTATCCGGAGAAAAAGAAATCCGCTTACGACTCTTCGAAAGCTGCATTAATTCATCTTGTCAAAAGTCTTGCCTTAGAAGGGAAAGAAATAAAAATGACAGCAAATGCAATTGCTCCATTAATAATTGATACTCCTGCTAACAGGGAATGGATTACAAATGCAGACTATACGAAATGGATTAAACCAAAAGAAATCGGAGAATTGGTAAGCAGCATTTTTAATAACTATAATTTCATTACCGGCAATATCATTAATCTTACTCATAGGTTTCAGATATAATGTCTTTTCTGATTGTTAACAAGAAAATATGTGGTTGACTTTGTTTTTCAAAATCTTTATTGTAACATAAATATATTTCAAAAATTATGCGGTTTTCATTCTATCTATAGCATCAACAATAATCATCTGGAGGATACTTTATATGGTTTTATCAACATTTATTTTAAGTACGTTGAATATAATTGCTCAGGCTCAAAGTGAAGGGGCACTAAACTGGTTAACACAAAAATATAACGACGGCGGTTTTTTCATGCATCCGATTTTAGGATGTTTAGTTGTAGGGTTAGCTTTGTGTTTAGAGCGGTTATGGACACTATCCCGTGCCCGCGTAAATACAAAAGATTTTATAATTAAAGTTAAGAAAGCTCTTGAAACCGGAGGCGTTGAGGCTGCCATGGACGTTTGTTCAAAAACAAGAGGACCGGTAGCATCTGTTTTTCAAGCAGGTTTGTTAAGAGCAAATGAAGGTATAGAAGCTGCAGAAAAAGCCATTATGACTTACGGCGGCATAGAAATGGGATTCCTGGAAAAAGGTTTAATATGGATTTCACTCTTCATAACACTTGCGCCCATGTTAGGTTTTACCGGAACCGTCCAGGGAATGATTGCAGCGTTTGATGCTATAAAGGAAGCGGCTCAGATTTCGCCTTCTATCGTTGCAGAAGGTATTGCTATAGCTCTTTTAACTACTTTGTTTGGGCTTGTGGTAGCAATGATATTACAGGTGTTCTATAATTATTTTATTGCCCAGATAGACAAGCTTGTTGCAGGAATGGAAGAGAGCTCGGTTGAGTTGATTGATACTTTGTATCAAATGCATCAAGAAAAGAAATTATAGTTATTAAATAGAGATAAAATATGGCTTTATTGAAGAAAAAAACTGTTAGATCAGTAGACATTCCCACAGCTTCCCAGGCGGATTTAGCATTTTTGTTACTTTTATTTTTTCTTGTATCTACAATAATCGATGTTGATACCGGAATAGGATTAACGTTACCCGAATACATAGAGGATCCTGAGACTGTTGAGGTGCCTAAAGATCGTATGGCTGCGGTTCTGATAAATGAAAACGGCGATGTACTTGTTGATGGAAATCCAACTTCTATTTTCCAGGTTAAGAATAATCTCAAGCCCCGAATAGTTTCGAAAATCGAACTACCATCAAATAAGAAATTAATTGTCTCCGTAAAAACAGATCGTAAGACAAACTATAATGCTTATATTCAGGCTTTGGATCAGATTAAGCAGGCTTATTTTGAAGTAAGAGATGAATATTCCTCGTCTAATTATGGAAATAAGTTCAATGATCTTAGTGTTGAAGACCAGGAAATTGTAAAAGACAAAGTTCCTATCATTATTTCGCTTGCAGAGCCTGAAGCTGTTAAAAAATAAAATTTAAGGTGTCATAAATGGAATTTCAAAAGAAAAGGGCTAAGGTAAAACTGGAAATACCTACTACCTCGATGCCTGACATTGTGTTTATGTTATTAATGTTTTTTATGGTTGTCACTACACTTCGAGAGGTAGATTTACTTGTTGAATTTAAACTGCCTGAAGCTAAAGCTATTGAAAAGATAGAAAATAAAAGATTAGTATCTTATATATGGGTTGGTAAAGATAAAAGAATCCAGGTTAATGACAGTATAATTAAAATGAACGAAGTCCAATCTATAATGTATGCTAAACGTCAGAGTTTACCCAATATAATAGTTTCGTTAAGAGTCGATAAAGGTTCCGATATGGGATTTGTTACCGATATTCAGCAGGAGTTAAGAAAAGCTTATTGTTTAAGAATAAATTATTCAGCTACAGTTAAGATTTAAATAATTATTAAAAAATAAAAATACTTTAGATGTTAAGGCAGGTTTTATTATAATTTTAACCTGCCTTTTTCAATTTATGAGGTGAATATGAATCTTAAAGAGAAAATTACTGGGGATATGAAAACTGCAATGAAAAGCGGAGATAAAGTAAGACTGGAAACCGTTCGTTCTATCCGTGCATTAATTCTTGAGTTTGAAAAAAGCGGCAATAACAAACAACTTAATCCGGAGGAGGAAATAAAGCTTCTCAGTACAGCAGTTAAAAAGAGGAAAGAATCTATCGAACAATATAAAAATGCCGGAAGAAATGATCTCTCTGATAAAGAACAAAAGGAGTTGGACATATTAATGGAATATATGCCTAAACAACTGGAAGTAGATGGAATACAGAAAGAAATTGCGAAGATAGCTTCTGAGGTGGGTGCAAAATCCAAAGAGGATTTTCCTAAATTAATGCCGCTCGTAATGAAAGAGCTTAAAGGAAAAGCAGATGGGAAAATAGTTAAACAGGAAGTTGAAAAATTTTTGGGAAGTGCTTGAACATTTTTGATATAATAATATTAGTCATCATTTTTATAGGATTTGTGCTTGGCTATAAAGACGGGTTCATTAGAAAACTGATCGGCTTAATTGGATTTATTCTTGCAGTTTTTTTAGCTGTTAAATATGCTTCATGGCTAGGGCAAATAATCGAATCTATTACGGGAATTGAAATTTACCTTTCTGAAATAATTGGCGGAGTAATAATTTTCCTTGTTATTATTTTTGTTTTTTCTATCTTAAAAAGATACATTCATCCATTTGATAAAGTAAATAATTTTGTTAATCAGTTTGTTGGTGGCTTAGTAGGAACAATGCAGATATTGTTCTTTGTGAGTGCGTTTTTAATTATTCTTAACATTTTTAACACCCCGGCTAAAGAATCGAGAGAGAATTCCTTTTTATATTATAAGATATATAATTTAATTCCTGTAACTATTGAATATGTAAGCCAGTATAAAGCTGAACCTAAAGAAATAATAAAGGAATATATAAGAGATAAAGACACGTTACAATGATCTCACAGTCGGTACTCGAGAAATTAGAATTTCCTAAAATCCTTCAATATATATCTGTTTATAGCGTTACAGAAAAGGGGAAAAAGATAGTCCAGGCTCTTACCCCATCATTCAGTTCCCCCGAATTTATTACAGAAGGTAACCTGGTTAGTGAGGCAAAAGAAATCCTTATAAAAGATATTCATCCTCCACTGATTTACCTAACTGATCTGGAAACATCTCTTTCAAAAAGTAAAATTGAAGGAGCTGTACTTGAAAGCAAGAAAATACTTGAGATATTATCACTGATTATATCTTCGAGAAATTTTGTCCATTATCTTAAATCAAACTCAGAAGTTGCTCCGGGATTACTAAAACTTACAGATGATTTATTCGTTGACAAAGTTCTTGAACATCATATACAAAAAGTAATTAACGAAAATGGCGAAATAAAAGAAAACGCCAGCCCGAAACTTGCAGAAATAAGAAGAGATATAAGGGAAAAACACGAAGAGCTTATTCGTTTGGTAAACAGGATAACCAAAGCATTAAAAGAAAAAGAATTAGTTAGAGAAGACTATATAACTTTGAGGGACGGCAGAGTAGTGGTGCCCGTAAAAGCTGAGCACAAAAGACACATAAGGGGATTCATTCATTCTGAGTCTGCTACGGGTCAAACAGTTTATATAGAGCCTGAAGAAACCCTTGAGATGAATAATGATATAGTTTCGCTCTCATTTGAAGAAAGAAGAGAAATTGAAAGAATACTAAGAGAACTTACTGCAAAAATAGGTTCTGTTGCTGAAGAGCTTAAAAGCACACACGATACTATCGGTTATCTCGACTCAGTTTTTGCAAAAGCTAAGTATTCGATTGAGATAATTGGCTCCTTTCCCCAGGTAGATAAAAGCAAACCTATTGTAATTCAGGATGCGAGGCATCCTATACTTATTAAAAAACTCGGTCGTGATAAAACCGTTCCCCTTAATCTTGAAAACAAAGGATGGAATGTAATTGTAATTACGGGTCCTAATGCCGGCGGTAAGACCGTTGTTTTAAAAACTATTGGACTACTGTCATTAATGCTTCAAAGCGGAATTCATATCCCGGCAAGCCCGGATTCCAACTTTCATAAGTTTAATAATATTTTAGTTGATATCGGGGATGAACAATCTATAGAAGATGATCTTTCAACGTTCAGTTCCCATTTATCTAACATCAAAAAAATACTTTTGTCTGCAGATTCCGATTCACTAGTTTTGCTGGATGAAGTAGGCACAGGAACCGATCCTTCCGAAGGTTCTGCACTAGCTGTTGCAGTGCTTTTAATGTTACAAAAAAGAAATGCGCTGGTTTTTGCTTCCACGCATCATGGAAGCTTAAAACTAATAGCTCATGATCAGGATGGTTTCGAAAATGCTGCGATGGAATTTGATTCTCAAAATCTCAAACCGACTTATATGTTTAAGCAAGGAATTCCGGGTTCCAGCTATGCTTTTGAAATAGCAAGAAGGATTGGGCTGGAAAATAGTTTCCTCGATCTTGCAAAAGAACATCTTGATAAGGATAAACATAAATTAGAGAAATTCCTTGTCGATATTGAAGCAAAATCTCATTTGGTAGAGGAGAAATTAAAAAATGTTGAAATAGAAAACCTCAGGTTAAGCGGTCTTTCTAATTTGTATAAGCAAAACCTGGAGAAACTCGAAAAAGATAAAAAACAAATTCTTGCTAAAGCAAAAGAGGAAGCAGAAGAATATATAAGAAACATCAACAAGAAATTTGAAAAGATTGTTAAAGAACTAAAAGAATCAAAAGCGGAGAAAGAAATAATAAAATCCTCGCAGGAAATTATTAAAGAGATTAAAGAAAGAAATAAATCAATTCTCCCTGAAACAACTGAAGATATTAATACAGATTTTAATGTAGGGGATTTTGTTTCTGTAAAAGGAACTAATACTACAGGAAAGATTCTTGAAATGTTTCACGATTCTAAAAAAGCAACCCTGCTTGTCGGCACTGTAAAAATGCAGGTACCTTTACAAAATCTTATTCATTCGGCAAAAAAGATCGAAGAGAAAAAGGAGAGGGAATATTCATTTATTAATTTCCAAGTAGAAATGCGTCTCGACATAAGAGGCGAACGCCCCGAAGAAGCCGAATTCGAGGTTAATAAATTTGTTGATAATGCATACGCTGCCGGGTTAGAAAGAATAGAAATTTTACACGGGAAAGGGACGGGCGCTCTTAAAAAAACCGTTAAGGAAATACTTTTACATCATAACAGGGTAAAAACTTTTTATTTTGCTCCAATTGAAATAGGCGGCGACGGAATTACAATTGCGGAACTCAAATAAAAATTTTTGAATAACTAATTTAAATCTTAAGTTATACTTATCATTCTTACTTTAATAAACAGAGGCTTTTTTGTTTAAGAAAATTCTTATTGCTAACCGGGGAGAAATAGCTGTAAGAATAATAAGAGCATGCAAAGATATGGGGATAATTTCGGCTGCAGTTTATTCCGAAGCAGACAAACATTCTTTACATACAATTCTTGCCGATGAAGTTTATTCAATTGGCGAATCTCAGGCATCATCTTCCTATCTGAATAAAGAAAAGATTATTAATCTCGCAAAGGAAATAAAAGCCCGGGCAATTCATCCGGGTTATGGGTTTTTCTCCGAGAATTCATATTTTATAAAAGCAGTCGAAGATGAAGGAATTGTTTTTATCGGACCATCGTCTAAGTCTGTGGCTTTAATGGGGAAGAAAACAGACGCCCGAAGATTGATGATGAAAAACAAAGTTCCTGTTGTTCCCGGTACAACTGAACCAGTTAACAATACTGATGAAGGAATACATTTCAGTAAGCAAATTGGTTTTCCTGTTCTGCTAAAAGCTTCTGCCGGCGGCGGCGGAAAAGGGATGAGAAAAATTACCTCCGCAAAGGAATTTGGTTCTGCCTTTGAAGCGACAAAGAGGGAAGCATTAAAAGCTTTTGGAAACGATGAAGTCTATATTGAAAAGTATATTGAATCTCCCCGTCATATTGAAGTTCAGGTACTGGCTGATAAATATGGAAATTATGTTCACGTTTATGAAAGAGAATGTTCGATTCAAAGACGGCATCAGAAAATAATTGAGGAGGCTCCTTCTGTTTTTGTTGATGATAAAACACGAAAAAAAATTACAACAGCAGCCATAAGTGCTGCTAAAGCATGTGGATATTATAATGCAGGTACAATTGAATTCCTGATGGATAAAAATAAGAATTTTTATTTTCTCGAAATGAATACGAGACTGCAGGTAGAACATCCTGTTACAGAATTAATAACAGGGATTGACCTAGTTAAAGAACAAATTCTGATTGCTGCCGGTAACAAATTAAGTTTCAGCCAGAAAGATATAAAGGTGAGAGGACATGCAATCGAGAGCCGGATTTATGCAGAGGATCCTCTGAATGATTTTCTCCCTTCGACCGGTGAAATAATTGAATATATAAAACCAGCTGGTCCCGGTGTTAGAATAGATGACGGTTTCATGACTGGTTCAAAAATTTCCCTTTATTACGATCCGCTAATTTCAAAACTTATTTGTTACAGCAGCGATAGAAATTCTGTAATTGAGCGCATGTTACGAGCCTTAGCTGAATATCATATTGCCGGTCCGGTTACTAATATCCCGTTTCTTTTGGAAATATTTAAACATAAGGATTTCATTAAAAACAATTTTGATATAAACTTTGTGGAGAGAAAATTTCTCAACAAAAAATCTCAAAATCCTGAAAGAATTTCCACGGAAAAAATCCCTGCTATCTTTTCTGCAATACTAAAGAAACAGAGCACGTTAAGCGAAAAAATTCTTTCTGACGGCAATAATTCTGACTCCAATAAGTGGATGGATTTATTGAATGAATGAATTTATCGTATCGGTTAATAAGAAAAGGGTGAAGATAGGGTTCAGTGAAAACGGCAAACTGAAAATAAATGACCTGGAACACGAATATACTTTATCAGCATTAAACGGAAATACTTACTTATTAAAAATAGATAATGAAACTTTCCTGATGTCGGTAAAACCAGGTGGGGATGCAAAATATTTTGTGACATTAAAGGGGCAGGTATTTGAAACATTAGTTCGTACAGTTCTTCAGGATAGAGCAACAAGCCTGATAAGTGCCACGGCTGTGCAACATTCTAAAGTTACTGTGAAAGCACCAATGCCCGGAATGATTGTTAAAGTAAAAAAAAGTGTTGGTGAAAAAATCGTTCAAGGTGATTCTGTTTTAATTCTCGAGGCGATGAAAATGGAAAATGATATTCGTTCGCCCGCTACAGGAAGTATAAAAGAAATAATGGCAAAAGAAGGGAAGGCAGTTGAAAAAGGTTCTGAATTATTCACGATTGAATAAGGGATTAATTGTTTATTTTTCCGTTATATAAAAACCGGCATGAGTTTATAATGGTAAGAGTAATTTTATTTTTATTATTTACGTCTTTAATGTTTTCTTTAACTTCGTGCTCTTCTTCAATTGAGCAAACACGTCAGGAAGAAGGAAGTGAAGATGAAGAAATATATGTATTTGATGATAGTCCTGAAGACAAACCCGAAGTAGAAAATGAATCCCTTGAAAAAGAAAATTCCTATTTTCTTATTCAGATAGGCGCTTTTACTACCAGGCGGAGGGCACAACTTTTCGCAGATGAAAGTAAAAATAAGCTTGGAAGGGAGGTAACAGTTTCTTACAGCAGCGATGTTAATCTTTTTGTAGTACAAGTGGATAAAAAATTTGTTACTAAAAAAGATGCTGAGCTTGTAAGAAATCAGATAAGGGAGAAAGAAGAGTTTAAGGATGCCTGGATCGTTTCAATAGAAAAATAAAAAAGGCTCTGAAAATTCAGAGCCCTTTTAACATTTTATATCAGTAACTTTTATTCTAACCAGGAAACAATTTCAAATCTTTCTGTTCCCGGGAAGCCCGGAGGATAGATCATCATTAACCTATCATCATATTTATATTGCTTAGTAAAACCATGTGTTATAGTAGTGCCGCTAAAAGTACCTACGGCTTGTCTGTTCTTCTGAATAATACCTCCCAATAAATTGATGTCCCCACTAACAGGTCTTGTATCATAATTCTGTGCTCCAAATCCATATGACTCTGAATAAATTGATGCATGGATAGTTATATCGTCATTGTTTGCAGCGTTTTGAGTTATTAAAATATGATTCTTAGCTACTATTCCAAGTAAGTCTGAAGAATTTGGATAAGTTCGGGGGTCTTTATTATAAACAATGTTATCATCGAGATAGACTTTTCCCTGACCACTTGTTGATGCAGATACTCCAATAGTATACTGACCTTTTACATTCCCCTTTAATCTAACCACAGAATTTTTTGCAAAAATAACTCCATTAGGCGCTAAGCTAGATGTAAGAACTGTTGTATCAAGTTTATTCCATTCATACCTGATTTTAATACTATCTTCATCAAAAGTTAAATATACAGTATCCTCACCTGTAAATTTGTAACCATCATCGTCTGCTAAGGCTTCTAAAGGTGTTAAAGCATCTGTTAGTAATGGAAGATTTACACCTTTTTCAAATCCACCAAAGAAATTTGGATAATCATTCTTTTTACCATTTTGATAGATCAGATTTTTTTTGGTTGTAGCCTTACCATAAAAAGTAGGATGACGAGAAACTCTAAAATGATCCTGTGTATGAAAAGGTCCCCAAACAGTGTCATTACTAGTCCACCAAATTCCCTCTTCATTTTCAGAATAATAAGCAAACTTAGAAAATCTGCTGGGAGAAAGAGTAACCACTACCTGGTTTGTAATATCTCTATATGTTCCGGTTGCAGTTATTCTTCTTATATTCTGAACAACATTTATGATATCAACTGAAACCTCAAAAGTTCCACCCATGAAATTAGTTTCAGGAAAACCCGTAACCCAGCTGTTATCAAGATATATCTTGTGGGCAGCCATATTAGCCGCACTAACCGCAATGTTATGTACTACAGTTTGATCGTGGTAATCAACCATATTATCTACTGCACGCGTAGAGATATTACCAAAGTTTTGCGCCACCACCATAAACAACAAACTAAAACCCATAACTAAAAATAAAGCAGCTTTTCCACCCATTGTAAATTCTCCTTATCTGTTTTTTAAATTTCTTGCAACCAATCTAATCTGACGCCAAAATGCATACAGGTATTCTTCATCAGCTCCACTATAATTTCCTTTATATCCTACATCTCCTTCATCAGCCATGCTTCTGAAAGTATTTTCAACCGTAACATTTATTTCCATTGTAGAAACTTCACCAGGCTGTGTTATTGGGAAAAGAATTGTATCCCCTCCGGAATTAAAATAAATTATACTAAATTGAGTTACACCAAGATTGGAAGCTACAGGGGTTTGACTATTTATAACTCTATACAAAACTCTATCACGTGGATTTTGTGTTACAGTCAATTCACTTGCTGGTCCTAAATAATAATACATAGTATCAACTACACCATCTGACTGAACATCTGTTAAAAATTTTATTTTTGTACTATCTGCAAGGATAATTGATTTTGCAGGGTCAGGGATTTTAGTCCAATTTGAACAATAACCAATCTTTCTAAAATCATTTTCAATTATCATCGCAACAGTTGATAAATTTTGTTGTAAGGATAATTCTCCGCTGTTTTCATATGTATTTGCAACGGTAGCTTCATTAACTCTCCAAAGGATGTTTAGTAAGACACCACCAATAATTATTGAGCCTACAATATCTAACAAAACACTAAATCCCATTTTTCACCTTTTGTTTATCTGAAGTACCAATAACTGAATACCGAAGACAATTTTACCGTATCACGTCTCTCGTTACTACCAATATTAGGGCTGGTAATTGCAACATCTATTTTTTTATGCCACGTTCTATAGTTTACTTTAACATCTGGATTATTCGGTTCGATATAATATACTTTACAACTTATTCTGAATTCGGCTGAGGGTAAATTGGTAATTGTATCTTGGAATCCATTAAAGTCATCAAAGTCATTAAAATCCGGATAAAATTCACCAAATGCAGGTCCCAAGCTTCCCGGTGCTGTAAGCAAATCAACACTTGCAATAGCATCTTCACTTCCAGCCAAATCAAAAGCTTTTTTATTAGCTTCTTCTACAATCGAGGTACCAAGAGAAACTGCCAAAACACCAAATTTTGAATCCATAAGAATTGAATTAGTGCTCAATATATTATTGTTTACTCTCAGAACAGTTACAGATAAGATCAACATAGCTCCTATTGTTAAAAGCGATTGACCCGTATTCATTACTAATTAACTCCAGCGAATTATTATTATATGCTTAATTTGTTCAAAATTCGTGCAACGAAAAGAATTGTTTTTATGAAAATTTGTTTTGCCAGAAGATGATTTTGTATAAGATTTTTGATTACTTTTGATCTTTGAATGTCTTAATTGAAGAATGTAGTCTATTTGCGGTAAGTATCGGAGGTAATTTTTACAACCTAAAGTAATTGTTAATTATAAATCGAGGAAACATATTATCTTCGAAAATAGATTTTCTTATTCTTAATTCTTAAATTAAAAACAATCTAAACCTTTTAAAAAGATGGGAGGATATAATGGCTTTTTCGTTAAATAAAGTTATGCTTATTGGAAACCTGGGCAAAGACGCAGAAACAAGGTTTACAACAAATAATTTGTCAGTTACTAATTTTACTATTGCAAC
>Ga0154371_1173_pt3 | contig 30130 bp, 21 predicted proteins | sample RifGroA2_FD_105615 | JGI IMG/M metagenome (GOLD analysis project Ga0154371, IMG submission 105615) | Ignavibacteria bacterium GWA2_35_9
ATAAACCCTTGGCAAGAATTTGAAACCCGGCTTTCTCCATAGCTTTCTGATAATTTACATAGATCTGTGTTATTGTGGTGTTATCCTCAAGCTCATAATAAATCCTCGTGAATTTTCCTTCGACATCCAGCCATTCACTAATCATTTTATATCCTGTAACCGGGCCAGTAGCAATAGAATAAGTAGAATAGTCCTGTTCATCGTAATAGAGTATGTGAGAACCGGGATACCTTGTTATTAGTGGATGATCTTTGCTTCCTTCAATATCTGATTGTGCAAATGATAAGGGAGACAAAAGAATAATTGTTAATAAAAAAGCAGATAAATTTTTCATCTTTAATGACCTTGATAAAGATTCAATAAGTTAATTTTATATAACCCCTCCTAGCCTCCCCTTTATAAAAGGGGAGGCTAGGAGGGGTTTATTTCATTAAAATCATTTTGCGTGATAAGTTAATATCTTTTGTTCTTAAAACATAAACATAAATTCCACTAGACATTTCGGCAGCATTCCAGTAAGCTTTGTAGCTTCCTGCTGCAAGTTCTTCATTTACAAGAGTTGCAACTTCTTCTCCCTGTATATTGAATACAGTAAGATTAACAAAAGATTCTTCAGGTAAATTGAAATTAATATTTGTTGTCGGGTTAAACGGATTAGGATAATTTTGTTCTAAACCAAACTTGTCAGGAATTTCTCCATTAGTGATATCATCAACATCTAAAGGATATCCATCAAAAGTAAAATGATCTACTAAAAACCATGTTCCTACATGCGGAACCTGCTCATCAGGAGGCAAAATTGTAACCGTAATGTTGGCTTCAGTAGCTTGCCAGCCAACAGGATTATCCTCATCATATTCCATCGGGATTTCAAAACCAAGATAAGTTCCGGTTACTTCATTAGAGAGCATAACATGTCCTTCAGCCCCGCCTTCAACTGTCGTGTTGTAAAATACAATTTCAATGTAAAGCATATCGCCACCCTGCGGAGAAAACTTATAGCTTCCTTCCAATGAAATATGATTTTCTGAAACTGGGAACGTTTGCTGAGAAGGCGAACCCGTATATATTATCGGCACAACCGGGCTGCCTCCGGCATTGAGAACTTCGCCACGCACTGCGAAATTTCCTGTATAAGCATCAGTTGATTTTGTTATAGGTTCAAAGAACCCGGATATATTGGTTGGTGCAGACCAGCCGGTTGGAGTATTTCCGCTCCAGCTTTCAAACCCATCATTAGGTACAGGGTTTTGTGCAAAAGAATTTGTTGACCAGGTAAACACTAATACAATGAGCAAAATATACAGTGAAACATTTTTCATGTTCATTTTCTCCCGTTAGATAATTAGTAATGAAAGTGATAACTTGATCAAAAGTAATTTTGTTATAGGGGTTTAACAATTACCCAAATGAGGTAATTTATGATTTTCAGTTTGTATAAATAGTTCGGGTAGATAATGAATTTTTTATAGTTGATGAATAAAAAGGCGGACAAATTCCAATTTACAAACCTCAAATAACAAACAAATAATAATTCGGAAAATTCAAAAATCTAAACAGGTTTTGCTTAATTGGTATTTGAAATATTATTTATTGTTTGGGATTTGTTATTTGAAGATTAAACTAATCTATCTTTTAGTGCCTTATTAACTGCTTCTCCCCTGGAATTAACCTGCAGTTTTCTGTAAATGCTTTTTATATGTGCACGTACTGTATGCCCGCTGATAAATAATGCATCAGCAATTGTTTTGTAATTATCCCCGTTACATAACATTTCAAGAATTTCGGATTCTCTTTTTGAAAGTGGTGATTCCAGGTTCGGTCGAAATGATGAAATAATTCTTCTGGCTATGCTCGGACTCATTGGCGAGCCGCCTTCTTTTACTTCTTTTATTGCTGCTAATAGAGCTGCGGGTGGAGTATCTTTGAGCAGGTAACCCGTAGCTCCTGCACAAAGAGAATTAAAAACAGATTCATTATCCTCCTGAACTGTAAGCATAATAAAATCTGTTTCAGGAAGTTTTTCCTTTAAAATCTTAACACCTTCTATCCCGGACATTTTTGGCAGATGAATATCCATCAAAACAACATCTGTTGATTTTTTCGAGATATTCCCGACAGCAGTTTCACAATCACTGTAAGTTTGTTTACAGGAAAACCCGGGCGAGCGGTCAATTATCAACGAAAGCATTTTCCTGATTTCACTGTCATCTTCAACAATCGTAACGGTTATTTCTTTAGCTGACTCAGACATGTTTTTTATTTTTTTACTTTTACAAAAAATAGATTTAATTAAAAGTATTCAATTACCCATTTGAGGTATATTGCCTTTTAAGGTTAGTTCCGTGCCCTTATTAATTTCCGAGATTATATTGAAATCGCATTTTATTTTTTTAGCTCTCTCCTTCATATTGTTCAATCCATAACCACTTGATTTTTCGCTTAGATCAAACCCTTTCCCATCATCTTTCAGAATAACCTCAAGGAAATTGTTTTTAACAGAAACACTCATCTCCACATTTTTTGCTTCCGAATATTTTAAGCAATTGTTTATTGCCTCTTTAAATATCAGCATCAGTGCCCTTCTTGCATCCATCGAAAGAGCAATATTTTTCATCTCGGGAGATAATCCTTTAAAATTGAAACGGATATCGGAGTAATCGAACATAGAATTTCCAAAATCTTTCAGACGGCTTATCGTATCGAATAAAGAATCTTTTGCAGGATCCAACACCCATATAAAATCTCTCATTCCTGAAGAAATCTCTTTTGTGTTTTCTTCAATCTTGATCAGGTATTCTTCCAGGGATGGATTATTTTCTGCTTCAGACTTTGCAAGTTCCGTGAAAAGAGAAATCTTGGTTAATTTGTTGCCTGCTTCATCATGAAAATCTGCCGAACTTTTCTTTCTTACTTCTTCTCTTTCTTCAAGCTTTGCCCGTTCAATTTTTGCATGGGTTTCAATTTCTTTTCTTGCACTGTTTATTTTATATCTTATAAAAAGAAAAACAGCCGTAAAGAAAATTCCAATATAAAACAGGTAAGCATACCAGCTTAACCATGGCGGGGGAGGAATAAATATTTTTATCGAAGCACCTCGTTCATTCCATAAACCATCATTGTTTGAAGCCTTTACCCTGAAAATATAATCGCCCGGGTCGAGATTTGTATAAGTAGCAGTCCTGTTTGATCCTGCATTTATCCATTCTCTGTCAAATCCTTCCATCTTGTATGCATATTTATTTTTTTCAGGCAAAATGAAATTCAAAGCTGCAAATTCAAATGATATTACATTATGATCATATTCTAATTCCAGTTCATCAGTTTGATAAATAACTTTTGAAAGAGAAAAGATTTTTTTATCCTTTTCCAAAAGCGGGACCGGGTTATTGAATAACTTAAAATCTGTAAAGACAACAGGAGGTTTGTATGAGTTTTGTTTTATACTATCGGAATGAAAAATATTAAATCCATTTATTCCGCCGAAGTACATTTCTCCTTTTTTATTTTTGAAAAATGAATTTTGGTTAAACTCGTTATTTTGCAATCCATCCTTGACATCAAATACTTTTACAGGACTTTCTTTTAGAGGATCAAACTGCACTAATCCTTTATTTGTGCTTAACCATAAAAAGCCTTTTTCATCTTCGAGTATTCCGTAAATAACATCGTTTGGCAAGTCATTTACTTTTCCATATTGCGTAAATGAAAGTGTAATTGAAGAGTCTTTTAATTTTTCAAATAGGTTTTTTTCAATTGGTGTCTCCAGTTTGTTGAGCCCACCAGAGGTGCCGAACCATAATTGATTTTTTTTATCTTCAAATATTGAAAGAATAATATCATTGCTTAAACTTTTAGCGTTATCAGCTTCATTTTTTATGTAAAAAAACTTTTCACCTTCCCGATCAAATAAGTTTAAACCACCAGTCGGAGTTCCAAGCCAGAAATTACCTTTACTGTCTTCATACATGCAGTAAATAAATGAATGCGAAGGTCCTGAACCGTCTTGTGAGGATGGGTAAGATTTGATAGAGCTTGTTTCATAATTATAACTTATTAATCCTCTTCCTGCTGTTCCAATCCACATAATTCCGTTTTTATCTTCACAAATTGATTGAACACGTGTAGAAGGCTCGGGGAGTTTTATTCTTTCGAAAGAAATGTTTTTTATACTGCCCGGATTTTTATAACTAAATCTGCTAATTCCGGCAGTGCGTGTGCCCGCCCAGATATTTCCTTTCATGTCTTCATAAAGCGAAAGGATATAATTAGAACTCAATGAATTCGATTTACCGGGAATATTTTTGAAAATTATATTTTCACCCGTGGAAGGGTTATAAGCATTTAATCCATCCGGAGTTCCAAACCAAACAATTCCGTTTTTATCTTCCAGGATCGGTCCGATACTTTTATGACTTATTGTATTCGATTCCGAAGGATCGAATTGAACCAGGTAAAAATTCTCTTTAAACCTGTCGATCTTATTCATTCCTCCATACGTTCCAATCCAGACAATACCGTCTCTTGATTTGTAAAGTGATACAATATTATTGTGAATAAGGGAGTACGGTTTGTCCGGGTTATGCTGGGAGAGATTAAAATGGTTATTGTTTTTATCATAAAGGATGAGCCCGTTATTTGTCCCGATCCAGTAATAGTCATCATCAATTAAAAGATGATTAAACAAAAATTTTTTCTCTCCCATAATTGTAGGAACAGGAATTCTTGAAGAAGTATTTGAGCTTAAATCAATCTTGACTAATCCTGCGTTACAGCAGACAAATAAATTATTATCCTGATATTTTAAATTAAGGATAGTTCCGAATTTAAGATTGGTATTTTCAGGATAGGAAAAAAAATATTTTAATTCGTTTGTCTCAACGTCAATACTTATCAGACAGGAATCTATGCTTGCCCAAACAAAACTTGGAGGCTGAACAGCTAATGCGCCAGTGTAAAGATTATTTGTTGTTATTTTTTCATTAGCTGTATTCAGAAATATTGTAAAGATTTTCTTTTTCTTATCAAATTTATTTACTCCTCTGCCGGTACGAAGCCACAAAGTTCCTTTGGGATATTCTGCAATTCCGAAAACGTCATTACTGGAAATAGAATTCTGATTGTTCGGATCGTTTTTATAATTAGTAAAAGATTCAGTAGCCGGATCAAAACGGGTTAAGCCCCCACCGAAGGAGCCAATCCACATTATTCCGTCCTTGTCTTCATGAATTGACCAGATATAATTATTGCTTAAAGAATTTTTGTTGCCGGATTCGTTTGTAAATACTTTAAACTTGTACCCGTCATACCTGTTAAGACCATCCTGGGTGCCGAACCACATGAAACCAAATTTATCCTGCATAATTGCATTTGCCGTGGTTTGAGAAAGCCCATCATCAACAGTTAGGTGATGGAACTTGAGGTTTTGTTGGGGAAAAATTGAAGAAATACATAAAATAAAAACAAAATATTTTATGACAATTCTCAATTTCAATAAATCCTTGCTGCCCAGCCGCCGCCCGGAGCTAAATGTATTTCTATCTTATTGGAAGAATTAATTTCAGCTTTTACTTTTTTATAATCACCGGCATACCGGTTGGCATTAATTCCATCCTTGTAATATTCGATTGTGTATTTGCCTTTTGGCAGGAATGAAAAATCAACTTCCAGGTCTCTCGAAGTCCAATCTGTCATTCCTCCAATGTACCAATCTTCTCCATTTCTTCTTGCAATTAAAACGTAATCAGCGACTTTTGCATCAAGCACAATTGTTGTATCCCAGACTGTCGGAACTATGGAAAGGAAATCGAGGCACTCTTTTTCTTTTAGATAGTTTGATGGATTATCGCAAAGCATCTGCAACGGTGATTCATAAACAACGTACATTGCAAGCTGATGACATCTTGTTCCCTGGCTCATCGGTCTGTCAAACATAACTTTGAAATTGTCTTTAGTTCCATTAAGCATTGCCCCCGGGGTAAAATCCATTGGTCCTGCCAGCATTCTTGTAAAAGGAAGTGTTACTGTATGTTCGGGAGTTATGAACTCGCTCCATTTATTCCATTCATTTCCCCTCACACCTTCTGATGAAATTACATTCGGATAAGTTCTTATCAACCCTGTTGGTTTGTATGCACCATGAAAATCTACAAGAAGATTTCTCTTGGCAGCCTCCTTTGCAACTTTTTCATAGTACTGTACCAATAGCTGGTCATCTCTCTGCATAAAATCTACTTTGATTCCTTTAATTCCCAACTCTTCAAACATTTCAAATGCTTTGTCAAACTGGTCATCAAGAGTTTTCCAGATTACCCAGAGAATTATTCCGACATTTTTCTTTTTACCGTATTCAATTATTTCTTTTAAGTTAATATCGGGATTTAAGTCAAAAAGATTTCCAAATTTATACCACCCTTCGTCAAGGATTACATATTCAATTCCATGCTCGGAAGCGAAATCAATATAGTACTTATAGGTTTCAGTATTTATTCCTGCTTTGAAATCCACACCATAAATATTCCACGCATTCCACCAATCCCATGCAACTTTACCAGGTTTTATCCAATCTGTATTTCCAATCTTTGAAGGAGAAGCAAGCTTATAAATCATCTGGCTTTCTATTAATTTTTTGTCATCATCTGTTATGATGAGAACACGCCAGGGGAATTCCCTTTTACCGGTTGTCTCAGCTAAGTAATCAGCATATTTCGTTACCTGAACGTCTCTATCGCTTGTCTGGTTAACTTCAAGAGGATAGCCGGGAAATATAGTTTTTAACTTAAGAGGTGCATCTGAATTAGTTAAATAAAAGCCGGGATAATCAAAAAGATCTGCTTCAGTTATTGCTATTTTAACTTCGTTTCCGCAATCTACAAGTGCCGGGATCGAGCAAAATTTATTTGTTCCAGAGGACTCCTTCGGAGAATCAACTTCACTTATCTTCTGGTAAATATAAATTCTCTCCATATGTGTGAAAAAGCTTTCTTCCTCAGGAAAATAAATATTAAAATCTTCTGCAAAGTTGAACTCAATGTTTTCTTCATTTACTTTTATGTTCTTATCAATTGAAGTTACAAACCTGTATGCAACTCCATCATTATAAAGGCGGAAGATCAATGAATAATCTCCCTTAAAATTAATTCTCAGCATTTTATAACGATCTTCTATAATTGCGCTTTTAACTTTTACAACAGGTTTTAGAATTTCATTTACCTCCTTGGTCTCATCATTTATAATTTCCGGATTTTTTCCGAGAAACAAGCCATCATCTATTTTCATAAATATTTTTGATGAGGAAATAAGCTGCTTATCATTATAGCTTGCCGAGTAGGTAATAAATTCATTAACCGATATTTCTATTTTGATTGAACCATCTGGTGAAGTCAGAGTATAGATTTTTTCTTCGGCTTTAATTACAGAAAAAGTTAAAATTAAAAACAGAATTATTAATTTTACGATTGTCATTTCTTTTCCTTAAGGTTTTAAGTTATTAGAATCTCAAATCTCAAAATTCAAATCTCAAATATTTGAGTTTTGAAATTTGAGATTTATTTACTCCCCATCTTTACAATCTCATCAAACTCGTTCTTCTCAACAGGCATAACTGATAAGCGGTTTCCTCTTTGTACGAGTTTCATTTTTCTGAGCTTTGGATTCTTTTTAATCTCATTCAAAGGAACAAAAGTTTTTAGCTTCTCTACAAATTTTACATCAACCATATACCAGTAAGGTTTTTGAGGACTCGCTTTTGGCTCAAAATGTTTATCATCAGGATCGAATTGTGTATGATCAGGATAACCTTCTTTAATAATCTCAGCAATTCCTGCTGCACCGGAAGGATCGGCATTACTATGATAAAATAAAACTTTATCACCTTTTTTCATTTCGACTTTCATAAAATTTCTTGCCTGGAAATTTCTGACTCCATCCCAGTGAGTTTTTTTCTTCTTTTTCAAATCATCAATTGAAAAAACATCGGGTTCGGATTTCATAAGCCAGTATTTCATTTTGGTTATTCTCCTTTTTCCCTTTTCTTAATTTCTTTTCTCATACTCTCCGGCATTTCTCTGCAACTGCAATGTTTTGCATGCTCTGAGTGCCATTTTATTCTTTCCTCGAGTGTTGGATTTTTAGGCATTTTATTTTTCATGTGCCATTCTTTATTTATTTTCATTTCCATCCCCTTTGTTAAAATTGAACTCAAAGTTTATTCTGCAACACGGTACTATAAACTGTTGAAACGGTTATAATATTAATCTTGTTAATAAAATCCAAAAGTATAATGCTCAACCGTTTTAACGGTTTTTAATTTTCATTATGAAGTAAAAATAAAAAAGAATTTTAATAAACTACACAGTGTGGTAAAATCAATTCCTGCATTCTTTGTTAATTGATATTAATTAGCATTCAGGATATATTGCCCGCAATTCTTTTTGTTATAAAATGATAAAACCAGTATTACTTTTTTTAATAATTATTTCAATAGAAATACTGCCTCAAAACGAGGGCGCCTTCCAGATTGTCAGGTTAAAATATAACGGCGGCGGCGATTGGTACAACGATCCTTCAGCCGAAGTTAACCTGTTGAACTTTTTGAAGGCGAATACCAATCTAAAGGTTAAAGCCGAATATAAATTCGTAGATATCTCAAATGATGAAATATTTTCTTATCCATTTTTGTTTATGACCGGACACGGCAACGTTGTTTTTTCAGATGACCAGGTGGAAAGAATACGGAAATATCTTGAGAACGGAGGCTTCCTTTATATTGATGATGATTACGGTTTGGATAAAGCAGTAAGAAGAGAAATGAAAAAAATTCTTCCCGGTAAAGATTTTATAGAGATTCCTTTTACTCATGATATTTACAACGTACTTTATGATTTTTCTTCCGGTCCACCTAAAACACATAAACATGATGAAAAACCGGGACAAGGGTTTGGAATTTTTATTAATAATCGTCTTGCAGTTTATTATACAGTTGAATCTAATCCAAGTGATGGCTGGACGGATGCAGAAGTCCATAATGACCCTGAAAATAAAAGAGAAGAAGCTCTTAAGTTTGGAGCGAATATAGTTTTATATGCTTTGAGCAATTAGATGGAAGATGTTTGATGGAAGATGTTTGATGGAAGATGGGAAATGTGAAACGGCAGATGGGAAGTGAGATGATGTGAGAGGGCAGATGGCAAAAGGCAAATGTGAGAAGTAAATTTTAAATTAAGAAAATGATTGAATCAAATTTTTATAAAGAAATATTAAGCAAGCTCGCTAAGCTTGATAAGAAAGAGCAGGCTTTTGTTACATTAATTGGTTTGTTGCTTTCTCTTATTATTGTGATTCTTGTCGTTACTTCTTTCTCATTTCTTGAAATGATTTTTCATCATTCGTCTCTTTTAAGGACTGTTATTTTTTCTATTGTTGTTCTTGTTGCAGCTTTATCCGTTGGCTTTTTTTTCTTAAAACCCTTAATAAGATATTTTGATTTTTTCAGCAAAAGCGATTATTACAAAACAGCGGGGAGGGTAGCTGTTTATTTTCCACAGATAAAAGATGATTTACTTAATGCAATTCAGCTTGTAAGTGCCGGTTCCGGCAGCTCATTCTATTCTTACGGTTTAATAAATGCTTCATTTAAAAATATTTATGAGAAAACGAAGAACATAAAGTTTGAATCGGTTGTTGATTTTAAAAAAGTTAAAGAGCTGTTTGCATACTTTCTTGCAGTCTCTGTAATAGCTTCTTTGTTATTCATATTTGTTCCCGGGATGCAGGCTGCTTCATACAGGATTGCTAATTTTAACCGGGAGTTTATACCGCCGCAAAAATACTCTTTCAAAATTCTTCCGGGAAATTCACAGGTTACCAAAGGTGAAGATGTTAATATTTCCATAAAAATAAGGGGGGGCATTCCTTCATCTGTTTATCTTGCTTTTAAAAACCAGGAGGAAACGGATTTTGAAAATCAGAAACTCATTTCTGATTCCACAGGTATTTACCACTTTTATTACAAGTCTGCTAGAAATTCTTTTAAGTATTTTGCTTTTGCAGAGGATAGTAGAAGTGAAGAATTTATAATTGAAGTTATTGACAGACCGATTATTAAAAATCTTGATGTAAAGGTAACACCACCTGCTTATTCAGGAATTTCTCCTTTTCAACAAAAAGATAACGGTAATATATCGGCATTAAAGGGGAGCAAAGTTGAAATAAAATTTAATTCAACAAAAGAATTACATGAAGCAAAAATTTTTTTTGGAGATTCGACGGAGATACTGCTTAACAAAAAGTCGACGGAGGTTTCCGGCAACTTTAGAATAATGAAAGATAATTCATACAGGATTTATATAGAGGACCCGGCAGGGAATGAAAATCTTTCTCCGATAACATATCTTATAAAAACTCTTTATGATGATTATCCGGCAATAGAAATGATAGTGCCGAACAAGGACGTTTCTCTGGGAAATGACAACAGGCTTCCTCTTCTTTTGAAAACAACCGATGATTACGGATTTACAAAGCTGGTTTTGAATTACAGGCTATCTGCTTCAAGATATGAAGCTCCTCAAAGTGAGTTTTCTTCCTTCGGAATTCCTCTTACAAAAAATGAAAAAGAGTTAAATGTTGATTATGTGTGGAATCTTACAAACATGAGTTTGGGAACCGATGATGTGGTGAACTATTACTTAGAAGTTTTTGACAACGATAATATCAGCGGACCAAAATCTGCAAAGACGCAGATTTTTAAAGTTAGAGTTCCTTCACTTGATGAAATTTTGTCGGGAGTCGAACAAACTCACACAAATATTGAACAGGATTTAGAGCAAACAATTAAAGAAGCTGAAGAGCTCAGGAAAGACCTTGAAAAAATTGACCAGGAACTGAAACAGGATAAAAAAGAAATTACATGGGAAGAGAAAGAAAAAATTGAAACTGCATTAGATAAATTTGAAAAGCTTCAGGAGAAAATTCAGGATGCAAGCAATGAGTTTAACAAGCTGAAACAGGAAATGCAGGAAAATAATCTGCTTTCCAAAGAGACTCTTGAAAAATATATGGAACTCCAAAAGATGATGGATGAGTTAACAAGCGACGAATTGAAAGAGGCTTTTAAAAAGCTGCATGATATGATGCAGAATCTCAATCGCCAGCAAACTCAGGATGCCTTCCAGAATTTCCAGTTAGATGAAGATAAATTCAAAAAAAGTATTGAAAGGACTTTAAATCTTCTAAAGAGAATCCAGATTGAACAAAAAGTTGATGAACTGCTAAAGAGATCAGAAATGATGACGAAAAAACAGGAAGAACTTAAAAATCAGACAAATGAAAGTGATTTATCTGATAAGCCCCAAAGCGACCAGCTTAGCCGGCAGCAGGAAGAAATGACTAAAAACCTTGAGAAGTTTTCTGGAGAACTTGATAAGCTTTCTGAAAAAATGGATGAACTGAAAGATATGCCGAAGGAAGAAATGGAAAAACTGAAAGAGGAATTTCAAAAACAGGAAAATCAAAAAAAATCAAACCAGGCTTCACAAAATATTGAACAGAATAGTAAACAAACAGCAATACAAAACCAGCAACAGGTTCAGCAAAATATGTCCCAAATGAATCAACAATTGCAGGATCTACAATCCTCTATGGCGCAAATGAATCAGTTGCAAACTTTCACAGATATGATGAGAATACTTGAAAACCTGATAGATCTATCCAGACAGCAGGAAGAATTGAAAAAAAGTACCCAGCAGCTTGAACCGGGTTCTTCGGCTTTTAATGAAAATGCACAAAAGCAAAATAGTATCGAGAAAAATCTTGAAAAAGTGCTAAGACAGTTAAGCGAACTTTCACAAAAAACTTTTGCAATTACTCCTGAAATGGGAAAAGCATTGGGAACTGCACAAAGAGAAATGCTGAAGTCTATTCAGTCTTTGCAAAACAGGAACAGCGGTATGACTTCCCTCAACCAGGGAGAAGCAATGGAATCTTTAAATGAAGCTGCTACCTTATTAAAAAGCTCAATGGAAGCAATGATGCAAGGAGGAGGTCAGGGAGGAATGATGTCCTTAATGCAGCAGCTTCAACAGTTATCTGGTCAGCAAATGGGACTTAACAACCTTACTCAAATGCTTCAGCAAATGCAGCAGGGCTCTCTCAATATGCAGCAGCAGGCTGAATTGCAAAGATTAGGACAGCAGCAGGATCTGATCAGAAAATCATTAGAGCAATTAAATAAAGAAGCTAAAGAACAAGGTCAGTCAAAAAGCATTTCATCAAATCTTGAAAATGTACTAAAACAAATGGAAGAAGTTGTAAAAGATATGAATACTGAAAAACTTGATGATAACCTGGTTCAAAGGCAGGAAAGAATTCTTTCTAAATTATTAGATGCGCAAAGGTCAATTAATGAAAGAGATTTTGAAAAGAACAGGGAATCCTACACCGGGGAAAACGTTGTCAGGGAATCTCCCGGTGATTTAAATCTTACAAATGAAGGGAATATTGAAAAGCTGAGAGATGAATTGAATAAGGCTGTCCGCGAAGGATTTACGCGCGATTATGAAAACCTTATACGCAGATATTATGAAGCACTTCAAAAAGAGAAAATTGTTAACTAAACATTTAATATAACTTCTCCGCGGAACGATTTTTTTTAATTTACTTTTTTATTGAATATATTTTCAATGAAAGAACATAAACATTAAGTAAAATTTGCAAGATCAAAAATTAAACTCTTCTGAAGAAATTATTACTTCTTATTCCAACGAATTACAATCGCTTATCGAGGTATCCGATGATCTCATTTATTTCCTGGATTACCCTGGATATATAAAAAGCATAAATAAAAACGGCGCACTCCTACTTGGCTATCAGCCGGAAGATTTGATCGGCAGATATTTTATAGAATTTGTCAAGACTTCCTCCAAATCTTTGGTGCTGAATGCATTTCAAAAAGCACTTTCTTCAGATAGTAAAATAACTACATTCGAAGCCGTTTTACTGGATAAGCTTGGAAATGAATTTCCTTTTAAATTCAGAATAAAAGCTATTCTTGTAGAAAATAATGTTAAAGGGGTAATTGGAATTGGGCGCAGCCTGTCTTTTATTAAAAAGTTAGAAGATAAAATAACAGAATTAAGCGAAAAATATAAAGAAGCGAAGAGAATTATCAACATTGAAAGATCACGCGGGTTGCAAAAAGTTTCTCTCCTTGAAGAACTTAACAAGATGAAATCAGAGTTTATTTCGAATGTTTCACATGAATTCCGGACCCCGTTAGCATCAATAATAGGCTTTTCGGAATCAATAGCTTCGGATCCTTCCATGACACAGGAACATAAAAAAGAATTCAACGAGATTATCCTGTCTGAAGGGAAAAGACTTGCGAGGTTAATTAACGATGTTCTTGATTTAACAAGACTTGAGAAGGGAGAAATTAGTTTAAATAAAGCCAGGTTTAATTGTGTTTCATTGCTTCATAAGATTATTGAAAAAAACTTAGAAAATATTAAGAGTAAAAATTTGCAACTAACGTATGAGTTGCCTAAAGAAGAGATTTATATTGATGGGGATAAAGAAAGACTCGAACAAATGTTTAACAGCTTACTAAGTAATGCAATTAAATATACTGGGAAAGGCGGCAGAATTTCTATCTTTGCGCATAGTTTATTCAAAGAATTTGAGGTAATAATTACCGACACTGGCATAGGTATTGCTAAAAAAGACCTTCCTTATATCTTTCAAAAATACTTTAGTGATAGTAAATCCAATGAGCATAGTACTGGAACGGGTTTAGGCTTGGTTTTTGTAAAGCAGATAGTGGATTTACACAAGGGTTCCATCTCAATTCAAAGCGAACTTAACGAAGGAACCACAGTTATAGTAAGACTGATTAAAACCGAATAAAAGACAAGGAAGGTATTGTGAGCAAATTAGTTTTTATCGTTGATGATGAACCAGCGATTTCAAAACTCTTATCTTATTGGGTGAAAGACAAATGGAAATATCAGGCTCAGGTTTTTTCGAATGGTGAAGATGTTTTAAGAAATTTAACACAGAGACCCGATCTTATTCTTCTTGATATTATGTTACCCGGTCTTGATGGACTGGAAACCCTGAAAAGAATAAAACAATTTGATGATAATCTGCCCGTTATAATTCTTTCTGCGCAGGGGAGTATTGAAGTAGCGGTTGAGTCGTTAAGATTTGGTGCGTTTGATTATTTCCCGAAACCTATTGACCAGCAAAGGCTGGAGCCTTCAATCAAAAATGCCATCAGGAACTACGACCTTTTACGCGAACTTCATAACCTGAAAGAAAATGTTAAGAAGGAATACAGCTTTGATAATATTATTTCTGCAGACGGCAAAATGCAGGATGTTTTTAAGCTGGTTTCCAAAGTTCTTGATAATGATATAACTGTTTTAATTCATGGTGAAAGCGGGACAGGTAAGGAGTTAATTGCAAGGGCGATTCATTATAATGGAAAAAGAAAAGATAAACCCTTTGTGGTAGTTAATTGTGCCTCTATTCCAAGAGAATTACTTGAAAGCGAACTTTTTGGTCACGAGAAAGGATCATTTACAGGAGCTTATCAAAAGAAACTCGGGAAATTTGAAGTTGCAAATGAAGGAACGATATTTCTTGATGAAGTAGGCGAACTTGAAATGCTCCTTCAGGCTAAACTGCTGCGCGTTATTCAGCAAAGAGAATTTGAAAGAGTCGGCGGAACAGACACAATTAAAACTGATGTAAGAATTATATCAGCTACTAACCGCGACCTCAAAAAAGCTGTTGATGATAAAGAATTCAGGGAAGATCTGTTTTACAGGTTAAATTCTTTCCCTATATATATTCCTCCATTAAGACAGAGAAAGGGAGACATTTTAGTAATTGCTCATCACTTCCTTGATTTATTTAATAAAAAGTTGAATAAAAGCGTTAAGGGATTTAGCAAAAAAGCTTTGAAGCTAATATATGAATACAGTTGGCCCGGGAATATAAGGGAAATGGAAAATACAATTGAACGGTGCCTGATTGTTGCCGAGTGCGATATTATTGATGTTGATGACCTGCCGCCGCATATTAAAGCTGCCCAGGCAAACGGCAGTATAGACTTAGGTGGCGCTTTGTTTAGTGATGATTCAATTGTTCCTTTTGAAAAGCTTAAAGAGGAATCTATAAGACATGCTCTTAAAGTAACGAACGGTAACATAGTTGAGGCAGCGAAGAAACTACAGCTTGGGAGAGCAACCATTTACAGGCTTATGGAAAAATATAATATTCAAAACAGACCATTCGAGAAAGCGGGTTAATATGTTCCAGGAGTATATAAAGGAAGAAGTAGGGGACGTGGTGGTTGAGAAAGTAAACTTATCCCGTGCAACATTAAAGGAAGCCGAGGATTTTAAGCGAACTTTAGTAAGGGATATAGAATCTGGAAAAAAAAGAATAGTAGTTGACCTTGCCCACTGCGAATTTATAGATTCGACCTTCCTTGGTGCGCTTGTGGTGTCTTTGAAAAAAATTACAGCACTTGGTGGAGATCTGAAATTAGTCGGGTTTCAACCCAACGTACGTTCGATGTTTGAACTTACAAGAATGTACAGGGTATTTGAGTCATTTGAAACAAAAGAAGAAGCTGTAGCAAGTTTTAACTGATAAAGACCATAGTTTATGAATTTTTTATTTTTAATAATATATCGGAAATACGGCGGTGACAGGGCTTTTTCTTATTTGTGTGAATGCATCCTATTTAGGTGAAACTTCTATTCATCGGGCTATATATCATTTCGAAATTTATAATTTATTTGTTTTTTCTCTAACTCTCTTAACAAGGGGATGAGCGTTTATATGATAGATGATAAGAAAAAATCTATTTTGATAATTGATGACGATTTAACTATTCGGAAGCTTCTTGCTCATCATTTGAAGTGCAACGATTATCTTACCTTTGAAGCAAATGGAGCAGAGGAAGGGTTTGGGGTTTTAAAGGAAAGAAATATAGCCTTAGTTCTTTGTGATGTAACGATGGATGAGATGGATGGGTTTACCTTTTGCCGCAAGGTAAGGGAAAACCAGAATTACAGAACACTGCCGTTTGTTTTCGTTACGGCAAAAACCAGTCTTGAAGACAAATCAACTGCATTAGATGCCGGCGGGGACGATTTTATAACCAAACCTTTTGATGTGGATGAACTGCTTCTTAAGGTGAGAGCGTTATTAAAAAGGACCGATATATATAAAACTTACGGTGTAAAGAAAAATATCGAGGACTCTTTTAATAAGCGTACACACAAAATTTTATTGCTTGATGATGATCCTACCATTATTAAACTTTTTCAATTCAATCTTAATAATGCAGGATTTGATTGTAAGACGGCAACAGATGCTGACCGAGCGATGGAATTATTAAGATCTTTTAAGCCTGATTTAATTATTTCTGATGTTATGATGCCCGATAAAGACGGCTTTCAATTCAGGAAAATGCTTTTGGCAGACGAGTCATTGCAATCTATTCCTTTTGTTTTTCTTACTTCAAAAAATGAAGAGGACTCGATACTTCAGGGATACGATATGGGGATAACAGACTATGTTACAAAAGAAGCAGGGCCCAAGGTTGTTGCAGCTAAAATAGGTGCAATAATAAATAGCATGGAAAAGGAAAAATTCAAAATAGTAAATGAGCTGAACGATGCAGCGGAATCTTTGCGTGCCAAGGTAGTTCCCGATACATCGCCAAAGTTTGATGGTTTTGAGATCAGCCAGTGGCATAAACCTTTTCAGGGAATTCCCGGGGGTGACTTTATAGATTATTTCTTGCTTGATGAAAATAATCTTGCAGTTATACTTGGAGATGTTATGGGGAAAAAATGGAGTGCATGGTATTTTGCTTTTGCCTATGCAGGATATGTAAGAAGTGCAATAAGAGGCGTTCTGCAAAATTCAAAAGATTTTTCACCCGGAGAAATTTTACAGCAGGTTAATAAATATGTTTACCAGGATGCAAAAGTCTCCGAGGTGTTTGCAACACTTTCAATACTTTTAATTAATAAAATTGATAAAACAGTAAGATATGCAGGTGCCGGAGATCTTCCTATTCTTTTTAGGCAGTATTCAAAAAATGAAGTTAAAAGCGTAAGGTCAAAAGGTTTGCTGTTAGGATTTGCGCCGGATGGAAATTTTAAAGATGAGTCAGTTCAACTTGAGGCAAATGATCTCATTTTACTGGCAACAGATGGAATTATTGAAGCCCGGTCAGCTTCCGGAAATCAATTTGGGTCAGCTAAGCTTCTCGAACTAATCAAAAATTTAAATGGGCATCAATCCCTCCTAAATTCTCTACAAAACGAGTTAAATTCTTACACATCGGGTAAATTTGAAGACGATGTAAGTGCGATTGTAATCAAGGCACTATAATAAGTTTTGCTCTCACAAAATTAGATTGCTTGTAATATAATAATGTTATATCTTCACAAGGTTGTTTAATGAGAGGGAACGGTGAAGTTTGTAACTTTCTTTCATCATGTCTACATAAAAAGTAAGAGTCGTACCAATACTTTTTCGATAAATTGGTATTCGTTTTTATATGGGTTGATAGGCTTTTTTTCTTTTCTTTCAATTATTATAGTTGCCAAATATTTCAATTATGTAGCCGGCTCAGAAGGGATCATTACTGTTGATGCACTGGATGTTTCTCTGGCAAGTATAGGTTTTATTTTTGTTTACCTTTTTAAGAGGTTAGAAAAGAAATAAAAGGGGGACTGGCTAAAATGATGCAAATTTTTAGCAGATGTATCATAATTAATCATACTCTTTAATTTTAATTTACTGTTCACAAAGAATTTGTTTTGATTTTTCAAAAAATCCTACTAAATATTACTATTTAAATCACTGGCATAGTATTAGAATCTAAGATGACAAAAATAAAGGAGTCGATAAATGCGTGGCGTTGTTCTCACAAAAATAAGAGTAGAAAAAGAAAACAAAATAAATTTTGGTATACTATTTCAGAAATATATGTTAGTTCCTCTCAGCAGGGGATTTTTAGGCTATCTCAGCTTTTTCATATTGTTGATAATTTCAAAATACCTGGGCTTCTTAATTGGAAACAGGGCTTCCTTTCAAATAGATTATACAGATTTTCTTCTTTCTCTTTTGGGTTTTGTATTTATTTTTGTGGTAAAGCTTAGAGAAACAACGAAAGGTGGAGTATTATAATAAATTAATTGCTTGCCTCCAGCTTTTCCGTCCTGTCGGCAAGTTTCAATTGTTCAATCAGTCCGGAAAGATCCCCGTTAATTATATCGGACAAATTGTATAATGTAAGGCCAATCCTGTGATCGGTAACCCTGTTTTGAGGGAAATTATAAGTTCTTATTTTATCGCTTCTGTCTCCACTTTTAACCATACTTTTTCTTTGTGCTGAAACTTCACTCTCTTTTTCTTTCATTATTGAATCGTAAAGTCTTGCCCTTAAAACCTTCATAGCTTTTTGCCTGTTTTTAAGCTGCGACCTTTCGTCCTGGCATTGAGCGACAATCCCAGATGGTAAATGGGTTATTCTAACAGCAGTTTCAACTTTATTTACATTTTGCCCGCCTGCGCCGCCCGAACGATAAATATCGATTTTCAGATCGTTAGGATTAATCTCGACCTGCACATCTTCAACTTCGGGAAGTACGACAACGGATGCAGCCGAGGTATGAACTCTTCCGCTTCCTTCTGTAGCAGGAACCCTCTGAACACGGTGAACGCCGCTTTCAAATTTTAGTTCACCGTAAATCCCTTCGCCATTAATAGAAAAGATAACTTCTTTAATTCCGCCAAGACCGGTGTCATTCAAGTCTACAAGTTCTATTCTCCACCCTTTAATTTCTGCATAGCGGGAATACATTCTGAAAAGATCTGAAGCGAATAAAGCAGCTTCATCTCCACCCGTACCCGCTCTGATTTCCATAATTACGCTTTTAGTATCATTTGGATCTCTTGGCAGAAGCAGCAACTTAATTTTTTCCTCCATTTTTTCTTTTGTTTTCTCTAGTTCTACCTGCTCAAGTTGTGCAAGTTCTATCAGCTCCTTATCGATTTTTGAGTTTATTATCTCTCTATTACCTTCATAATCTCTTACAACTTTTTCATATTCTACATAAGCAGAAATTATCTCCTCAAGATCGCTTCTTTCCCTGCTTAGATTAATCATTTTTTCCATGTCGCTTGTTACAGCCTGGTCGGAAAGCTGTTCATTTATCTGGTCGTATCTGCCTTTTATCTTTTTTAGTCTTTCAAGTAATTCCATTTAGAAAAATCTGTTTTTGGGTTCTAAATATAGCAATAGAATTTATTGTAATCTAAAAAACGTTATTAGCCTTCATAATGCTGTTTATGGTGTTTTAAGAGTCGACTCTGTTGATTCTAACCTAAGTACATATACCTATAAAGAATTGTTAATTGTCAATTTTCATTTTAACTCCGAGAGATTTCCCTAAGAACAAATAAAAATTTATAGTAATCATATTGATTCATCTTATAAGAAATTGTTATAATTTATTAACAATTCTAATAAGCATTAATTAAAGCTGTTAGAATAGCTTTCAGAAAAAGGCTCCCGGATTAAAACAGGGAGGGGATATGAAAACTTATGGGTTAAAACTAGTTCTGTTTCAAACCATGCAAAATCTTTTCTTTATTCCCCTTCTTTTCAAAATAACTGAACATAGCACCATTGATACTTTTTTTACAGGTTTTACTTAGCTATTTTCTCGAAAACAAAATCATTCATTAAATAAATATTTTGAAAATGAAAACAGGAAGAAATATTGTCTTTTTTTTACTTCTATTTAATATCTCAAACATTTGCCAAGATTTAACCGGTTATTATCCTCTTGAAATTGGGAATATGTGGGAGTATTGGGATCCATACGAAGATATATTTCTATCACGAAGTATTGTTGTTGGAGATACAATAATGCCAAATGGAATTTCCTATAGTATTATCAAAGTAATCTATGCAAGTTCAAGTAACCCTCGTTTCGGTTTTCAAAGGCAAGATGGCTCAATAGTTTATCAATATGACGAAGAATGGGTAGATAGTGAACGAGTATTATATGATTATAGTAAAACCAGTGGTGATACTTTGTGGGTTTGGAATTACCAAGATGATACTATTATTTATAAAATCACTTTTGATTATTATGACTATTTTTATGGGAAGTTCTGTAGATTTATTGAACACTATGAAAAATCAACCAACACAAGTATATATACTATTGATAGAATAGCAGATAGCATTGGCCGTGTTTATCTTCAATTCGAGCCTGATATTGCTTATTATCTTTATGGAGCAGTAATCAATGGAATTAAATATGGCAACATCACTGATGCTGAAGGAGAAAACATCAGTCCTAAGACTTTCTATCTTTCGCAAAACTATCCTAACCCTTTTAACTCATACACAAAAATTGAATTTTATTTACCGAGACGAAAATATATTACTCTAAAGGTATTTGACATATTAGGAAAATTAGTAGACACACTTGTTGATGGAGAGAAAGAAAGTGGGACCTACCGGATATTCTTTAATGCAAAAGGGATAGCAGGGGGAGTTTATATTTATCAACTTCAAGCTGATAACTACTTCGAAGCTAAAAAGATGATATTTCTTCCTTAAAAGGGAGAACAAAATGAAAATATTAAATATTTTTCTTTCGCTGTTAGTTCAATTGGTTTTTCTCCAAAAAATAGTAAACGCTCAGGAAGAAGTATTTTCCTGTCCCGTAGCGGATGCTGGAAATTGCACTCAATATATTAATACTACTATAACCTTAAAAATTCTTCTTGTTGAGTTTACTGATGTAAAACATAGGACTAACCCTTCGGCTTATACAAAAACTGATTTTGAAAACCTATTAATATCAAGCGGCGTATATGTTACTCCAAACATGTATTCTCCAGACGGTGACGCGGTTTATGGTAGTTTGAGTGATTATTTTGAAATAATGTCGAATGGAAATTTAACCTTTGGTGGGCAAGTTATTAACAATATTGGAGAAAATGATATTCCTATTTGGATAGAAATTAATAATACCAAAGGCTGGTACAATGAAAAAACTATTTATAACAATTCAATTTTTACGGATGCTATTAATGCGGCAAATAACGAAGGGTTAAACACTACCTATGGTGGTAATACAAAGCTTGTAATCATTTATGCTGGTTGTACACAAACCAGAGATCAATTTAATGTCGGTAGTCTTAATCCAAGACAATCAGGAGACAGATATATTATGGGTGAACGATTAGCTTGGCCTCTTCCAATAAATGAGGAACGAACATCTGACAAGTTTTCAAGAATCGGTATTCATTGCCACGAATTCGCCCATACTCTGGGTATCGGTCACTCAGGTGGCTCAAGAGCTGATATTATGGAAAGCACAAGGAACGGAGATTATGCAGCTCCTGCTCCTTTAAATCCCCTTCACAGGGCATGTAAGGGTTGGATAACAAATATAGAAACCATAAGTGGACAACCCGAAAGATATGCTTACTATTCAATTATAAATCCTACGGTATATAGAATTAATAGTACAAATAATGATGATTATTTTATTATTGAGAATAGAAGGTTTAATCAAAATATGTTGATTGGATCAACTTCTGTTCCCGATTATAATAACGCAGCTTTTTTCCCTCCTGCTTGGGGTCATGGGACTTTAAATCAGGGCATTTTTGTTTGGAGAAGCATTGGTGGTGAAATCGATGATTATGATGATAACGGTCTAATTTATGCCAGCGGCTGGTATGAGCAATTTTGGCCTGAAGGAACTCCAGCTCAAACTGGAGATGGGGTTCCATTCCCCGGGCATAGCAATACCCGCGTCTTATCTCCCTGGTCTGATTCAAGAAATCCCTCTCCTTTATCTCCTCCGCAAAGCGGTATATTTGTTCCTAACACTCTATACTCAGAAAATGTCGGTATGGAAGTGCTGGAAGTAAATGATGATGATGGATACATTAAAGTACAATTATACGCGACAGATCCTGAAGACGCCTCACCTTCCAAACCACAAAATGTTCAGTCAACTCTTAGTACTTACTCACAAGCGATAACAACCTGGGACGCAAACCAGGAACCGGACATGATTTTATATGGTAATTATAACATTTATCGCCAATTTTATTACTATGAATCAGATGGAGTAACGGAACACAGTGTCTCTGAGGTAAAGATTAATAGTTCAACTATTTGGGGAACGTCATATACAGATAATTTTTCTGTTTCCTGGACTGGCGTACCAGCCGGAAAGCTACAATACTTACGCTATAAAGTGGAAGCCAAAGACAACACTGGGAAAATTTCAACAAAAGCATTTGGAAATTCTATTGGAATTCTACCTTCCACTATTTCAAGTAACGCGACAATTCAGAGTATAAATATTTGCCCGCAAAATTCAACTGTAAACTCCGGCGTTACTCTCACTGTTCAACCAGGAACAATCCTTAATTTTTATGACGCAACCAAGCTCACAGTTAATGGCATTCTAATAGTTAATGGTAATTCAACTAGCGGAGTTACCTTTACCGGTTCAAGTATGGGATCTTGGAATGGGATTAAATTTGTTTCTGCCGTTGGAGCAATTTCATACTGCGACATTATAAATGCTAATACTGCATTATTCATCGAAAACTCAAGTCCAAGTATACTTTACTGTCATATAGATGCCTCTCAGACCGGTGTATATGTAAAGGGAAGTACTTCATGGCCAACAATTTCCTATAGCTATATTGAAGGTGACGGATATTGTGTGGCACATTATTTTAACGGAAACGGAAATTTTTTCAATAACAGTTTTCGGAATTCACTATACGGAGCGTATGTAAGCAGTGGCTCTCCACATTACGATTATTATGGAGCAGGTAGAAACATATTTGAAACATCAATAACTGGGGATAAAGTGTATGCCAATGGTTTACCAGCAATGGGTAGTAATAATTATTTCACTGTTCCAGGTACTGGTAAAAAATATATAAAGAAGGTGGGAACAGGCACTATCTATGCAAATAATGATTACTGGTCTGCATATCCTCCGTCTGATACTTACTTCTATGGTAGTGTAATCAGAAGTAATCCGTTACAAGATCCTCCTTCAAATCCGCCTGCTGGTCCAGGCTGGGCCCTCTCCAAAGGTGCTGCAGAAGATTTCTTCTCGGAATATAATGAAGCTACGATGCTTTTTTATGATGGGAAATATGAAGCAGCGAAGGAGAGATTCAAAGCACTTACAGAGAAATATATTGATTCAGAATATTCCTGCCATTCCTTGAACCATTATATGCTTTCTGCAGAACTGGCTGGGGGTATTGGAAAAGAAGTCGAATATCTAAAGTCAATCAGGCAGTATAAATCTGCCCACAAAAACACTCAATTCTATGCACTTAAATGGCTATTGCAATTGGAAATGAGAAACGGTACAACTGAAAAAGCAAAGAATCTTGCTTCGGAAGTAGAAACAGCTTCAGTCTATGATTGGGAACTATCCTTAGACCTAGCTGTAGGACTATTCGAATTCAAGGGAGACAAACTGGAGGCTGAAGAAATCCTTGATAGGCTGTCGACTAAATTCACAGACAATGACACCGAAGAGGCAATAACGTTTATCAGAAATCAAATGAGTAATGGAAGTAACGAGGGCAAAGAATTTAGTAAGAGAGCGGAAGAAACTGGAGTACCTGACAAATATGAGTTACTGGGAAACTACCCAAACCCATTCAACCCAACTACAACAATAAAGTATGCATTGCCCAATCAATCATCAGTAGAGTTAATAATATATGATATAATGGGAAGAGAGGTAAAGACATTTAATATTTCTTCGCAACCTTCAGGATATCAAAATATAGTTTGGGATGGGAAGAATGAAAATGGCAGTTCTGTTGCAAGTGGGGTTTATATATATAAGTTACAGATAAAGTCTCTTGAGAACCTGCCTGACGGCAAGGCAGGCAATGAAATATTTGTTAAGGCTGCTAAATTAATGATGCTGAAATAATTTCTAAAATAAAGTGAGATTAAGCCGGAATTTCTTACGAAAGGACTCCGGCTTTTTAATTTTATCGAAATTAATTACAGCAAAATTAACTGAAATCAATAGTTTTATTTTGTTAATTTTACATCACCGATGAAAAAATTTGAAGTCCCAGATTTCTACAGAAGTCCTATAATTTCGCGGATTAAAGATTACAGAAAGAATGAAGATCCCCGGAAAAAGAACTTCATTCCAACAATTCTCGATTTTGGTTCTGTAAGGTTTTTTATTGCCAGGCATTTTGGATTTTGTTATGGAGTGGAGAATGCTATAGAAATTGCTTATAAAGCCATCGAGGAAAATTCCGGTAAAAGAATTTTTCTTTTAAGCGAGATGATTCACAATCCCGAGGTAAACAATAACCTTTTGAAAAGTGGAGTAAAATTTCTTATGGATACTTCCGGGAATCATCTTGTAAACTGGAATGAATTAAAGTCTGATGATATCGTAATTATACCAGCATTCGGAACCACGCTTGAGATAGAAAAGAAAATGAATGAGATTGGAATTGATCCTTACCGTTACAATACTACCTGTCCTTTTGTTGAAAAAGTCTGGAACAGATCCTCACAAATTGGTGAGAAAAATTATACAGTCATCATTCATGGCAAACATCATCACGAAGAAACGAGGGCAACGTTTTCTCATAGTCTTAGATCATCGCCGGCTATTATTGTAAGAGATTTGAATGAGGCAAAAGTTCTTGCCGGAACAATACTAGGAGAAAAAAATAAAGAAGAATTCTACAAATTTTTTGAAGGAAAATATTCTCCCGGATTTGATCCCGGAAAAGATTTGCAAAAAATCGGGGTTGTTAATCAAACAACTATGCTGGCAACAGAGACACAGGCTATTGCTGATTACTTAAAACAAACAATGATCAGGAAATATGATAAAGAAAATATCAACATGCATTTTGCAGATACAAGGGACACCCTTTGTTATGCCACTTATGATAATCAACAGGCGACGATTGAGTTATTAAAGCAAGACGCTGATTTTGCTGTAGTTGTTGGAGGTTACAACAGTTCAAACACAGGACATCTTGTTGAATTATGCGAAGAGAAGCTCACAACATATTTTATTTCTGACGATGAAAAGATCGTTTCGCCATCCGAAATAAGACATTATGATATTCATTTTAAAAAAGAAATTTTAACTAATAATTTTATTCCCGGAAAAGACGTAGTTGATATTATACTTACGAGCGGGGCTTCCTGTCCTGATGCAGTTCTCGACAGAGTATTGCAAAAACTTCTTTCCTGTTTTGAAAATACTGCCGCAATTGAAACTGTTTTATCAAAATTTATGGCTGAAGCATAGTATTTACTTTAATTCTCTCTTGGCTTCTTATTTGTTATTAGCAGAGTGAATGAATAATTTAATTTCAATAAAATTAAGGATTTATGAGAGCGATAATACCGGTTGCAGGAATAGGCACCAGGCTTAAACCACATACACATTCTACCCCAAAAGCCCTTTTAAACGTTGGCGGAAAACCGATAATTGCTCACATTCTCGACAAGCTTTTGGAAGAAGGAATTAATAAAGCCACGTTTGTTATCGGTTACCTGGGGGATATGATAAAAGAATATGTTGAAAAAAAATATCCTTCTGTTAAGACTTCCTTTGTAGAGCAGGAAAAGATGGAAGGTTTGGGACATGCAATTTATACAGCCATTCCTACTTTTGACGATGACGAAATATTTATCATTCTTGGCGATACGATATTTGATGTTAATCTAAAAGAAGTTTTTAAAAATAAAATTTCTTCTCTTGGCGTAAAGGAAGTTGAAGATTCGAGAAGATTTGGTGTTGCAGTAGTAAAAAACGGCTTTATAGAAAAGCTTGTTGAAAAGCCGCAAACGCCTATATCGAATCTTGCTTTGGTCGGTCTCTACTACGTTTCCAACAGAAGGGTTTTGGTTGATAGTCTGAATGAATTAGTTAAAAAAGATATTCGCACAAAAGGAGAATTACAGCTTACCGATGCTCTGCAGATAATGATAGATAAAGGTGAAAAAGTAACAACATTTCCTGTAGACGGTTGGTACGATTGCGGTAAACCGGAAACACTTTTGTTAACCAATCAATATTTATTAAGCAGGAAAAGCTTCTTTAAACCGAGAGAAAATGTCGTTATAAATCAGCCTGTATTTATTGCAGAGGATGCGGACGTAACGAATTCGATTATAGGTCCTTACGCAACTATTTCAAGCGGCTGTAAAATAAAGGAGTGCATAATTAAAAATTCTATTATAGATTCAAATTCATATGTTGAAAAAGCTTTACTGGATAATTCAATAATTGGAAGTAATTCTTTTGTCAGGGGAGCCTATAAAAGACTTAATTCCGGGGATTCTTCCGAGGTAGATTTTTATTAGTTTTAAATGAGATAGTAATTAGAAATCTTTTTAGAAAGATTGCTTGTTTTACTCTACCAAAAAACGTTTAATTCTTAAAAAGAATTAGTATCTTTATACCCTGAATTATTAAAACTTTTAACAAATTTTTTCTTTTAATTATTAAAGGCTGATTAATACAATGTCATATTTTTTTACATCGGAATCAGTTTCCGAAGGTCATCCGGATAAAGTAAGCGATGCAATATCAGATAGTGTACTCGATGCAATTTATAAACAGGATCCTTATGCAAGAGTAGCCTGCGAAACTTTTGTTACAACGGGTCTCGTTCTTGTGGGAGGGGAGATTACAACCAAGGCATATATTGAAGTCCCTGATATCGTAAGAGAAACGGTTAAAGAAATCGGATATACGAGTGCAGATTATAAATTTGATTCCGAATCATGTTCTGTGCTTAATGCTATTCATTCACAGTCGCCGGACATTGCAATGGGAGTCGATAAAGGAGGAGCCGGTGACCAGGGATTAATGTTTGGCTATGCCTGCACTCAAACACCGGAATTAATGCCTATGCCTATAATGTATGCCCACAAGCTTGTTAAGAAAATCGCAGATATAAGAAAAAAACAAAATGGATTGATGCCATATCTTCGTCCTGATACGAAATCCCAGGTAACAATTGAATTTGATGATAACAATAAACCGATCAGGGTTGATACAGTTGTTATTTCAACGCAGCACGATGCAGATGTGAGCCAGAAGAAAATAAAAGAAGATGTAATTGAAAATGTTATAAAAGAAATAATTCCTGAAAAGTATATTGATAAGAAAACGAAATATTTTGTAAACCCGACCGGTAGATTTGAAATTGGTGGACCACACGGTGACAGCGGATTAACAGGAAGAAAAATTATTGTTGATACATATGGCGGGTGGGCTCCTCATGGCGGCGGCGCTTTTTCCGGTAAAGATCCTTCCAAGGTTGACAGAAGCGCAGCTTATGCAGCAAGGCATATTGCCAAAAATGTTGTCGCTGCAAAACTTGCTACTGAATGTCTTGTTCAGGTTGCCTATGCAATCGGGATTGCAAAACCTGTATCTGTTTACGTTTTTACAAATGGAACAGGCGTTATTTCCGATAAAGAAATTTCAAAGATGATTATGAAAGAAGTTGATTTAACACCTAAAGAAATAATAAGCAGATTAAAATTAAGACGCCCAATCTATAAGAAAACTGCAGCTTATGGGCATTTCGGAAGGAATGAAAAAGAGTTCACCTGGGAATACCTTGACCTTGTTCCTGTTTTTAAGAAATATGCATAAAGATTTTTTTATAAAGAAAAAAAGGAAATATAAATGAGTCAGGTTGTAATAAAGAATGATGTAGCTAAGTTACCTTATAAAGTGAAAGACATCTCTCTTGCCGAATGGGGAAGAAAAGAAATTAAACTTGCGGAAGCCGAGATGCCCGGTTTAATGGCAATCCGTGAAGAGTACAGCAAATCCAAACCTTTAAAAGGTACCCGGATTGCAGGCTGCTTACACATGACAATACAAACAGCCGTTCTTATAGAAACACTTAAAGAATTAGGTGCCGAAGTTCAATGGTCTTCATGTAATATTTTTTCAACCCAGGATCATGCGGCGGCTGCCATTGCTGCTGGGGGAATTCCTGTTTACGCATGGAAAGGGGAAACTCTTGAAGAATATGATTGGTGTGTTGAACAGACATTATTTTTTGGAAATGATAAAAAGCCTCTCAATATGATTCTTGATGACGGAGGCGACCTGACCAACATGGTTCTCGATAAATATCCTGAGCTGATTCAGAATCTTGTAGGAATAAGTGAAGAAACAACAACAGGTGTTCACCGCCTTTATGAAAGAATGAAAAAAGGAACCTTACCTGTTCCTGCAATTAATGTTAATGATTCGGTAACCAAGTCCAAGTTTGATAATAAATATGGTTGCCGCGAATCATTGGTCGATGCAATCAGAAGGGCTACCGATTTAATGCTTGCCGGTAAAGTTGCAGTTGTCTGCGGTTACGGCGATGTAGGAAAAGGTTCGGCTGAATCTCTTGCCAGCGCAGGAGTCAGAGTTATAGTTACTGAGATAGATCCTATTTGTGCTCTCCAGGCTTCGATGAACGGTTTCGAAGTTAAGAAACTAGAAAATGCTGTTAAAGAAGCAGATATAGTTGTTACTGCAACCGGCAATAGTAATGTAGTAAATGAAAAACATTTTAGAAAAATGAAAGATAAAACAATTGTTTGTAATATCGGTCACTTTGATAATGAAATAGATATGTCTTGGCTGAATAACAATTATGGAAATACGAAGGACGTTATTAAACCTCAGGTTGATAAGTATACAGTAGAAGGTAAAGACATTATTGTTCTTGCCGAAGGGCGTTTGGTAAATCTTGGATGCGCTATGGGGCATCCGTCTTTTGTAATGTCAAATTCATTTTCGAACCAGGTACTTGCCCAGATCGAGTTGTGGACAAATAAAGAAAATTATGAGAACAAAGTTTATGTTCTGCCGAAGTATCTTGATGAAAAAGTAGCAATGCTGCATCTTGGTAAACTGGGTGTTGAACTCGAGACCTTAACACCAGAGCAGGCGGAATATATTGGAGTTCCGGTAAAAGGTCCATTTAAACCTGATTATTACAGGTATTAAATTTAGTTGTGATAAGAATAAAATTAAAGGACTTGAAATCTCAGGTCCTTTTTTATTTTACAATTGCACTATTGATTTTTAACACAGTATCTTTTTACTTACCTGTCCGGCGAAGATGGATTAAAGAGGTTATATGTGACTAATTGCTATATGGCTCTAGGCTTAATTTTAAAATAAATTTCGCCAGTTTTGTAATTATATATCCAAAATTGAACAATATTTGCATATATTGTTTTGTAATAGCTATTCTTTGAATAAGGATTAATTGAAAATGTATACCACGGTTTAATTATTTTAATAGTAGCAATTAAACGTAAGTTTTCTTTTTCTTTTTGTGCATAATCTCTTTTCATAGGTATTTTGACTTGTAGGCTTTTATCATCAGAAAGCGATGGATAAAAATATTTTTCAAATTCACTATAATTTGCGAATTCTAATTCATACCAATAGTTATATGTAGTCCCTTTTATAATATCTACATGGAATACTGCTGAGTTTTCAAAATTTTTATATATGTTTTTTAAATCCTTTTCAAATATATTACTTCCAAATCTTGAATTGCTTATTACTGAAGAAGACATATAAATTCCTACTTCCATAATTTCTTTATCCGCATCATATGAAAAATTATTTTCTAACTGAATTGTAAAGAGACTATCTAATGTTAGGTTATTATATATTGGAGTTTGATAGTGCTTATTCATAAGATTTTGAAGACGTATTTTATATTCTTCAGTAGTTTCAAATTCTCCTTTATCCTGATAATGAACATCGAGATTGGTTAACCTTTCATAAAGATCAATTGGATTTATAGCAGTAAATTCTTGTGGTAGTCTTAAGCTTGAAGTATCTGTTGAATATATGACTTCCTTTTTGAACTCACGATTTTTAATATCTTCTTTTTCTTTTTTCTGACAGTTTAAAGACATTATAATAATTATCAAAAATAAAGAGTATAATATTAATCTCATTCATTTGCCCTAAATATTATGAAGCAAAGTTAA
>Ga0154371_1155_pt1 | contig 29541 bp, 18 predicted proteins | sample RifGroA2_FD_105615 | JGI IMG/M metagenome (GOLD analysis project Ga0154371, IMG submission 105615) | Ignavibacteria bacterium GWA2_35_9
AAACCTCTTACCCTTGCAGCAGCCATAGTTAAACCTAGATAAGTATCTTCACCCGAACCTTCGACAATTCTGCCCCATCTGGGGTCGCGTGCAATGTCTACCATTGGTGCAAATGTCCAATGAATTCCTGCGGAAGAAGCTTCAAGCGCCTGGTATTTTGAGGACCTTTCAACAAGTTCCGGCTCCCAGCTACTCGCTTCGGCAAGTGGAACCGGAAATGTTGTTCTGAAACCATGTATTACATCTAAACCAAAGAGAAGTGGGATTTTAAGACGGGATTCGGTAACAGCAATCTTTTGCAGTTCATAAGTTAGTTCAGCCCCGGTAGCATTAAGGAAAGAGCCAATCTTTCCTTCTCTTATCATTTTTTTATATTGATCCGGCACCTGCACTTTTATTGATGGTCCCCATCCTGAACCATAAGATAGTTGATTTAACTGCCCGATTTTCTCTTCAAGTGTCATTAACGAAAGGACAGAATCAACACGGACTGATATTATTTCCTCAGGATTTTCACGTGAAGACCGGTTTGTAAATCCTGAAACGAGCAATACCGATAATAATACTGTTAGAAATTTTTTTTTCATCGATTGCTTTCTTAAAATTTTTTTATCTTTTTGTTTTTGCATAACGGAAAAGATCTTCCTCCATACTAGATGTTAGTTCTATAACAGGCTCGCCGGTTAAAACTAGTCATAACCAGAAATACCGTTGCAGAAGTTTACTTATTACCGGAGCCTTTAGCATAGAAATTTAGAAATATTTTTACATTATTTATTCAATTTCTGTGCCCCGCACGATTTTTTTTTGCGCTATGAAGATAAAGGATAATATTCAATTTTTTAATTTGAATATAACCTCAAGTTTTTTATTGAGTCTTAAGTACTTATTATTTTAATAAGTTTTATTATTAAATTGATAACCGAAAGAGACGTAATGTTAACAAAACAGGTTACGTAAATGAGATTCGAAAAGTTAGCCTATGTTATAATAAGTACAATACTTGTTATTATTTTCATTCTATTCAGTTATATCTTTTCTCCCATTAAATTCTATAATAACAACTCGGATACAACGAAGAAAATATACTTTGTAGATAATATATCAGCAGCTCACCAAAAAGTAATAAACAGGTTTAACGAAAAGTATAAAGGACAAATCCAGGTTGAAGCTATCAATCTTTCGTTTGATAAATTCAGCACTAATGAGAGGAAAGAACTTCTGGCAAGATACTTAAGAAGCAAGAATGATCGTATAGACATTTTTTCTATAGACCAGATTTGGGTTCCCCGTTTTGCGAAGTGGGGTGTTCCGCTCGATAAATTTTTTAAAGACGATGAGAAAAATGAACTCCTTTCCTTTGCAATGGAAACATGTCGCTATGAAGATACACTTGTTTCAGTACCTCACTATATCGATATCGCCCTTATGTTTTATAGAGATGATATTTTAAGGAATTTTGCAGATTATAATGTTGTTAAAAAAGAAATAGATAATTCAATTACCTGGGAAAATTTTATTCTGTTAAGCAAAAGATTTAACGGCAAAAATCCTTTTTATATTTTCCAGGCAGATGATTTTGAAGGATTGCTCTGCTCGTTTACTGAATTAATGTTTAACCAGGATAATCACATTATAACTGAAGACTCAGTTTATCTTGAAACAAAAGAAGGAAGAAAATCACTTCAGACACTTGTTGATCTTGTAAATAAGTACAGTGTATCGCCGAGGGAAGTACTGCAATTCAGGGAGAACACAAGTTATACTTATTTTGCTAAAAATGATGGAATTTTTTTACGTGGCTGGCCTGCTTTTTTGAGCAGCAACAACCAGGTTTTCCATGATAAACCTGAACTGTTGAAAAACTTAAAAAGGGCTCCTCTTCCTCATTTCAAAGGGTCCGCACCGGGTTCGGTTTATGGAGGATGGAATCTTATGATTTCAAAGTTTTCTACAAAAATTCCCGAAGTAATTAAATTTGCCCAATTCCTCATCAGCGAAGAAGCTCAGAAAATTATGTTTGAAGAAGGCGGTTATCTTCCTGTAAACATTAAGATTTATAACGATAGTGCATATGTTCATGCACACCCGGAATTAAACTTCTACTATAAACTTATGAAAAGAGGGATTCATCGTCCATTTTTGAAACGATACACTAATGTTTCAGATATACTTTCCTATTATATCAATCTTGCAATAAGGAAAGAGATTACAGTTGACGAAGCATTGAGTATTGCTACAGAAAAGATTAAATCCGATGAAATATTTATTAAATAAAAAATTGAAGTATCATGAATAAGAATAAATTGTTAGAAAAGTTTAAACAGTACCACTTTGAATTAAGACATTTAACAGTGCTGTTTGTAATTCTTTTTGCTTTCCAATTAATAGTTTCTTTTATAAACAAATCATCCATAAAAAATTTTATAGGGAATACTCAAAGCTGGTATCAAAAGGATTCGGCTGAGGAACTGGCTAATATAACTTCCACTTCGTTAGAGCTTTTGCTCGAATCTATTAATCCTAAAACAAAACCGGGGAATAAAGAAGCCGATAGGATTATCCAGTCATTTGATATTATTTTCAGTCAGCAGGTGCTTAAACATAACATACAGGAGATTTGCATATTAGTAAAAATGAATGATGAAATATATGCTATCGACGACGGGAAAATTCTCTTCTCGTTTTTATTTGATAGTAACAAAACGCTTCCCATAAATCAAATTCACGAAAAAGCAGTAAGTATGTACAGGGAAATTGAAAAGGAGATTAATGAGAATGAGCAGATAAAAAGTATTTTAACAGATGTTCAAACTTTTCATGTTTTTGTGCCTTTTGTTTTACGTGGCGAGTTTATAGGAACAGTTTACATGAAAAATACACCCGATTTTTCTTTCCTCAGCAGCCAGATAATTGGTAACTATGATGAGACTTCGGTTATATATCTTTCTCTTATCCTTTTAGGATTGCTTGCTATGTATTTTATTTCCTCTTATACAGTAAAGGAAAGAGACGATGCACAAAAGCTGCTTTTAGAGGAACACAAGAAGAATATTAAAAAGCAGATCAATTATGAAAAAGAATTGGTGTTTACCAAAAGGATTTATCACACACACCACAAAGCTGAAAAAGTAATGGGCTTTATTAAGGAAGATTTGCGTTTGCTTTCACCTGAAAATATTAATGCAGTAAAATACCGGGTGTCCAAATACTCAAATTTTATTTCACGTGTTATATATGATATGAAATGGTTTGATCCACCGGTGCATACCATAAGAAATCCGGTTTTTCATACGAATCTTAACGAAGTAATAAAATTTATTGTTGAAAATATCTTCCTTAGGGTTTCGTCAAAGTCTAATGTATTTGAGATAGAATTTGAAACTGATAATAATATACCGCTTGTTCCTGTTAATGAATTTGTTGTGTGGGAAATAATAGAACCGTTAATTCAGAACAGTATAGATCATGGAGGAGACCAGGATATTCGTGTCATAATTAAAACTGAGTATGATGAAAAAACCGGTAAGTCAAAAATAATAATTCGGGATACCGGCAAGGGCATATTACCTGAACTCCTGGAGAAAAATGAAAATGGTATAAAATATCTTTTTGTTGAAAACACTACTACTAAGAAGCCGGGTTTGCAGAATACAGGTTATGGCTGTTACATCGCTTATGAAATGTCTAAACGCTGTGGCTGGGAAATAGATGCAGAGAACCTTCCTGCGGGAGGTACAATATTTACAATAATTATTAAGAATTAATACCGAGGATAAAAAATTGTGGAAAAGAAAAAGATTCACGTTCTGCTAATTGAAGATGAGGAGTATGACGTTAGAAGAGTTAGGAATACTGTAAAACCTTTTAATGAAAGAATTGAAATTTTAAATATTGTTTCGGATGGTAAATCCGCATTAGCTTTGCTGAGAAACGGCAAAAGTAATTACGATGTTGTTGTTATGGATTTTCAGATTGCCGGCGGCGAAATGGGCGAAGTGCTTATTCAGAAAATAAAAGAGCTCGACCATTCGCTGCAAATAATTGTAATTACAAAAATGACCATCAACATAACAGATTACAACTTTGCAAACAGGTTAATAAAAGCAGGAGCTTTCTGGTATTGTACAAAATATCCTGTAGATATTGAAGAATATATTTATCAACCTACGGATTTTGTGATGAGTATTTTTAATGCTTATGAAAAATGTTCACTTGAAAGAGAGAGACTGAAATCGAACCAGAAACTTATTAGGAATATCGAGGACATCCTTATTCAGAAAAAAATTGTTGGCGAGTCTCCCTCGGTTCAAAAGTTGAAAGAAGATATAAAGAAGTTTGCTCAAAGTAACGTTAATACTCTTATTAAAGGCGCATCGGGAACTGGTAAAGAGCTTGTTGCATATAATATTCATTTTAACAGCCAAAGAAAATTTGAAAATTTTGTAATTATTAATTGCGGCAGCCTGCCAAACGATCTCGTTGAAAGTGAGCTTTTCGGATATGAGAAGGGGGCTTTTACAGGAGCCGACAGGAAAAAGTTAGGCTTGTTTGAAATTGCCAACAACGGTACAGTCTTTCTTGATGAAATTACTGAGCTTCCGCTGCCGGCACAGGTTAAAATTTTAAGAGTTATTCAGGATGGAGAAATAGAAAAAATCGGTAGAACAGAAAAACTGAAAGTAGACGTAAGAATAATTGCTGCTACCAATAGGGATATAGAGGAGGAGGTTAAAGCAAAAAGGTTTCGTGAAGATTTGTATTACAGGCTTAATGTTCTTCCAATCTTTGTGCCCGATTTAAAATACCGCAAGGAGGATATTCCTGTTTTGGCGGAACATTTTATGACCAGTATAAGCATAGACATGGTTAAAGATAAGCCTTCAGTTCAGAATGAAGCGATGAAACTTTTAACTGACTACGATTGGCCCGGGAATGTAAGGGAACTTAAAAATGTTGTTCAAAGACTTTTATTCTCTGATGAGAAAATTATAACACCGCCGCTTGTAAAATATGCTTTAGGCATAAACTGGAAGGAAAAAGATAATAATATTATAAGAGAATTTTTTAATTCATCGAAAATACTCTCACTCAGGGAGATGGAAATTTATTTAAGGCAAAAATATTTTCAATTTATAAGAGAGAATTCGGAATCGGATACAGAAGCTGCGGGCAAATTAGGATTGGCTCCTTCAAACTATCACAGGATGGCTAAAGAATTAGGATTAAAATAAACAACAAAAGTCTTTTTGAAAATTTACTTATCAATTTAATAACCTTTCAATTATTAGTTTAATAAAACTATAAAATTTTCTTCCTCAGTGTGATTCAAAATTTACAAAATCATAAATTTTCATTAACTGTCTTATGGTATGTTAGTTGCCAATAGATTGATGTGAGTGGCTTTTTCAATATTACCTTTATAAAAAATTTATGATAAAACCTTTACCATTTGTACATCTCTTCTTATTATTTATAATCTTCAGTTCTCCCCAACAAAATTCTTATGCTCAGGTTGCCTCTCTTGAAGCTACTTTTAAAGTAGAAAAAGTAGATGGAATATTTACTCCGTTTCAAAATGGAATCCCGGTTCCTTCTTTTGAGAAACAAAACAGGCATATTATTGATCTGAAAGGAACATGGACCAAACAAAGATTTAGTGCAGATGACAACATAACATTAGCAAAACGGGATTCTGCCGGCTATCAAAATCTTATTATAGAATCTCAGAACAGGCATCTCGTTGATTATGATGATAGCGGGTGGGAGACAAAACAAATTCCGGGTGTCGAAAACCAGATGAATTCTTATCCGACAGTTCCTGAATATTACGAAAATGGTGTTTGGTACAGGAAAACGATTGATATTCCGGATTCCTTAACTGGTAAATTTATCAAACTAATGTTTTATGCAGTCAATTATGTTGCAGATGTTTGGCTGAATGATACTTATTTAGGATATCATGAAGGCGGGTATACGCCTTTTGCATTTGATGTTTCTTCTGATTTGAATTATGGTGCTGCTAATGTTCTTGTAGTCCGTGTTGATAACCCTTCATGGGGTTCAAGAAATGACATCGTGCCTTATACCAGGGTAGATTGGTTTAATTACACCGGAATTATTCACGATGTTTACCTTGAAGTTTCCGATCCTGTTTCAATAATGCGTACCGACATTGTTCCACAAAATATTGATGGGACAATTCAAACGACTGTTACTTTATATAATAATAGTGATTCCAACAAAGAAGTAGAAGCGTTGATAGAAATTTACCATGCCGGTATAGATTCAAATAATATAAGTAAAGAGCGGGCTTCAGAATTAATAGGAAGCTCTGCAACTGTTACAGGAACTTTGCAAAATACAATTTCTGTTTCTAAAGATTCTGCAAGAGTTTGGCGAACAACCCTCGATGTTTCTGATCCTCTCTTATGGACTCCAAAATACCCAAATCTTTACATAATGAAAGTGATTCTGAAAGCTGATGGAAATATTATAGATGAATATTATACCCAGTTCGGAATTAGAACTGTTAAAACGCAGGAAGAAAAAGTATTGCTTAATAATCAACCTGTTTTCTTCACAGGGGTTGCCAGGCACGAAGATCATCCTGTTTACGGCAGAAGCATACCTGTTGATATTATTTATGAAGATATGCTGAAAGTAAAAGACGTGAATGCAAATATGCTTCGTACTGCACATTATCCTAATCATCTTTATACTTATTTATTAGCAGACAGGTTAGGTATTACGATCGTTGAAGAAATTCCTGTATGGTGGTTTGATGAATCGTTGCCCTGGGTATTACAAAATTCTGTTAGACATATACATGAGCAAATGTTCAGGGAAATGGTATTTAAAGATTATAACCGTCCTTCGATACTTCTTTGGAGTACATGTAACGAATGTAGGGAAGTTGACAACAGGAAAGCTTATATACAAAAAGTTTGGCAGGATCTTAACTTTAAATTTTCCGATGGAAGACTCATAACACAATCTGCTGCTGCTGACAGACCGGGACCCGAAGATCCATCCCAGGCTGCTTGCGATGTTGCAGGCTGGACAATGTATTTCGGCATCTTTCACGGAGGTACATATTACGACGGAACAAGACGCTTTGTTGGATATGCAAATATTGAGTATCCCTTTAAACCTATTCTTGATACTGAGTTCGGTTACTGGTCTGGAGAACAAATTTCTATAAATGGTCAGAATACACAGGTAACGGTTTTCGATTCTACTTTTAAAGCTTTCACCTTTAAAGCATCTGTAATTAAACCTGATGGCTCTTATAATTACGGAGGCTATTTAATCGGTGTTACCTGGTGGTGTATTTTTGATTGGTATACGCACGGGCATCCAAATGGTTTTCAAAGTATGGGTTTGTACACAATGGATCGCTCTACACCTAAGCTTGTAAGAGATGCACTTAAAAATGGTTATGAACCATATTATAATCTTGGAGGAGTTGCTATAATTACTGATGTCGAGGATGAAGAGTCGCTGCAACCGGATCATTTCGCTTTAGAACAAAATTATCCTAACCCGTTCAATCCGAACACTGTCATCAGTTGGAAGGTAGCTGTTGGAGGATATGTTCAGCTAAAAGTTTTTGATGTATTGGGAAGGGAAGTAGCAAATCTTATTAATAAAGAGCAACTTGCGGGAGAGTACAGGATTAATTTTAATGCTGCCGAATATGAACTAAGTTCGGGTATTTATATCTACAAACTTGTTACAAATGAATTTACTGATGTAAAGAAAATGATTTATATAAAATGAAAAAGGTCTGATAAATATAAGGTTAGCAATTATTAAAATAATAATTGATGATTCTTAATTTAATAAGTGAATCTGCTTTTATAATATTTAATCTAATTGGAAGCTTATAATTCATATTAAATAAAGAAAATAATTTAATGGCATCGTTTGTGAGAAGGGCTTTGCAAATAGTGAGGGATTAGAGTGTCAGGAAGTTTTTCGTTATTAGATAATTTAATACTTGTAGCATATTTAATCGTTGTTTTAAGCTTAGGCTTTTATTATTCCCGTAAGGAAAAAAAGTTTAACGATTATTTTTTAGGAGGTAAAAACATAGGCTGGTTTGTACTTGGAATGTCAATATTTGCAACAAACATTTCCAGCGAACATTTCATAGGCTTAGCCGGCTCAGGGGCTTCGAGAGGTTTAGCTGTCGGTCAATTCGAGCTGATGGCTATTTTTATTTTAATTATTCTCGGCTGGTTCCTGGCTCCGATCTATATAAAATCGGGTGTTGCAACAATGCCGGAGTTTTTGGAAAAACGTTTTGGCAGCAGCAGCAGTAAATTCTTTGCCGGCATTTCGATTTTCATCTACATTTTTACAAAAATAACTGTTACAATTTTTGCAGGCGGAATTTTATTCTACAAAATTTTTGGATTCAGCATATACACATCGGCAATTATAATTCTTCTAATTACGGGATTATATAGTGTGATCGGAGGTGCCACTGCTGTTATCAGAACCCAGGCTTTTCAAGCAGTTATGTTATTGCTTGGAGCTATAATTTTAACATTGTTCGGGTTAAATGAAGTTGGAGGTTTCTCAGGCTTAAAGCAAAGTTTACCCGCTGATTATTTTAACATGTTCAAACCTGTTTCGGATCCTGACTTTCCCTGGACGGGAATAATTTTTGGCGCGCCGATTATCGCCTTCTGGTACTGGTGTGCGGATCATTATATTGTTCAAAAAATTCTTAGTGCAAAGACAATTAATGATGCAAGGCAGGGTTCACTATTAGCTGCATTTTTGAAAATCTTTCCTATTTTTATTCTTGTGTTGCCGGGATTAATTGCCGCTGCACTTTTCCCCGGAACGACAGGTGATGAAGCTTATCCAACCTTGTTAGCCAGTAATATTTTACCTGTCGGTATAAAGGGATTTGTCGTTGCCGGTTTACTGGCTGCTATTATGTCATCTTTAAGCAGCGTATTCAATGTTACGGCAGCACTTTTTACAAACGATTTTTACAAACAAAAATATCCTGATGCCAGCGATAGAAAACTAGTTTTAATTGGCAGACTATCGACAACTCTCGTAGTTATAACTGCAATATTGTGTGTTCCTTTAATTAAACTTGTCGGTTCGCAGATTTATATCTTTCTTCAAAGTGTTCAGGCATTTATCAGCCCTCCTATAACGGCTGTTTTTATTTTTGCAATATTGATGAAAAAAACCACATCAAAAGCTGCCTTATGGACTTTAATTATCGGCGAGATGATTGGTATCTCAAGATTAATAGTAGAAGTACTGAATAATTTAGGAATACTTAATCAACCTTTCTTACAATATTATGCCGGGACCAATTACCTGCATTTTGCAATATTTTTATTTGTGGTTTCTTCTATTCTTATAATTTCAATAAGTCTTCTTACTCAGAACAGTGAAGATCCAAAAATAAACAAGATAAAATACCTGCTCGCAGATAGTTTCTCTGAAATAAAAATTGGTATAAATCGCTTAAAACCAGGTAGTGCAGTTAGCGCATATAAAACAAATTTAATTTTATCAGCATTCATAGTTCTCTTAATTATCGGTTTATGGAGCCTTTGGTATTAAAAAATTTAAGGAGACGTATAAAGATAAGCCGCCTCCGCTTTAAGCGAGAGGAAAGGTTTATAGTAATTAATAAAATAAATAATCGGTTAAAAACTTAATTCACAAAAAGGAGAAAATAGTTATGAGAAAATTTCAATTACTGACTCTTTTGTGTTTGTCCTCCCTGTTTTTTATAGTAAGGGGGCAACAAATTGAAAGTTTCGACGCAGTACAGAATGATACAACCTATAGTTTACTACTTGAGGCCCCTTCGACTATAACAATAACAGATGTTTCGGACGATAAGGTAGAAGGAACAGGTTCACTCAGATTTCATACAAACCTGGGTAATGTGCACTCTTATGGTACCTATGGGCAAATTCAGAAAAATTTACCTGAAGGATCTTATTTTGACTGGAGTACAAATGATTCTCTGAGTCTATGGATCAAAGTTACAATGGCTCCTTCGATACCCGCAAGCTTTGTTTTCAGGATTCATATTGCCGATCAGCCGACTCCTTCAGATAATAGGGAAGAATATATCTATGAACATGCAACTATAATAGATGCGGTTTCAGAGTGGGTTCAGCTAAAAGTACCTTTGAATGAAAGGGAAGTTGATTCGGGAAATCCCGATGCTACAGGATTTATTTTATTCCCCTCTGCTTGGGGTCGTAATCCGGCTACTCAGGAAAATAATCAAAAGTTAGATTATGATAAAATTGTTGCATTCAACATTACAGCGGTAAGTTTAACAGATGCACCTGATTCTGTCGAGTATCTGCTTGATGATTTTGAGGCAACAGGTTTTAAGGCTGTTCCATTGGTTGTATTTAATGGCAAAGCAGTTCCAGGTAATTTGGGTGATGGATGGTCGTGGGGTGGATCTACATTTTCAGTTGAAGAAAATGCTGGTTCGGGTCCTCAAAAAAATGCAATACAATGGACTCAGGGAGACGAGTGGGGAAACGGATGGACAGGTATCGGATGGACAATTACTCCTCCTCACAATTTATCGACTGTTTGGGCTTCCGATAGCATCAAGTTAAAATGTAAATCTGTAAGCTGGAGTGATACTGTAACAATTGCGTTTGAAACAAGCCCGACCGGGAAAATGGGAATTTTCTTTGTTCCGCCTGGTGATAACCAATGGCATGAATATTCTTTCCCACTAAGCAGTGCTGTTCCTACAGAAGGTACAACAGGTTTTGATGCAGCCAGCGTTGGTACTTTTGGAATAATGGGAGGAGTTCCGGGTAACGCAAACGGTACCGCAGTTGCCGGTAGTGTACTATATTTTGATGATATCTGGACCGGAGACCCGGACTTTGATGTTATAGCATCCGCTGCTCCAACAGGTTTAGCAGTTGCTCCTCAGACGTACACAAATCTCATTACCTGGTCGGATGTTGCCGGAGAAGATGGCGAAAAATATAATTTGTATTACAGCAGAAATCCGATAACCGATGTGGAACTGGCTGAAGTTGTTGAATTAAAAATTGAAGAAGGGGGACAGCTATTTACACATGTTTTACGAGCACCGGTTACTGATCAGGAAGTTTCCTATTATTATGCTATTACTTGTACTGATGCTGCCGGAAATATTTCTGAGCATGCAGCTTTAAGCAGTGTTGTTACAAATACTGCACAGGGAGTTGTTACAATTTCCTTAAACCCACCGGCTACATTTACTGCTGATGGTGTTTTAGGTGAATGGGCTGGAATTACGCCAATTCATATGGCACCATCTGGTGGCGGTTATCCTGTACAGAACTTTCCTACATTTACAGGTGATGCAGATCTTTCGCTTGATGCATATATAGCTGTTGATAATACTTATCTTTACGTAGCTTTGGATGTCGAGGATGATGTTGTTTCAAATTCTAATCCAACATCATATGAGAACGATGCTCCTGATCTTTTCTTAGGACTTTATAATTGGCATGGACTTCCTCACACAAGTTATAAGAGAGGAGAGCAGCCGGATTATCATTTCAGATTTGCATTTGACAGGTGCCTAATTGATGGACTTGGTGGTGGTGATAGTTTACTGATATCAGGTGAAAATTATTTCTGGGGCGAAAAATTCCCAACCGGCTACTCTGTTGAAGCCAGAATCCCATGGCAGTTATTAGCCGATCGATTTGGTGATAATCTGTTTGTACCGAAGGAAGGTTACAGAATTCCGATAGACTTCTCAATTAATGATAATGACGGGCACAACACTGATACGGATCCTGAACCTGACAGGGAAGGTATTTTAACCTATTCCCCGAAGAATGAAGATCAATCCTGGAACAACGTCTCTCTCTGGCTTTATACCTGGATTGGAAGTCTTTGGGATCCGGTTGGCGTTGAAGATGATGCTAACATAATTGATACTTATTCGTTATCACAGAATTATCCGAATCCGTTCAATCCTACGACACAAATAAGTTATTCGCTTGAAAAATCAGGATTGGTAACATTAAAAATTTATGATCTTTTAGGAAGACTCGTTACTACTCTTGTGGATGAGCAGCAAAATTCCGGTTCACATACAGTTAATTTTAATGCTTCTAATCTTACAAGCGGAGTATATTTCTATCAAATAAATTCCGGTTCATATACAAGCGCTAAAAAGATGATGCTGGTGAAATAATCACAAGATTAAAAGATTATATGTTTGTTCCGAAGGATTCCCTTCGGAAAAGATTGAAAAATTAAAAGACCAATGTCTCTCTCCTTAACTCGTTTCGATTGTTGAAACGTTGAAGGAGAGAGGCAAGGTCAATTTGGATTTACTAAATATTTCAGGGATAAGATTATGACTTATTTTTACTGTAAGAAACCTATCTTAATCACGTCTCGTCGTGGAAATAATAAAAAGAATTCAGCTGATATTTTCATCTATGTGATGGTATCGATGCTTTTTTTATTTCTTTCTCTCCCTGTTAATGCTGGTACAACAGGAAAGATAAAAGGAAAAATCATTGATAAGGATACCAGGGAACCGATCTGGGGTGCCAATGTTGTAGTAGAAGAAACCTATTTTGGAGCGGCGACAGATGATGAAGGTGATTATTATATAAACAACGTACCACCGGGAACTTATAATCTGATTGCGAGTGCAGTAGGATATAATAAGGTTAGAGTGGAAAACTTATCCGTAAAAATTGATCTTACAACTGAAATAGATATTGAGCTGATCTCGGAAGCTATACAAATGGGTGAAGTAGTTGTTCAGGCTGAACAGCCTTTAATAACAAAGGATCTTACTTCAACATCAGCAATTGTTTCTTCTGAACAAATAAAGATGATGCCGGTCGATAATTTAGACCAGGTAATAAATCTTCAGGCAGGTGTAGTAAGAGATGCAGACGGGAGGCTGCATTTCAGAGGTGGCAGATCTAACGAAGTAGCTTATTTGGTCGATGGTATTCCGATGAATGATGCTTTTAACGGCGAATTTTCTTTAGAAGTAGAAAATAATTCAGTAAGACAATTAGAAGTTATTAGCGGTACCTTCAATGCTGAATATGGGCAGGCTCTATCAGGAGTTATTAATATTGTTACAAAAGACGGATCGCAGAAGTTTGAAGGAACCGCCTCTGCTTATTTGGGAAGTTTCTTTACCAGTCACTCCGATATTTTCTGGAACCTGGAAAAAGTTAATACAGATGGTCCAAAAGATTTTCAATTTAGTTTCAGCGGTCCAACAAAAATAATTAAAGATCTCACCTTTTTTCTTACAGGAAGATATTTCAAAACCAATGGACATATTTACGGGAAAAGAGTTTACAACATAAAAGATGTTGCGCCCTTTATACCTGACGAAAGTGATCCTACTTTTTTCATCAATAATAATACTGGTGACGAAACTTACGCGCCAATGAACCCCGAAGAGCGAAAATCATACAACGGTAAACTAACTTATAATCTGGAAAGCTGGAAATTCAGTTACAGTTTATTCTGGGACGAAACATGGAATAAGTATTATAGCCACCAATACAGATTAGCACCGGATGGAATTAGAAATCACTATAAAACTAACCTGATTAATAATTTCCAAATTTCTTTCTTTCCATCGCAAAGCACATTTGCGGCACTAAAACTTTCATCAAACCTGAATAAATACTGGGGATATCTTTATGCCGATGAATTGGACCCGAGGTATGTCGATGCGAATATTTCTACGGCTATTTCTGATTATACTTTCCGTTACGGCGGAAATGAAACAGACAGGTACAACAGGTATACATGGTCTTACGTTGCTCTTCTTTCTTTCGAATCCCAGGTTAGTAAAGAACATAAAATTAAATTAGGCGCAGAAGGACGATATCATGAACTATATAATCGTTGGAAAGATTTAAGGAATTTAACTGAAGGACAGTTAGATGAATTTGATAATCCAATATGGACTCCGGGTTACAGCATACCGGGCACTAAATACCACGAAGAATATAAAGTGAAACCTTATGAAATCTCGGCATACATACAGGATAAAATGGAATATGATATTATGATTATTAATGCAGGTGTCAGGTTTGATTATTTTAGTTCAAACACAACCTTACCGGTGGATATTAGAAATCCATTAGACAATCCTCTTTTTTACGATACGACATTAGTAACATATGGCAAAATAGGTAATAGGAATGCTGGATCTGAGTATCAGGTTAGTCCCAGATTAGGTGTATCATTTCCGATTTCGGATGAAGGGGCGATCCACTTTTCATACGGTCATTTTTTCCAGATACCTACTTTTGAAAATTTATATAGAAATAATGCTTATAACGTAGATCAAACTACAACATTAAGCTCTATGTTAGGTAATCCTGAATTAAAAGCTCAAAAAACAGTTAAGTATGAGTTAGGATTGCAGCAGGTTTTGTTTCCTAATATCTCGGCAGATATATCTGTTTATTACAGTGATATCAGGAATTTACTCGGTATGGAAATCCTTGAAACTTACGAGGGTTACTCATTCGCAAGATTTGTTAACCGGGACTATGGAAATGTGAAAGGTTTAGTACTTACTTTAGAGAAAAGGCATTCCGATTATATTAGCGCAAAAGTAGATTACACTTTCCAGGTTGCCCAGGGCAATGCATCTGATCCCACGCAGATTTTTTACAACAGCCAGTCTTCCCCTCCAATTGAAACTACTAAGAAATTTATCCCATTGAACTGGGATCAGACTTCGACGCTAAATGTTTCCATAACAGTTGGGAATTTATCAGATTGGTCAGTAGGTATTATCTGGAGCTACGGTTCAGGTTTGCCTTATACAGAAGATCTCAGGTACACACAAGACGTGAGGCTGGAGAATAATGGTAGAAAACCTTCTACAATGAATCTGGATTTAAAAACAACCAAGACATTCAAAGTTTTCGATTTGGATATAAATACCTACCTGATTGTTTACAACTTATTTGATATCAAGAATGAAATTAATGTTAGTGCTACAAGCGGTCGTTCTGGTGTTGATCTTACGGCAGAAGAATTTACAGGAATTGTATACGGCGTAAATACAATCGATGAGTATTTGTTGAACCCGACTGATTATTCTTCTCCAAGAGAAATCAGGCTTGGTTTCGGTTTAGGATTTTAATTTTATATGGAGCTAATAATGTTAAATAAAATGAAATCCCGCCTGTCTGCCGACAAGGCAGGCTTTGCAGGGAAAAAAATATTGCTGATGTTATTTATTATTTCAAATGCCTTTATTACTTATGCGCAGGTTACTCCGGAAACTCAAAAATACAGGGAAGATCCTTATGGAGATCCTATTTATCGGAAAAAAGGAACTTTAGACGGTAACCTGGTGCGGACTTACTTCTTTAATGATGGGCAAGTTGGTCATTGGGTCTCGACAGGATATCCTGGACCATCAGGTGAATGGCCTAAGGGAACACAACACAACTATATAGATGGCTGTACTCCATTAGTAGTTTCCCGTGTAGTTGCTCCTGGAAACGGGCAGGTTATACACCCTGCCGAAACTTCCTATCGGGAAGAGATTGATGAAGATCCGTTAAATCCTAATATTAAATGGGTAACACAACCTGTTCCCGGGTACGTAAACCCGGGCTCAGAAGGACCTGCAATGAGTACCAAACCGCTTACCTGGCCTACGGAATGGCCTAGCGCATTAAATTTAACACCGGAGTGGAACGGCTACTGGTATGGTTATTTTGGACGGGGTGTGGAAAATGCTGATGTAGAAACTTTCTTTGTTCTGGATGACTCGCAGGATAAAGAATATACAAGGGAGCCTTTTTTCTATTATCCGCTTCTCTCGGATTCAAACAGAGGTGGATTAGGTTTAAGAATGGAGATCAGGGGTTTCCAATGGTCTCATGTTCTTGCTGAGGATATAATTTTCTGGCACTATGATATAGTTAATATTTCTGACTTCGACTATGACTCCACATTTTTTGGATTTTATTGTGACACAGGTGTGGGAGGCTCAACCGATAACGGCGATGATAATGCATCATACGATACTAAGCTTGATTTGGTTTACGCTTACGATACAGATGGAATTGTACCGCCTACTAATTGGAAAACAGGTTATCTGGGATATGCATTCCTGGAAAGTCCGGGCAATGGAGAAAATGGAATAAATGACGATGAAGATAATGATATAAATGGTAACCCTATGATTGATGAAAGAAGGGATGATGGAATTGATAATGATGGAGACTGGCTCACTTATATAGATTTAAATGGAAACGGAAAATGGGATGCTGAAGAGAACGAACCTTTAAATGATGATGTCGGAAGAGATGGTGTTGGTCCGTTGGATCGCCAATACCTTGGTCCTGATGAAGGTGAAGGTGACGGACTTCCTACTGATGGCGAACCTAATTTTGACAAGACAGATAAAGACGAGTCTGACCAAATAGGATTAACAAGCCTTGCCATCGAAAGACTTTCTAATAAGGGTCCAACGGCTATCTGGCCAAAGAATGACGATGTTATCTGGCAGCGTATGAATTATTATTCTTTCGATACGACTATTCAAAACTCAAACATACAGATACTTTTCGGTTCAGGACCTTTCCCTCTTGATAAAAACAGAAGAGAAAGATTCTCGGTTGCTTTAGTATTCGGCAGTGATCTGGAAGATCTCACTTTTAATAAAGAAACGGTTCAGGAGATTTATAATGCTAATTATAATTTTGCAAAACCTCCCTATAAAGCTACTCTTACAGCAGTTGCAGGAGATCAAAAAGTATTTTTATACTGGGATGATGTTTCTGAAGAATCGAGAGATCCTTTTTTAGGCTACCAGGATAATGACCCCGCGAAAGGGTATAAAAAAGACTTTGAAGGTTATCTAATATACCGAAGTGAAGAACCTGAGTTTAATGACATTAAAATCATTACCGATTCTAAAGGAGATCCGAAATACTGGAAACCAATTGCGCAATATGATCTTGCTGATAGCATTAAAGGACCGGATCCTATTGGAATAAATGGCGCTCATTTTTGGAGAGGCAATAATACTGGTTTGCAGCATTCTTATATAGATAGTAATGTGGTAAATGGACAAACTTACTATTATGCACTTGTAGCTTATGATCAGGGAGATCCTAACTTAGGTACCAGAGGTTTAATTCCGTCCGAAACCACTAAAATTATTTCTCAGGACGTTGCGGGAAATATTGAATTTATAGATATAAATTGTGCTGTTGTTACGCCTAATGCACCTGTCGCCGGCTACATTCCTGCTGAAATAGAAGTGGGCGATAAAGCCGGAGTCGGAACAGGGCAGTACTTGCCGCAGGTGATAAATCCAAACGCTCTCAAAGAGGGTGCTCAATATAAAATAGAACTCAATTCAACAGAGGATTATCCTTCGTATAAAACTACAACATTGCAGATTGTAAGAACTTATGAAGGACAAGCAGATACGATTGGAAAAAATATCGATGTATCGAGCATAGGAAAAGATAAATTCAGTTCACCCTTTGATGGTATTATTTTATCTGTCTTGAATGATACGCTTGTAAATGTAGTAGAAGAAAAATCCGGCTGGTTAGTCGGGGAAAGTAATCTTATATTATTTCCTTCCAAGGATTATACAATTAAGGCACTTACCTGGCCATCGGATTACGAACTGCAATTTTCCGATGCTTCAAATTCACTTGATACAACACGTTTTACAAATATACCGGTGCCCCTTAGAATAATTAATACAACAAGCGGCGAACAGGTCGATATTGAATTAAAGGATATCGATGCATCCAAATCATTAACTCTTCAGGATACTATTCAGATAGTTGAATATATAACTGAACCACGCAATGTTACTAATTCAAGAATTTCCTGGAATATTTCATATAACCCGCCCTTCTTTCCGGGAGCTGAAATTGTATATCCCAAAGAGGGAGATAGATTTATTCTTTCAACAACCAAACCTTTTAAAAGCGGTGACTACTTTACTTTCACTTCCAAATCTGCGAGAGTAGACAACACGACTGCTAAGGATGAGCTTGAAAAAATAAGCGTTGTTCCTAATCCCTATGTAGCAACTAACAGGTGGGAAAAGAGGACAATTAACCTGACAGGGAGAGGTGAAAGAAGAATAGATTTCATTAACCTGCCGGCAACATGTACCATTAGAATTTATACAATTACAGGAGCTTTAGTAAAAACGTTATATAAAGATTCATCGCCTGCAGACGGATCGATTTCGTGGAATTTGGTCTCAGAAGACGGTATGGATATAGCCTACGGATTGTATATATATCATGTTGACGCGCCCGGGGTTGGTGAGAAGATTAGCAAATTTGCTATTATTAAATAAGGACGGAGAGGAAAAATGAAATCAATAATATCTACAATAATTGTTTTAATACTTTCAACGTCTTTATTCAGCCAGGGATTTATTTCCGACGTTTCTAAACGCGGAACTACCGCTGCGCCTTTCCTGTCGATTGGGCAAGGTGCCAGAGCTACCGGTATGGGTAGTGCTTTTGTTGCTGTAAGTGATGATGCAAGCGCTCTTTTCTGGAATCCTGCAGGTATTGCTAAAACAAAAGGCGTTGGTTTTATGGTCGATCATACTCAGTGGATTGCAGACATTGACTATAACTTTATGGCACTTGCATATAACCTGGGAGATTTCGGTGTCATTGGAATGAGTTTTACAATATCAGACATTGATGAGATGAATGTTACGACAGTTGAAAATCCGGAAGGTACGGGGGAAAAGTTCGGAGTTACCGATGCTGCGTTCAGTCTTGCCTGGGCTATACAGTTGACCGATAAATTTGCCATCGGGTTTAACCCTAAGTTTGTTTATCAGAGCATCTGGAAAATGACTGCCACTGCTTTAGCTATAGATATGGGGGTACAATACATAACTCCTTTTGATGGAATGGTACTGGCAATGTGTATTTCTAACTTCGGAACCAGGATGAAACTGGAAGGGAATTCTACATTAATTATTTATGACCCGGATGAAAACAGTACCGGCAATAACAGCAACATTCCGGCTTACCTGCAGACAGATACATGGGATCTTCCCTTGAACTTCAGAGTCGGAGTTTCTTATGAGCCGATAAAGATGGATAATAACAGGTTGTTGGTTTCTGTCGATGCACTTCATCAGAGCGACAACTATGAAAATGTAAACGTTGGAGCAGAATATACTTTCAGTGATTTTATTTCTTTGAGAGGCGGATATAAATCCCTGTTTCTTCAGGATTCTGAAGAATCATTCTCTCTTGGCTTTGGTTTGAAACAGCTTGTCCTCGGCAATGTTTCAATCCTTCTTGATTATGCTTACCAGGATTTTGGAAGGCTCAGTGATATTCAAAAGTTTACTGTTGCTATAAATTTTTAGAAGAACCGATCGATTTATTGAATGATAAATAAAAGGAAATATTTTTTACTATTATCTGTCATAATTTTTATAGCATCGCCTGAAACTGTTTATTTAAAAGATTTTAAAGGAGCGGAGTACAGAACAAAGGAATCTTATTTATACGGTAGATTTGAAGTAAGATGTAAATCTACTTACAGGGAAGGGGTGCTTGCTTCTTTCTTTACTTATTACGATGGCGGAACAGGTGTTCAGGATTGGAATGAAATCGATATAGAGATTTTAGGAAGATACGGCAACGATGTTCAATACAATATTATAACTCCCGGACAGATGGACCACGTTCACCATCAGTTCGTTAACTTTAACCCTCACCTCGATTTTCACACTTATGCTTTTGAATGGACTCCCGGTTATGTAGCCTGGTTTATAGATAATGAAGAAGTACATCGTCAGACAGGAGAGCATATTCAAACGTTGATCAGAGAACAGAAAATAATGATGAATATCTGGAATCCTGCTTATGTTGGTTGGATCGGCAATTGGAATGCGGATGCATTGCCTGCCTTCGCATATTATGATTGGGTCAGCTATTATTCTTACGTACCGGGCAGCGGAGATTACGGCACTGATAACAACTTTACATTTTCCTGGACAGATAATTTTGATTCCTGGGATCAGTCAAGATGGGATAAAGCGACACACACATGGAACGGAAATAATTGCGATTTCATACATGAGAATGCCGTCTTGCAGAACGGAATGCTTATTTTATGTTTAACCGACAGTACAAATACAGGTTATACAGATTTACAAAAACCTTCACTTCTTTGGGCAAGAGCAAATAATGATAACGATAAAATTTTCTTATCCTTTACAGAAGAACTTGACGAAGCATCTTCTGAGAATGCTGCTAATTACATTATACCAAATGTAACAATTAATGGTGCAATCCTTTTGCAGGACATGAAAAGTGTTGAACTCTCAGTATCAGGGATTAACCCTTCCGAATCTTATAACCTTATTGTAATGAATATTAAAGACAGGGCTGAAGCAAATACGATCTTGACGAAGGCTGTTACAATAGTAAAAGCGCAGCCTTTATCTTTTCCGGTAAAGATTAATGTGGGTGGAACAGCAACGATGGGTTTTCTTGAAGATCAGGAATGGAGTTATACTAAAGAGTATGGTTATCTCGATGGCACATCTACTCAATGGGAACTAAGCATTGAAGGTACGGAAGAAGATTCGGTTTACTGGGCAGATCGGTATGGACTTGTTACATATATGATAAGAGTTCCCGTTGGAAGTTATAACGTGAAATTAATGTTTACTGAAAAGGTCTGGAGTGAATCCGGAGTAAGAGTATTTGATGTTTATATTGAAGGCAGCAGGCTAATAGATGATCTTGATATTTATAACCAAGCCGGGTTCCGTACAGCTTACGAAAGCAATTTTTCTAACATTATTGTTGATGATGAGGTTTTAGAAATTCATTTTTGTGCAGAGGAGGATAATGCTTTGATTGATGGAATTGTAATCGAACAAAGCAATACCGGATTATTAAACGAACCTGCAGAAAGAATAAAATCATTTACGCTTGAACAAAATTTTCCAAATCCGTTTAATGGAAGTACAATTATAAGGTATTCGCTTCCCTCTGAAGGAAATGTTAAACTTAAAATATATGATCTTCTCGGAAGCCTGGTTTTTTCAGATAACCTTGGATTGAAGCCACCGGGAGAGTATGAATACAAATGGAATGCTTATAACAATTATAAAAATCCGTTAAGCTCGGGGGTTTATTTTTATTCGCTTGAAGAGAATAATCGAAGCAAGGTTAAGAAATTAATTTTATTGAATTAAGATTTCGTAAATGAAGATTTGATGAATAATTTAATAAATAAAGTTTAGGCGAGGTTAATATGTTTCTTTTAAATAATCTGATATGCGGTTTGTTATTAATAATTTTGTTTGCATCCTGTAAGGATAATGTTGCGGGAAGTGAGGCAGACAGCTCAGGACTAAAGCTTGTCTGGTCCGATGAATTTGATTATACCGGTTCTCCTGATTCTACAAAATGGGCTTATGATATAGGTGCAAGCGGCTGGGGGAATAATGAGCTTCAATATTATAGTTCCGATCCGATTAATGCACGTGTTGAGAACGGTGTAATGATAATCGAAGCCCGGAGACATGAAGGACGCAACCCGGAGTACAGTTCTGCGAGAGTTGTAACGCGGGGGAAAGCCGGCTGGACTTACGGCAGGGTAGAAATAAGAGCAAAGCTTCCTTACGGGAAAGGAACATGGCCAGCTATATGGATGCTTCCACTGCAATGGAATTATGGCGACGGTGGCTGGCCAGATAACGGGGAAATAGATATTATGGAACATGTTGGTTATGATCCCGGGGTAATTCATGCATCCACACACTGCAATTCATATAATTGGCCGGACAATACACAGAAAACAGCTATATTAAATATACCTGATGCACAACAGGATTTTCATTCATATATACTCGAATGGGATTCGGATAAAATGGAAGCTTATGTTGACAGCGTGAAATATTTTACTTCTGAAAACGATAGCTCCGGCCGCGGATGGCCTTTTAACAAAGCTTTTTATTTGATTATGAATATTGCTGTTGGCGGTAACTGGGGTGGTGCACAAGGAGTTGATAACTCCATCTTTCCACAAAGGATGGAAATAGATTATGTCCGGGTTTATCAAAAGAAGTAAGAAGAGAATTTTAGCTTCTTTGGCTTTGAAGTGAATTATTTCATGTCGGATTAATTAAATATAACTTTAATCACTTTTATTAAAGAGTTTCAATGAAATATTTTTTCTCGTTATCATGCTTAATTATCATTTATTTAACCGCTCTTGGTTTTAATAATGAAACTAAAAAATTTGATGCGAGTCCGGTTGTAGCGGAGAAAGTCAAATCTCTTTTGTCTGAAATGACTCTCGAAGAAAAAGTAGGGCAGATGACACTTATAACTATTGAAGCTGTTTCTGAACAGCAGGGAACAAAAGACCAGCATCACGTTTTAGATGATAAAAAGCTTGAAGAGGCTATAAAAAAATACCAGGTCGGATCGATTATTAATGTCTTTGATGTCTCGCACGAAATTGACTACTGGCATGAAATAATTAATAAGATCCAAAACTTTGCTGTAAATGAAACGAGATTAAAAATTCCTGTTCTTTACGGAATCGATGCAATCCATGGAGCTACTTATACAAAAGGATCGACTTTATTTCCGCAGGGAATTAATATGGCTGCTACATGGAACAGGAAATTAGTTGAGAAAATCGGTGAGATTACTTCTTACGAAACAAGAGCATCGGGAATTACATGGAATTTCTATCCCGTTATGGATATCGGAAGACAGCCTCTCTGGCCAAGATTATGGGAAACTTACGGTGAGGATGTTTATCTCGCCTCACAGATCGGAAGCTCTTATATAAAAGGTGCACAGGGAAATAACATTGGCGCTCCCGATAAATTAGCTACCTGTCTCAAACATTATGTCGGTTACAGTTTCCCGGTTAACGGCAGAGACCGTACACCTTCGTGGATTTCCGAACGGATGCTGAGAGAATATTTTCTTCCGACTTTTGAAGCAGGAATATCGGCTGGAGCTCCATCAGTAATGGTTAATTCAGGCGAAGTAGATGGAATACCTACACATTCCGATTATCATCTGCTTACAGAAATTCTTCGCGGGGAACTGAACTTTAAAGGCATTGTTGTTTCCGATTGGGAAGATATTAAAAGACTTTATACTAGGGATAAAATTGCTGAAACACCTAAAGAAGCAGTTCGTATTGCTGTTTTGGCTGGTGTCGATATGAGTATGGTTCCAAAGGATTATAGTTTTTATGAATACCTTTTGGAATTGGCAAAAGAAGGCTCAGTGCCAATTCGGAGAATTGACGAGGCGGTTACGAGAATCCTGACTGTAAAAATGGAACTCGGATTATTCGAAAATCCTTTCCCTGATCCTGAAATGAAAAAGAAACTTGCCTGTGATGAATTTACAAATGTTAATCTTAATGCTGCAAGAGAGTCCATAGTGCTTACTAAAAATGAAAATAATGTTCTCCCTCTTACCAAAAAAGTAAAAGTTTTAGTAACGGGTCCTACAGCCAATATGCTTTCAGTGATGAATGGCGGATGGACAATAACCTGGCAGGGAAACGAAGAATCATTATATCCTAAGGAGAAAAATACCGTTCTCGAAGCAATCAGGGAAAAAATAGGCTTGGAGAATGTTTCTTATGTTGAAGGTTGTTCATTCGATAAAGATATTAATATTGCTGATGCAGTAAAAGAAGCAAAGGGAAATGATGTAGTTGTTTTATGTCTTGGTGAACCTGCTTATTGTGAAGGTGAAGGCAACATAACTGATCTTACACTTAATTCTGTTCAGTTGGAATTAGCTAAAAGAATAATGGCAACAGGAAAACCTGTTGTGTTAGTTATGCTTGAAGGAAGACCGAGAATCATCAGTTCAATTGTAGATGGCGCTGGTGCTGTTCTAACTGCTTTTCTTCCCGGTATGGAAGGAGGAAATGCTTTAGCAGATATAATTTTTGGAGACTATTCTCCAGTTGGAAAACTATCAGTTACTTATCCAAAATATACTAACGGGAATACAACTTATGATTATAAACCGATTGAGAGTTTCGAACCAAATGTGTATGATCCTCAATGGGCTTTCGGTTATGGATTGAGTTATACTACTTTCGGCTATAGTAATCTTAAAATAGATAAAACCGAAATGAAGGAAGACGAAGAATTGAGCATTTCTGTCGATGTTACTAACACAGGCAATATTGCTTCGGAAGAAGTTGTGCAGCTTTATTTGAGTGATCTTTACGGTTCTGTATCGAGACCAAATAAACAGTTAAAGGGTTTTGATAGAATATCATTAAATCCCGGCGAAACAAAGACAGTTTCTTTTAAAATTAATAAAGAACATTTATCTTTTATCGGTAGAGAAAATAAACGCATTGTTGAACCGGGAGAATTCGAAGTAACGGTTAATACCTTGAAAGAAAAATTTGTTCTTAAATAAGCATAAATGATTTTTAATAATAAACGGATACGAAATGAAATATTTTAGATACTTTGTCTTATTCTTTTTCCTGCTTTTATCTTTTCAAAGCAAAATTTATTCTCAAAACTATCAGCTTGTCTGGTCTGATGAATTTGATAGCACTTCGCTCGACCTGACTTCCTGGACAAAAGAAACAGGGGGAACCGGCTGGGGAAATAATGAACTCCAATACTATACTAACCGGGATACAAACTCGTATCTGCAAGATGGCTATTTGGTAATAAAAGCAAAGCAGGAAAGTTTTGGAGGCAAATCATATACCTCTGCAAGATTAAAAACAGAGGGAAAACGATTCTGGCAGTATGGAAAAATTGAAGCGAAAATGAAACTGCCTTACGGACAGGGAATCTGGCCGGCTTTCTGGATGCTTGGAGAAACTATTTCTTTTGTCGGATGGCCTGCCTGTGGTGAGATAGACATTATGGAAATGATCGGTGGAGAGGGGAGAGAAAAAACTGTTTACGGTACTGCACATTGGGATAATAGCGGGCAACATGCACAGTATGGCGGATCAAAAACTTTATCGTCTGGAACTTATGCAGATGATTTTCATATCTATGCAATTGAATGGAATGAGAGTACGATTAAGTGGTACATTGATAATTCACTCCATACCACAATAAGCATTACTCCTTCAGGGTTAAGTGAGTTTCACCAGGAGTTTTTTATAATATTGAATCTTGCAGTTGGTGGAAATTGGCCCGGCTATCCGGATCAGACTACGACTTTTCCGCAATATCTTACTGTAGATTATGTAAGAGTTTACCAGGATATTCCGGTCGGAGTTGAGGATGAAAGCTCACTTCCATTAGAATTTAATTTAGAGCAGAATTATCCTAATCCTTTTAATCCCACAGCAATAATAAATTTCGTAATTCCCCAATCGTCATTCGTAAATTTAACTGTAAATGATGTTCTTGGTAATGAAGTTGTTACTTTAGTAAATGAAACAAAGTCTCCGGGAAAATACCAAATACAATTTGACGGGAGTAATTTGCCTTCAGGTGTTTATTTCTATTCGTTATCTGCATCTTCTCATCATACTATAAAGAAGATGGTTCTTTTGAAGTGAATCTACTTTCCTGGTCTTTTTCAAGATTATCTAATAAATAAAAAAGCCCACTGGTCGGGCGACCAGGGGCTTCGCTTCCTTAACGTGACAGGTATGGGGGAGACCTGACACAGAAGCAATTATAAACTTACTATTTTATACTTCAAGTGAATTGCATATTCCCGTTTTGAAGTTCTTTGCAAGATAACAAAAATTACTATTGAAAGAAATAAGAATTTAAATTATTGCGTACGGCTTTATTTGCACATAAACATTATTGCAAGAGTTTGGCGTTCATATTATATTTACTTGTGAGAAATGTTGAATGCGGGAATAGCTCAGTTGGTAGAGCGCAACCTTGCCAAGGTTGATGTCGCGGGTTCGAGTCCCGTTTCCCGCTCTTCAGAATCCACGGAAGTGGATTTTATTTTTTAGGCGCTGTAGCCAAGCGGTCTAAGGCGAAGGTCTGCAAAACCTTTATTCGTCGGTTCGAATCCGACCGGCGCCTCAATCTCTCCTAAAATTATGTTTACAGTTTACATTCTAATAAGTCTTAAAGACCAAAAACGGTATATTGGTTTAACTGAAAATCTGGAAAGAAGAATTTATGAGCATAATTCCGGCTTAGTTAAATCAACCAGAAATAGAAGACCACTTAAACTAATTCATACCGAGAATTTTGAAACTAAGAAGGAAGCTGAAAGCAAAGAAAAATTTTATAAAACAGGAAAAGGAAGAGAGCTTTTAAAGAACTTAAATATTAAATAAAGCTGTAGACCATACCGACCCAAGGTGAAGGTCTGCAACCCGCCAATTGGCGGGCGAATCCGACCGGCGCCTCTGATTCCCCAATTTACTACTTTATTTCCTTGCACCGTGTATGAATCCACGGTAAGGAAGTGAATGCTGAACAGTTATAAAAGCCTCTTTATCAACCGATTCTACAAGCCGTATAACTTTCTTTTGATATTTTCTTGCGATAATAACAATGATTATAGAAACTCCTCCAGCACTTCCTTCGCCGGGTAAAATTGTTACCCCGTATTTTGATTTTCTTAAAGTATCGGCAATCCGATCTGTATAATGCTTTGAGATAATATTAAGCTGAACAAAGCCAAAACCTATTTTTTGTTCGAGGGTTATTCCTAAAATATTTCCCAGGGCAAAACCTGTCGCATAACCTAAAAGATTTGCATAATTATCTAAGTGCTGGAAGATAAATCTTATGGCGAGAACCCAGATCAGTACTTCAAAAAATCCTGTCATACCGGCAAGATATTTCTTCCCCTGCACAATTAAGATGGTCCGCATAGTGCCTATGGAAACATCGCAAATTCTCATTCCCATAATCAGCAGTGACCCGGCTATAGTATCGAACATCTAATCTCCGGTAAATGATATATACAAATATAAAATTAAAGAAATTAACAATATTATTTTTATCTTTAACAACCGATGAAAATTATTTTATATGTACGAAACTGAAAGACAGGACCTGGTTGATAAAATATCTCTTAAAGGGATATACGATATTTCTGTTTTGAAAGCAATAGGCGAAGTGGAAAGACACAATTTTGTCCCTGATGCAATGAAGCATCATGCTTACAAAGATGCAGCACTCCCAATCGGGTATGGACAAACAATATCACAGCCATATACTGTTGCTTTTATGACCCAGGCTTTACGATTGAAACCGGGTTATAAAGTTCTTGAGATCGGTACAGGTTCCGGTTACCAGGCAGCTTTATTGATAAAAATGGGAATGGATGTTTACAGCATAGAAAGGAACGTGGATATTTTTTATCAAACAAGAAAGTTGCTCGATAAGCTTGGATTAAGAATTAATACCAAGTGTGGTGACGGTACATTAGGATGGGAAGAATATGCGCCTTTCAACGGAATATTAGTTACCGCAGGTTCGCCTACAATACCGAAATCATTAATGAAACAATTAGCTGTTGGCGGAAAAATGGTAATTCCCGTTGGAAACAAATATTCACAGATTTTGAAGATTGTTACAAAGGTTGATGAAGAAAATTTTGAAATTGAAGATGTTCCTGAGTTTGCTTTTGTTCCTTTGATTGGCAGAGAAGGTTGGAAAGATAAATGATAAATCAAGGTTCAAGTGTAAGATCAAGTTTAAGTAGTTTGAGTTTTTATGAAGGATAAAATTCGCATTGCATCGGGTCAGGGTTTTTGGGGAGACCTGATTGATGCACCTTATCACCAGGTTACTAAAGGTGAAATAGATTACCTTGTAATGGATTATCTTGCCGAAGTAACTATGTCTATTCTTCAGAAACAGAAGAACAAAAATCCTGATTTTGGTTATGCAAGAGATATTCCCGATTTGATGAAACGAATACTTCCTGCAATTAAAGAAAAAAAAATTAAAGTGGTTACAAATGGCGGTGGAGTTAATCCAGTTGCTTGCGCCGAGGCTGTAATTAATGTTGCCAAGGAATTAAAGATTAATGATTTGAAAATCGGAGTTATCCTTGGTGATGATATAAGTAAGAGAATTGATGAAATAATTGCTTCCGGTTCTGAGTTGAATAATATGGATACGGGAGAATCTATAAAGAATGTAAAAGATAAATTATTAAGTGCGAATGTTTATTTCGGTGCATTTCCAATAGTTGAGGCACTTAAGCGTGATGCAGATATTGTTATCACAGGAAGAACAACAGATACGGGCTTAACTCTCGCACCAATGATCTATGAATTTGGCTGGAAGCCTGATGATTATAATTTACTCTCTGCGGGTACGGTTGCCGGGCATATTCTTGAATGCGGTGCTCAGTCTTCCGGTGGTAATTTTTTAGGCGATTGGGAATCGATTCCCAATATGGCAGAAATTGGATTTCCTATTGCAGAAGCCTATCCAAATGGAGAAGTTGTAATTACAAAACATAAAAACACAGGCGGTAGAGTTTCTTTCGAAACAGTGGCTGAGCAATTAGTTTATGAAATTGGTGACCCGGTTCAATATATAACTCCAGATTGTGTTGCAGATTTTACATCGATTAAATTGGAAGATCTTGGGAATGACAGAGTGAAAGTTTACGATGTTAAAGGTAAACCTGAAACCGGGTTTTACAAAGTATCATGTTCTTATGCTGATGGTTATTCTGCATCGGCGTCTTTAACTTATTCCTGGCCACAGGCTCTTACAAAAGCAAAAGCAGCGGATAAAATTTTAAGAAGAAGATTAGAGCTATTGAATCTTAAGTTTGATGAAATAAGAACGGAGTTTATCGGTTATAACGCTTGTCATGGTCCTTTATCTACAAAATTAGATGAAGATTTAATTAACGAAATTATGCTAAGAGTAGCAGTTCGTTCTCACGATTATAATTCTGTAGAAAGATTCGGAAAAGAGATAGCACCATTGATTTTAACTGGTCCGCCAAGTGTTACAGGTTTTGCCGGTGGCAGACCAAAGCCAAGTGAAGTAGTCGCTTACTGGCCGGCTCTTATTCCTAAAAAACTTGTTAAACCCGAAATAAGAATTTTATGAAATCTCAAAAGTCAAATCTCAAAACTCAAATATTGAAAAATACTTCTGCCGTTTGCCCTTTGCCTAGTCACTTGTGGAGCGTAGAATGAATGTTCTCTTAAAAGATATAGCTCACGGGCGCAGCGGAGACAAAGGCGATGCTGCCAACATCGGCATTATCGCTTACGATGATAAGGGATTTGAGATAATCATGAAACATCTTACTGCTGAAAGAGTTAAAAAACATTTTGAAGGAATCTGCCTTGGTAAAGTGGAAAGATTCGAATTACCCAATATTAGAGCGTTGAATTTTTTGCTTCATAACACACTCGGCGGAGGAGGAACAGTTTCACTTAAGCATGATGCACAGGGTAAAACTCTCGCAGCAGCGTTGCTTAGAATGGAGATAGAGGATGCATGAATGCATGCTTGCATGAATGCATGTATGAATGATTTGAAATATA
>Ga0154371_1110_pt15 | contig 29091 bp, 21 predicted proteins | sample RifGroA2_FD_105615 | JGI IMG/M metagenome (GOLD analysis project Ga0154371, IMG submission 105615) | Ignavibacteria bacterium GWA2_35_9
GAAACTCCTTTCAGGCTTCGTCCATGGTTTTTCCCGGGACCCTGGGGTGGAAAGTTTATGCAGGGGCACATGGGTCTCGATCCTGATCAGCCGAATTATGCATGGTCTTTCGAAATGATTGTTCCTGAGAATGGAGTGATTTTGGAAAATGATGGGGGAAAACTGGAATTTTCCTTCGATTGTTTAATGTACCAGGAAAATAAAAGAGTATTAGGGGCTGACGCTGCAAAACAATTTAAATATGAATGGCCTATCCGTTTGGATTACCTGGATACAATCGATGGGGGAAATCTCTCTACACAGGTTCATCCCCGTCCTGATTACATAAGGCAGAAATTTGGTGAAACTTATACGCAGGATGAAACTTATTATATTGTTGCAGCGAAACCCGATGCACAGGTTTATCTTGGCTTGACTGAAGGTTGCGATCCCGAAGAGTTTAAATCAGCGTTACTAAAATCTATTGAAACCGGAAAAGAAGTTGATATTGATAAATTTGTGAACAAGGAGCCGAGTAAACCGCACGATCTTTTCTGCATTCCTAATGGAACTGTTCATTGCAGCGGCGAAGGAAACCTGGTTCTTGAAATAAGCGCAACACCTTATATTTTCACTTTTAAAATTTATGATTACCTGAGAAGAGACCTTGAAGGGAATTTGCGTCCAATAAATATTGAAAGGGGATTTGAAAATATAAGGCTCGAAAGAAGAACTAATTGGGTCAGGCAAAATCTTCTTGCAAAGCCGGTTTTGATTAACGAAGGAAAAGGATGGAAAGAATACGGGTTGTATAACAAGCCTTTCACATTTTATAATATCAACCGGGTTGAATTTGAACGGCTTTATGAAACAAATACAAACGGCAATGCTTTCGCGACTAACTTAGTCGAGGGAGAGGAAGTTGAAATAGTTTCGGAAAATGGGAGAACATCAAAACTATCCTACCTTGAATCTATGCTGATTCCTGCTGCAACCGGGAAAATAAAAATAATTAATAAAAGTAAACGCCCCTGTAAAATGATAATGGTTTATATCCGTCCGGGCATTGGCATTACAGAACCATTAAATGAACCTATGTAAATTACAATCTTGTTTCTTGAACTTACTCTTGCTCTTGAACATTTTCCATCAGTATCAATAAAATGAAAAAAGGGTTAACTGTAACTTACCTTAGATGCGAATACAAAATTAATCCTTTCGGAATAGATGTTTCAAACCCGCGCCTTAGCTGGATAATTGAATCATCCAATTTAAATGAAAAGAGACAGAAGCAAACCGCATATCAAATTATTGTTTTATCTAATAAAGAAAATTTTGATGACGATATTGCTGATCTGTGGGATAGCGGGAAAGTAGAATCCGATCAATCAAATCAAATTGAATATGCAGGCAAAAAGCTGGAATCAAAAAATGAATGCTGGTGGAAAGTAAGAATATGGGATGTGAATGATATTCCAACTGAGTGGAGCCAGCCAGCAAAGTGGACAATGGGACTGCTTTCTAAAAAAGATTGGAAAGCAAAGTGGATTGGATATGATGAATGGGAAAAGGAAGAAAAACAAAAAGAAAAATTACAATTTGAAGCCGGTGAAGATAATTGGATTTGGTATCCTTTAGATAAAACAAAAGATAAGAAAGGAATGGGGAAATATTTCTTTAGAAAGACTTTTGAAGTAAAACAATTGAATGAGATATCTGCGGCGGAAATTCTTATCACTGCAGACGAACGATTTATTCTCTTCTTAAACGGAAAAAAGATTGAGGAAAGTGATGGTTACATTTTTTCGTGGACACGACCAAAACAAATTGATGCAAAACGTTATCTCCGACAAGGGGAAAATGTTTTGGCTGTCGAGTGCATTAACACTTATCTTGAAAAACCCGGATTAACCGCAAAATTAATCTTGATATTGAATAACGGAGAGAAAGAGATTATCAGAACGGATACCGAATGGAAGACATCGGATGATGTAAATGACAGTTGGCAAAAAAATAATTTTGATGATAAAGGCTGGGCGAACGCTCAGGAAATAGCATTAATGGGAGATAAACCGTGGCGGATACCTAAGCTCACTTTGCATCTTCCCCCGCCTCCATACCTGCGTAAAGAATTCCAAATTAAGAAGGAAATAAAATCGGCTTACGTCTATGTTTCATCGCTCGGTTTGTATAAGCTTTTTGTTAATGGGCAAACTATTTCTGAAGACAAGCTAACTCCCGGCTGGACAGATTATAACAAGCGTGTTTATTATAATACTTATGATCTAAAAAATTTATTAAGAAACTCTGTCAAAAATTGTTTGGGCATTGTACTTGCAGACGGCTGGTATGCCGGTTACATCGGGTGGGAAAAGAGGAGGGGATATTACGGGAAAAATCCGCGTGCTTTTCTTCAGCTTGAAGTAGAATATATAGATGGAACAACCGATTACATTTGTACGGATGAATCGTGGAAAGCTTTATACGGACCAATTCTTGAAGCCGATCTTCTGATGGGAGAAACTTATGATTCAAAAAAGGAAAAAGATTTTTCAGGATGGAATGAAACAGGATTTGATGAAATAACTTGGGACAGAGTCGGAATATCGGGTAAATTAAATATAGAACTTAATTCCTATCCTGCACTTCCTGTAAGAAAAACTTTAGAAATAAAACCTGTTAAAATATCTTCCCCGCAAAAAGGAATCTATATTTTTGATCTCGGTCAGAATATAGCGGGATGCGTCCGTTTAAAAATTGATGGAAGAAAAACAGACAAAGTTGTTTTAAAATTCGGCGAGATGCTCGATGATGAAGGGAATCTTTATATGGAAAATATCAGGATGGCGCGAGCAACCGACACCTATTTTACCAAGGGTGAGCTGGAGGAAACCTGGGAACCATCTTTTACTTATCATGGATTCAGGTATGTTGAATTGTCCGGCTATCCTGAAGAACCTGAAGTAGATATGATAACCGGAATCGTTTTTCATTCGGATATTCCTATTACCGGTTCTTTCGAATGCTCGAATCAAATGCTGAATAAATTATATGAAAGTATTTTCCGGAGCCAGCGGGCAAATTTTATGGATATCCCGACCGACTGTCCGCAAAGGGATGAAAGACTTGGCTGGACGGCGGATGCTGTCGATTTTATCCGTACAGCTTCATTCAATATGGATACAGCATCTTTTTATACAAAATGGCTGAGAGATTTAAATGATGCACAGGAAGAAAGCGGTGCTTATACCGCAATTGCACCCCAGCCGGATTTAGGAGTCGGTCCGCTTTATCCCGGTGCGGCTGGTTGGGCTGATGCAGGAATTGTAACGCCATATACTTTGCATAAATTTTATGGCGATAAAAGAATATTTGAAAAGTACTATGAAAATATGATGAAGTATATGGATTATCTCGAATCCGGCAGCAGTGATTTTATAAGACCGGATTATGGATATGGCGACTGGCTTTCTGTGAATGCGGATACTCCGAAAGATCTTATTGCAACTGCTTATTTCGCTTATGATGCAAAACTGATGATGGAACTATCTGAACTGTTGGGAAAGAGCGATGAAGATAAAAGATTTGAAAAATTATTTGATAATGTTAAGGGAGCGTTTAATAAAAAATATGTGAACAGAGATGGCTCGATAAAAAGTGGTACGCAAACTGCTTATGCTCTCTCATTACATTTCGGGCTTTTAGATGAAGAAAAGCAACCGGATGCTTTTAATTTTTTAGTTGATGATATTGTGAAAAGAGATTTTCATATCTCTACAGGCTTTGTCGGGTTAAACTATCTTTTCCCTGTGTTGACTAAATTTGAGAGAAGTGATATTGCATTCAGAATTTTATTGAACGATACTTTCCCGTCCTGGTTTTTTATGCTTAAGCAGGGTGCAACCACTCTCTGGGAAAGGTGGGATAGTTGGACACCTGATAAAGGATTTTTTGATCCATTGATGAATTCATTTAATCATACCTCTCTTGGTGTTATAGGAGAGTGGTTTTACTCCAGTATTGCAGGAATAATTCCCGAAGAACCGGGATTTAAGAAAATAATAATTAAACCTCTTATTGGTGAAGGATTAAACTATGCTAAAACTTCCTATTTCTCAATCTATGGGAAAATTATTTCTGAATGGAAAATAGAAAATGAAAAGTTTTTTCTGAAAGTAACAATTCCTGTAAATACTTCTGCGAAAATATTTATTCCAAAACCCCGGAGTAAAAAAATATCTGAAAAGCCTGACGAAGCCGAACTGGTTGGAGAGAATGGGAAGTATTTTGCTTTTAGTGTTGGCTCCGGAGTATATAGTTTCGTGGTATGATGTTTTGGAACACTTTACTGTTTTAAAGTTACTTAAGCAAAACAAGTTTTTTCATCTCAGTAGATTTATCAGTCTGCAACCGGTAAAAATAAACGCCGCTTGTCAGACCTTCCGCGTTCCACTGTATAGAATGAGTTCCTGCAGATAATTCCTGGGAGATAAGCGATGCCACCTCTCTTCCAATAAGATCAAACACTTTTAGCGATACAAATAGTTGTGATGAAAGACTAAATGAAATTGTTGTGTTCGGGTTGAATGGGTTTGGATAATTTTGATTCAGAACGAATCTTTCAGGTAAATGAGAAGGCTCTTGCGCAACAGAGGTAATCATTTCTTCCAGAGACACAAAATTACAGGTGATTTCTTTGTTCTGCAGGTTATAATTTAAGATTATTACGTTGTTCATACTGTCGGGTAAATCGTCTGCCATTCTCGCTGCATAAAAAGTTATACTGTCTTCAGGAGAATATTCAATGTTAATTTTAGATTTATCACCACTGAAGACAAGAACTTGTATCCCTCTGTTTTTTACCTCCCGGAGAAGAGGATATATGTCGGAGTAGAAATTAGTCGTGTCCATTGATCTGGAACTTGCTGCAATTGAATCTGTAAGCTTTGTTTTAAAGTATTCGTTGTTAATCATCCACATAAAGCGATGATGCAGAAGAATAAGAAACCCGGGTTCCGCAATTGAATCGCACACATTTTTTACCATCTGTAATTGGTCGTCCTTAATAAAAGTGTTTGAAAATCCATCAGCATCGAGCTCAGTATCGAGTACAATGAATGTGACACCATTTCTTTCATAAGAATAAAAACTTTCTCTGCCTGTAAATTCTTTTATAAGGGCGCGATGTCCGCTTTGAACGTCATGGTTGCCTAAACTCCATAAAGTATTGGGACTGCCGAGGTTAAAAAGGTTATCGCAATAGGCAAGTGTTGCACTGTCCTTGCTGGTTGAGTACGTTAAATCGCCACCAAGCATTATCATATCGTACTTTGTAAAATCGATTTTTGCAATTCCCTGGTAGATACTTTGATTTACCTGGTCCTCGGACCGCGGATGAGGTACAAAAATAAAATTTAAAACAGAATCGTTTTGCGGGAATAAATCAATTCCTGAAATAACAATCATTACAAATATTATTACCGGTTTCATTTTTAGAAAAAATCTATTAAAAAATAAAAGAGCTATTTTTTTGCCTGCCTTGTCGGCAGATAGGCAAAACTTTTTGCAGGAATTTTTATTTTCTTTTTATCCTATTGACTTTTTACTTACTTGTCCGGCTCCACCAAAGGTGGATAAATTTTGACGGATTAAAGAGGTTATATTGCATTAACTTATTATTTTAATAGAAGCATTTTACGAATAATTTTGTTCTCCGCAGTTTCCATTTTATAAAAGTATATTGAAGATGAAACTTTTGAATTTTCTTCATTAGTTCCATTCCATATAACTGAATGTTTACCGCTAAATTGTTCTTGTTCAATTAATTTCTTTATTTCTCTTCCCATTAAATCATAAATTATTAATGATACAAAAGAAGTTTTAGGAATATAATAATCAATTTTTGTTGTAGGATTAAAAGGATTTGGATAATTCTGATAAAGGACAAAATCTTTTAATAATATTTGTTCATCATTTACATCTGTACTTCCATCACCTTCCACATATATATAAACATAATTAATCGATATGGCATTGCTGTGCACAACCAAAGTATCGGCAAAATCTATATTAGGTTTGCATATAGAACAATAAGGTCGCTCAAATAAGAGTACAGCCGAATCATTTGGTTCAATTGAAAAATATAATGGAGGACCATCAAATAAGAGCGAATAGAAGATAATTGTATCTTTGAGAGTTATTTCTATGTTGTATCCTAAATAGCTTTGAGACTTTGAATACATACTATCTATTATTAATGGATTGGAACCAATATTATAAATTGCAATTTTATTAAACGTAGAATCATATAAGTATAAAAGTTTATTTGCACTTAACCTTATTTCTTGTGGAAATAAATTAAGGTTTACTAAAAAAACTATTAGAGAGAATATAAACTTATACATTTTTACCCCTCTTTTTTGTTTGCAATATAACGGCGTGTTATGTTAAAACACAACAGCCACTTGAGTTCTCTGATTTATTCGTCCACCACTGGTGGAATTATTTAATTAGAAGAAGTAACAGCCTGTTATTTTTATTCTTGACTTTTTACTTATTAAAGATGTTAGAACACACGCGGTAAAATGTTTGATTAACAAATTGAGGCAATGCTTTGTTAGCGGCAGCTTTACAAATCATTACCTAAACTCTTCTCCTTTGAATGGCTCGCCAAAGTACTTAGCTCCGTTGAATTAAATAAGTCTGTATTATTTTTTGTAACAAAATGATTTTCTCCAGAGAAAATGCAAATGTTAGATTTGGAAATATTTCGGTAGATAAATAAAATATGCTCTTCTGGAATTATTATTGCATATAGCCTTTGTAACAGGCAGGCTTTTATTGTCAATCAAAATATTTCTTAATAATACCTACCATTATTTCTTCTGTCAAAGGTTTTGTAATATAGTCAGATACAAAACTCCATGCTTTTGCTCTTGCTACATCATCATCATTATCGGAAGTTGTAAGCATAATGATGATTACTCTGCTTTGTAATTCTTTATCAAGCCGTTCGTATTCTTGAAGAAAATCCCAACCATTCATGCCCGGCATATTAATATCCAAAAAAATCAAGTCAGGAAGCATGTCTATATTTTCTTTTTTTGATTGTAGATATTCTAACGCTTCCAAACCAGTGTTTTTTTTTATTACAATTATTGTAGGGTTGGTTTTTTTAATCTCTCTTTCATGGAAGAAATTATCATTGTGGTCGTCATCAACCAACATAACACACTTTAATTTATTTTTCATAACGTTTAAATTATTGGTATAGTGAAATAAAATGTAGAGCCTTTCCCTAATTCAGATTTAACCCAAATTTCTCCTTGATGCAATTGAACAATCTTTTTGCAGTAAGCAAGACCGATTCCCTTACCTTCAAACTCTTCCTCGGTATTGTGCAATCGCTGGAAGATATCAAATACACGGTCAAAATGGGTCGGGGCGATTCCAATACCATTGTCACTCACCGAGAATCTATAGTTTTCGTTTATTTTCTCTGAACTGATTTGAATTTTGGGGAGTGAACCTTTTTTCTGGAATTTAATTGCATTGGTAATTAGATTCTGGAATATCTGACGGAATTCGATTTCATAAACATTCAGTTTCGGCATTTCTGAAACTTCAATGGTTGCGTTGGAAGATTTGATAATAACTGCTACATCTGATACCACAGAATCAATTATTTCTTTACAATCTACATTGCTTAGCTTTTTATTAATACCCAACCGTGAAAAGTGCAAAAGCGAGTTGATTAGAATGCTCATTCGTTTAACTGAATTATTTATTGTCCGAAGGTATTCTATTATTTTTTCATCCAGTATTGCTGAATATTCCTCATTGATTATCTGTACAAAATTAGCAATTGTACGAAGCGGTTCTTTAAGTTCATGCGAGGCTATATATGCAAACTGCTTTAGCTCTTTGTTCGCAAAGACAAACTGCTCAAGTTCTTTGTTAATAATGATTAACTCTGCTGCCCGTTTTTCTTTCTCTTTGTTTTGAAAGACAAGTTCTTGGTGTGCTTTTGCTAATTGCTCAGCCATTAATTTATTTGCGCTGATTAACTTGGCTACTTGTTTTTCTTTCTCCTCATTGAGAAAAGAAAATTCTTTTTTCGCCTTGATTAACTCATCTGTCATTTCTTGGTGAGCAACAAGTATTTGTGATGCCAGTTCTTGATTTTCAAGAATCAGTTCATCTAATTTTTTTCTTTTTTCCATATCCTGTCCAGATAATGTTATAACAAAATTACGATGATAAATTGAATTAAAGATCTTTTTTTAAGCTTGCCTGTAACTTGTGTAATACGCCATAAATAATTCGTGTATTCTAACGGCGTTATGTATATAACGGCATTGCGGTTAAGCTGCTGCCCATAACAAGAATGCAGCACTGAAACCTGCCTGCCGGCAGGCAGGAACCCAAGCCGAAAATTATTTAAAAACTTTTTTATTAGAACTACTTTGAACAACAAACTTTAAACGGAGTACAAAACATTAAAATTTGAAAATTGCCGAATGCGAACTCGCAGTCAGCTTGAGCCCACAATAACAGCGTTGCCATCAAGTTTTTATTTAATGACAATAGAAATTCGCTGTCATTTCTCAAAATCCTAAAAGTGCGAAAATCAATCATATTCCAACTTTTTCAGATGTTGTCATTAGCAGTTGCTTGTTAGGCACGTACTACATTTTATCTAATATTCCACATTCAATTAAATCGCTTCTTATTTCAGATATTTTTTCAGAAACATTTTTTGAAAAACGTTTTTGAACAATTCCCCCGAAATCAGAGAAAATACTTGTGCCTTCTTTTAATAAAAGCATTACATTCTTTCTGCCAAGTCTTCCGCAAAACCAACCAAGTTCATAAATAACATTTGGACGAGTTTGAAGATATTTTTCACCGTTCTTATCTAATACTTCATCATCGGGGGTAAATATTGCTACAGCATACGAACAAGTATCAGCATAATGTTCAAATTTCTCAATCAATGTTTTTCCGACATCAGCTTGCTCTTGTAAAACTATTGGATTCAAACGAAAGGTACTTTGGAATATATCTTTCAATTCACGCCACTTTGCTTCATCACTTCCATGAATTATAAAAACATTCTGTTTTTGACGAAGAGCTTCTTCTGTTTTTCGTTTGTCTAATAATTCTGGTTGTCGTTGAAAACGGGTAATCGCAGCACCAAGAACTACAATAATATTTTCGACGCTTTTATAAGACGGTGATTGAAGAAAATTTGCTAAACCTTCATAAAAATGACTGCCTATCATTGAAGAATATTCGTTGCTTCCAATAGCATCATTAAATAAATCAATAAGTTCAATAACAATTTGTTTGTAAATAGGGTCATCCTCAGATCGAATACTTATGCTATCGTAATCTTGTTCAAATCTAGATAATATTTTTTCAAGAGTTGATTTATAATCTTGAAGTGTTTTAATAAAAATTTCATTATTCATAAACTTACTTTTTGTTTAGTGCCTAACAGTGTTGCCGCTAACCGGCAGCCCAGAACAGCAATGCCAATTAACCGCAACTACTTTTATTTATAAAAATGCTTCTTAGAACAACCTAACTTAAAGAGCAACTTGTTTTGTAACACAACTTGATGATTACACAAATGCCGCACTGAAAAACGCTGTCCGTGTTGAGCGGCTAGTTATACAACGGACTGTTTTCTTAAGCAATAAAAATCTGTCTTAGGAAAATATATTTTTAATATTGAGTCATCAAAGGTGCATTCCTTATCAATATTTTCTAAAATATTATAATAATCTATCCAATCTTTAAATTTTGTATTATTGTTTTTGTCAAGACTATATTTTGATAAAGAGTTAACTAGTATAAAGCCCATTTCATCGTTTGACATTTGTGCTTGAAGAAAGGTCAAATATTTCCTTTGCAATTTTTCATCTTCGTATTCAGAGATAACATATTTAATAATATTATGAATGAATCTATAATAATGACCAAGATTAAAACTGTGGTATGGAAATATGTTTTCTTCATAAATTTTTACTAATACATTTTTTATTAGTTCTGCTCTTTGTTCTTCAGTATGAGATGCGATTTTGATATTATCAATATTGCTTTGACCTTTCTCCTTAATTTTATCTTTGAACCTTCGGTAAGCGTGATGGAGATATTCTTTACCTTGAAAAGAAGGTTCAATTAATACTTGTGAATCAGAAGTCATTGAATTTATAAGATTAGAAAGATGAGAGAGTAGGCTAAAGTAGGTATTTTCAAATTGTTGTGTCTTAAGCATCTTGCTTTGAAGTGCGGCTAAGCTAGAAGTTTTTTCTAATTCTTGTTTTTGTGTTTTGTATGTCAACCAAATTAAAAATGTTGCAGCCAATGTGAAAAATATTCCGATAAAACCACCAATGAATTCGCCAAATGCAGATAATTTTTGAGCATCAATGTCATTGAAATTAATATGCCCTTTTATCAAAAAGACACTAATTGTTATTATTATTCCAGACAAACCAATCATAACAGAAAATCTTATGAACCTTGTTAGATTAGCTTCATCCAATTTGAATAAATCAATTTTCATAGATACCTTATAAGTTGTATAACTATTACTTATACTGAATTGGCAGTCTTCAATTCAGTTTTTATTTAAGAATTATTTTCTGAAATACCGACCGCCTAAAAAACCTATTTCATTCTCTAATTTCTTCAAATACATACCTTTATAAGGTAACAAAAATTTCAACTTCAATAACATATTTCATTAAGAAAATTCTCATATATCAACTTTTAGTTCATTGGCGTTTTTTGAAAGTGCATAGGGAAGCAGAGCATCAATATTTCCATCATTCAAAACTTTTTTCCTGCCTATGCCTAAACTGCTTCGGCAGGCGGGCTGCATATCATTCCTGATATTAAGGAGTGTTATATGGAAAGACCCATTATTCATTTTATCCCTTTTCCCCACCCAAATACAGAAAAACGGGGAGTTATTAATTATACACTATAAACATAAATTAAATGTTCAATTATTTCAACTGGGAGGAATGAGACTTTGAGACCTTGAGATGATGTAGGAAATGGAAAACTTGTCCGTAGTAGCTTTGGCGAAGACAGATGTAAAATGGGAAAAGGCAGACGGCAAAGGGGAGTGAAGCTAGATACCAGATGCCGGATTCCTGATACAGGATACCAGATGTATCGCATAGAGCGAAGCGCAAAGCGTAAACTGCCGCGTAAATCCTAAATCAGAAATCGAAAATTCGAAACCCGCAATCTCATCATCCCATCGCTCATTATCTCACAGTCTCCCGATTCGGGATACCGGATTCCAGATGCCGGATGTTTCGCATAGAGCAAAGCATAAACTGCCGCGTAAATCCTAAATCAGAAATCGAAAATTCGAAATCCGCAATCTCATCATCCCATCGCTCATTATCTCACAGTCTCTCGATTCGGGATGTCAGGTATTTTTTATCAGAAATATATTCAGGCTTAAAGCAGCTTGTGCACCAATTACAAGAGATTGTTCTATATCCGCAGTTTTGGAAGGACCGGAAATAAAAACTCCATAACCTTCATTAAAATCACTCAAACGTAGAAAAGCCTCGTGCATGTTTTCAACTATGTTTTCACTTTCAAGCACAATAATCAAATGTAAAGTAATAAACGGAAGAGAACGGTGAGTGAAATTTTTATCGGACAACCAGACAGCGCCGTTTTCTGCTACTCCGAATTCTCCTTTAATAATTGCTAATTCAAGCTTTTCCAGTTCTTTTGCAGATGAAATTGTTCCAAGATTAATAGTTCCAATATCAACATCATCAACAAGAGAAATAATTTCTTTAGCATCAGGGAATAAGCTTTTAATACCCCGTTTAATTTCTTCTTTGTTTTCTACTTTAATAATTTTTCCTCCAACCGACCCGACACTCTTTACAAATTCCTCCTCTAAATCTAAATTCGTCCGGAATTTCTTTAGATCAATTTCCGGCAAAAGTTGAAAAGCCGGTTTGTTTGTTCTTATCTTTTTAAGAATATTCTCCCGGCTCATCTTTTTTTGCCAATCACATCTTGTTGACGGTTTTTTTTATACCATTCTGCAAAAGTGTATCCAGGTGTTTCCGGTAATTCTCTTTGTTTTGTCCATTTGCCCGAAAGGTTATTTACCAAAGAGCGGGGAATTGTTCGTAAAAAACCTTTAGCAAACTTGCTGCTCAACTGAAATATTTTAGGGTGTGAAAAAACAAGTCCTGTGGCTTTCATAATAATTTTCTTAGAAAAGCTTACGTGAGTTTTTTCTGTAATAATCTGTCGCCAGTTATAAAGTTGTTTGTGTATATCAATTTTAACGGGGCAAACATCTGCACAGGAACCACACAAAGTAGAAGCAAAAGGGAGAGAGCTATATTTTTGCAGATCGAAACCGGGCGATAAAATTGATCCGATTGGTCCCGGAATAGTTGAACCGTAACTATAACCGCCGCTTCTTCTGTACACCGGGCAAGTGTTCATACAGGCTCCGCAGCGTATACAATGCAGCGAGCTTCTGAAATCACTTCTACCTAATTGTGCCGAGCGTCCGTTATCAACAATAACAATGTGCATTCCATCTCCCTGTTGGGGAGATTTGAAATAAGAAGAATAAGTAGTTATCGGCTGACCGGTGGCGCTTCTTGCAAGCAGTCTTAAAAATATTCCGAGATGTTCGAACTTCGGGACCAGTTTTTCAAGTCCCATACAAGCAATATGAAGTTTTGTGGAATGCACGCCCATATCTGCGTTTCCCTCGTTTGTGCAAACCACAAAGCCGCCTGTTTCCGCAATGCCGAAGTTAACGCCGGTTATTGCGGCATCGGCATCGAGAAATTTTTGTCTTAAATGTTTTCTCGCTTCACGTGTAAGATAAACCTCATCGCCGCCGGAAAGCTCTGTATTAAGATGCAGATGAAAAAGCTGATCGATCTCCTCTCTTTTTTTATGAATTGCAGGCATTACAATGTGGCTGGGAGGTTCTTTTGCTAATTGAACAATTCTTTCTCCGAGATCAGTATCTATTACTTCAATTCCTTTTTCTTCTAAGTAATGATTTAAGCCGCATTCTTCCGTCAGCATTGATTTGCTTTTTACAATCCTTTTCATGTTATGAGCTTGAAGAATTTCATAAACTATTTTGTTGTGTTCAATTGCATCTTCTGCCCAATGGACATTCACATTATTTTTTGTTGCTTCTTTTTCAAATTGAATTAAATATTCATTTAAATTGGAAAGCGTATGAGCTTTTATTTCGGATGCAAGTTGGCGCAGCTCTTCCCATCCTTTAATCTGTGATGAAGCTTTATCTCTTTTCTCTCTTACGAACCATAAAGCCTGGTCATGCCAGTTTACATGAGCTTCGTTGCGATTAAAAATTTCTGCTGCTTCTGGGTGACCTGTCATTTCTTACGATCAATTACTATTTAAAATTTCTGCAATGTGTTTGACCTGTACAGACAAATTCCTTCGCCTGATAATTCCTTTAAGATGCATTAAGCAAGACATGTCAGTTGCTGTAATAACTTCCGCATTATGTGCAATATGATCCTGGATTCTGTCGTTTCCCATTTTAATCGAGACAGCTTCTTCTGCTACAGCAAAAGTACCTCCGAATCCACAGCATTCATCGGGTCTGTCAAGCTGCACTAACTGAATCCCTTTTACATTATTTAATAACTTTCCCGGGATTGAAAAATCTTCCCCAATTAATTCTGAAGATTTCCCGAGATGCAGACCTCTTAACCCGTGACAGCTTTGATGTAAGCCTACTCTGTGAGGAAACTCAGCCTTCAAATCTTCTTTCTTAATAATTTTTACTAAGAATTCACACAACTCGTAAGTTTTATTTCTTACGTGTTTAACTTCATCTGTTTGCTCAATCGTGTTTAGATGATTTCTAACATGATAAACGCAGCTTCCTGAGGGCGCAACAATAAAATCGTAAGAATGAAAATTCTTTATAAAAAGATTATAGGTTTGTTCCGATGTCTTTTCAAATCCTGAATTTGCCATTGGCTGTCCACAACAAGTTTGATTTGCAGGATAACTTACTTCGACTCCCAGCTTTTCTAAAAGTTCAAGTGTGGCAATTGCAACCTGCGGATAGAATTGATTAACGTAACAGGGGATAAATAAACCGACGTTCATAAAATTTTACCAATCTCTGTAGTACAGTTTACTATTCTATACCACGATTAGTCTTGCGATAACTATGGATTTACAACAGATGTTTTATGCGGAACAAATGCCGAATAAAAAACGATTACCAGAAAACATATCAACGGAACTATATATGCAAAATTAATACTTCCGGTCGAGTCTGAAACCTGTCCCTGGACAGCGGTTAAAACAGCGCCTCCAAGGATTGCCATAATCAATCCCGATCCTCCTATCTTTGTATCTTTTCCTAAACCTCTGATCCCGAGTCCATAAATTGTCGGGAACATTAAAGACATACAGCCGGAAATTCCCACTAAAGAAATCACTCCAACATATCCACCGCTGGTTATAACAATTAATGTTAAGACAATAGCGAGCGAAGAAAGAATCGTTAAAAGATTTTTCGGCTTGATTATTTTCATTAAAGCGGTACAAACAAACCGTGATATTGTAAACAGAATAAGAGCCGCCATATAATATGAAGATGCACTTTCTTCATTAAGATGGAGCTCCTGCATAGTATAGCGGATTGTGAAAGACCAAACACCAATCTGTGCACCGACATAAAAGAATTGTGCAACAACTCCCCACACATAATTTTTATTTGAAAGCAATCTTTTAAAAGTGGGAATTAAATTAATTTCTGGTCCGGCATCGGAAGCTTTTGGCATTTTTACAGAAGCAATCGTTATCCAGAGAATAATTAAAAGAAAAGCAACGCCAACGTAGGGACCCATAACCGCCGTTAATTCTTCCGATTGCATTTTTTGCAATTGTTCAGGCGCCATCGATGCACGTTCTTCAGCTCCCGCAGTATTTAAATTTGAAAGAATAAAAAATTTGCTTAAAACAACTCCTGCTATAGAACCGATCGGGTTAAATGATTGAGCAAAATTTAAACGCCTTACGCCGGTTTCTTCAGGTCCCATTGCAACAATATATGGGTTTGCTGCTGTTTCAAGAATTGAAAGCCCACCTGCAAGAATGAAAAGAGCTATTAAAAAAAACGAATAAAGCATTGACTGGCTGGCTGGATAAAACATTAAAGAACCAAGAACAAATAGCCCAAGTCCCAACAGAATGCCTGATTTATAAGTATATTTTTTTATGAATATTGCTGCAGGCAAGGCAAGACAGAAATAAGATCCATAAAATGCAACCTGTATCCAAGAAGTCTGGAAATCAGTCATACTCATTATTTTTTTAAAGGCTGCTAATAGAGTGTCTGTCATGTTATTAGCTAAACCCCACATAAAGAAAAGAGAGGTAACTAATATTAATGGCAGTGAAATTTTAAGAGCACGGGTTGTTGAAACTGAAGAGTTTTTTTTCATAATATGATTATTTTGTTTATGAATTATTTTAGTCCTGCTAAAGCTCTATCGAGGTGAACATAACCGCCATCAACAAATAAAAATTGTCCCGTAATGTGAGAAGCTTGTTCGGATACAAGGTAAACAACCATCGAAGCAATTTCTTCTTTGGTGGTCATCCTGTGCCCTAAAGGTATGTTTTGTGTAATCTCTTTTAATTTTTCTTCAGGATCTTTAAACGTATTTATCCATCTTTCATAAAGAGGTGTCATTACCTCTGCAGGGATAACCGCATTAACGCGGATACCATAAGGCAACAACTCAACAGCCCATTCACGTGTGAGAGCTAATTGTGCGCCTTTCGATGCAGCATAACCCGATGTATTTCCCTGACCTGTAACTGCCGTTTTTGAGCTTATATTAACTATCGATCCCCTGGATTTTTTTAATGCATCAAGAGAAAAGTGAGCAAGATAATAATAGTGGTATAAATTTTTGTTTAGCGATTCGAGAAACTTTTCGGGGCTGCCTGATTCAAGTCCGACACCGTCATTTACTCCCGCGTTGTTTATAAGTGCGTCGATGCGTCCATACTTTTTGAGAGTTTTATCAACAACGTATCTGCATTTTTCTTTTGACGATAATTCTGCCTCGATAAAGTAAGCTTCTTTCCCTTTCTCTTTTAATTCTTCAACTAAACTTTCCCCGGTTTCTTTAGCACGACTTGCAATAACGGGTATGGCTCCTTCTTCTGCGACCCTTCTTGTTATTCCCTCCCCGATTCCTTTGGAACCGCCGGTAACAATCATTACTTTATTTTGAATTCCTAAATTCATAATACAATCTTTCAAATCTCAGGTTAATCGTTTAATTTCTTAGCCATAGAAAAACCGTTGAAACGGTTACAAAAATAAAGGTTTTAGTATCGTTAACCCACGGCTTAAGCCGTGGGTTAATAAGAAAAACAAAGAAGAATAACCGTTTTAACGCCTGCCTGCCAGCAAGGCAGGGTTTACAAACACAAGTGGCCAACCTGAGTTTAAATATTATAGAATGAAACAGCATTCTTACCGAAAATTTTTTCTTTGTTTTCATCCGAAGCATTTTTCATGTACTCATCTATTAAATTAATAACCTGATTGTACAAGCCTGCTAAAAGACAAACTGGCCAATCCGATCCGAATAATAGTCTGTCATAACCGAAAGCATTAAATACTATATCAAGATAAGGATAAATTTCTTTGCTTTCCCAGTTTCGATGATCGGCTTCGGTTATTATACCTGAAATTTTGCAAAAGACATTCGGGTTCATTGCTAATTCTTTAATACCGGAAGCCCACGGTTCAATTTCCTTCTTTTTAATAGATGGTTTTGCAATATGATCCAGTACGAATTTTTGATCGGGGTGTTTTTCAGTAAGCATAATTGCCGTGGGAAGCTGATGTGGATAAATCAGAATATCATAAGTAAAATTATAATTTTTTAACTGCCCGATTCCATTCCGGAATTTTTCATTTAACATAAAGTTTTCGTCAGGTTCTGCCTGTACAATATGCCGGAATCCTTTCAGCTTTTTGTAGGAAGAAAAATGTTCAAGCTTTTCTTCGATATCTTGAGCCATTAAGTCTACCCAGCCAACGACACCGGATACCCAGGTATTCTTCTCAGCAAGCCCTAAAAGAAAATTAGTTTCATTTTCCGATTGATCAGCCTGAACAGCGATTGTTCCATCAATTGAATTTTCTTTGATAATACGAGCCAAATCTTCAGGTAAAAAATTTCGTTTAAGAATTTGCATACTCTCATCAATCCAGGAATCCCGAACGGGATCATATATCCAGAAATGTTGATGAGCGTCTATTATCATTCTTATCTTAGTTTGCCCAGAGTTTTTAAATATAACCAGATGTAAAAACTATACTTTCACCGAAACAAGTCATTTATAGTCATTCGTTGTCAATAGTCATTTGTTGCCTGCAAGTCCTAAAGATCTGTAATTCTTCAAGTTTCATTTTCCTACTCTGATTCAAAAAAGATGAATAATTAAAATCAAAAATAACTATGACCTACAACAAATGACTACTAATGACTATAAATGACCACGAAAGCCCGCTGAACATTATAGTGTATGATAACTTTAGCATCTTTGTTTACTATAAAATTATACCTTCACTCAATTACGCTGTTGCCAGGCTTTTACATTTTGTTTCGCTGTACCCAAACCATCAACACCTAACTCAACAACATCGCCGGGCTTTAAATATCTGGGAGGTTTTAATCCTAATCCGACTCCAAAAGGAGTTCCCGTGGAAATAATATCTCCGGGAACCAAACTCATAAACTGGCTGATATAGCTGACAAGAAATGGAACGTTAAAAACAAGATCAGCTGTACTGGAGGACTGCATCGTTTCCCCGTTAACTTTTAACCAGAGAGCCAGGTTGTGCGGATCGGGTATTTCATCTTTAGTTGCAATGAAAGGACCGAGCGGGGCAAATGTATCGGCGCTTTTTCCCTTAACCCATTGACCACTTCTTTCCAATTGAAATTCTCTTTCACTTACATCGTTGTGTAAAACATAGCCGGCTATGTAATCCATTGCATCTGCTTCATCCACGTATGAAGCACGTTTACCTACGACAATTGCAAGCTCGACCTCCCAATCGGTCTTTGTGCTGTTCTTCGGAATAATTATATCATCATATGGTCCGCACACAGCTGAGGGAGCCTTGAAAAATAATACAGGTTCTTTCGGTATAGTCATACCGCTTTCGGCTGCGTGTTTAGCGTAATTAAGCCCCACGCAAATAATTTTAGATGGTTTTGCAATTGGTGGACCGAGACGGGTATCTTTACTAACGACAGGGGAGTCGGAACCGTTTTCTTCAAGCCAGTTTTGTAGTTCTATGATTCCCTCATTTTTGAAAAATGATTCATCAAAATCTTCTGTAAATTGACTAACATCTCTCACAGAACCGTCGGGCAATATCACCCCAGGTTTTTCTTTCCCGGGGTCACCAAATCTGATTAATTTCATTTTATTTTTCTATTATTGAATGAATTATAAGTTTCTAACTACGTATTTAATTTTATGAAGCCGCCGTCAATCGGGAAGTCTGTTCCAGTAATAAAACCTGCATTATCGGAACAAAGAAAAAGTGCAAGATCGGCAACTTCATCAGGTTTGCCCATTCTTCCTATCGGCTGTGTATTAGAGAGTCGATTAAACATTTCTTTTTCTTTGCCGGGATAATTTTTTTTCAAGAAACCATCAACAAACGGTGTATGAATTCTGGCAGGTGAAATGGAATTACATCTTATGTTGTAATCGAGATAATCTTTTGCTACAGAGTAAGTCATAGTAAGTACAGCGCCCTTAGTCATTGAATAAGCAAACCTGTCTGCAAGACCAAGAACAGCAGCGACTGAAGCCATATTAATAATACAACCACTCTTATTTTTTTTCATATGTGGAATAACTGCAAAAAGACAATTGTAAACACCTTTAATATTTATTTGATACAGGCGATCCAGATCTTCCTCTGAAGTTTTTTCAACATTGCCGACGTGTGCGACACCTGCATTGTTTACCAGAATATCGATGGGATTTTTTGCTGCAATCTCATTAACAATATCTACTACTTCTTTTTGATTGGAAACATCACAAAAATGAAATTCGACTGAATTATTTTTCTTTTTAATTTCATCAACGACTGACTTCCCCATGTCTTTATTATAATCGAAAATATGAAGACACGCTCCATTGGCAGCAAATTTTCTTGAAATAGCTTCACCGATTCCGCTTGCACCACCTGTTACAATGGCTGTTTTATTCTTTACTGAGAATGATTCCATATTGTTAATTTAATATTAAAAATAATGTATATCTATTATTTATGGGTTCCAGGCTTCGCCGTCCGGGAATGAATATTTTTCTAAACTTTCCCGCTTCATTGTTATACTATATCCTGGAACTGCCGGAGGCATATAAGCGCTGTTCTTAATAACAACAGGATCAAGAAAATGTTCATGAAGATGATCGACATATTCTATTACTCTGTTTTCGATTGAACCACTCACACAAATATAGTCGATCATTGAAAGATGTTGAACGTATTCACAGAGTCCCACTCCGCCGGCATGTGGACAAACGGGAATTTCATATTTCGCAGCCATTAGGAGAACAGCTAGGATTTCATTTACACCACCAATACGGCAGCTATCAACCTGGCAGATATCTATTGCACCGGATGTAATTAGTTGTTTGAAGACAACCCTGTTCTGGCAATGTTCACCGGTTGCTACTTTTATTGGTCTTACTGCATCGGCAATAGCTTTGTGTCCCAATATATCATCGGGGCTTGTCGGTTCCTCGATCCACCAGGGTTTGAATTCGGCAAGTCTTTTAACATTGTGAATCGCTTCTTCAACATCCCACTTCTGGTTTGCATCCATCATAAGTTTCATATCGTAACCGATTTCTTCTCTTATTATAGATGCCCTTCGCATGTCATCTTCAAGATTGGAACCGACTTTCATCTTTAAATATTTCCAGCCATCTTTTTTTGCCTCACGGCAAAGATGCCTTATTTTTTCATTACTATATCCCAGCCATCCAGCAGAAGTAGTATAAGCCGGGTAGCCATTCTCAAGTAAAAATTTTATTCGCTCCTGTTTTGAGCTTTCTTTTTTCTTTAATATTTGCAGCGCTTCTTCTTTTGTTATTGCATCCGTGATATAAGTAAAATCTATACAGGAGATAAATTCTTCCGGCGACATATCTGCAACAAGTTTCCATAACGGTTTCTTTTCAATCTTTGCATAAAGATCCCATACAGCGTTAACAATTGCCCCTGTTGCGAGATGGATAACTCCTTTTTCAGGTCCGAGCCATCTGAGCTGACTGTCACCTGTAATCATTTTCCAGAAGCCAGCCATATTTTGAGTGAAAGAACCGAGCGTCTTTCCTTTAATAAGATATGAAAGTGAATTAATTGCCTGGACACATAATTCATTTCCTCTCCCAATAGTAAATGTAAGTCCATGTCCTTCAATACCATCAGGGTGATCTGTCCTGAGAATTACGTAAGCTGCAGAATAATCAGGATCAGGATTCATTGCATCCGATCCATCGAGAGTTTTGCTGGTGGGGAACCTTATATCTTTTGCAATTACTTCTTTAATTGTTATAGACATGGTTTTGCGATATTATAAGGAAAATTTTTCTTATCATTAAAAATAACAGATTTTTAACTAAGGTGAGAAAAATAGAGAATAAAATATTTAATTTTTTCTGTTGAGTGGATGTATTTACTTGTTAGATCTTCCAATGCGAACGTTTAGAGTCTGGTAGGAGTGCGATGAATTCGCCAAATGCAGAGTCTCATACTTTCATAGATTACTGGGTTAAGTCTAACATAAAAACTATTTAGCCGAATATTTCTTTAAACAACTTTTCTTTATTTAACTTAGATTGCCACTGACGATGGCGTTTAACAGATTCTGTTCTTTTTTGGCTTGCGATGGTAAGAAACCTGCTGGTTTCTAATGGTCCTAACTTTTCAGTTAATAGTCTTATTGCCCTGTTAAATAATTCTTCTTCATTTATATATTCACTTGGTCTCATTTCAGCTCCTCCTTTATACAAAATTCAATTGGATTTAATCTTCTATTTCAGTTTTTGTCCTTTTACTTCGTTTTGAAAATTTATCATCACAAGTAATTAAATAATCTGCTAATTGTTCCGCAAAAAGCTAAATGAACAGAATCAGCAATCCCAAAATTTATTAAAACTAATTCATCAGCTCTCTTTTTAGCTTTTACATAATCATAGTCCGGCTCTTTTCCATATACATCCAGAAGATGAACAACTTGAATTTTCTCACGTATATCTTCAATACTTGCAGTCTCTTTAAAATGCATTGAAGAAATCACCATCTCATAAATATTTCTTTGAATCCCATTCAGGATTAAATAATAAGCATCTGTCTCTAATCTAATTCGCATAATATTTTGATTATCAAATGGTCGACATAATGTACAAACATCAAGATATAATTTCTTCATTTACTAAACTGAACAGTTATTACAAAATTGATTTATAAATATCTTCAATATCTCAATAAACATAAAGTTAAATTTTGAATTAATTCAAATCAGGTTTCTGGGTTCAAGATGCCGGACCAGTTCCCGAATTTTACTCAGCAAATTTTTTTATGACGATTCTATACAACCTGTACAGGAATCTGGACATAAAAACCTTCTAAAACTTTCCAAAATGAAAGAAAACGGCTAAAATTATGTGGCATTTCCTTTGGCTCTTACTATTAAAAACTGAGGACTAAAAAAATGAAAAAGATATCAATATACGGTTTTGCAATAATCACTTCGCTAGTTTTATCAGCGTGTGAGTTATATGAGCCCGACGATTATTACTATGATTATGATCCTCCTGCAGTACCGGGAGGAATAGTAGTGATCAATGGAGATAACAGGGTAGATCTTTACTGGGATGATAACTATGAAGATGATCTTGCCGGCTATAATGTTTACTATAGCTATGAATATGACGGCAAGTATACTTTGATCGGGTCGTCGCAAACAAGTTACTTTATTGATTGGGAATCGGCAAACGGTGTTACTTATTATTATGCCGTTACTGCATATGATTACAACGGCAACGAGAGTGAACTAAGCTATGATGTTGTATATGCTACTCCGAGACCGGAAGGATTTAACCAATCAATTTTTAACTATAATAAATATCCTGAAAATTCCGGCTATTCATTCTCAAACTATTCTGTTGTTCCTTATGATGACCTTGGATCGGATTTCTTCTTTGAGAACTATGATGGTGAATTTTATCTCAATGTTTGGGACGATACCGATATTCAGAATATGGGACAAACGTATGATATATATGATATTCCTTATGCACCAGCTTCCGGATGGAACCCTTCTAAATATGAACTGGCAGTCGTTGGTCACACTTATGTAATTTGGACATGGAATAACCATTTTGCCAAAGTCAGAGTAAAAAGCATTACAAATGATAGAGTAGTTTTCGACTGGGCATATCAGCTCGTAGAAGGTAACAGGGAACTTAAGCTGAATACCAAAAAGGGCAAAAGGGAACCATTACAAAAGGAAAAATTAACCGGGAGGCATAATGCAGGTAGCAATTAACCCTGATAGATTTCGATTCAATTATTATTTAAATTTAATTACATAATGAATAAAGTTAGCAGTACGCCGATAATTTTGATCTTAGTATTAAATATTTTCCTGGGTAGGTTAGCTTCTGCCCAGGAAAAAAACTTTTTAAACAAATTCGATTCAAGCAAGAACAATGCTGCTCCTGTACAAATGGTATTCAGCAGGATTGAATCTGCAATTTCACAGGGTGATGTAGCTATTCTTTCATCTTACATTGGCTCACAAACATATTTGAGCTTATCTAACGGGACCAGAGGTTATTATTCTTCGAACCAGGCATATTATTTACTGGAAGATTTTTTCAGAATCTATAGTGTTAGTTCATTTCGTTTTGAAAACCTGAATACGAATGAAAATGTTCCTTATGCAACCGGCATATACAATTATGAATTCAAAGGAAAAAGGAATGAAACACAGGCGTATATCTCTTTAAAGAAAATTGGGCGCAGCTGGAAGATAACTCAAATAACAATAAACTAATGTCCGCGATATTTATCAGATTTTTAAAAGGCGATGGAAAGTTTTTTACTATCGTCTTTTTTATTTTAATTCTGGTCTTGGCTATCGGGATTATTACTCCTACAATTACCAGTCACAAAGAAAATAAATGGAATGAGGAACTCGATTCGAAAGTCCTGGGGATAGAAACTACGGTTATTAAACTTTTTAGAGATAAAGAAAAGAAGCTCCTTCTCACTGGTGAAATACTGAAAGAAAGCCTTTCGGAAACCTTGAGCCAGCCAAATACTTCATACAGGGGTTTAATTAGGCTTGTGAATGAAGAAAAATACAGTGAATACTCTATAGAGGTTTTGGCTCCCAACGGAAGAATCATTGCATGGAATGAAAGCATAGCTGTACGGGAAGAAAATATTTTTCCGCTGGCTTTCCCGTTAGGAGAAATTTATTTTCATAATACTGAATTAGTAACATATCTGACAGTAACCGATACAGTCGTAATAGAACATGATGCATTTTATCTTATACTTTCTTTGCCATTCGAGAAACATTATAATATTCAGAACACCTACTTTAAGGATATTAGTTTTTCTAATGATCTGACTAACAGGTTCTATACCCAGTTTAATATTGGATTCAACTCCTTTTCCGAAAAATCTAAAGACGGGAGAAAACATTCCTTTGAATTATTAAATAACAAAAACAAAAAAATCGGAGTTGTAAGTTTTGTCAAACCTTCACTGACTTCATTTATTAACTCAATAAATACTCTTTCTGCTGATTTTCAGGCAGTGCTTGTAATTGGAGCGTGTTTTATAATTGCGTTTGGTTTCAGGAAGGATTTTAGAAACATAAAGTACAGAACAGTCCGGTTTATTATATTGCTGATTTATATTGTACTCCTTAGGTTACTTCTTTATGTTCTTAATATGCCTGCCCGTTTTATGGATGGAGTTCTCACAGACCCCGCTTATTTTTCCTCGGCTTTTTCGGGCGGGATAGTAAAATCTCCGGTTGAGTTATTTATTACTTCTTTTTTCTTCCTTGTTATTGCAGTTTACCTATTCAAGAATATTCTTCATTATTTGAAAGATGAAACCGTTAAAAAAACAGATATTAAATTATTACAGCTTATTATAATTTTTTTTCTTGCAGTCGTTTTTTTTCTCTCGGTAAGAGCGGTTGCGGCGACAATTAAAAGTGTAATTTTTGATTCTGCTATAAGATATTTTAAAGAACCGGATCTAATACCCAACCTGCCTTCCTTTTTTATGAATCTGAACGTATTGATTTTTGGGGCGGGTTGTATATTGCTGCTAAGTTGTCTTATAATGCTGATAATTTTCTTTTTCTCGAAACTCAATAAAAAAGATAATGTAAAAAGTTTTTTTACTGCCTTCCTGGTTTTTGAAATTCTCGGTGTTGTTTTTCTCTTTGTACAAAGAGAACCGTTGGTCACGCCTTTTATAATGTTTTTTATTGTAGGATTTATTTTTGTCCTGTCATATCATTTTTACAAGAGAGAGGCGGGTTCTTATAACTATATTTATGCGACTCTGGCAGCCTCGTTAATAACGATAATGCTCTTAAATCATTTTAATCTCGAACTTGAAAGAGATTCATTAAAAACAGTTGCTTATGAAATTAACAGACCAAATGATAATCTTTTGCATTTTCATATTGAAGAAACATTAAACAGTGCGGCTTCCAACCAGACAATTGTTAATTATTTCTTAAGAAGAAATACTAATTACGATGCCGTCGCTTTTTTAATCTGGTGCAACAGTTCACTTCAAAGGGAATCTTTACATTCTTCGGTCTCGCTCTATAATCGTAATAAAGAACTAACGGGCAGTTTTTCTATGGGAATAGATCACCCGGTTTTATCCCGGTACAATTTTAATGGTTTAGCATTAGGAAAATCAAAAATATTTGTACCCGAAAAAGCATCGGAAAATTATGACCAGATTTTTACCGGGATAATCCCTGTATCGGTGAAAGGAATACCTATAGGATATATTTCTGCAACAGTTGTTTTTGATTTACAATTAATTGGTAACAGGGGAATTCCCGATTTCCTTGAATCGGGAGAGAATGTTTTAAGTCCTGCTGTTGATGTAAGGCAACTGAAAATTTTTGAATTCGCAGATTCCAGGGTAAGCAGAGTTTACGGTGACATTTATCCTTCACGCGACCAGGTAGAACCGATTTGGGATGCACAGTTCTCCCAGGACAATGAGGCCTGGTTAACTCTGACTTTAAATGACGAGGAATATCTCACTTATCTTGTTAGAACATTAAACGGAGACAGTCAAAAAATAATTGCAGTTCTTTTACGCGAAAAACAATTTACATGGAACCTTTTCAACTTTTTTAAAATTTTTGTCATTCATAGCTTTTTTATTTTAATTCTTTTTACTTTGATTTCACTTTCAAGAATTAAAAAAATAAAATATACCTTCAAAGCGCAGGTTTTAATAGCTTTTCTCTTTATCTCGATAATACCGGTTGTTGTACTGGCGATTTATAACAGGCAGGTTGTAAAAGAAAGAAGTCGCACAGCCATAATAAATGAGCTAAGCGAGAGAGCCAGTTATTTGGAAAATCATATACTTGTGCAGAATGCAGAACATCCTGAAAGGGATCTAAAAGCTCTCTTTCAGAGTGCAGGTAAAGAACTGGGAATTTCTTTCGGTACTTATGAAGTAACCAACCAGACATTTAATTTAAGCGAGCAATATTATAACACAGGTTTATTTCCCTATAAGCTTAATCCGCAGGCTTATTACCATTTAAATTATCTTAGCTACAGGGAATACCTGACACATGAAAAAGTTGAAGATTTTGAATATGATTCCTTTTATAAGAAAATAAGTGTTGACGATAAAAGCTTTATTATAAGCGTAAACAATGCCTTCAACAAAGTCGATGTTATTTTTTCAACGATGGATATGGATATATTTTTATTCGGTATCTATTCTCTCGCTGTGCTGATAATCATTATCATAAGTACTATCCTTGCAAATAACATATCTGCACCGATAAGGAGACTTACAAAGGCAACCGTTTCAATTGCACAGGGAGATATGAATGTAGAAATTGCTAATAAGGAGAAAGGTGAGATAAGAGATCTCGTTGAGAGTTTTAATTCTATGACAAGAGAGCTGCAAAAAAATCAAATTGAACTTGCGGAGCTCGAGCGTGAAAATGCCTGGAAAGAAATGGCTAAACAGGTTGCGCACGAAATCAAAAATCCTCTTACACCCTTAAAACTTTCTGTTCAGCAATTAATAGCTACATTCAGGGACAAATCGGACAAATTCGATTCTGTTTTTGAAAAAGTAACGCAAACAATACTGGCGCAAATTGAAAACCTGAGTTCTATTGCTACCGAATTTTCGAGATTTGCCAAAATGCCCAGTTTAAAACTAGAAATTGCCGATTTGATTCCTGTACTTAAGGATACACTTAACCTGTTCGTGGATGAGAAAATTAATATTAAATTAAATAGTGAAGTTCATTTTGCCGAAACCGAAACTGATATAAACCAGTTCAGAAGAATGACTATCAATCTCATCAGGAATTCAATTCAGGCTGAATCGACCGGGATCAATATCCACGTAAAATTAATTGACAACGATTTTGTATTCTTATTCTCAGATAATGGAAAAGGAATATCGGCAGAAAATAAAGATAAGATATTTGAACCGAGTTTTACTACAAAAGAAAAGGGCATGGGAATCGGGCTTAAACTGATAAAAAGATTTCTCGAAGGAATTAATGGGAACATTATTTTACTTGAAACTTCGGATAAGGGTACTACTTTTAAAATAACTATTCCGAAGTTTAGTAAATGATGAATCAGAAAAAAACTGTTTTAACGCCTCACCAGGCATCCGCACTACATTATAAAAATCATGTCTCTTTAACTGCCAATGCAGGGTCGGGCAAAACCTTTGTGCTATCGCAAAGGTATCTGGAGATAGCTGTTACTGAAGGAATTCCTCTTAGAAATATAGCCGCAATAACATTTACAGATAAAGCGGCAAGTGAACTTTACAAAAAGATAGCCGGAGAAGTAGAGCAAAGATTAATCTTCTTTCATGATGATGAAACCAGGAAAAAGCTGGAACGAATAAGAAGACAGCTTGTTTCAGCCAACATTTCAACAATACATTCATTTTGTGTAGATATACTCAGGGAATTTCCTGTCGAAGCTTCACTCGATGCTAACTTTCAGCCGATCGATGAAAATCTTTCAAATGAGTTAATCGAGCTATCGGTTGAAGAAGTTATAAAATCAGCTTTTGAACATTCTGAGGAAATAAATGAGCTTAAATATCTTATAAGAAACTTTTCATCGAGAAAAATTTTTGCAGATGAATTATTCTTTCTTATCAAGAATAGAAAAAATGTTACAGAGCTCGTTGATAACGTATATAATAAATCTGAAAAGGAAATTTCGGAACATTTCTATAATTCTTTTTTAGAATTAGCCGGTAAAATATTCTTAAAGAAAAAAGATATTTTTCTAAAAAATCTTCACTCCATTAATGATGCTGTGCTTGCAAAAGTCCGATGGAATCAGACGGCAAAATCTGTTGAGTTGCTTCTTAATAAATTAGATATTGAAACCGGTACGGAAATTCTTTTACAAGCCCTTGGAGAGATACGCGAACAGATTTGTACCGGCAAAGGGACAATAAAAATTCGCGGTTATGCAGAAAAGGATATCAGGCAAAGTGTAGCCCACGAAATAGATGAAGTTGAAAAATTTATACAGGAAACCGTAGGGATAAATGTCCCTTCCAATCATAAACAAATTGAGATTGAATTAGCAAGGCTCGGGAAGACCGTAATCAAATTTTTTAACAAGGTTGCTGCTTTATATGAGCAAAAGAAAAGGGAAAAAGGTTATGTGGATTATGAAGATATTCTACTTTATACTAAAGAGATTTTAAAGAATGCTTATGTCCGCACTTCATTATCGGATAAATATAAGTACATAATGATAGATGAATACCAGGACACAAATGAAATACAATATCATATATTTCTGCCGATCCTGGATTATTTAAAGACAGGAAATCTTTTTGTTGTAGGCGATGAAAAGCAAAGTATTTATATGTTCCGGGATGCGGAACTGGAAGTGTTTACCGAAACAAAAAAAAATATTCGTGATACTTCCGGTTCCCAATTCCTCTTAAATCTGCCAGACAGTTTTAGGATGGCGCCAGCTGTTTGTTCGTTTACAAATCTTCTTTTTAAAAATCTCTTTTCTCAACCGAATGAAATGTATAACGAAGTACAATATTCGGAATTAATATGTGCAAGAGGCGATGATATTAAAGGTGAAATTGAAATTCTTATCGGGGATGAGGATGAAACCTCGCCCGATTCCGAGCCTGAATTAGTAGCAAAACGTATTTTAAACCTGCTTGATGAAAATAAAGAAATTATCTGGAGTAATATTGCCGTTCTTGTAAGAAAAAGAAAGTCATTCAAGGATTTGGAGAAAGTCTTTTCAAAGTATAGAATTCCTTTTAACGTTGTGGGAGGAACCGGTTTTTACCAGCGTCAAAGTGTTTACGATGTGTATAATTATTTTTCTTTTCTTCTTGATAAAAATAATGATACGGCACTTGTCGGAATATTGAGATCGCCTTTTTTTAATCTATCCGACGCACAAATCTTTGAAATATCGCGCCAGAGAGATATGAAGTACTGGGACAAATTGAAAAGTTTTTGTGAATTGCATCCGGAGTTATACTTTATCATGAGTTCTATCAGGGAAAATCTCACATTATCTAAAAGTTACGATCCTGCAAGCTTATTAAGAAAGATTTTTAACGAAACAAATTATCTTGCAGTGCTTACTTCAAAATTAAACGGGCAGCAGGAATTAGCTAATATCGATAAACTGATAAATCTTACCACCTCC
>Ga0154371_1177_pt3 | contig 26381 bp, 25 predicted proteins | sample RifGroA2_FD_105615 | JGI IMG/M metagenome (GOLD analysis project Ga0154371, IMG submission 105615) | Ignavibacteria bacterium GWA2_35_9
GGTGAAATTGTTGAGGGTAATTGAAACAAAAGAATTTATGCGACTTGGAGCCGAGACAGTTACTAAAGTAGATGTAAGAATAATTACGGCAACCAATAAAGACCTTCAGAAAGAAGTCGATGCGGGAAGATTCCGGGAGGACCTTTATTTCAGACTTAAAGCTGTAACTCTGGGTATTCCTCCCCTAAGAAAAAGAAGAAGCGATATAGCTCAGCTTGTAGATCATTTTATAAACTCTTATGCCGATGCAAACAAAAGGAGACCTCCCAAAATAACTGAAGATGCTTTGAATGTTTTGGAAAATTATCCCTGGCCGGGCAATATCCGGGAGCTAAAAAATACAATTGAGACTGCAATTGCTCTTGATCGTGATGATTTACTTGACGCATATGCATTTTCTTCTCTCCATAATGAACCGGTTGCCGAAATTAGTAACAGGAATCTTCCTATATTCCTTAAAAGAACCCCGGAAGAGGTAGACAGAGAACTAATGTATAGGGCATTATTTGAAATAAAGAAAGACCTGATCGAATTGAAAGACCTCTTTTACCAGAGGCAAAATGAAATTTATAATGAAAATAAACGCTCTCAGCAGCAAATTATTCCTCTGGATGAATTGGAGAAAGAAGCAATTAAGAGTGCTCTTGATGTAACCAGGGGAAATAAACGGAATGCTGCAAAACTACTTAAAATCAGTGAAAGAACCCTTTATAGGAAAATAAAGGAATATGAACTTTGAGAAATTTCAGCCAAAACAATAGTTTTTTTTATAAACGGTTACCCTTTAAGGGGAAATGCCTCCTCACATGGTTAAGCCTGCTATTGTTTATAACCTTCAGCCTGATTAATATTAGGTGTTGCATTTATTCGTTTACAGGTGCAGCTGTACCCCAACATCTTAAAACTATTGCAGTTCCTGTTGCGGATGATAGAAGCGGTGCCGGAGAACCCGGATTAAGAGAGTTACTCACAGACCGATTGACACAAAAACTTATTGAAGATAATACGTTTCAGGTAGCTGAACGTACTAATGCAGATGCTATTCTCGAATGCACGATTACTTCTTTAAGCGATGCGCCATCTGTCGTTACGGCAGGTGAGAATGTAACTTCACGCAGAGTTACTATTTCGGTGAGAGTGGTGTACCGGGATCTGATTCAGAGAAAAGCTATTTATGATAAGAGTTTCTCTAATTACGGAGATTATCCGTCCGGTGGAACTATCGAGGAGAGAAAAGATGCAATTGAAACAGCTATTGATTTAATTTCGGAAGATATTCTTCTCGATACTGTTTCAGGATGGTAGAAAATTTTGTTTAATAATTTAGGACAAATTCAGTATGGATAATATAGTACTTGTAGGTTATTTTCTTTCTTTAACTATATTATTCGTTTTCGGCTGTCACGGCTTTATAATGATTTACTATCATAGAAAGTACAAATCTGTAAAGCCGTCTCCCAGGAATGATTTCTCTCCGGATTCAGTCGTTACTATTCAACTGCCGCTTTACAATGAGCTGTATGTTGTTGAAAGATTAATTGACTCTGTATGCGAAATCGACTATCCTAAAGAAAAACTTGAAATACAAATTCTTGATGATTCGACAGATGAAACTACACGAATAGTTCAGGAAGTGGTTGCGCAAAAAAAATTGGAAGGTTTTGATATATACCATGTAAGAAGAGAATCGAGGAAAGGTTTTAAAGCCGGGGCATTAAAAGAAGGGTTGAAAATAGCCAAAGGAGAATACATAGCTATTTTTGATGCGGACTTTATTCCACATAAAGATTTTCTTAAGAAAACACTTTCGTTCTTTTCCAATGAAAATATTGGAATGGTTCAGACAAGATGGGAACATATTAATGGAGATTATTCAATTCTTACCAAAGCCCAGGCTCTTGCTCTTGACGGTCATTTCGTTATTGAGCAGACAGTTAGAAACAAAGCAGGTTTCTTTATTAATTTTAATGGAACCGGCGGAGTATGGAGAAAGGAATGTATAGTGGATGCAGGAAACTGGCAGGAAGATACACTCACTGAAGACCTTGATTTAAGCTACAGAGCTCAATTAAACGGATGGAAATTTATTTTCCTTAAAGATTTTACTTCGCCTGCCGAGCTTCCGTCCGAAATTAATGCATTGAAAAATCAGCAATTCAGGTGGACGAAAGGTGCAATCGAGACAGCTAAAAAAATACTCCCTTCTGTCTGGAAATCCAAGGTAGCATTAAGAGTTAAGCTACAGGCAACTTTTCATTTAACTAATAATATAGTATTCCCATTTATTCTTTTAGCTGCCATTTTGAATGTTCCCCTAATTTTTATTAAAAACAGTGGTACACACACGGCTTACTTTGCAATACTTTCTCTGTTTGTTCTGGCATTTGTAAGTTCGTTCCTGTTTTATTTGTACTCACAAAAAGATATAAGAACCGACTGGAGAAAAAAGATTGTTTTGTTCCCGATTTTTATGGCTGGAAGCATGGGCTTTGCGGTTAATAATTCACGTGCTGTTATCGAAGGATTGCTCAGCAGGAAAAGCGAATTTGTAAGAACACCAAAGTTTAAAGTTGTTGATAACAATGATTCATGGATCGGTAAAAAATATCTTAATACTAAGCTTGGTCTGTCCGTTATTGTAGAATTGATTATGGCTGTATATTGTTTAGTTGGAATCGCTTCGTCAATATACTTTGCCGAGATCGCTGCATTGCCTTTCCAGATTCTTTTCTTTACCGGTTTTTCTTTTGTTGCTTTTACATCGATTAAGCATGCTTTTGTTAAAAGATAAGGTAAAGTTTGTCTATAAAATCCGAACCTCTGTATAAAAATAAAATCAGGTTAGTATTCGAGTATAATAGGAAATCGCCTCTCTTTGCACGTATTGCAGATTGGGAACTGGAAAATAATAACCACGATTTAGCAATAGAAATACTTGAGGAAGGTCTCAGAGAATCCCCTGATTTTTCTACTCCTTATTTTATTCTTGGAAAAGTTTATAGCCGTAAAGAAGAATATGGCAAAGCGTTGAAATGTTTTAAAAAGGGAAGTGAGCTTATCGGCTCAAACAAGACTTATGAATTTTACCTTAGGGAGCTGGAAACCCTGAGAAGAGTTAAAACTCCATTTGAAATGCGCGGGATAAATATTCTTCAAAATACTGAAGAAAAAAAGAAGCAATTTTCAGGACTTGGTGATGAAAGGTCTTCCGGTTTTGAAGATAATCTCGACGAACTTGCAGAGAAGATTTCCCACGCAAAAATACCTGTCACCCCGGAAGAAAATAAAACGACTGATTTTGAAATAAATGATTTTTCGGACAGCAGTCTTATTGTATCAGAAACCCTGGCAAAAATTTATATTGCACAAGGCGAGCTGCAGGAAGCAATTGCTGTTTATGAAAAATTGAGTCAGAAAAACCCGGGGAAAGAAGAATATTTTTCTCAGAAAATAACCGAGCTAAAGTCAAAATTATCCTAAACTCATTGGGTTTACATTTTTCATATCTTCTTTATAAATGAAAAATCTCCGACCATTTAATAAATTACCAAGGAATTTTTATACACGTGACGTAATTACAGTTGCAAAAGAACTTTTAGGAAAAGTCCTTGTTAAAAAAGAGGGGAGAGAATTATTATCCGGACTAATTGTTGAAACAGAAGCATACGATGGCTCGGTTGACCAGGCTGCACATACTTTTATTGGCAGAACTAAAAGAAACGAAATTATGTTTAATTATGGGGGATATTTTTATGTTTATTTTACTTATGGAGCCCATTTTTGTTGTAATATTGTAACAGGAAAGAAGGAGGAAGGAACAGCCGTACTAATCCGTGCCGTTGAGCCTTTAACAGGAATAAAACAGATGACTGAAAACAGGTTTAATAAAACTTTAGTTAATGATAAAGAAAAGATAAATCTAACCAATGGACCCGGGAAAGTCTGCAAAGCATTTAATATTAACAAAGAGCATTATGGTTTGGATCTTACCGGCAACAGCGTTTTTGTTTTAGACAGACCACGTTTAAGTAATAAAGATATTGTTATTACAAAAAGAATCGGTATAAAAAAATCTGTTGATTTGCCCTGGCGATTCTTTATAAAAGATAATTCTTATGTTACCAAAAGATAATCTGCCGGTTGACAGCCTGATTAAGCCGGAAAATTTACTAATAGTAAGAACTGACCGGATAGGTGATGTTATACTCTCTTTGCCCTTAGCGGGAATTATAAAGAAGCATTATCCCGGATGCAGAATAACATTTTTAGTAAGAAACTATACAAAAGAACTCGTGGAAAATCATCCCTATATCGATGAAGTTTTAACTCTTAACGAAACCAATGGGAAAGTAAATCTTAAACAAAATATTTCTGCAATTAAAAGGTATAATTTTGATTCTTCTATTATCGTCTATCCTACTTTTTCAACTTCGTTAGTCATTTTTCTTTCAGGCATCAGGCATCGTATAGGCACGGGCTACAGGTGGTATTCAATTTTGTTTAATGAAAAAATCTATGAGCATAGAAGATATGCTGAAAGACATGAACTCGAGTTCAATGTAAATCTCTTAAGAAAGTTTAATGTCTTTGAAGAAATCACACCATCAAATGTGAAGTTTGATATTCCTATCAATTTAAGTAGCGATAATAAAGTCAATGAAGTTCTTCGCAAGAATAGCCTGGATGATAAAAAGCCCCTGGTAATTATTCATCCCGGAAGTTTGGGCAGCTCTGTTGATTTACCGATTTATAAGTTTAAAGAATTGGTTGAGCTTGTAATTAACAATACTGATTTTCAGGTTGTCTTAACCGGTAGCAGAAATGAAAGAAGTCTTTGCGAGGAATTAGTAATTGATAAAAAGATTAAAAATTTTGCCGGTGAGTTTAGTTTGTCAGAGATGATCAGTTTTGTTAATAAAGCAGATATTTTTGTTTCAAACTCAACGGGTCCCATTCACATTGCTGCTGCCCTTAATAAATATACGTTAGGTTTTTACCCAAAGCTTTTAGCTTGTTCAGCTAAGAGATGGGGTCCATACACTGATAAAGCGTTTGTTTTTACACCGGAAACCGAATGTGACAAATGCAGCAGGGAACAATGCAAAAATGCTGCTTGTATGAGCAGTATACAAATGCCAAGGGTGTTTGCAGAGATTGAAAAAATTTATAAGTTGATTACTAATATTGGAGATATAAATGTTCGTGAATGAGATTTTTATGATTTTATATTTGTTTGCCTTTTTATTTGATCCAAAGGTAGATGAGAAGGTTACACATGCTACCGATGGTTTCAGGAAGCTTAAAAATGAAGCTTTTAAAGAAGGAGAAAAACTTACTTTCGATGTTAAATATGGATTCGTTACTGCAGGCATCGCAACTATGAATATAGAAAGAATCAGGAGAATATCTGCCCGTAATGCATATCATGTAGTATTTGAGGTTAATACAGTTCCAAGTTTTGATTGGATATTCAAAGTAAGGGATAGGTATGAAACCTACATCGATGTCGAAGGACTTTTTCCCTGGCGGTTTGAACAGCATATAAGGGAGGGCAGTTTCAGCAGAGACTTTTCTGCTTTCTTTGATCAAAGGAAAGGAAAAGCCAAGACAAGCTCTGGTGAATATGATGTACCAGTCTATGTTAATGATATACTTTCTGCGTTTTATATTGCAAGAACGTTCGATTATTCCAATATGAAAATAAACGATATGATACTTCTCCATAATTTTTATAAGGATAAAGTGTACGATCTTAATGTCAGATATTTAGGTAAAGAGAGAATATCGGTTACGGCGGGAACGTTTGATTGTATAATTGTTGAGCCCCTTGTGCAGGAAGGCGGGTTATTCAAAAGCGAGGGAAGTATAGTAGTCTGGCTGTCTGACGATAAACTTAGGCTACCGATTAAAGTTAAAACAAAAGTAGTTATCGGTTCTATCGATGCAGAACTAACAAAGTACGAGGGGCTGGCAGGGAAATTAACATCGAAAAAATAATTGTTAAGTAATAAATCCTAACCTATCTGCCAGGCGGGAAATATTTTATATATATAATTTTATTATGCAAGAAGAAAACAATCCGAATATTCAGCCTGAAAATAAAAAAGGAATTCGAAATTACTTTGATGATCAGATAATAAGTTCTCAAATATCGCCGGTCGCTGCTGCTTTCATCGGACTCGTTGGGGCTTTCTTTCTATACCAGATTATCGGCGGACTTCTTACGATAATCATTTTCGGTTTTGATATAAAAGACGCTCCTGTCAATTCTATGAGACTGATGACGATGGCGGGACAAATTCTTTTTATTCTTTTACCTGCGTTGTTATTTAGTAAAGTATTTTATAATAATGTTACGGCTATTATCAGGATCAGGATTCCTGGCTGGAAAGAAATACTTCTTTTCATTCTCGGGATAGTTATCCTTACGCCTCTTCTTCAAAGTTATCTTTACATACAGAATCATTTTATAGAACTGTGGGCAAAAAACTCGTCATTCATAAATTCTATAAAAGAATTGCTCGATTCGGTAAATGAATTGCTCGAGCATGCTTATGGTGATTTAATTTCAGCTAATTCTGTTTATGAAGGAATTTTTGTAGTTATTGTTGTTGCCCTGGTTCCTGCTATCTGCGAGGAATTTATGTTCCGTGGATTTATACAAAGAAGTTTCGAGTTCAAGCTAAAACCATTCCGCGCTGCACTAGTTACAGCGCTTTTCTTCGGTATATATCATTTTAATCCGTACGGTATTATTCCCTTAGTACTGCTTGGGCTTTATTTCGGTTTTGCAGCTTACATTAGTAACTCGATTGTAATACCTGTGATATTGCATTTTCTTAATAACTTTGCGGCGGTAATACTTTATTTTGCTTTAGGAGATGAAGATTTAATTAAATCAGCACCGAAAGGTGAAGTCGATATTCAATCTTCAATTATTACTTTTTTTGGTTTGTTGGTTCTTTTTGGCGGAGTAATTTCACTTATCATTAAATATTATTCCAGGGCCGAAAACAGATAGGAGATTATTATGCCTTTTTGCCCAAATTGCAATTATGAATACGTTGAAGGGATTACAATTTGTCCCGACTGCGGGTCTCATCTTGTAGAAGATGCTTACTTTGTTAAACCTGAAGAGTGGTCAGAGAAAAACTGGGAAGTCGTTTTTACTTCCTGGAAAGACTACGAGGTTGAAATGTTAAGAGATAACCTGGAAAGTGCCGGTATAACTTCGACAATCTTATCACAAAAAGATCATAACTTTCCGGCTCCGGGAAACTTTTCTGTTGTTAAATTATTGGTAAGAAAAGAGGATATTTCCTCTGCGTTGGAGTTCATTAAAAAAATAAATCAGGAAAACGACGAAGGGGAAGAAAAAGAATAATGGCTTTAAGCAATAATGCAACCCGGGTGCTTGTTTCTGTTGTTGCAATTCCTGTTATTATCGGCGCTTCATACTTGGGGGGGATATATTTTTTTATTCTCACGCTTCTTATATCTACGGTTGCGTATTATGAATTTTTCCTGCTTGCAAAAAACAAAGGAGCAAATGTTAATTTATGGTTTGGTCTCTTAAGCATTGTTCTGCTTCTAATCAACCAGGTAAGATTTTTCACTGATTTTTTCCCGATCATTCTTTTAATTGTTTTTACTTTAACGCTGATAGAATTATTCAGGAATAAAGGATCAGCTATTATTAATCTTGGAGCGACTCTTTTCGGAATTTCTTATATAGGGATTTTCTCGGTTGCTCTTTTAGGAATAAGGGAATTTTATCCCAAAATAGATGGCTTATACCAGAGAGGCGGTTACATTATTATTGCAATATTAGCTACTATATGGATTTGTGATTCAGCAGCATATTACGGTGGAACGGCTTTAGGCAAGCATAAACTGTTCCCAAGAGTTAGTCCTAATAAAAGCTGGGAAGGGGCAATTTTTGGTTTTATTTTTGCCTTAACTACTATAGTTTTGGCTAAGATTATTGTTCTGGATTTCTTATCATGGAGCACAATTATTGGTTTAGGTTTTATTGTAGGTATTTTCGGTCAGGTAGGTGATTTAATAGAATCACTTATTAAAAGAGATGCGGGAGTTAAAGATTCATCCGCCATAATTCCCGGGCATGGCGGCATATTCGACAGGTTTGATTCGTTACTTTATACTGCGCCTGTTATTTTTTTGTATCTCAGCTTTTTTGGAAGATAAATTTTTCGTTTTATGAAAACCACAAATAAAATAAGTGTTATTACTCTTGGGTGTTCAAAAAACACAGTCGATTCCGAGAGATTGTTGAACCAGTTGAGAGTAAATGATTTTAACATAACCGATGATGCTGGTAAAGCCGATACAATTATTATTAATACCTGCGGTTTTATAGAAGCAGCTAAGCAGGAATCAATCAACACAATTCTTGATGCCGTAACGCTTAAACAGGAAGGTAAATTAAAAAAAGTTATTGTAGCAGGATGCCTTTCGCAAAGATATAAAAAGGAACTAATTAAAGAAATTCCCGGGGTAGATAATTATTTTGGAACTGAGGATTATGATAATATTCTTAAAGAGCTTGGCGGAAAATTAAAACATAATCTTCTTGGTGAAAGGTTAGTCTCGAAACCTTCACATACAGCATATCTTAAAATTTCTGAAGGTTGTGATCACCCATGTTCGTTTTGTGCAATACCCCTTATGAGAGGAAAACATGTATCCAGACCAATTGAAGATCTCGTTAAAGAAACTGAGTTTCTTGCTGCTGCCGGAACCAAAGAACTGGTTATCATAGCTCAGGATACAACAGATTACGGAAAAGATATTTACGATAGGAAAAATATTTCTTATTTATTAAATAAGTTAAGTGAAGTTGACGGCATTGAATGGATGAGAATAATGTATGCTTATCCTTCGAAATTCCCGGATGATTTAATTGATGTGATAGCTGGCAATCCAAAAGTTTGTAAATATATTGATATACCGCTTCAACATATTTCCGATGATGTTCTGAAATCGATGAGGAGAGGAGTTACAGCTAAAAGAACAAAAGAACTTATAAATAAACTTAGAGAAAGAGTTCCAGGCATTGCAATCCGCACAACGTTTATTGTTGGCTACCCGAATGAAACCCAAAAAGATTTTAATGAACTATGCGGTTTTGTTGAAGAATTTAAATTTGACAGGGTAGGAACTTTTACATTTTCTATGGAAGAAAATACTACCAGTTTTATTTTAGGTGATCCTGTATCCGAAAAAGTTAAACTTGAAAGAAAAAATACTTTGATGGAAATTCAAAAAGAAATATCTCTTGGAAAAAACAACGAACTTGTAGGGAAGGAACTAATGGTTATGATAGATGGCATCGAGGGGAGTTTTTATGTCGGTCGTTCATACAGGGATGCACCCGAAGTAGATGGGGAAGTTTTGATTCCGTTAAATGGTCATGGCTTGCAGGAAGGAAATTTTAGTCTTGTGAGAATTAATGATTATACTGAATATGATCTCTATGGTAAAGTAATTCATAGAGGGAGGATTTAATTATGAAAAATTTTATTTACTTCTCCATTTTTTTAGTGTCGTTACAATCTTTATCGGCACAGGTTGAGAGTGATTATAACAGGAAACCTGATAGTTTCAACCCTAAGTATTACCAGGATTTTCTGAATTTTTTACCCGATGAGGGAGCTAATACCAGGGTTGATATATTTATCCAGGTGCCATATACAGAAATCCAGTTTGTTAAAATATCAGCAGGTTTTACTGCTTCTTATTCTGTAACTGTTTCTGTTTTTGACGAAGAGAAAGAAAAGCTCTTAACTGAAAAATCGTGGAGAGAAAAAATTGAGACGCCCGATTTCGAACAAACGACTTCTAAGAGCAATTATAATCTTAGTCTTAAGTCTTTTTATCTGAACCCCGGGAAATATTTTATCAAGACTGCGGTTGAGGATGAAGATTCTAAAAATAAATACTCCTCAGAAAATATTTTTACAGTAAAAGATTTCTCCGGTAATTTTTCCGTTAGCGATATCATGCTTATAGCCAGGCAAAGGCAGGTAGAAGGCAGCAGTAAAATTTTACCTAATATATCCAGAAACATAAATGCGCAGAAAGAAGGTATTCCTCTGTTCTTTGAGATTTATTCGGAATATCCACAAGACGTAGAAATTGAGTTTCAGATAAAGGATAAGGAAGAAAACGTTGTATATAAGGATACATTAAACAAAGACATCGACTCGGGGCGGACACAAATAATTCATACAATAGAAGATATTTCTCTCGACCTGGGAAATTATATTCTTAACGTAAATGTTTTTGATTCCACAAAAGAAGAAAGTATAAATGTTAACAAAACATTTATTTCCCGATGGATCGGTATTCCTTCAACAATTAACGATCTTGATAAAGCTATTTCGCAATTAGTCTATATTGCAACACCGGGTGAACTAAATTACATTGAAGATGCTTCTGTTCAGAGTGAAAAAATCAGTCGTTATCTTGAATTCTGGAAAAAGAAAGATCCGACTCCTAATACTGAAGAAAATGAAATATTCAATGAGTACTACCGAAGGGTAGCGTATGCAAACTCGAATTTTACTCATTATGTAGAAGGCTGGCGTTCCGACAGAGGTATGGTATTTATAATACTCGGTTCGCCGAGCAATGTGGACAGGCACCCTTTTGATCTTGAATCGAAGCCTTACGAAGTATGGCAGTATTATGAATTCAACAAGAGTTTTGTATTTATTGATGAAACCGGGTTTGGCGATTATCGCCTGATTACTCCTCTTTATGGAGATGATTACAGGTACAGGAATTAAAAACATTTAAAGATTAAAGGATTATCCCGAAGGGATGGCTTTGCCACAAAATTACAAGTTGAAAAATCGTAGGCTAATCTTGCAATTTTTATAATCTTGCAATCTTGCAATCTTGCAATCTTAAATATGATTCTTACCGTTACAACACATCCTCTCCTTGAGAAAAGACTTGCCTATAACCATGTTTCTTTAACCTCGTCACACAGAAATGCAAAAGAAGAATTAAAAGTTGGTGGCAAAGGTATAAACGTAAGCAGGCAGTTGAATAAGCTGAAAGCTAAGAATTTAGCTTTTACTTTTCTTGGGGGGAATAACGGTAAAATAATAAAAAGTCTTTTAGCCGATGAAAAAATAGAATACACATTTGTACAGACAAGAAATGAAACAAGGTATTCTGTTGTTGCTATTGATGAGTCGGGGAAATCTGCAACAACTTTTTTTGGTCCTGATTATAAAATTTCTGTGAATGAAGCAGAAGAGTTTATGAGCAGGTTGGATAAAATGATACAGAATTGTGAGATCGTTGTATTCTCAGGAAGTTCACCTTGTCCCGAAACCGATTCAATTTTTATTTCAGGAATTGAAGCAGCAAACAAGTATGATAAAATTTCTGTTTGTGATACTTATGGAAATCATTTAAAAAACTGTATTGAACAAACTCCTACTATTTTACATAATAACATACCGGAGATTGAAAGTTCTCTTAAAACATCTCTAAAAACGGAAAATGAGAAACTGGATTTTCTTAATTATCTTTATTCTAAAGGAGTGAAGCAGGCTTTTATTACAGATGGGAAGGAGGATACTTATGCAGAAAACTTTGATTACCATTACAGAGTTGAAAACCCTGAAATTAAAAAATTAGATGGAACAGGAAGTGGTGATTGTTTTGTGGCAGGAATTGTATATGGATTTTATAAAGATCTTACTTTTGAACAATCATTAAAACTTGCTTCGGCGTTGGGCGCATTAAATGCATCTTCACTTGAAGTTTGTAATGTATCTATAGAAGATGCGGAAAGGATAGTTGAAAAGATAAAGATATATACTGTCGGTAAGAAAATGAAGACGATTGATGTTACACCGGGTTAATAAAATAGTTGCTTTTGGGAGGTCATGTGAAAAGTATTTTTCCAAGCAATGGAACTCATCCCCAGTCCCCTTCTCTTATAAAGAGAAGGAACTATTACACTCTGTTTTTAAAGTCCCTCTCTTTTTAAGAGAGGGATTTAGGGTGAGTTCTTTTTATAGCATTCAGGCTAGTAAAAAAAACATAATTTTTTTTAATCAACAAAAATTTAAGATATTATTTTTTTCTTTTCTTTTTATTACCATAAGCTTTTCGCAAGTGATTGAATCGATCGACATTAATGGAGACGAATTCTCAAAGGGCGATTACAGTGGGTGGTCGGGAGTTTCTAACGGGGCACAATTATTTCCCGGTATAATGGATTCAATAAAAAGCAGAATTGCAAAACAACTTGCATTGACGGGTTATTTGGATTTTGAATTTGATGATGAAAAGATAACATATTCTCCGGATTCGCAAAAAGTAGATTTAACAATTAATATTTCAGAAGGTAAACCTACTTACGTAAGAAGAATTATTATTGATGGAGCCGATTCAATTGACAGCAGGATAATAAACCTCTTCGGTTTCCGGGAAGGACAAGTATTCAATAAATACGGTCTTGAAGAAAACATTTCCGAAACGCTTACTTATCTCGAAAATAACGGCTATCCATTTGCTAAAGTCGTTATTTCGTCTATTGATTTTCAAAAAGATGGTGATGAAAATGTTGCCGATATTTATCTCGCTATTATGAGGGAGAAGAAAAGTACAATTGATAAAATAGAAATAACAGGGAACACATCAACAAAAGATTATGTTATCACCAGGGAATTAAGAATTGACAGTGGCGCCGTTTATTCACACGAAGAAATAACCGAATTGCCAAGCAGGTTAAACAGGTTACGATTTTTTGAACCTGTTAATGTTCCCGGGTTTTACTATAATTCGAAAAACCTGGGAGTTTTGTTGATTGAAGTAAAAGAAAAGCAGACCAACAACTTTGACGGAATAATCGGGTACATCCCGGCAAGAAATGAAAATGAAAAAGGCTATGTAACCGGTTTGGTTAATATCAGTCTTAGGAATCTTTTTGGAACAGGAAGAGCGGCTGCTATAAGATGGCAGCAGTTTGATCGGAACTCGCAGGAGCTTGAATTAAAATATCTTGAGCCATGGCTGTTTAGCTTCCCGTTTAACATCAACCTTTCACTTTTCCAGAGGAAACAGGATACTACTTATGTGCAAAGAAAACTGGAAGGAGCTGTAGAGTATCTTGCAACAGAGGATTTATCTGCTTCTGTTTTTGTTGGGACAGAGGAAATTATTCCCACTGAAAATGAAGTTCCTGTTTTTAAGGTTTATAATTCAAGTGTGCTTACAACAGGTGCAAATTTAAAAATCGATACAAGAGACGATCCGTATGCACCGACAAGCGGTTTACTTTTTATTAATTCTTACTCTCTAAGCAGGAAAAGTATAAACGGACCGCTGCAATTTATTACTCCCGGTCTTGAAACAAAAATTGATCTCCAGAGATTTACTCTCGACTTCGGAGGATTTTACCAGCTCTTTATAAGGCAGGTTATTTCACTTGGTGTTCATGGCAGGGAATTGCGCGGTTCTTTTTTTGAGAACAGCGACCTCTTCCGGCTTGGCGGTACAAACTCATTAAGAGGCTACAGGGAAGAGCAGTTTCTCGGCTCAAGAATTTTGTGGACAAACCTTGAATACCGTCTCCTTCTTACAAGAAGAACATTTGCATTTCTTTTTTTCGATACAGGCTATTATCTCCGTGAAGCCGATGTTGAAAGAAATATTTTGAAGAGTGAAGATTTTCTTTACGGCTACGGTTTAGGATTGAATATTGAGACAGGTCTCGGAGTTTTGGGAGTTAGCTTTGCTCTCGGTGAAGGGGATTCTTTCTCAGACGGTAAAATTCATTTTGGAATAGTGAATGAGTTTTAATCTTCAGGCACTAAGCCAATTCTTAAAGAAATTGGGTTAGTTATGGAATTTCTAATTTTGATTTTCATTAAGATCAAAAATAGATTCCCGCCCTTATTGAAATGAAGCTTGCATCACTGATTAAAGAATAGCGAAGTGATGCTTCAAACATACCGATTTGAGCTGCGATGAGTGGTGTAAATGCAACCTTATTTTCTGTGTTATCACCTTTAACTGTTCCATTATCGGCTGTTACAGTTATCCAATAATTTCCAATCTCTGCGCCTGCCGAAATAAAAGGGAAAACACTAATTCTTGCACCGGCATTTATACTCCACATATAAGAGCTGTATTTAAGATTAGCAACATCTTTCTCTGAAAAATTTATGTATTCAACAGAACCCGTAACGTCTATAAGAGGCAAGCCCAACTTTGCCATAAAAGCTCCGCCGTAACCTGTTCCCACAACATTTGAGAAGTTTCCTGCGGGCGTATTTAAACTAACACCGATTCCGCTTTCTATAGATTGTGCTTTGGATATACTTGCTAAAAAAATAATTAAGATGATGATATATTGAAACCTTTTCATTTCCGTTCCTTTCATCAATAAAAAAAAGTTAACTAATATAAAATTACCTCTTTTAGTTTTAAGATTATAATGATTATGATTTGGTATTTACAGCCCATTCAAACTGACCTTGTTCGCGAAAGAATTGGGTTAGTAATATAAATGATATAAATTTGGGTAAAAGATTTATCGGCAGATTCATGTTATTCTACAAAAAGATAATTACATACCTTAGGATATCACGCCCCGTTAACGCACTTATCACATTTTTAGTTATTTCAGTTGCCTGTATTATAAGTATATACGGAGATTATTCCGTATTAAAAATAATTCTTGCGGGATTATCAGGTGCACTTACTGCTTCGGCAGGAAATGTTATTAACGACTATTTCGATATTGAAATTGACAAAGTAAACCGTCCGCATAGAGTACTTCCCAAAGGGGAATTAACTTTAAAAGAAGCTTTAAACTTTTATATTTTCCTGACTGGTATTGCTCTGCTGTTTTCAGTTTTCATAAGTCTTCTTGCTTTGCTCGAAGTTTTTTTTGCTGCAGCTCTTTTATTTCTCTATTCATATAGAATTAAGAGAATTCCTTTGCTCGGGAATTTTGTTGTAGCTTTTCTTACAGGCTTCGCTTTTATTTATGGAGGCATTGCTGTTAATAATGTTGAAGCTGCAATGATTCCCGCCCTGTTTGCTTTCCTGATAAATTTCATAAGAGAGATCGTAAAAGATATGGAAGATATCGAAGGGGATAAACAGCAGGGAATAAATTCTTATCCGGCTGTTCATGGTTTTAAGAAAGCAAAAACTCTTATTGTTTTTATTACGATTGTTTTAATTATTTTAACCGTGTTTCCTTTTATACAGGAATTATATAAGATTGAATATTTTCTTGTTGTTATGATATTTGTAAACCCTTTGCTTGTGTATATAATTAAATCCTTATTTGATGATGATTCAAACAAAAATTTGAATAAGTTAAGTAATCTTTTAAAATTAAATATGGTAATTGGGCTTACAGCAATCTTTTTAGGAAAATGAATTCATTCGACAGATCCTTTCTAAAAGAACATATAAAATTAATAGCCGGTACAGATGAGGCGGGGAGAGGTCCTTTAGCCGGTCCCGTAGTTGCAGCCTCAGTAATCTTTCCTGAGAATACAAGAATAAGAGGAGTAAAAGATTCAAAGCTTCTCACGGAAGAAGAAAGGGAAGAGTTGCTTCCAAAGATTTTAAATAAAGCTTTAACATATTCCGTTGCAGCAGTCTCTCATGGTGAAATAGACCGCATAAATATTTTGCAGGCTTCATTGCTTGCAATGTCCACTGCAATAAAAAGATTGAAAATCAGGCCGGATCTTATTTTAGTTGATGGGAATAAAATATTCGGAGGAAATATTCCTGCTCTTCCTATAATTGATGGAGATGCAAAATCTTTTTCTATCGGGGCAGCCTCGATTATTGCTAAAGTTACGCGGGACAGAATAATGAAAAGACTTTGTAAAAAGTTTCCGCAATACAATTGGTCGAGCAATAAAGGTTATGCAACTCGTGAGCATATTGAAGCGATAAAAGTTTATGGTCCGTGTGTACTTCACAGGAAAACTTTTCTCTCAAAAATTCTTATTGAACAAACTGAATTAGAATTTCAGGAAGAACTAATTGATTAAATGATGTCACTCTGAGCGAAGTCGAAGAGTGACTAAAATGGGTTAAATTTTGAAACAAAGCTGGATTTACATTTTAAAGTGTTCAGATGGAAGTTATTATACAGGATGCACAACGAATCTGGAACGAAGAATTCAAGAGCACAATTTTAAGAGATATGATGGTTATACTTCAACAAGGTTGCCCGTTAAATTAGTTTACTCTCAACAGTTCTCAGATATTAATGATGCAATAGCCGCTGAAAGAAAAATTAAAGGTTGGAGCAGAAAAAAGAAGGAAGCTTTAATTAGTGAAAATTTTGACTTGCTGCATGATTTGGCTTAATGTAAAAATGTAACTAATTATAAAAATAAGAAATATTAAAATTCTGTCATACTTCGTCTTCGCTCAGTATGACGATACTTTCTAATCTATAAGTCACCCTGAGCATAGTCGAAGGGTGGCATTATAAAATGACTATAAACACAAAACAATTTGGTGATGAAGGTGAAGAAATTGCAGTCGAATTGCTTGAGGAAAAAGGTTATAAAATAATCGAGCGCAACTACAGGTTCGGCAAAGGCGAAATTGATATTATTGCAATGGATCCCGAAACAAACTTTACAGTTTTTATTGAAGTGAAGTCGAGAAAGAATCTTGAATTTGGCGATCCTGTTTATGCTATTACTAAGAATAAAATCAAGCAGATTAAGAGAATGGCTGAGCTTTATTTATATGATAAAGAAATCAAAGAGATTGACTGCAGGTTCGATGTAATTACAGTTTTGTTGAGAGGAAAACAAAAACCTATTGTTGAACATTATGTGAATGCTTTTATGTAAACAAGCGGATTAATTCCTGAACTTGCTCTTACTCTTGAACTCATATATCTTTTTTTGAGCAGCTTTTTTTAGTATTTTTTTGTTCAGATAAAATCAACGTTTAAAGTGGACTCATTGATTAAAGATAAAGACAATCCTGTAGCATTCAGCAGTTCATTAACTCAGTTTTTTACAACTATTGCGGGGCTTTCCGCTTTCTCTCTAAGATTTTTTAAAGATGTATTTCTTCCGCCTTATGAATTTGGTGAAGTAAAAAAGCATATGGATGAGCTCGGCATTAAAACTATGCCGATTGTTACTGTTACCGGCTTTATAATAGGATTAGTAATTGCAATGCAAAGCCAGCCGGTTATGAAAAGATTTGGTGCGGAATCTTTCTTACCCGGAATGGTTGCTCTTTCTGTTGTGAGAGAATTGGGACCGGTTATTACAGCTTTAATTTTTGCCGGAAGAGTCAGTTCGGGAATTGGTGCAGAGCTTGGCTCTATGCGTGTAACAGAACAGATCGATGCAATGGAAGTATCTGCAATTAATCCATATAAATATCTCGTTGTTACAAGAATACTTGCCTGCACTCTTATTCTTCCAATACTTACTTTATATGTGAACTTCCTTGCAATACTTGGCGGCTACCTTGCAGTTGCGTTATCTGAATCAAGCAGTTTCCAGTTATATATAAATGCTGTATTTAAATCACTTGAATTCTCCGATCTGATTCCCGGAATCCTGAAAACATTTATCTTTGGGTTTATTGTTGGAGCAGTAGGCGCTTTTAAGGGTTACACTGCTGAAAATGGAACGGTCGGAGTCGGGAAAGCATCAACAAGCTCAGTTGTTATGGCTTCACTATTAATTTTACTTACCGATACTGTTCTTGTTAAAATTACGGTGTGGATATGGCCAGGCTGATGGTTGAAGTTAAAAATCTTTCCAAATCTTTTGGCGATCATGTTGTCCTTAATAATATTTCTTTCAATGTTGATGAAGGAGAAAATTTTGTTGTCTTCGGCAGAAGCGGAACGGGTAAAAGTGTTTTGCTTAAGTGCATGGTCGGACTCCTTGAACCGGACAACGGAGATATTCTTATTAATAACAAGAGTGTTGTACATATCCCGATTAAGGAAATGAATGAGCTGCGAAAGAGAACGGGTTTTCTTTTCCAGGGATCTGCACTTTATGATTCAATGACTGTGAGAGAAAACCTTGAGTTCCCGCTTACCCGTAACTTTAATTTTTCAGCAAAAGAGAGAGAAGCAAAAGTTAAAGATGTTCTTGAGAAAGTTGGTCTTTCAAAAGCTATTGATAAAAAGCCTGCCGAACTTTCGGGAGGTATGAAGAAAAGAGTAGGACTTGCAAGAACAATAATTACAGAGCCGGAACTTATTTTATATGATGAACCGACAACCGGGCTTGATCCAATTACATCAAAAGAAATCAGCCAGCTGATAGTCGAGCTTCAGAAAGATCTTAACATAACAGCTATTGTTGTGACTCACGATCTCATATGTGCGAAGATAGTAGCGGATACCTCGATAGTTTTAAGAGCCGGTAAAATATGTTACGAAGGCGAAATTAAGGGACTTGAAAAAGCAGATGACCCATTCTTAAAAAATTTTTTCAGCAGTGAACTTGTTGACGCAGAAGCAGGAGAAATATAATGGCAAAAAAATATTCTACAGTTAAAATCGGTATTTTTATTTTTCTTGGACTAACAATTCTTGCAATTTCAATCTTTATGCTTGGAGATAAAGACGCTCTCTTCAGTTCGACTTTTAAAGTACGGGCTTATTTTCATGACATCCAGGGATTGAAAAACGGCGCTACTGTAAGATTAAGCGGAATTGATGTCGGGACTGTTACTGATATTACTATTGTTAATGATACAACAGGTCGTGTTGAAGTTATTATGGATATAAAAGAGGATGTTGCCCGTTTTATTAAAACCGATACCCATGCATCAATTGAAACTGAAGGCCTGGTTGGAAATAAAGTTGTTGTAATACAGATAGGAACAAGCTCTGCCGAACAAGTAAAAGATGGAGGAGTTATCCAGACAAAAGAACCTGTGGGTTTTGCACAGGTTATTGAGGAGACGCAGGGTATTATGCGTTATACAAAGGACCTTACTAAAAGCCTTTCCGATATTGTTGAAAGGGTAAATAGGGGTGAAGGTTCGATAGGCAAACTCCTTGTGGATGAAGAGCTCTACAAAGACGCCACACAATTAACAAAGAGAGCCGATAAGAGCCTTGAGAATATAACTGCAGAAGTAAGGGAGCTTACAGATTTATTTAATGAGCTTGGTTTGGGCGTTAAGACTGTGCTGAACAATGTTAATTCCGTTGTTATTGATCTTGATACGATTATAGTAGGAATTAAGGAAGGGAAAGGGGCACTCGGTTCGATGCTTGCGGAAGGTTCCGAGTTTGATTCTACTTTTGCAAGTGCGCTTCGGAATATAGAAAAAACTACTTATGATGCACGGCTTGCAGCTTCCAGCCTTGCAGAGAATATGGAAGCTCTTAAGCATAACTGGCTTTTCAAAAGCTATTTTGAAGAGAGAGGCTACTGGGAAAAAGCCGAATACGAAGATGAGATCGATGCCCGCATGAAAGAATTAGATGAAAAGATCAAGATGCTTGATGAAAGAATTGAGACTTTGAGAGCGTTGGGAAATAAGACAGAATAAAGTAAAACGTATAAATTAGCTGACATAATGAATTTGCCAGGTATATAAAATTTCAAAAAATATTTTGTACCTTTTCTATCCGCAGGTAAAAAACGTTAACAAAAATCTTTCCACCATAACTTTTTTCAGGGAAAATTTACGGAATCTGAATTTTGTAAACAAAATTATTTTGTAATTTACTGCCATAGAAAATCGCTATTCTTAAGCAAATGAAAAATTTTTATCAGGAGATCAAGGAACGTAAAATCCGCAAATGGTTTGCTATATACTTAAGCTCGTGTGTCACTGTTATTGGTTTACTTAATTTATTTAGTTTAAGATATCAATTTCCCCCTAACATTTTTGACTCCCTTCTCATAATTATTATCTTTGGTTTTTTTTCTGTGGCTGTATTAGTCTGGTACCACGGAAAGGAAGGTAAACAAAAGATTAAAAAGCGCGAAATAGTTTTTCATTCCATCATCTTTTTGAGTGCAGTTTTTACAGCATATCTTTTATTTGCCAAAGATCCTGTTAGAATACTGCCATATAACGCAAAAGTGGTCGCTGTTCTTCCTTTTTTAAATATGAGCGATTCGAAAGAAGATGAATATTTCAGTAATGGAATCACTGAGGATATTCTAACAAATCTTTCAAAAATTTCCGACCTTAAAGTAATTTCCAGGACATCGGTAATGAAATATAAGAATACTAATCTGAGTCTAAAGGAAATTGCTAATGAACTTGGTGCGGGAACAATACTTGAGGGGAGTGTAAGAATAATTGGTGAAAAAGTAAGAATAACAGGACAGCTAATTAATGCAAACAATGACGAACATTTATGGGCTGCAACTTACGATAGAAAAATGGATGACATATTTAAAGTTCAGTCGGAAATTGCTGAAAGAATTGCAAATGAACTGGAAGCCCAACTGGTACCGAAGGAAAAGTTATTGCTCGAATCGGAACCAACAGATAATATTGAAGCTTACGCATTCTACCTGAGAGGAAGAGAATTAGCTGAAAGATACACCGATGAAGATAACGAACGCGCAATTGAGTATTACAAAAAAGCTTTAAAGATTGATCCGGATTATGCTTTGGCTTATGCCGGACTTGCTTCATCTTATGATCAAAAAGTGAGAAGATATCTTTACCCGGGCGAATGGCAGGATTCAGCAGTAGCGATGAGTAAAAAATCTCTTGAGATTAACCCGAATCTAGCAGAAGGTCATTCTTCATTAGCAAAAAGTTACGAAGCGAAAGGTGATTTTAAATTATCAAAATACCATTACGAGGAAGCAATCCGGCTTAATCCAAATTTTTCTACCGCCATTCATAATTTAGCTGTTGTTCACTTTGATGAAGGAAACCTGGATGAAGCTTATAAATTAGTAAAGAAATCAATCCTGCTTAAGCCGAATGACATTTTTAGTTATGTCCTGATGGGTGGAATTTATCAGAAATTTGAGTGTAACGGGCTTGCAGTAAAATGGTTTGAGAAAGCTTTAACATTAGACAACGAGAACTTACTCACTTTGCTTTATATTACAGAGCAGTTTATTCTGATGAAAGATTTGCAAAGCGCAGAAAAATATTTTAATAAATTACTCTCAGTTTACACGGGAAATTTTTATGTACTCTTTCTTGGTGGAAAACTCGAAATGCTTAAAGGAGATTATTCAAAGTCAAAGAAATATTTTGAAAAATCCAATTCAATAAATAAGGATGGAGAATATGAATTCGCGTATGTATTGAAGAAAATAAATCGGAACAATGATGCAAATAAAATACTGATGAATGAGATGGAACTTCATCTGGAACAGGAAAAAGAAGTTTCAGAGATATCTAATCTTAATGCCAAAAACCTTGCAGATATCTTTGGAATAATCGGGGATAATGAAAAATCACTTTACTGGTTAAATATTGCAGTAGATAGAGGTTGGACGGGATCCGGTAATAACTATGTTTATCCTTATCTTGAGAGTGTAAGAGGCTCAGATAGATTCAATGAGATAATGAAAAAAATGCAATTTAAAGTTGATTCGATGAAAACAATTGCAATATCATTTGGCTCAGAGTTGAAAGAATGTAATTAATTAACGGTTAGCGTTATAATTCTTTTTCATTTCCTTTTCGAAGCAGACACTGTTTTCAACTTCTGCATACTGTCCGTAGTTTGGAATAAGTTTGTACCCGTTCTTTTTGTAAAGTGCTATTGCTTCCGGCTGTTTTTTCCCCGTTTCCAATATGCACTTTTCATAGCCTAATTCAACCGTCCACTTTTCTAACTCAATTAAAACTTGGGTGGCAATTCCTTTTCCTCTGCTTTCCGGCAACGTGTACATACGTTTAACTTCCATAGTGTCCGGAGAATATTCTTTTATTGCACCGCAGCTAACCGGTTTACCATTTTCGTAAGCAACAACTGTATATTTTATTTTGTCAATCTTATTGAACTGCGCATAGAAAGGATGATCTGCCCCGTCTCTTTCTGCAAGCTCTGCATCGAGTAATTTTACAAGAGAAATGAAATCGGGATTATCGGAGTTGGTTCTTATAATTTTAATCATATTACTTTCATAGTTTTATCGTTCTAGCTAAACTCTTTGTGCAATATTACATATATTATTTCTAAAAGCTATAATAGCCAGAAAAAATTAAATTACTTCATTTCTTCCTCGAAAAGATTAACACCTGATTTTAATCAGGTGGAATGGAAGTAAGTGTAAGAAGCAAGCAACTGTTTCAACAGTTTCTCCAACTTTACTATAAACAGTTAAAACGGTTACTGGTCGTGGATTTCTATTATGTATTTTCACCTAACTAAAGTTAGGTGTTTACCTTAGGTAAATACAGATAACCTTTAATTCCCTCTCATTTCTTTCTCACTCAAAAAGATTAACACCTGATTTTAATCAGTTGGATTGGAAGTGAACATATGAAGCAGATAACTGTTTCAACAGTTTCCACAAAATTTGTGAATGTTATAAACCCTGCCTTTGCCGGCAGGCAGGCGTTAAAACGGTTACTAGTTCATACTTTATATTATATTTGCTTAGGTGTTAATCTTTACCAATATAAATGGGAGGTTTAATATGTCGCTACATTCATATACAAAACTTTGGACTCATATAATTTGGGAAACACTCAATAGGGAAAAACTTCTGAATGAAAAAGCAGCGAAAACTATATCAGAATATCTTTTCAATTATTCTAAAGAGAAAAATATCTTTATGAAGATTAATTATGTTAATCCGGAACACGTTCATGCTCTTATAGATCAGCCTACAAATCTTTCAATGGAAGATATTGTAAAATTATTTAAAGGTTCATCATCTCATTTTATAAATCAGGAGAGAATTATACAGGGGAAGTTTTCCTGGGGGAGAGGATATGCAGCATTTTCAGTATCTGAATCACAATTAGAAAAAGTTGTTGAATATATTAAAAATCAGAAGGAACATCATAGACTTAAAAGTTATACTGGGGAATATGAATTGTTTATGAAGAAGTACGGATTGGGGGATTTAATAAAACCTGCCTTGACGGAAGGCGGCGCTGAAACTCTTGAAGTAGGAACTTAGTTATGTTACCTAACTGAAGTTAGGTGTTAACCTTTAATATAGCTCTTAATAATACCATTCATTTCTTACCCCACGCATAATCAAATTATTACTATTTTAAAGGTTCAGTTTTTCAAATCTTAGCAAATAATTATTTATGCCTGAAAAGAGAAACAATCATACTGACCTGCCTGCCGGCCTGTCTGCCGACAAGGCAGGCAAGGCAGGAAAGAAAATAGTTGTTAAAGGTGCGAGAGAGCATAACTTAAAGAACCTCACTTTTGAAATCCCGAGAAACAAGCTCGTGGTTTTTACTGGTGTAAGTGGGAGCGGTAAATCCTCTCTTGTTTTTGATACGATTTATGCAGAAGGACAAAGAAGATATGTTGAAAGTCTTTCTGCTTATGCGAGACAGTTTTTAGAAAGAATGAATAAACCTGATGTGGACTTTATACAAGGAATTAGTCCCGCAGTTGCAATAGAACAAAAAACAGGTGGACGCAATACACGCTCAACAGTTGGAACCACAACCGAAGTTTACGATTACCTTCGCCTGCTTTACGCAAGGGTTGGGAAAACTATATGCTTCCAATGCGGCAAAGAAGTAAAGAAAGACACAACAACAACCGTTACAAAATGGCTTGAAGAACAACCTGATGGAACAAAATTTTATATCGGCTTTCCTCTTCACGAGCATGAAGGATCAACTGTTCAACAGGAAGTTGCACTTTTAAGAAAGAGGGGCTTCTTCAGGCTCTACTTTAACAATAAGCTTGTTGATCTTACTGAAGACAAAGAAAATCTTCCTAAAAAGAAAAAAGATATAACGGTTATTGTTGAGAGATTTAAAGTGAGCAAAGGCGAAGTGCGTGAGAAGCTTGCAGATTCTATCGAGGTTACTTTTAAAGAAGGTGAGAACAGGCTTGTTATAATAAATGCCGAAACAGGTGACAAGCAGGAGTTTAATAAGTTCTATGAGTGCTGTGGAATAAGATACGAAGAGCCGGAGCCGCGTTTCTTTTCTTTCAACAATCCTTTCGGAGCCTGTCCTGTTTGCCAGGGATTCAGCAAAACAATCGGCATCGATATGAATCTTGTTGTGCCCAATCCAAATCTCAGTATAATGGACGGCGCAATTGCTCCTTTCAGAACTCCGAAATATAGTTCTTATTCGCGTGATCTTATTCAGAATGCAAAACAGTTTAATATTCCTATTAACATTCCATTTAAAGAACTAACTCCTCAGCAAGTTACACTTATCCGTAAAGGATTCGGAACATTTAAAGGAATAGATAAATTCTTTCAAAAGCTGGAAGAAAAAACTTATAAAATGCACATACGCGTTCTTCTAAGCAGGTATAGAGGATATACAACCTGCTCGGCTTGTAAAGGCTCACGCTTGAGGAGAGAAGCATTGCAGGTTAAGGTTTCCGGCAAATCAATTTATGATGTTGTACAGATACCGATTGAACATTCGCTGAAGTTCTTTGAAGAGCTAACATTGTCCGAGTACGATATGATGGTTGGTGAAAGAATTCTTAAAGAGATAATAAAAAGATTAACCTTTCTGAATAACGTCGGTATTGGTTACTTGACTCTCGAAAGAATAAGCGGCACTCTTTCCGGCGGAGAAACACAAAGAATTAATCTTGCCACTTCACTTGGTTCATCTTTGGTCGGTACTTTGTATGTTCTCGACGAACCGAGCATCGGGCTTCATCCGCGTGACAATTTAAAGCTTATAAACATTCTTAAAAATCTCCGTAATATTGGAAACAGCGTTCTGGTAGTGGAACACGATCCTGAAATGATGAAGCATGCCGATGTTCTTATTGACATGGGACCAAAAGCAGGAAGAGAAGGTGGGGAAATTATTTCAATGGGTACTTATGAGGAAATTCTGAAAAATGATAGTTCATTGACGGGAAAATATCTTTCAGGTAAATTAAAAATTCCTGTTCCGAAGAAAAGAAGAAATAAAAACAATAAAGAGATTGAAATTGTAGGAGCTTCTGAAAACAATTTGAAGAATTTAAAAGTTGAGATTCCTCTTAATAAATTTGTAGTTATAACCGGAGTAAGCGGTTCGGGCAAAAGCACACTTGTACACGATATTTTGTACGGCGGGCTTGCAAAATATTTTGGAATGGCACCATCCAAAGTCGGGAAGTTTGAAGACATAAAAGGCAGCAGGTATGTTGATGATGTTGTTATTGTTGACCAGACGCCTATTGGTAAAACACCGAGATCGAACCCGATAAGCTATATTAAAGCGTTTGAATTAATAAGAGAAATTTTTGCTTCAACACGCCAGGCTAAAACCAGGGGTTATAAACCGGGATATTTTTCTTTCAATGTTCCCGGCGGAAGATGTGAGACCTGCCAGGGAGACGGCTTCATAAAAGTTGAAATGCAATTCCTCGCCGATCTTTATCTTGAATGTGAAGATTGTAACGGGACGCGTTATAAGAAAGAGACAAGGGAAATTACATACCGGGGCAAAAATTTAGTTGAAGTGTTAAATATGACTGTCGATGAAGCCGTTGAATTTTTTAAAGGAAATGACAGGCTTGTAAAACTTTTACAAATCTTTAAAGAAGTAGGTTTAGGATACATTAAACTCGGACAGCCTTCCAACACATTGTCCGGCGGGGAGGCGCAAAGAATAAAACTTGCATCACACTTAACTGCACAAAGGGAAAAGAAGCACGTACTTTTCATATTTGATGAACCGACAACGGGACTTCATTTTGATGATATATCGAGGTTGTTAAAGTGCTTTAATCTTCTTATCGAAAGGAATAATTCTGTTGTAATAATTGAGCACAACCTCGAAGTGATAAAGTGTGCCGATCATATAATAGATTTAGGACCTGAAGCCGGAGAAAAGGGCGGAGAGATTGTTGCAGTCGGAACTCCCGAACAAATAGCAGCAAATGAAAATTCTTGGACAGGTAGGTTTTTGAAAGAGTATTTGGATTGAGTTCCGGGGTATAAGGTATTTTTATTGAATATTGAGAGTTGGGAATTGAAAATTCAATTACCAATAAACAACGCTCAATGAAAAATTTTCAATTATTGTGAACAAAACAACAAATAAATATTTTCCCAATTATGGCTGGGCAGGATTATTCCTAATCATTCTTTTCTGGATATTAAACTGGTCTTTGGATGGATTAAGAACTCATTGGGGGTTCTTCCCTTTATGGCTGGGCTATACAATTTTTGTTGATGCAGTTGTCTATTCAAGGAAAGGAA
>Ga0154371_1036_pt1 | contig 26324 bp, 28 predicted proteins | sample RifGroA2_FD_105615 | JGI IMG/M metagenome (GOLD analysis project Ga0154371, IMG submission 105615) | Ignavibacteria bacterium GWA2_35_9
ACGATGCAATCTCTGAAGGTGAAAGTGTATACGTTATAAATTCAGATTTATGTACAGAGTGTGTGGGATTCTTTGATGATCCCCAATGTGTTACTGTTTGCCCGGTAGAAGGAACGATTATACCTGATCCTGATCACCAGGAAAGCAGAGAAGAACTCTTAGCCAAGAAAGAAAAACAGGCAGGATAAGTTTTCCTGTTTAAGAACCTTCGGGGTTAACGCTCTCCTTTCTACGATAGCCTCGAAGGTTTTGCTAACAGAAAGCAGGAATTGTAACCTGGGTCAGCACACATTTTTAGGGCAAAAATTAAATTCTTTCCTTTAAAAGAATATTACCAGAAGAAAATATTTTTTTATCGTAATACAAAAGTAAATAAAAAGCAAAAAAGCTCATGAGCAATATTATCACAACCGTTGTTATCATGGATTAGTTGCATTGCAATTATGCTTACTAAGGAAAGAGAGAATTTATGAGTAAAGAATCTAATCCAATGGACAAGTTTAATTTTTTACTTGGTGCCTGGAAATTAAAATACAAAGTTCCAAAGAGCCAGTTTAGTGATGATGATGCCGGAGAGGGGGAAGGTGAATTCAAACGTGTTTTAAATAATCGATATGTTACTTTTGATTATCATGCGAAATTATCGGCAAGTGAAGGAGCAGCACACACAATATTCGCATGGGACGAAAAAAATAAAATTTATAGGTATTGGTGGTTCGAAGACTCAGGGGAGTTTATGAAAGCAACCTGTAATTTTATCAATGAAAACACTTTGTGTTTAAATTGGCATAATAGCCTGCTCGTTCAAACATTTAAGCAGACAGAGAATGGAAAAATACTTCTTCAGATGAGGTATCCATCAAATAAAAAAGATTACGCAACAATATTAGAAGTAGTTTTTACTAAGAAGAAATGATAACACAGGAAATTAAGGTTATTGATATTACCCCTGGTAACATTCTGAATTATGGTGTTTGTGGATATAAGAATGTTAAAAAAGAAGGGTATCCTGAAAAGGTTTCCTGGATTGAACAAAACTATTCAAAAGGTCTAAGGATGCGATTCACAAATATTATGAGTTCAATACTTAAATAAGTTTTTAAAGGGACACAAATGGAACAACCAATCCTGACAGATAAAAATCAATTCCCGACAGAAGAAATAATTTATTCACACATCGGGAAACCTAAAATATTATGGCAATCCCTTTTCGACCATATCCATACAAATCACCCGGACATATCCGAACAATGGAGGTATTATAACGACGGTAAAAGCTGGCTGTTAAAGGTTACAAGAAAGGCTAAAACAATATTCTGGCTTTCTCTTATTAAAGCTACTTTTAGAATAACCTTTTATTTTACAGATAAAGCTGAAGAGGCTATAAATAAAAGCTCTATTTCCGATGAGTTGAAAAAGCAATTCAAAGAGGGAAAAAGTTATGGTAAGATACGCGGGCTTACAATAACTTTTAAGAATAAAAAAGATATAGAATATGCTAAGGCTTTAATAGTTATTAAACTTAGTATTAAATAGTAAAATATTTTTATTACTTTATAACAGTTGGTGTTTCAGGAAATAATTCTCAGATAACAACTGTACTAAAAACCACAACAGTTTAAGTAATGTTATACGCATAAAGGAAATTATAAAATGATTGAACTAAGATTTCAAAGACCAACTGAAATATATGCTGATAATGCTTTTAGCGGGAAAAAATATAAATTTCCATATACTATAAAATATATAACAAGTGGTCCTAAACTCGATAACGAAATTCAATATAAAATTATAATGTCAATCTCAGATGATTTATTAGGAAGATGGAATTACCAAAATGAAGATGATTTATTTAAGGTATTCTTTTGGTTCGCTAGTGAACTTATACAGAATAAATTAATCGAAGGAACTTTAAATGAGGCGGAAAACTTAAAATTACAGACAAATACAAAGAATACAGAAATTATATATGATCCTAAAAAAATAGATGATTTCATAGATAAAGTTTATTCTTTAGATTTGGATGAATTAAAAAGAGATAAAAATAAAATTAAAATGGGATTTCAACTTCCAAATTAGTAATGAAAAACTTATTTAATTTTTTACAAAATATTTCAAATAAAGTTAAATCTTTATATCTGCTTTGGTTTTTTATTCACTTAATTCTCTTATTAATCAGCGGTAATGGTTTAAGTAAATTTCGTAGCGATTTTTATCCGATAAAAACTTCTTATCATAGAACTTATTTTTTTGATCAAAGGACATATGATTACAGTGAGTTTATGATATATATACTTTCGCCAACTTTTATCTATTTCATAATCTATTTGTGGCGTAAAAAGTAAATGCTATAACAATTAGTGCCTTCGTTCGGCAAACTTGTTCAAGGTGTTCTTACTAAACAAAATTTTTTAAATCATTTGCAGTTTTTATGATTGATTCATCGGACAAGTCTTTTGAAGAAAATTTTCTATCATATCTCTATATACTTAGAAATGAGTTTTGGGAAGTAAATAATTTTATAAATACATTAAAAAATTATAAACCTTTCGTGCTTGATATTCGAGAATCTACTCCAATTCAGAATGCATTAAATATAACAGTTGTAATTTCTTATTCCAGAAACTTTAAAAAAAGTTATGGTTTTAATAACACTAATAGAATAAATGCAGAACTGACAAAGTATTTTACCAAAGAAGAAAATGAATTACATAAAACAATTATAAGTTGGAGAGACCAAGAATATGCACATTCTGACGCTATACCAAATGATGTTCAAATTTATAACGATAACAAAAGCTCATATAGCAGAAGGGTTGTACGTCAATTATTAGAAAAAGGTCAATTGGAAACGTTAAAAATAATGGTGAATAAAATAAGAGATGAAATAGAAATTCAGATTAAAAGTTTAACAAAATGTTAGTAAGCTAGCTAATCAGCACCGACAGAGTAATTGTACTTACTATTTTTAGGACAGATGAAAACTAAAACAAATAATATATATTCAACTGCAAAAGGAATAGGAACTCTTAAAGTATTTCGCGGATGCTGAAACTTGCCTTGCCGGCAGGTTCATCTAATAATATTAAACAGGAACATTCCTGAAAAATCTTTCAGTGGTGAACTTATCTAAATCTTCCCTGAAATCAGGATGCGCAATATCAATTAATTCTTTTGCACGCTGCCTGATATTTTTACCATACAAATCGGCTATGCCGTACTCCGTTACAACATAATGAACGTCCCCGCGTGTGGTTGTAACACCTGCGCCCTGCGATAAGTATGGAACAATCTTAGAAATCTCTCCATTCCTTGCTGTAGAAGGCATTGCAATTACAGGCTTTCCACCTTTACTTCTCGATGCGCCTCTAATGAAATCGAGCTGCCCGCCAAAACCGCTGTAAAACATCGGTCCGATAGAATCGGCACAAACCTGACCTGAAAGATCGATTTCTATTGCCGAATTTATAGCAACCATTTTTTCATTCTGGGAAATTATGAAAGGATCATTTGTGTAATGTGAAGGATGAAACTCGAGTATCGGATCATTATCAACAAAATCAAAAAGCTTTCTTGTGCCGAGTACAAACGAAGCAATAATTTTCCCTGCGTGAAGAGTTTTCTTTTCGTTTGTTATCACTCCTTTTTCAACAAGTCTGATAATGCAGTCAGAAAACATTTCTGTATGAATTCCAAGATCTTCTTTACCTTCGAGGTGCTTAAGTACAGCATCCGGTATCGCACCTATTCCAAGCTGCAAAGTTGAACCATCCTCGATCAAAGAAGATATGTATTTCCCGATTTTCTCTGAAATTTCATCATCCCCTGAATTATTTTTTTCTTCACGCTTCAACTCATTAAGAGGAGCATCTACCTCAACACAATAATCAATTTTATCTATATGAATAAAAGAATCGCCTAAAGTTCGCGGCATTTGAGTGTTAATTTGTGCAATAATGATTTTTGCAACTTCAGTTGCCGGTTTGGTACATTCTATTCCGACACCAAAACTGCAGAAACCATATTTATCCGGCGGAGAAACGTTTATCAATGCAACATCGATTGGAAGAATGCCTTTATAAAAAAGATGCGGCACCTCATAAAGAAAAACAGGAGTAAAATCGGCTCTCCCCTCGTTAACAGCTTTTCTTACATTTCCACCGATAAAAAGTGCATTGTGTCTGAACTTTTTTTCCATTGAAGGATGAGAATAAGGAGATACTCCAAATGTAAGAAGATGAATGACCTCCACATTTTCAAAATGGTTTGAGTTTTCACACATTGCATTGAGAAGAACTTCGGGAGTTGCACAGCCCGGGTGTACATAAACTCTCATATTAGACTTTATTACCGAAACCGCTTCTTCGGGCGTGCGAACTTTTGAACGATATGATTCAATCCAATTCATCTTACCTTCCCGGATTATTCACGAGCCAAATGCCAGTATTCCGGTGATCTCCATAAACCGGAAAGTATTAGCTCACGCATATAAAAAAACTCTTTGGGTAATTTATCATAAAGTTTTGCAAAAAGCTCCTGGTGGGAAAGTATTTCATCCTTCCACGCTTCTCTATCAATAGACATTATTTTATTAAACATCTGCGGGGTAAATTCTTCGAGACCTTCCCAATTTAAATCTTCGTAACGCGGAACCCAGCCTAAAGGGCTTTCTATAGAATAAGCCTTTCCTTTAACCTTGTCAACAATCCATTTAAGCACCCGCATGTTCTCACCAAATCCCGGCCATATAAAATTTCCTTGTTCATCTTTTCTAAACCAGTTAACCCCGAATATTCTGGGAGGAACCTTTAATTCCCTGCCGAACTGCAGCCAATGGTTAAAATAATCTGCCATATTGTAACCGCAGAAAGGAAGCATAGCCATCGGGTCTCTTCTGACTTTGCCGACTTCGCCCACAGCTGCAGCAGTTGTTTCCGACCCCATTGTTGCTGCCAGATAAACGCCAAAATTCCAGTTAAATGACTCATAAACAAGAGGAACTGTCGTGCTTCTTCTTCCGCCGAAAATAAATGCACTAACGGGAACACCTTTAGGATTTTCAAATTCAGGATCAACACTGGGGCACTGATTTAAAGGAGCGGTAAAACGGGAGTTAGGATGTGCTGCGGGTCTTCCACTTTCCGGTGTCCACTCGTTTCCACGCCAATCAAATAATTTAGGAGGTGTTGTTTCCGTCATACCTTCCCACCAAACATCACCATCGGGTGTAAGGGCTACATTTGTAAAAATAGTATTCTTACTAATCGAAGCCATAGCATTAGGATTAGATTTATCAGAAGTGCCGGGGGCAACTCCGAAAAAGCCGGCTTCAGGATTTATTGCGTAAAGGTTCCCATCTTTATTTTCATTTATCCATGCAATGTCATCACCTATAGTTGTAACTTTCCATCCTTTGAAACCTTTCGGTGGAATTAACATTGCAAAGTTTGTTTTACCGCATGCGCTCGGGAACGCAGCAGCTACGTATGTTTTTTCACCCTCAGGGGATTCTACACCCAACACAAGCATATGTTCTGCTAACCAGCCTTCATCCCGCGCCATGTTTGCTGCAATCCTTAACGCAAAACACTTCTTGCCAAGTAATGCATTACCACCATACCCGCTTCCGTAAGACATTATAGATCTTTCTTCAGGAAAATGAACTATATATTTATGTTCTTTATTACATGGCCAGGAAACATCTTTTTCCCCTTGTTTTAGAGGCATTCCTACGGAATGAAGACAATGAACGAAATTTTTATTTCCCAGAACATCCAGAACTTTCTTCCCCATTCTCGTCATTATTCTCATATTAACAACAACATAAGCCGAATCTGTAACTTCAACTCCGATGTGGGAAATTGGTGAACCCAAAGGACCCATGCTGAAAGGAATGACATACATAGTTCTCCCTTTCATACAACCATCAAAAAGCCCGTTAAGAGTTGCTTTCATTTCAGCAGGAGCAACCCAGTTATTAGTTGGACCCGCATCCTGTTTTCTTAAACTGCAAATAAATGTTCTGTCTTCAACCCTCGCTACATCGGAAGGATCAGATAATGCCAGGTAACTATTTGGTCTCCTCTTTTCATTAAGTTTTCTAAAAGTACCCGATTTAACGAGAAGTCCACACAGATCATCATTCTCTTCCTGAGAACCGTCACACCAGTGTATTTTATCAGGTTTGCAAAGAGCAATACATTCATCGATCCACTTCAAAAGTTTCTGATTTTTTACATAAGCAGGATGTTCCATTTTTTTCCTATATTATTTAACAATTATTTATTAAAACTAAACATTATGATGTTGATAAAGTTCTTGCCATTATGTGATACTATTTTTTAAAGATAAATGATATTATTACAAATAAATATAAAGTATTTTTCAATATCAAGAATGTAAAAACAGTTTTCTTGTGGTTGAGAATATAAAGATTAAATTTATTCCCGTTGTTACCTTTGCCGGATAAAATGAAGCATAATAAATGTAAAACACACTCCAAAACTAAAAGAATAAGTCCTGATTTTTTCTACTTTAGTTTAGCTTTGCTTTCTTTAACTATAATATTTTCTTATGCACCGGGATGCGGCAGTCCTTTTACAAAGAATGAAAAAATCAATGCTTCATTCAATTTGATTAACCAGGATAGCTCCGAAGTAATTTTCCCCGACGATTTTAATCACAAGGTTATTGTAATCGGGTTTATCTACACCAACTGTCCTGATATTTGTCCTTTAACTGTTCACAACATGAAATTAATCCAGGAGAAAATGAAAAAAGAACAAAAGGGTGGGGTTGAATTCGTAGCGTTAAGTTTCGATCCTGAGAGGGACAAACCTTATATACTGAAACAATATGCCGGCATCAGAGAAATTAATCTTTCCAACTTTAATTTCCTTACCGGGAAAAAAACAGAAATAGATTCCCTTCTTAACATTATGCACGTTTATGCTTTCCCTGATGATACTACAACGGGACCGGGCGGAGAAGAATTTTATTATATGACTCACACAGACAGGATAACTCTGATTGATAAAGAAGGAAAGATCAGGGAAGATTATTCCGGTAGCCATGCGGACCTGGACAAATTGCTCAATGATATTATATCATTACTCTGAGGTAATTATGAGTATTCTATATTTTCTATTTCTTACTCTGCTTCCAACTTCGGGAGATAACATACAGATCGAAGATGCGTGGATCAGACCTGCTAATGCTGGAATGAACAGTGCACTTTATTTTAATATTGTTAATGAATCCGGTAAAGCAGATACTCTTTACAAAGCAACATTTGAAGATGCCGGTATGGTTATGATACACGAAACATATAAGGATGGCGATATGACGGGAATGAAAATGGTAAATGAGATCGTGGTAAAGCCGCAAACAGCTTTCGAACTAAAGCCCGGCGGTTTTCATATAATGCTGATGAATCTGAAAAAAGATTTAAAGAAAGATGATAAGAAAGAATTTGAACTTTATTTTAAGTCAGGGAAAAAGATTAAGGGAACCGCAACAGTTAAAGACAAGTTTTGATTTGTTTTTGATTACTAAAAACCGTTAAAACGGTTGAGAGTATCAATCTATTTATGCTAACACCGGGATTAAGAGAGTGTTGTATAACCATTTAGTTGATCCTCTACGAGGATCCGCTTTACTTTGTTCTTTCTTTTATTACAAAAATTGAACATCTACGATGTTCCTTAATAGTTTTTGACCTCGTAGAGGTCAAATTATTGTAAAGAAAATAAATCAAAAAAGAATAAATCCTCGTAGAGGATTAACAAATTTTATTTTTCGAGTTATGCAACAGACCCTTAATCCCGGTGTTAGTGGGACCAAATACGTTTAGTTAACCGTTTCAACGGTTTACCAGGTTTACCAAACTAAAAAAGTTTCTTAGTCCCCTCAATGAATAATTTCGACTTCCCTGTTTTTCTGATATTGTCTTTCATAAAATAATCTTCCAATTTCTGCACCGATAATAAATACAACAGAAGAATAATAAATCCAGAATGCGACGACGACAACCAGCGCATAAGCGCCGTAAATCTTTCCGAAGGCGGCATAGTTATAAAGGTAAAAACCAAATAATTGTTTTGCTGCTTCCCATAAAATTGCAGCCCATAATGCACTTACAAATGTAGCTTTCCTGCCCATCTTTTTTAGAGGAACGGAAAAATAAAGAACAAGAAATACAATAAATATAAGTGTGATTGAAAGAACAGTAAGCAGAATTTGTTCGAAAAAACCCGTTCTTAAAAAACTTAAAAACTCAAACTCGTTTGCATATTGAAACAGAAAATTAATAAAAGGCATTAAAATAGTCGTCGCAAAAAATATTAATAAAACCATAAGAACAAGGGCAAAGTCGCGAAGCTTTCCAAGTATAACATTAACATCGATTTCTACACCAAAGACTCTGTTAAGGATTGTTCTCATGCTGCTGAAAAGTCCGCTCGCAGCAAAAAGAAGACCGAAACCGCCGATAATACCTGCAATAGTTTTATACTGAATAAATTCGTCTATCCTCTTAAACAAAATCCTCTTAACAAAATCGGAATATTTAGTGTATGGAATTATTGTATCGATCATCGTGTTTATCTGGAATTGCACGCTTCCCGAATCGAGAATACTACCAAGCACGGCAAAAATTATTAACACGAATGGAATGATACATACGAAGAGCGAAAAAGCTAATCCTCCGGCAAGTAAAAAAACATGATGATCATCAAAACATTTATATAGTCCGCCGAAATAGTGTTTTGAGAATTTTTTTATTTTTCTGAACGAAGGTATGAGATTAAGAACAAACCGCAGTCTTCTGAAAGTTTTGTAAGCATCGGAATTTTTTATTTTTTCTGAAAGCTTATACATTCATAATTCTTGAAATTGTACTAAAGTAGAGATCAATAAGTTTATTGAGAGGAATATTAATTTTATCATTAACCTTTAAATGATTTCCGCCCGTTTTTCCAATGAATGTAAAAAATTGCTTTTTATCCTTCAGAAATTCTTCAAACTCGTTTTTATTATTTCGATTTATGGAAACAATTATCCTCGACTGGCTTTCAGAGAACAGGGAAAAATCTTTTCTTGTTTTAACAGGAATTGTAGCTTCAACCCCGATAGGATTTTCTTCATTTATGATGCAACACTCTGCAATAGCACAAATAACTCCACCATCGGAAATATCGTGCGCTGATAGGATTATTTTTTTTTCTATTAATCCTAATACAGAATTCTGTAGCTTCTTTTCAATATAAAGATCGAGTTTTGGAGAATCCCCTGCAACTTTATTGTGAACAACTTTTAAATATTCACTTCCACCGAGCTCTTCAAAATCTTCTCCGAGTAAATAAATTAAATCTCCTTCATTCTTAAAAAAAGAAGTGGTTATTTTATCAAGTCCTTCAATCAATCCAACCATTCCTATAGTTGGAGTCGGATAGACTGCTGTATTCGGAGATTCATTATAAAAACTTACATTGCCTCCCGTAACAGGAGTATCAAAAAATCTGCAGGCTTCTCCCATTCCTTCAATAGCTTGTTTAAACTGCCAGTAAATTTCCGGCTTGTAAGGATTACCAAAGTTTAAACAATTTGTTACACCAAGAGGAACTCCACCTGAACAAACAATATTTCTTGCAGCTTCAGCAACTGCAATTTTAGTTCCTTCTTTGGGATTAAGATAAACATACCTGCCATTACAATCCGTTTTCATTACAAGAGCTTTCTCAGTATCCTTAAGATAAACAACAGCAGCATCGCATCCGGGACCAACAACTGTATTTGTCCTTACCATTGAATCGTACTGCTCATAAACCCATTTCTTGGAAGCTATGTTCGGTGAAGAAAAAACTTTTTCAAAAACTTCAGTTAAGTCTTTTGCTTCAGGAAGAGAAGAAAAATCAAATGATCTTATTGATTTAAGATATCCAGGCTCTTTCGTTTCACGGATATAAACGGGAGCGCCGCCCCCAAGCACTAATTCAAAAGGAGGAATTTCGGCTTTAAGCTCGCCTTCCCTGTAAATTTTTAATAAAGGTTCGTCTGTAACTTCACCGACAATTTCACAATTAAGATCCCATTTTTCAAAAACTTCCTTTACATTATTTTCGCAACCGGGTTTAACAACACAAAGCATTCTCTCCTGGCTTTCGGAAAGCATAATTTCATAAGCTGTCATTCCATCTTCTCTCAAAGGAACTTTATCGAGATCAACAATCATCCCTGATTTCCCTTTCGCACTCATCTCGCTCGTCGAGCAGGCAATTCCTGCAGCACCCATATCCTGAATTCCAACTAGCCAGCCGTTCCTGATAATCTCAAGAGAAGCTTCGAGTAAAAGTTTTTCTGTAAAAGGATCTCCGACCTGAACAGAAGGACGTTTCGATTCAGATTTTTCCGATATTTCTTCAGAAGCAAAAGTAGCTCCATGAATTCCATCCCTGCCCGTTGATGAACCGACAATCATAACTTTATTGCCGGAACCTTTTGCAACTGCACTTGCAACATGTTCTTTTTTTACAATGCCAACAGCCATCGCATTAACGAGAGGATTATCCTGGTACGATTCATCAAAATAAACTTCTCCGGCAACTGTAGGAACGCCGAAGCTGTTTCCATAATCACCGATTCCTTTTACAACACCTTCAAATAAAAATCTTGTTCTTGCATTCTTAAGCGAACCGAAACGAAGTGAGTTAAGTGAAGCAATTGGTCTGGCTCCCATTGTAAAAACATCCCGCATAATTCCACCAACACCTGTTGCAGCCCCCTGGTAAGGTTCAACAGCAGAAGGATGATTGTGGCTTTCTATCTTAAAGGCAACTGCAAGACCATCACCGATATCAATCAGTCCTGCATTCTCTTCCCCTGCACCGACTAAAAGTCTTCCGCCACTTCTTGGTAAAGTTTTTAGTAAGCCAATTGAATTCTTGTAGCTACAATGTTCACTCCACATAACACTAAAAATTCCAAGCTCTGTAAAAGTCGGAATTCTTCCTAAGATTTTTTTTATTCTTTCAAATTCTTCTTCGGTTAATCCGTGATCGAGCGCTGATTGTAATGTTACTTTCGGTTCTAGTTTAGCTATAACTTCCTGCATCGTTTCCCTTAAAATGAAATGAAAATGACATTCAAATATAGTTATTATGAAGAAACTATGGAAAGAAGTGGTTGCAGGATTGGTGGAAAAGGGAAGTAATTTGTTGGTTAGTTTCGAGATTTTTACTGTTAACCAGTTTTTATAATAGTGTACCGGGTGATAGATTTGGGTTCTATCTTATCAAAACAGGCTTTGCCCTCTCACTGCTTTATACCCGGTACTTTTTCTTCAAAAAATCGTGCTCTTAATCCGCAGCAGTTTACAATATGGATTAAGAGCGAAGGTGAATCAACTTTAAATAAACTCATAAGCTCTTAGAGTTAAAAACTCTGTAAAATCTTTTTCCCTTACAAGGCTGTCAAAAATTTCTGCAGCCAGGTAGTAAGCTCCTTTATAAAAACGTGTTTCTCCGACAGAAATCTTTATTTCATTAAGCTGAGATTCGAGGAGAGACGTATATAATTCCTCACTTATTTTTGTTCCATCCTCAAGTGAACCACCCGGATTGTTCAGAGCCTGCCAAACCTGCGTGCGGGAAATTTCTGCAGAGGCTGTATTTTCTATTGAATCATAAAATGATAAAGTACCTTTGCCTCTCAGCCATCCTTCTAAGTATTGAATTCCTACATCGATATTTGTCTTTATTCCTTCAAGTATAATTGTCCCGACAGGAAGTGAAAGTAGGTCATCGGCAGTAATATTAATTTCTTCCTTCTTGTTCTCTACCTGGTTTAGGTGTCTATCGAATGCTTTCTTTACTAAAGAAACCAGACCAGGATACACAAGCATTGTCCCATCAAACCCGATATTTGCCTGGTACTCTTTATCGGAGAAAATTCTTTTGATAATTGTTTCATCTACAATTTTATCATCCGTAAATGGAAGATCGGTTGAAACACAGCCGATAGCATGAACATTACGTTTATGACAGGTCTTTATCAGCAGGTTATAATAAGATTGCATACAACGGGACGTGGCAGTAATCTGCTCACGGTCCGGGAAGATGAACATCGGAAGATTTCTGAATTTTTTTATAAAACTGAAAATGTAATTCCACTTTCCGCAAGCAAGTCCTGCCGAATGTTCCTTTAATTCATAAAGAATCTCATTCATTTCGAATGCAGCAACTATTGTATCAATAAGAACTGTTGCTTTAATTGTACCGACCGGAATTCCAAATTCTTCCTGTGAAAAAACAAAAACATCGTTCCATAGTCTCGCTTCAAGATGACTCTCAATTTTGGGAAGATAGAAATATGGTCCTGTTCCTTTATCAATTAAATTCTTTGCGTTATGAAAAAAGAAAAGACCGAAATCAAATAATGAAGCCGAAACAGGCTCGCCGTTAATCATTAAATTCTTTTCATCAAGATGCCAGCCTCTTGGGCGCATTATAAGTGTAGATATTTTTTCATTAAGCTTATAAAACTTTCCTGTTTCAGTATTGATATATGAAATCGTTCCTTCAACCGCATCTTTAAGATTTACCTGGGCTTCAATTACATTATTCCAGGTGGGTGACGTTGAATCATCAAAATCCGCAACAAAAACATTTGCGCCGGAATTAAGTGCATCAACTATCGTTTTTTGATCAACTGATCCGACTATTTCAACACGCCTGTCAAGCAGATCATCGGGGAGAGGGGCAACTTTCCAGTCGCTGTTTCTTATCGCCCTTGTCTCTTCGAGAAAATTCGGCATTAAACCGGAATTAATTTCCTGCTGACGTTTTTCTCTTTTTCTTAATAATTCGAGCCGTCTCTGGTTAAATAAATCGTGTAGTTTAAAAATGAATTGTATCGATTCCGGAGTTAAAACTTCTTTTACATCGGGAGTTATTCTTCCTTTAATCTCGACACCGGAAACAAGCTGATTAACAGTAACAGACATAAATATTAATAATTCCTTTTTTGCAGATTGTACTAAAATCTTTTTGAGGACTGCCTAAAACTGTGCCACCGGAGAAGTTAAAAGATGGGATTAAAATGAGAGAATGCTTGTTTGCGGATGTTTCTAAAAATGAGAGATTGATTCATCTTATAACACTATTTTGAGATCAAATTACCAAAGGAATCTATTATCTAATTATAAGAGTATGAAAACTTTTCACTTCATTATTAATTATTTTAGAAATAATAATATTTTTTGAGTAACACATGAATAAAAAAAATTCTTCTACTCTTAAGTTTTATCCATTGGAAAAATCACGCTGGAAAGATTTCGAGGAATTATTCGGAGAAAGAGGCGCCTGCGGCGGATGCTGGTGTATGGCTTGGAGGTTAAAGCCAAAGGATTTTAATAAACAAAAAGGAACCGGGAATAAAAAGGCTATGAAAAAAATTGTAGATAAAAATGAAATTCCCGGCATATTGGGATACGTTGATGGAAAACCTGTCGGTTGGTGTGCTATTGCTCCAAGAGAAAAATTTATTCGGCTTGAAAATTCCAGAGTGTTACAAAAAATTGATGATAAACCTGTCTGGTCAATAACGTGCTTTTTTATAGCTAAACCTTACAGAAGACAAGGATTATCTACCAAACTTTTGAAAGGAGTAATAGAATTCTGCAGAAAGAGAAAAGTAAAAATTTTAGAAGCATATCCTGCGGAACCATATAGCGACAATATTCCTGCTGCGTTTGCGTGGACAGGAATCCCTTCAGCCTTTATAAAAGCAGGATTTAAGGTTGCCGAAAGAAGAAGCCCCAAAAGACCAATTATGAGGTATTATTTATAAAGGAAAAGTTGTTTGCATAAAGTTACACATTTAAATATTCTTCCCAGATTTTATAAAGCTGGTAAGTTGCATAAATATCATCTGCACAATAGACAGCAATGTCTTTTATTCTTCCAGCTTCGTACAGAGTTTTAACTTCCATCCCGGAGATGCCTTTTGTCTTAGGTGATTCAACTCCAAAAGCCTGGCAATAGAAATCGAGATTGAATTTTCTCGTTAATCCGTAATAAGTAAATTGCTCAAGAAGATCTATATGCAGTGAAGAATCAAATCTTTTTGAAACAATATTTTTGGACGGTTTTATTTTATTCAGTGCAGAACGCATCATAAGGAAAGGTGCATCGAAGTTTTTTCCGTTAAAAGTTATTACCCGGTCAGTAACCTCAATAATTCTCCAGAAGGAATTCAGTATTTCTGCTTCACTCAATCCTTTATAGTGAACTTTCTTTTCAGAAACCCATTCTTCATTTTTATTGCTTTCATAATAAACGTAAGATTTTTCATTATTTACGTCATAAATTCCAACAGAAATAACTTTTGCTGTAAACGGATAGAGACTTGTATATCTAACCGCATCATCAACTTTAAGCTCTTTTACTTTTTCATCCGATTCTTTCTCGGCATAGCGAAGAAGATATTCCTGCTGGCTTTCAGAAAGCGATTCGAAGGGAAATGCACATGTTTCAATGTCGAAAACAATTTTTCTCATAGAACCCCCGATTGTTGTTATTAAATTTGAAAACCGTTGAAACGGTTATGAGTATTAGCCCTTTCTTTCTAACACCGGGATTAATCCCGGTGTTAATAAAAAAAATAATTAGTAACTGTTTTAACGGTTTCCCTGAAAAACTAATTACTAAACTTACCCAGCAAATCTTTTATGGCATCTTTGTGAACCATAAAATCCATCATCTTTAGCTTAACATAATCTTCATTATAAAAATAATATCCAAAGTTATTCCCGTCTCTTGAGCCTGACCCGGAATCTTTTATCAAGTACCAGTCTTTTCCATCCTTCGTTAAATAACCAACCAAATGAATACCGTGATCATCCGTTGTTGTTTTATTGCTGAAACGGAACTGCCGTGCGCTTTCATCAATATATTCAGAAGGTATATCGAATGTAGGAACTATCGCAATGTCATTCCATGAAAGATAACCCGCCTCAGATACATCTCCACCGATTGACGTTGTGTAGCCATTTCTTATTATATTTTTTAGTGCAGACATAAACTCATCAAGTGGAACATTATAATATTCTTTACTATGCCACCAGTTATCCGGCACTTCGTACTCAACCTGTTTATAATATGGCTGCTGCATATATGAGAGAATATCGACATAATCATCGGGATTTATATCGAGGTATTTTTCAAGATATTCTTTTGGCGTAAACCTGATTTCCTGGATTACAAATTCCGTAGGTGGCTCCCCAATATAATTATTTAATATTCTTTTGACTTCACCGAGAGCTTCCTCTTTATTCCAGTTATTTGAACTTTTCAGACTTTTAAGATAAAAATCCATTTCATCGAACATTTTTTTATGATCATGAAATTTTTGTCCCGGTTGCATCCCGTTATAAACTTCTTCGGGAACAATTCCGTATTTCTTCCAATTTCTTGTAACGGCATTAGCTTCAGAGCCTTCACCAAATTCGGAATTTCCCTTTTCATCAATATACCTTGCTGCCTTCTCCAGGTATTCCCAGTAAACAGTATATATTTCAGACAGCTTTACTTTTTTCTTATGAATTCTGTAAACTTCTGTCTCAAGAAATGAAGTAGTAGAGAATGACCAGCAAGTTCCTGTTCTTCCCTGGGAGACTGGTTCATTGTACCAATAACTGGTAAACTCATCAACAGACCTGGGAAAATCTTTACCTGTTACATCTACTTTAAATGAAAATTTATCCAACGTTTTAGCTTCTGCAGTATCGCCGACGGCATTAAGTATTTGATCATAAAACCCCGGCTGCCTTTTTACAAAGACTCCTTTATCCCGGGTTTCTTCCTGTGCGGGAGTTAATGTTAAACAAATTAATATTAATGATAGTGTGAGAATTGATTTAGATTTCATAATAACCTCAGAATAAAAATTGCTTGCAGGTAAAAATAATAAAATCTTCTTTAACTTTGTTTTAAACTGCAAGATAACTACTCAGATTAATCCCGGTGTTAATGAGAAAGAAGTGACATTTCCAACCTTTTCAACGGCTTTAACCTCATCGTAAATTCAAACAAATACTTCATTCAAAATCTCAATGGCTTTATCTATGTCTCCAAAACTAACATCGAGATGAGTAATAGCTCTTAAAGAATCGACTCTACCAACAATTAAAAGCAAACCTTTTTCTTTACAACGGCTAATCGCTTCTTCTACGCTCATCTTCAATGGTTTAAAAATAAGAATATTTGTCTGAACAGAGTCTATATCAATTTCCAGGTTAGGATTTTCATTAATTGCATTTGCAAGAAGCCTTGCTTTCTCATGATCTTCAAAAAGTCTTTCAATATTATTTTGAAGTGCATACAAAGCTGCAGCAGCCAGAATCCCGGACTGCCTCATTCCCCCGCCCCACGCTTTACGAACCCTGAAAGCTTCTTTAATAAATTCTTTTGATCCGGCAATGATAGAACCAACAGGCGCACCAAGCCCTTTCGAGAAGCAGCAGGAAATAGAATTAAAATGAACAGCATAATCCTTTACAGGAATCCCTGTTACAACGGAAGCATTCCAAATTCTGGCTCCATCAAGATGAAAGAGTAGATTATATTTTTCAACAAGTTCTTTCATATCAACTATTTTTTCTATGGGATAAATTGTACCTCCGGCACGGTTATGAGTATTTTCAAGAGCAACTACTTTTGTTCTCGGCATATAATAAGCACCCGAAGGGCGAATTAATGGTTCAACCTGTTCTGCAGTTATAACCCCATTTTTTCCATCAACAGGATGAAGCTGTATTCCACTTAATGCCGCAGGCGAGCCTGATTCATAATTAAAAATATGAGCGTCCCTTTCACAAATAACTTCATCACCGGGACTTGTTAAAACATTTAAACAAATCTGATTCCCCATCACTCCGCTTGTAACAAACAAAGCCGCTTCTTTACCAAGAAGGTCGGCGATATATTTTTCAAGTTTATTAACAGTCGGATCTTCCTTGAAAACATCGTCTCCAACTTCAGCCTCATAAATTGCTTTGCGCATTCCTTCAGAAGGTTTGGTAACGGTATCGCTTCTTAAATCTATTATTTTCATGATTATTAAAGATGAAATTTTGTTTTTATTTTTTTCAATATAAATATTCCAAGTATCCATATAGAAAATGCAGACGATAAAATTGGAATTATAAGTGGATTTCGAGTAAAGAAAGTCTTTTCATTTTCCAGAACTACATCGCCTACAACAGAAGTTTTCTCAAACATTTCACTCTCGATCTCAGTAATTCCCAAAGGATTTATTATGCAACTTACTCCGCCATTTGCAGCTCTGACAACACTTCGCCTGTTTTCAACAGCACGTAATGCTGCATATTCTTTATGCTGATAAGGTCCGCTCAATTTTCCGTACCAGCTATCATTTGTAACTACAGCGATAAATTGTGCGCCTTTGTCAACAAACTGAGCAACAAAATCGGGAAAGATCGATTCATAACAAACAAGTCCGTTTATATAAAGCGAATCTTCTTCAGTATTTCCTTGTAAAGAAAAAACTGTCGTATCTTTTCCAACATTCCAGCCCGATATTCCTACTCCCCATTTAATTAAACTTCCTAAGAAAGGGATTTTATCCGCATAAGGAACTTTTTCACCAAAGGGAACCAATTTTGTTTTTCCATATCTCTGAAGCTCCCTTGTGTGCGGTGATAATAACAGAACAGCATTGTAAGTGGCATAATAAAAATCACCGCTTTCACTATACTTTGCATCTCCGGGAAAATTATCTTTATTATAATAAATAAGATCGGGCATGCCTGTGAGCAAGTAAATATTATGCTGCTGAAGAAAGCTGTATATCGAATCAACAATTGACCAGTGCCCGCCGCTTAAAAGATAAACTGGCATCGCTGTTTCCGGCCAGACTAAAATTTCGGCTCCTTCTTTAACGGCTTTTTCAGACAAATCTAAATAAAGATTAAGGAATGTATTTAAATCCCCGGTTGCCCATTTATCCCAGGGATTGATGTTAGGTTGAATAAGTCCGACCCGGATTTTTTTTTCAGACAATTGAAATGATGATGACCGATAAAAACCGTAACTGATTATTATTAGAATAATCAAAACTGAAAATGAAAAATTCAGGTAGAATTTCTTTTTTGAAATTTTGTAATTAATAAAAGCTTTATAGAAAAATATATTCAAATAAATCACAATAAGCGATAAACCGAGAGAACCGATTACATCAGCTGCCTGGATAAACTTATTAAATAAAGCCATACCACTACCAAGTGTCATCCAGGGAAATCTTATTTCCGTATTCATAGTTACATATTCATAAGTGACCCAGAAGAGAGGGAAAACATACAAAGCAATATTTCTTTTAAACAATTTCTTTGTGAAGTAATACAAAGTGGAAGGGATTAATAACTGAGCCGGGTTAACAAATAAAAGCAATGCCCCGGATATCATTAAAAAAGTATCTGCCTCTTTTTGCCAGCTTCCAACCCAGTAAATCGTAATTAAACTGAAAACGAAAGCCGTTAAATATGTAGACCGGTTTATTTCGAGAAGTGTTTGTTTTGTTTCAATTACCTTTAAATAAGGGATTAAACCGACGAACATTAAAAGAGTAAATGGAAAAGGAACCGGGGGGAAAGAAACTCCCAACATAATTCCCGAAAAGATCTGAAGAAGTCTTTCTCTATTCTTGCTTTTTTTTTCTTCAGGAGATTCCGGATTTTTTTTATTTTTAGATATAAATCTCAAATCTTACTCTTCTTTTTATTAAAGAAGAAATATCTTATAACAAAGAACAAAATAACAACGCCTGTTATTATTAAAACAATTTCCTGGTAGCGCGATAAATAGAAATCCACACGCTCTATGTTGTTGCCAAAAATCATTCCCAGGTATATCATTATTGCGTTCCAGAACAATGCACTGGTTGTTGCAAGAATAACAGTCTTTAATACTTTTAATTCACTTAAGCCGGCAAAGAAAGAAATTACAGATCTTGTTCCCGGGAGAAAACGATTGGCAACAATAACAGTGTAACCCCATTTAGTAAACCAGTTTTCAACAGTATCAACGGCTTGAGCAGAAATAAATTTCATTTTCCCTGCCCTGATCACTTTTTTATCAACCTGCGAGCCGATGTAATAAAGAGTCATAAACCCGAGCACACTTCCAATTGTTGTAAGAATTAATGTGGGTACGAAATTAATTGCTTCTGTTGCAACTAATGAACCACCTATAACTACAACAAGATCACTTGGAGAAGGGGGAAAAACATTTTCTACATAGGAGAAAAGGAAAAGGATAAGATAGATAAGAAAGGGGCTTAGATCAGAAATGTGATTGAGAATATTTTCGATCATTAATTAAACCTTTTTAACTATAACAGTAGCCATTGCGGCTACTCCTTCTTCTCTGCCGGTAAATCCTAATTTTTCTGTTGTGGTTGCTTTTATGGAAATCCTGCCAATGTCGGCGTTAAGTGCAGAAGCTATTTTCTCTCTCATTTTTTCAATATAAGGAGAAATCTTAGGCTTCTGAAGCATAAGCACTGCATCCAAATTTCCAAGCTTATAACCTTTTGCATGAACCATCCTGTAAACTTCATAAAGAAGATGAATGCTGTTTACGTCTTTAAATTTCGGATTCGTATCCGGGAAGTGATTACCAATATCGCCAAGAGCGAGAGAGCCAAGCAGTGCATCACAAACTGCATGAAGAAGTACATCGGCATCCGAATGACCGGCAAGTCCCTTCTCAAAAGGGATTTCTACGCCGCCAATAATTAGTTTACGATTTTCTGCAAAAGCATGAACATCGAAACCGATACCCGTTCTGAATTCTTCGTTCAACGTCTTATCTCGAAATCTTCAAATTCATTTTTAGGCTCCAGCCATATAATATTATGTTTCCTTACAGAAGCATTAGAAGGACCCAATTTTATTTTATTGCTGAGTTCTTCAATCATAAGACCACTGCCTTCAACAACAGTTAAAACTTCCCCTGTAAAAAGATTTTTAGTATAGCCTTTTAGTCCCAAAGCCTTTGCATTCCTATAAACAAAATATCTGAATCCCACACCCTGCACAAACCCGTTAACAATTATTTCTGCTCTTTTATAATCTTTTTCCATCCTGTTATTTATTTCTATTAAGCGTCTCAGAAACCAAAAGTCCGGTAAAAATAAGTACGCATCCAATTAATCCAAAGTTAGATATTTTTTCATTCAGGACAAAAAAAGCACACAGCGCAGCAAATATCGGCTCGAATGAAAGTATTATTCCGGCAACCGAAGGGGTTACAAATTTTTGATACTTTGTTTGTAAAGTTGTTGTCAGCACTGTTGCAAGAATTGAAGTATACAGAACTGCGAAGAGCAAATTATTACTGAAACTAAATTCTATTGTTTCAATTTTCCATTCGGTAAATAAAAATGAAAATAATAAGCCGCAGACGCCTGTTACTGCAATCTGCAAAAAAACCAGTGGTTTGTAATCATTTTTTTTGCTGACAATATCAAGATAAACTATATACAGAGCAAAAAATACGGCGCACAAAAGTGTAAGGAAATCACCAATGTTAAAACTCCCCCTGATCTCCGAGAAAATATCCAACAGGGAATTTCCTTTACTTGTAAGCAAAATCAATCCGGATACGCAAAGCAAAATCCCGATAATCACTTCTTTTCTCGGAGGTTTCTTTTCAAAAAAAGTCTGGAAGAAAGGAGTAAAGATTACAAATGCTCCAGTAATAAAAGCGGACTTTGTCGCAGTTGTGTATTTTAATCCCATTGTCTGTGTGGAAAATCCGGCAAAATATATAAGCCCGAGCAATGTTCCTTCCCAAAGAACGCGTCTATTGAATGATTTAAATAACTTAAAAGCAAAGGGAAGAAGAATAACCGTTGCAAATAAAAATCTTACCGAAATAAAAAATAAAGGCGAGATATCCGTTAAGACAGATTTTACTACAACAAAAGTAGCTCCCCATATTAAAGTAATTGTCAACAGAATTATTTCTGGAAAAAATTTTTTCATGAAGGGAAATAATTTGCTTATTCTTCCGGTTTAATATATCCGAATGATCTCAACTGTTTTTCATCAGAACGCCATTTGTTTTTAACTTTCACTTTTAATTCGAGATAAACTTCCTTCTGTAAAAATTCTTCAACAGATTTCCGCGCATCAAGACCGAGCTTTTTTAATGCCGCTCCTTTTTTCCCTATTAATATTCCTTTTTGGCTTTCTCTCTCCACAATAACTTCGGCGAGGATGTAATCTTTTTTATCTTCCCTTTCTTTGAAATCAACAATAATTACCTCGGTACCATAGGGAATTTCTTCTTTATAAAGTTCGAATACCTTTTCCCTGACAATTTCCGATACAAAAAATCTTTCATTCTCATCTGCAACAATATCATCGGGATAATATTTGGGACCCTCAGGCAAAAGCTCAACTATACTACCGAGAACTTCCTCAATGTTAAAATTTAATAATGCAGAAACCGGAATGATCTTATTGAACTTGTTTAAAGGTTCTAATTTTGAAATAAGATTCCTGACCTTTTCCTGTTGAGTAAGATCGATTTTGTTAAGAAGCAGTAAAAAGGGTTTTCCAGTATTTGATACTTTCTCTGTAATAAAAATATTATTTAAAGTTTGTTTTCCTTCAGGATCGGAAGAAACGTCAATTATAAGAACAATTATATCGGCATTTTTAACAGACCTGCTTACGGCTTCCATCATTTTTTCCTGCAAAAGATATCCCGGTTTAATTATTCCGGGCGTATCAAGGAAAATAGCCTGGTAATTTTCCGATGAAAGAATTCCAAGAATCTGCTTTCGCGTAGTCTGAGGTTTGGAAGTAGTTATGGAAAGCTTTTGCCCAAGCAAAGCATTCATTAAAGTTGATTTACCAGCGTTCGGTAAACCGAGGATTGCAACATAACCGGATTTGGTATTCATACACCTTGGAGTTCAAGAATAAGTTCAAGTAAACAAAGTTTATATTCTTTCTTGAACATGCTCTTGCTCTTACGCTTATTCAATTGTTATCGCAGTGCCGCTTGCGCTGACCATCAACATATTTCCGCTTCCGCCGCCGATTGTTTCATAATCAAGATCAACTCCAATTACAGCATTAGCCCCTTGTGCAGAAGCAGCAGAAACCATTTCCTCAATTGCTATATCTTTGGCTTTGCGTAATTCCTGCTCATAAGCTGCAGAACGTCCGCCGACAATGTCTCTTATTCCTGCAAAGAAATCTTTGAAAATATTCGCACCGAGAATTGCTTCACCACTTACAAGACCATGATATTTTGTGATTTTCTTTCCTTCTACTGAATGTGTGGTTATGACAAGCACTTAACCTCCTTTATTAAATTAAAAGATTTACACAAATATAAGAAAGAATCGTTAAGGTATAGAGGTATAAAGGTATAGGTTCTTAAGTCTTGGACAAAATGGAAAAGAAATTGAAGATTGTTAATTGAGAATTGATTAGTGAGAATCAAATTTTTAATACTAAATTTTCAATATTCAATTCTATTCTTGTCAAAAGAAATTCTGAAAAAAAACAGTCACCTTTCCCCATATACCAATATACCCTATACTTTTATCCCTTCGAGTGTTTTACACTTTCATAGAAGAAGTATCCGCTTACCAGAAGGATAAAAGAAAATATTGAACCGATAATCGAAATGTTTCCTTTCGAAAAGAAATTTTTAAGAAGTGTTACAAAACCCTCAGAGCGTTCTGTAAACTGAGTAAGAGCATCAGATGAACCTGGTTCTGCAGTAAAAATATAATTTGCGAGCAAATAGCCGATTATTCCTATAGAGATAAGAAAGAATAAAGACAGAACAGACACAATAAAAAAGTTCTGTTCCCTTTTGGATTTTAAGCTCTTCTGAATTTTCAACATAAGGCTTGCTGTAAAATCCGGAGAGACTTCATCAACTGGTAGTCTTCTTAATTCATTATGCACAGAAAGTAATGCTTTGTATTTTTTCATGTCCGGTGATGATGACTCGAGCTTTATTTTTACCTGATGCGCCAATTCCTTATCGAGCTCACCATCAATGTATTTATTCAATATGTCATCATTCAGTTCAATCATATATTTCCCTGGTATAATCATTTTTTATCATTATTTCTTTAAGAGCAGTTCTCGATCTATGCAGCATAACTTTAACATTATTTTCACTCGTTCCCATAACTTTACTTATTTCCTCACAAGACATACTTTCAATATAAAACATTGTTATAACAGACGCATAATTCGGAGGCAGCTTATTGACCATTTCATTAATATATAAAGATAAATCATTCTGTTCGGAAATATTATAATCATAATCACTTTTAAGGTCAAAATGTTCGTCTATCGATGTCATCTCTGACTCTGTTTTTCTTTTCTGAAGTGATAACCTGCTTAAAGCGGAATTGTAAACAATCTTATAAAACCAGGTTGAAAATTTAGCTTCTCCCTTAAAATTATTTAATCCTTTAAAGGCTTTAAGAAAACAATCCTGCAAAACCTCTTCGGCTTCCATTTTATTTTTCAACATCCTGGTTAACATAGAAAAAGCCTTGTTTTTATACCTGTCAATAAGTATAGCATAATCGGAATGATTACCTTTTTTAACCGATTCAAGAATTTCCCGGTCGCTTAAACCTTTCATCTGTTTATTTTGACCTCTCCTCAAATAAAAAGGTTACAATAAATGATGGAAGATGTAAGATGGAAAATGTAAAATGGAAAAGTTTTAGCATATACTACTCTCCCTGAAAACGATATTTTAATTTCAAATTACCGACAAAAATCTATAATTTGAAATTATTCAGACTTAACCTACACATTTTTATAAATAATATACAACTGCGAATCAGGTTTCTGTAACCTTGGCATATATTCTACAGTCTCAACTATCAGAAACAAAAGAAGCAAATATCATAAAGGAGAAATATAATGCATGAAGAAGTGGTTGCCGTTTTTATTCCAATCGTAGCAACGCTCGTTATTGGAATTATTCTCGTCTCTTATTTCTTTTTCAGATCAAGAGAAAGACAACTTCTTATTGAAAAAGGAATGGATGCACAATCCATTAAGGATTTTTTCGAGGGGAAAAAGGATCCTTTCAGATTACTTAAAATTGGAATTATAACGATTGCTTTTGGTTTAGGATTAGGTTTCGGTATTATGATGGAAGTAGATTATAGCGGAGGATACTGGGTTCCTCTCTTTTTATTCACCGTAACGGGAATAGGTTTCGTAGTTGCTAATATTATTTCAAGAAAACTCGAAAAAAAGTAGGTGTTAACCTTCGAGGTTAAAGTACAATAAACAGTGTGCTAACCTCGAAGGTTTTTTTACTTACTTTCTGCACTTTCCAGTTGAAGTTTATGTTCATTAGCTTCCAGCCATCTTTCAGCATCGATTGCAGCCATACACCCCATTCCGGCAGCCGTAACAGCCTGGCGGTAAACTTTATCAGTAACGTCGCCTGCTGCAAAAATACCTTCAATATTTGTGTAAGACGATCCCGGTTTAACCTTTAAATAACCTGTTTCATCCATATCGATAATTCCTTTGAACAAGTCGGTATTCGGTTTGTGTCCTATTGCAACAAATAAACCGTCAGCTTGAAATTCTTCCTTTGTATGATTAATCGTATCTTCTAGAACGACACCGGTCATTGTCTTTCGACCATTTTCTTCTTTACCTAAAACTTCTGTAATTACTTTGTTGGTAAGAAATTTTATTTTGGGATTATTCATCGCTCTGTCAAGCATTATTTTCGATGCCCGGAATTCTTCTCTTCTGTGAACTATGATAACTTCGGAGGCAAATTTTGTTAAGAAGTTAGCCTCTTCCATTGCAGTATCACCTCCACCGACAACAAGCACTCTCTGGTTCTTAAAGAAGAATCCATCGCAAGTGGCACAGGCTGAAACTCCATAGCCCATATATTTCTTTTCACTATCAATATTAAGCAGCTTTGCAGAAGCGCCCGTTGCAATAATTACTGCATCAGCGGTGTACGTGTTATCATAAGTTTTAAGTACAAAAGGTCTTTTTGAAAAATCAACTTCAGTTACCTCGCTATAAATTGATTTTGCACCAAACCTGTGAGCCTGTTTTCTCATTACATCAGTTAGTTCCGGTCCCATTATTCCATGCTCAAACCCGGGATAGTTTTCTACTTCTGTGGTAATAGTTAACTGACCTCCCGGCTGCAGTCCTTCCAACATCACAGGGTTAAGATCGGCTCTTGCAGCATACAAAGCAGCAGTAAATCCTGCTGGTCCTGCACCTATAATTATTACTTTATGATGATTATTTGATCCAGTTACAGGCATTTTTTCTCCAAATTTTCAGAAATAAACTACACATAAGATAATCTAATTATTAAAAAGGTTCACACTAAAATCTTCATTTCAAACCGTTGAAACGGTTAGTAATAGTATTATTTACTAAATAGCCCACGACTTAAAGTCTGTTACATAACATTAGAAAATAATTTCTGTTAATCCTCTACGAGGATTTATAGTATGTTGGCTTTATCTTTCTACAATAATATGACCCTGCCTTGCCGTCAGGCAGGCTCTAACGAGGTCTGTTATTGTTAAATAACATCGTAGATGTTTAATTATTGTAACTCAGAATAAAAACCCTAAAAATATGATCCTTGTAGAGGATCAATAAATTGATAAAGGATCAGTTAGGCAACACACCCTTAAGTAGTGGGTTAATGAAAACAAAAAGACATAGCATAACCGTTTTAACGGTTTCACAATATAAACTCAATGTTCCTTTTTAGTCCTTTTAATTTTGTTCTTCTAACAGGACTTTCAGAAAATTTTAACCGAAATTCCTCTTCATTCATATTCATAACTTCGGATATATCCAGTTCTTTATTTTGTGGGAAGAATTCCTTTTTTAAAGTAACTTCAGAAAACTTAACATTCCACGGACAAACGTCCTGGCAAATATCACAGCCGAATACCCAGTTATCAAAATTGTTTTTGAATTCCTCGGGAATTTCTCCTTTGTTTTCAATAGTAAGATATGAGATACACCTTGTCGCATCCAGAATGTATTCATCTACAATTGCACTGGTGGGACAAGCATCAATACAGGCAGTGCAGCTTCCACAATGATCGGTAACAACAGATGAATTATCAAACTCATAATTTGTTATTAATGTTGCTATAAAAAACCAGCTGCCCATTTCTTTATTGATAACATTAGTATGTTTGCCCAGCCAGCCAAGCCCGGATCTTACTGCCCATGCTTTATCCAT
>Ga0154371_1054_pt3 | contig 25723 bp, 17 predicted proteins | sample RifGroA2_FD_105615 | JGI IMG/M metagenome (GOLD analysis project Ga0154371, IMG submission 105615) | Ignavibacteria bacterium GWA2_35_9
AACCTGGAGCCTTGTTGGGCTTGAAGTAAAAGAGCCGGTAATAAATGATTTTGCTTTGGAAGCTAACGTTACAAATGAAGGTGGTGTATACGGAACATTCAGATTATTAAAAAATGTGATGGGTCTATGGATTTTACAGGAATGCCGGCGTAGCTGGAAGTTAGGGGGGAAAGATTATTCTTATAGTGAGTTAACTAATCTTGCTAATAATGCAAAGCCGCTACGGTCTTTTATTTCTCCTAACGGGTCCATATTTCTTCATTCAGGAAATCATCCGGAATTAATTAAAGATTTTTGTAAAAAAACCTCTCAACCGGTTCCTGAAACAGAAGGAGAAATAGTAAGATGTGTTTTAGAAAGTCTGGCTTTAACATATAAAAATGTTCTTAATGAACTGCTAAAAATATCCAAAAAAAAAGCTGATATTATTTATGTAATTGGCGGTGGTTCTAAAAACGAACTATTGAACCAGATGACGGCAAATGCTACAGGGGTGCCTGTAATTGCTGGTCCTTCTGAAGCAACTGTAATTGGTAATGCTATTGTGCAGTTAATTACTCTTGGAGAATTAAAAGATATTAAAGAAGCGCGTCAACTCATTTCCAATATGTCAGGCTTAAAAAAATATGAACCTGAAGATATTGGAACCTGGAATGAAGCTCATGCGCGATATGATAATTATGATTAAATAAAAAAATTAAACAGGGAAAAAATTATGTCGGATAAAAATACAAACTTTAAGTATGTAAACTATAAATGGAGCGATGAATTTGCTGATAAGCTTGATCCTGTTGAAAGGCTTGTTTATCGCTCTAATATTTTAGGAGACGACCAGAGAATTACCAATACTGGCGGTGGAAATACATCATCGAAAATTACGATGAAAGATCCGTTAACCGGGGAGGATGTTGAAGTTCTTTGGGTAAAAGGTTCCGGTGGAGATCTCCGGACTTCTAAGAAAGAAAATTTTGCTTCTCTGTATCAGGATTCTCTATTTAGATTGCAAAAAATTTATAATAATGCTGAAAATAAAGATGTAAAAACAGAGATTGAGGATAAAATGGTTGAGATGTATAAGCACACTGTATTCAACCTTAACCCTCGTGCAAGTTCTATCGATACACCGCTTCACTCTTTTATTCCTTTTAAACATGTTGATCATATGCACCCGGATTCAGTTATAGCAATTGCCGCTGCAAAAAATTCTGAAAAAATTACAAAAGAAATCTTTGGCGATGAGATAAGATGGGTTAAATGGCAGAGACCGGGTTTTGATCTTGGTTTAATTCTTCAGGAAGAATGCAAGAAAAATCCTGATTTGAGAGGATTAGTCCTCGGGCAGCATGGCTTAATTAACTGGGCAAATGATGATAAGGAGTGCTATGAACTAACGCTTTCAATTATAGAAAAAGCAGCAGAATACATTGAAGCTCATAACAAAGGAGAACAAACATTTGGCGGACAAAAGTATCAATCATTACCTGAGGGAAAAAGATTTGAGGTCTTATCTAAAATTTTGCCCAAACTGCGGGGAATGATATCTCAGAAAAATAAATTTATTGGTACGATTCAAAGTGATGAAAGAATTTTACGATTTGTAAACAGTAATGATGCTGAAAGATTAGCAGAATTGGGCACATCTTGTCCCGATCATTTTTTAAGAACGAAAATAAAACCTCTTTATATTGATTGGAACCCGGCAAAAGAAAATATTGATTCACTTGTTAAAAAGTTGGAGAAAGGTTTAGATAAATATCGTAAAGATTATTCAGCATATTATGAAGAATGTAAACATCCCGATTCCCCATCAATACGGGATGCTAACCCTACTGTGATTCTTATTCCCGGTTTAGGAATGATAGCCTGGGGGAAAAACAAAAGCGAGTCAAGAGTTACGGCAGAGTTTTACAATAATGCTGTTGAAGTTATGCGTGGTGCTGAAGCAATTGATGAATATATTTCTTTACCTAGACAGGAAGCTTTTGATATAGAGTACTGGAAACTTGAAGAGGCTAAACTAAAACGTATGCCGCCTGAAAAAGAATTTGCAAGGGAGGTTGTCCTGGTGATTGGTGCCGGCAGCGGAATTGGTAAAGCAGTTTCACATAGGTTAGCAAAGGAAGGCGCTCATATCGTTTGTGCTGATATCAATAAAGATTCGGCAGAACAAACAGCTAAAGAATTAATAGAGATTTATGGAGTAGGAATTGGTATATCAGGTACCGGGCTTTCGAATTGCGGTCCGGCTATAGGATTATATGTTGATGTGACAGACCGTAAAAGCATAAACGAAATGTTTAAAAATATTATTCTCGCGTACGGTGGAATAGATCATATAATTATAACTTCGGGAATTTTTGTCCCGCCCGATCAAGAAGGGAAAATACCTGACGATAAGTGGGGACTTACTTATGATATTAATGTTACCGGTCCTTATTTAGTAGCCGATGAGGCAAAACAAATATGGGAAAACCAGGGATTGAAAGGAAGTCTTACAATAACAACCAGTGTTAATGCAGCGGTTTCTAAAAAAGGTTCGCTTGCCTATGATACAAGTAAGGCAGCAGCAAATCATCTGGTTAGGGAATTATCTATTGAATTATCTCCCATAATAAGAGTAAACGGATTAGCTCCTGCAACTGTGGTTGAAGGCAGTAGTATGTTTCCGCGGGAAAGGGTTATAAGTTCATTAAAAAAATATAATATTTCTTTTTCTGAAGATGAGGACACGGGACTCTTAAGAAATAAATTATCTGAATTTTATGCTCAAAGAACTCTTTTAAAGTCGCCTGTTACTTTAAATGATCAGGCTGAGGCAGCATATTTATTAGCGAGCAAAAGATTAAGCAAAACTACGGGACAGATTTTTAGTGTTGATGGGGGTCTGCACGAAGCTTTCCTTAGATAGTAGTGAATGATGTTCTAAATTTGGTTTAAATCTTATTGCCGATCTAATTTTCTTAATTCCGCATCTTATTTAATATTAATTAGAAGTAAAGTTTCGACTCCCGCCACCTCCACTAATTTTTTACCACAGTTCAACCATTTAAAAAATTACAGCCCCTGTTAAAAAGGGGCTGTAACATTATTCGTTCAATCAAGAGGAAGCTATTATTTCAATAGCATTAGTTTTTTAGTTTGTACGAATGATCCAGCCTGGATACGGTAGAAATATACACCGCTTGGGAGTGAATGAGCGTCAAACGATGTTTGATAATATCCGGCTTGTAAATCTTCATTAACCAGAACAGCGATTCTTTGACCCAGAAGATTATATACAGCTAATTCTACTGTAGCCTGCTTTGGTAAAGCAAACTCAATTGTTGTAGATGGGTTAAAGGGATTCGGATAGTTCTGGTTTAATCCGAATTCACGTGGTATTAATGATGATGTTTGTTCTACACCAGCAGCACTTCCGTCATAAGGAAGAGAGTTGGTAACCCCAGTCATATTATTTGTTGGAATAAATTGCAACTTGTTGCCTGCTAGGAACTTAGCCGTACCAAGATATTTAGGTGTATCCCAAATATGGTCAAGTAAAACAGCTGCCCACGTAATCGATGCCTGACGAGTACTTACATCATTATCGTGGTTGTTTATTCCTAATCCGAATACATTATCAACTCCAACTGAAATGTTCTCACTGTTGGCTGTGATTACAGGCCATTTAAGTGCAAGCTCAAGTGCATATCCACCTGTTATTGTTTTTCTTGCCCATTGTTTCATTGAAGCTGGTATACCATTTAAGTTATTAAATACTGTTACACCGGCAGTTGATGTATCAAGTGCAGTAAGATTTATACCGTATATTGAGCTACCAGTGTTATTGCTATCAGTTGCCTGCGGATCGAATTTCAACTCCAGACAATCAACTTGATAATCATTTGCAGCATTAGCAGAAATAGTATCATCCATTACTTCTTCGTAGAAGTAGAACCAATCATTATCCCAACCGACCCACATTTTTGCCGATAAATCTGCATCGTCTGCGGGTGCTCCATTATCACTAAATGAAAAAGATCTTACCTGTAGATAACCATCGGCTGGTCCGGTTAAAGTTTCATAGAAAGCATCTTTTTCTCCGTCAACAACTATATCTAACGGTGTGTAGGTTTCCCATTCAGCTTTTTTATCCGGGAACCAGTTCAAATCTCCGGCTGGAAAACTATGTTCGCCACCGACATAAGCTGGTGAAGAAGTGGGATATGAAGCATCGAGTGTATCGGCATAATATGCATATCCTCTTCTGTCCATATCATCGGTCTCAACATTGAATATTAATGAGTTAGGAGTATTTTTTGTAAAATTACCACCTGATGGGGAACGATACCATCTCATCTCATTAGTCATTAACATAGGAATATTTGCAAGAACAAGGTCCAATTGTGTAAACGCATTAACTGAATCAGCTCCCAGTCTGCCGTTTATGTGCCATGAAAGAGGATCTCCTACTCTCAGGCTGTTATCATCAATAAAAGCCTGACCGGAATCTGAGACGACGTAAAAATTATTCTTTACAGTCCATTGTGTGGTGTCGTTTGGAGCGGTGAAGATCCAGGTCTGCCTGTTATTTCCATTATCATAGGTTTCACCTGTGTTAGCCCACTCTGCGGAACGAGTTCCGTTCGGCTCGTTTTCATCCTCGCCTAATGCAAATCCATCAACAAACAAATTATTTGTTATAAAGACTTGTGATCCGACGTTTCCAAGGGAAAGAAGACCGTGAAATGCCATACCGTTAATAAACGAATTATGATCTATTAAACAGTAGTTAATATTTCCGGTACCTGCCAAAGGATTACCGAAGTTATAATGGCGGACTGGACGATCCTGGTAATTAACAAATGTATTATTAACGAGAATTAAAGAATCACAGGATGCTTCACGTAAATCAAGACCTTTACCTGCACCTAGATTTGACGATGTTAAAGCACCCATGTTTGCAAAGATAGTGTTTGTTATCTTTACTGTTTGGGATGCACTACCGGTTCTAACATGTTGTCCATTGATGTTTGTTAAAATACAGCCATCAATTGTTATATAACATCCCGGCTGTGTTGTATTTATCAAACCCCCCTGAACGTTATTAAGGTTGGTGTCCACGGGTTCGAAATATCCAGCAACTATGACGTTACTTAATTCTAAATTTCCACCTCGCAGTACAAATAGGTTTCCAGGCGGACGGTGCGGGTTAGCCCCGGTTCCGGTCGGGTACTGGAAAATAACCGGCTTTATGTCGGTTCCGTCAGTAGAAATCATTCGCATTGTTTGACCGGAATCAACGTTAAAAATTTCTGTGTTCAGGTATAAGCCGGTTCGCTGTAACCGGTAAACCCTATCTGGCAGGAGACCACCGGTGGCAGTTGTATCTGCCCTTATCTGAGCAACAAGAAATGATTCGGGTGTTCCGTTATACGGAATCAAGTCCAAAATACTTTGTCCGTAAACTGAAATACTTAGCAGCATAAAAAGAATAAGGATAAAGCCGCCGTATTTTTTACGTATCATAATACCTCCTTTATTAAGCTAGTTTTGTTTATGATTTTTTATGAGATAATAGAACTTTATTTTCTCCCTTAAGCCACCTCCTATGAGAAAATATTTAATGTTATTATATATTATCTGGTTCTCTTTAGTTATTTAGTAAAAAATATATCTGTTAAAGTTCCAGCTTAACCCCTAAATCGGCAGTTAAACCATAGCGTTCTTCAGTATTTAATATTGTGTATCCGTTAACCCGGTTATTAATTGAATTCCCTTCTTTAATGTTAGTTAAATTACTTACACTAAAAAGCACTGAAAGATAATTTGTAAATTTATATTTCAAAGCCAAATCAAGTCTTGTATAAGGATTTATTATCTGGTCGCCTCTGCCCGATGGTGTAAATGAAAGGTTGTATTCAGACTGATGAAACAAAGAAATTCTTCCTGAAAATCCCTCGATATCATAACCGAGAGATATATTGCCATAAAAATCGGGTTGCTCTTCAAGCTGTTGTTTAACTTCAATTACCCTTTCTGTGTACTGAGGAAATGGAAATGGAAATGGGGGAATGGTTACATATGTAGTGTCAATTGTTGTTCCATATAAATATGTTTCAGAACGTACTATCGAGGCATTATAACTTAGTACAATATTTTTTAACAAACCTGGCAGAAATACAAAGTTAATCTGATGTTCAAATTCAAAACCCCATACTTTAGTGGTGTGTGGAGAATTATAAGGCACTGTTAATTGGTAGGAACCATCATGAAGGCTTGGGGCTGTAAGATCAAAATGTTTTAATAATACATCTCCCTGGGTATTAATCTGGTTTAACATGTGAAACATATCTTTAATTTCTCTATAATATGCAGAGACGGATACCAATCCTATTTCATTTCCAAAATAGGAAGTGTTTATCTCAAAGTTCCATGATTTAGCAGTTTTTAATTTGGGATTTCCTAAATATAACTCTTTATTTGTGGTTCCACCGGCTCCCGATTGCCTCCATGCAAAAGCAGTGGGTAGCCTGAAATTAAAGTCCGGCCTTGCCAATGCCCTGTAGGCAGCCAGCCTGATATTTATAAATTCTGTTGGTTTAATATTTAAGTGCAAGTTGGGTAATACTATGTTCTCTTTATGACTAGAGGAAGTATCCTTTATAAGTCCTCCGCTAAGAACCGGGAATCCACCAAATTGCCCCGGTGAATAAGTAGCATTATAGTGATTATCTTCATTTTCTATTCGTACACCGGCAATAAACGTAATCATCTGGCCAATATTTAACGTATTCATAATATATCCTGCTGCCACATCCTCAGTTATATCATAATAATTTCTTCTTGCTGTTGAGTCAAAATTGTACTCTATCTGGCTACCATTTCTATCCATTCCATTTTTATTAAGCTCATACCATTGGCGCAGTTTATCCCGGTTAATAAGAGGATTAAGCTCATAGATGTCATATATATCACGGGAAACGGGAGTAGGATCGAGGAATTCAGAAAAAGAGACTAAGTTATTTGTAGGAGATTGTTTGTACCTTTGGAAAAAAGCATCAAAGTAACTGCCACTGAAGTTTTTTTCCTGTATAGTCCCATCAGCCATTCTTTCATAAGGATACCATCTACCAAGATAATAAGGAGCGTATGTATTGGTATTATCATTTGATCTGCCTTTTGTTTTATACTTACCTCCTATTTTTAATTCACCGGAGAAAAGGTTCCCCAGAACATAATCGCGTGATATATTTAAAAATGCACTCCGTTCTTTATCAAAATTTGTTTGAGTATTATAAAAAGCATTGTAGATTGTTGCTGCAATAAAGTTATTATAAGCAAATGGAATGAGTTGCTCAGGATTATTTTTGATATGTGGTGTATTCCGCATACCTGAAGTTGTAGTTGATGCTTCCTGGAAATTTATTGTATAATCATAAGGGAAATCACTCTTGGACTCAGCGTATGACAATCCCCAGTACAATTTTAATCCAATAAGATTATTGTTGCCCGTTAATGAACTATTGAAAGTATTTATTTCCTGCTCTCTGTCTCGGAAAGAATAACTAACATCACTGCCGTTTCCAATTCTGCTGCCGCCCGCAGGATATTCTCTTGATGAATAGAGATAATCTCTTTTTGTACTGCTGTAAATACCACTTAATTTAAGTGAGCCCTCATCAGGAGTATTCAGGTCCAGGATAACACTGATGCCATTCCTTTTTCTAATCTCATCAGTAAATTCCAGAACAAAATCATTAATTTCATAATCTGTTTGATTAACCAGCGACTGATCGTAATCGAGATCTATTCTCTCATTACTTCTTATCCTGTTTTCAAGATTTCCATTTAACTGAACACCAAGAAAATCATCCAGGAATCTTTCACCATAACGTAAATTAAAATCATATTGTTCAGCAGATTTCATTATCCTGTTATAGCCGCCTTTCATTTCAACCCTGATATCTCTAAGTGAAGGGGCTTTCTTGGTAACAAGATTGATGCTGCCTGCAATTGCATCGGCATCCTTATCCGGCGTTAATGCTTTGAATAATTCAATACCGGCTAATGAGCTCTGTGAGATAGTACTAAGATCTAACCCTCTACCATTTATATCTGTTGAGGGTATCTTTATACCATCTATAGTAACATATGTAAACTTATCGCTTAAACCTCGCAGAATTACTTTATTTGCCTCTCCGCCGGATCTTAATATTGATACGCCGGGTAAGCGACCAATTGATTCGGCCGCATTAACATCCGGAAGTTCTTTAATCTTTTCTTCAGAAACGACATTAATAATGGTGTTTGATGTCCTCTGTTGGTTTATTGCCGAAACCTGACCCGATGCTTGTGAAGTAATTAGAACTTCCTGACCTTCCAAAATATCAGGGATCAATTCTGAATTTAATTCGGTAGATTTATTTCCCGTAACAGTTACATTAATTTCCTTTGTTCTATACCCGATATACGAGATCTTTAGAGTATAAGTACCTTCGGGAATATTAGTAATTGTATATTGACCTTCGAGGTCGGTTGCACTTCCTAAAGCAGTACCTAATAAAAAAACATTAGCTCCGATTAAGGGCTTGTTGCTTAGAGAGTCGTTAATAATACCACGCAAATTTGCCTGTCCATATAGAAAAGATGAAATTAAAATAATAATGGTGGGCAGTGATTTATAAAATGCCATAAAGAACTCCACCTGATTTTTTTTCAGAAAGGTAGTTTATTATTATATAAAAGTAAATTGTAAAAAAGATAATAACAACTAAAAATTGGTGTTTCATTTTAATTTTTTGTTGTATTTTCGAGTTAATAATAAAGAGCTCGGATATTTTGAATGAAACGATAACTTAATCGTTAACTTTAACGATTGATAATATGACAAAATTAATTTGTATTGTCAAGTAAAAAAATATTATAATTTTTATTCTGAGTTGATTTGATTTTACATTTTTTTTTAATAACTTTTAAATAACTTAAACGATAAAGTTAACAGTTAATAAATGGGACTAACGAGGCGAAGCTATGCAAAAGAATATACAAGGATTTAAATATCTCTTTTCTCTTATTAGTTTATTTGTCATACTGATTCCTGAAATTGACTTTGCAGAATCTTTTTCGATTAAACTTAAGAATTCATTAAATTTTGCCCGACCGAATGAAATAGTAAAAATTAATGCGGAATCGTTAATAGAAAAAAAACCTAATTTCAATTTTGATTCTTTCACAGTCTATGAAGATAAAAAAGAGATTTTCTTTGAAAAAGTATTGAATAGAAATACTAATAAGCAGGAAATTTTACTTCTAATAAGCTTCGAACCAGGTGAAACTAAAGAAATTATTTTTACAGATAGTGTAAAGAATAAAAAGACAATAAAATTGACACAGGCATACCTTGGACAGAAAACCGGTTATGAAAAAAAAGAAGGTTTTTTTACTGGTGGTTATTTCCAAAGCGTAAATCAAACTAAGGTTCCATCCGGTCATTTTGCCCACGATGCTTTATACCAGTTTGAGGGACCTGGATGGGAATCGGAAAAAGTTGGTTATAGATTATATCTTGATGAAAGAAACAGAACGGATATTTTTGGAAAGAAAATAAGTGGATTGTTCCTGGATATTACTGGGAAAAATGATCTTGTTTCTGATGGAAACGAGTCTTACCAAAAAATGCTGGATTGGGGAAGAGATATATTTAAGGTCGGTAACTCGCTTGGCATAGGCTCAATTGCTACATTTTATAATAATAAAGTAGTGACTGTTACGGAAATTGATAGTACTTTATGTATGATTTTTGACGGTAATCTTGTCTCTGAAGTTGAAACTACTCATTATGGATGGAATCTCGATAAGAAATATAATGTTACAACTCGTTATTCAATTAAGGCAAACAGCAGAATAACTGAAGTAAATGTGTTACCGGACAAAGGAATTGAAAATTTGTGTACTGGCTTAGCTAAACATGAAAATACTGAATTTATTGTTTCTAAAGAAGATAAAGATTGGAGATACATATCTATATGGGGAGTTCAAACACTTGAAAATGATAATCTCGGCATTGCTGTTTTTTATAATAAATCCAGTCTGGTTGAGATATCGGGGGATGATTTAAGCCATTTTGTTATATTAAAACTTAGAGATAAAAAACTTACTTACTATTTTACCGCTGCATGGGAACAGGAGGGGGGCGGAATTAAGAGTAAGGAAGAATTCTTAAAATATCTTGATGATGAATTAATTAAATTGAATAATCCAACTAAAGTTGTATTGAATTAAAATCTGAATCTGTCAGGAAACTTCTATAAAACCGCTAATGAAACTGAAACCTGTTGTTATTTTTCTCGCCTCAATTATTTTTCTTTCTGGCTGTAGCAAAGAATCAAATATAAAAAAAATAAAGATCGGACATGGACTGGATCAAACGCATCCCGTTCACCTCGCTATGGAATTTCTTGCAGAACGTGTTGCGGAAAAATCCAGTGGAAAAATTCAAATAACAGTCTACCCCAGCCAGCAATTAGGTACAGAAAGAGAATGTTTGGAACTCCTGCAGATAGGCAGCCTAGGAATGACCAAAGTTTCATCATCAGTTTTAGAGGGATTTGTCCCCATTTATAAGGTTTTTAGTTTACCTTTTGTATTCGATAACGAAGAACATAAATTTAAAGTCTTTGAAAGTGAGCTAGGTCGCAAGCTTCTGCAAAGTACTGAAAAATACTGGTTAAGAGGGTTATGTTTTTATGATGCAGGCAGCAGAAGTTTTTATACTAAAGTTAACCCGGTTCTTTCACCTTCAGATTTAAGAGGATTGAAAATAAGAACCCAGGAGAGCGCAACTTCTGTAAAGATGGTTAATGCATTGGGCGGTTCTGCTACTCCTATCGCATGGGGAGAATTATATACAGCTTTACAGCAGGGAGTTGTGGATGGTGCAGAAAACAATCCTCCCAGCTTTTATACATCGAGACATTATGAAGTTTGCAAATATTATTCTTTGGATGAGCACACCTCTGTTCCGGATGTACTTCTTATAAGCACTATTATCTGGGATGATTTAACAGAACAAGAAAAAATATGGATTCAGGAAGCAGCAGATGAATCATATGAGCATGAAAAGAAATTGTGGCAGGCTTCAACTAAAGAGGCCCTGGAAAAAGTACAGGAGGCAGGTGTGAAGATTTATTATCCTGATAAAAAGCCTTTTCAGGAAAAAGTGGAAGACTTGATCGAAGAATTTAAAAGTGAACCTGAAGTTTATAATCTTATCCGGGAAATCAAACAATTGAATGTTCTATGAAAAAAGTCAAAAATATTCTTGATTTTATTATAAAATGGGCTTTAGTAATACTTATGGCGGGAATGACAATTAATGTTTTGTGGCAGGTCTTTACAAGATTTGTTCTTCAAAACCCGAGTTCATTTACTGAAGAACTTGCAAGATATTCGTTGGTTTGGACAGGAATACTAAGTGCAGCTTATGTTGCCGGACAAAAAATGCATCTCGCAATAGATTTGCTTCCTCTGAAATTAACCGGGAAAAAACACATCTATCTCGAACTGTTTATTCAGACCTGCATTCTTGCTTTTTCAGTATCAGTAATGTTAATTGGAGGATTAAGGCTTGTAAATATTACATTAACTCTTAATCAAATTTCTGCGGCATTGCAAATTCAAGTTGGTTATGTATATATGGTTCTTCCAATAAGCGGTCTTATCATTGCTTTCTATTCAGTTTATTTTATATATGAGCATTTGCTTTCCCTAAGAGTCGAAACAAAAAAACAAATTACGAATAATTAATGGAAACAATAGAAATACTAATCCTTGTTTTGTCTTTTTTATCGCTGTTGGCTTTAGGTGTTCCGATTTCTTTTAGCATCGGTATTGCTTCTTTAGCTACAATGTTGTTTAGCATAAAAGCTGTACCATCCTTTACAACAATTTCTCAAAGGATGGCAACAGGTATAGATAGTTTTGCTTTGCTTGCTATTCCATTTTTTATTCTTGCAGGGCAATTAATGAATAGCGGCGGAATTGCAAGAAGACTTATTGACTTTGCAAAAGTACTTGTAGGTAAACTTCCGGGTGGACTCGCATTTGTAAATATAATGGCAGCTATGCTTTTCGGTGCAATATCGGGTTCTGCTGCTGCCGCTGCTTCGGCAATAGGTGGATTTATGACACCGGTTATGAGGAAGGAAGGATACGATCGGGGTTTTTCAGCTGCAGTAAACATATCCTCCTCTACAACAGGTTTGATTATTCCTCCAAGCAATATCCTTATAGTTTATTCTTTAGCAAGCGGCGGGGTTTCAATTGCTGCTCTTTTCCTTGCAGGTTATTTGCCTGGGATTCTTATGGGACTTTCTTTAATGGTAGTTGCTTTCGTTTATGCAAAAAAGCATAACTACAGAACCACAATTACTTTTACGTTCGGTGATGCTTTCAAAAAATTTCTTGATGCAATCCCGAGTTTACTTCTGGTTATTATTGTAATAGGAGGAATTATCGCAGGCTATTTCACTGCTACCGAAGCCTCTGCAATTGCAGTACTTTATGCTTTTATTCTCTCAGTCTTTATCTATAAAGAAGTAAAGTTTAACGATCTTCACAAAATATTATTGAGCAGTGCTACTACAACAGGTATAATAATGCTTCTTATCGGAACCTCGATGGCAATGTCCTGGGTAATGGCGTATGAAAATATTCCACAGAACGTTGCAGCTTCTTTAATTGCTCTTTCAAACGATAAGTTTGTAATATTAATAATTATTAACCTGATACTCCTTTTTGTAGGAACTTTTATGGATATGACCCCCGCAGTTCTGATTTTCACACCGATATTTTTACCTGTTGCAGTTAACGTTGGTATAGACCCGATACATTTCGGAATAATTATGGTGATGAATCTCTGCATCGGTTTATGCACTCCGCCGGTCGGCAGTATTCTTTTTGTGGGATGTTCCGTTGCCGAATTATCAATTACAAAGGTGATAAAACCTTTAATACCTATGTTTATAGCTATGTTGTTTGCATTACTGATAACCACTTATTTCCCCGAATTAAGTCTTTGGGTTCCCAAATTATTTGGTTTTTAATTTCCGGATAAAAAAATTTGGATTGAGTTATGGTTACTAAAAACAATTTACAAACAGAAGTTTATAAAATAAATTCTGATAAAGAGTTTATTAATGATAATTTTTTATTAATGAATAAAACTGCCGAGAGATTGTATCATACTTTTGCGAAAGATCTTCCGATAATCGATTACCACAACCATCTTTCTGTGAAGGAAATTGCTGAAAACAGAAAATTTGATAATATCACCCAGATATGGCTGTATGGAGATCATTATAAATGGCGGGCAATGAGAACAAACGGGGTTGATGAAAAATTCTGTACAGGTGAAGCTTCCGATTGGGAAAAATTTCTTGCCTGGGCTGAAACAGTTCCTTACACATTGAGAAATCCACTTTATCACTGGACACATTTGGAATTAAAAAATCCATTTGGGATTTCAAACAAATTATTGAATAAGGATACTGCAAAAGAAATCTGGAAGCATTGTAATAAGCTTCTGCCGGAAGATAACTTCTCTGTTAAAGGGTTGCTCAAAAACTTTAAAGTTAAAGTTCTCTGTACAACAGACGATCCGCTGGATTCGCTTGAGTACCATAAAAAAATAAGGAAGGATAAGTTTGATATAAAAGTATTTCCTGCTTTTCGTCCGGATAAAGGTATGGCTGTTGAAAATCTGAATCTGTTTTCTTTGTGGTTTAATAAACTACAGGAATTAACAAACATTCAAATCGACTCGTTTCAAAAATATATTGAAGCTATAAGAGTACGCCATGATTTCTTTCATCAGAATGGATGCAGGATTTCGGATCATGGAATTGAAGTTCCCTATGCTGAAGATTATACTCAACAGGATATAGAAAAAATATTTGAGAAAATTCTTTTATCTAAAGAATTAATGCAAGATGAAATTCTGAAATTCAAATCAGCTATGATGTATGAATTTGGTGTAATGGATCATGAAAAAAACTGGGTTCAGCAGCTTCACATTGGAGCTTTAAGAAACAACAACACAAGAATGTTTAACAGTCTTGGTCCCGATACGGGTTATGATTCCATAGGTGATTTTAATATTGCTATTTCATTGGTGAAATTTTTAGATGACCTCGATAAAGAAAACAAGCTTGCCAAAACCATAATCTATAATCTTAATCCAAAGGATAACGAAGTAATTGCTACGATAATGGGCAGTTTCCAGGATGGCAATATACCGGGCAAAATACAATTTGGAAGCAGCTGGTGGTTTCTGGATCAGAAAGACGGTATGGAAAAACAGTTAAATACTCTTTCTAATATGGGATTGATAAGCAGGTTCGTTGGAATGTTAACTGACTCACGAAGCTTCCTTTCTTTTTCGCGTCATGAATACTTTCGGAGAATCCTTTGCAATATAATTGGGGAAGATGTAGAAAAAGGTTTTCTCCCCGATTCGGACGAATTATTGGCTCCATTAATTAAAGGTGTATGCTATTATAATGCAGAACAATATTTTGAGTTTGATAAAGCCTGATCTTTTATGAATAAATTAAAGAAAATTGTGTTGTTATGAATAGAATAAATTTTTCTGCTACAGTGTTGTTTATTCTCTTTTTTATTTTGCAGGCATATGCTCAAATTTATGTTTCTCCCACAGGCGATGATAATAACCCGGGAACAATTGAACAGCCTTTGAAAAGTATAACTGCGGCTGTAAGTTCTGCTCAGGCAGGGGATACAGTTTTTGTACGCGGCGGAGTTTATTCTTTAACAACGACAATCAGCATTTCTAAAAGCGGTAGTGAAGGTAACAGGTACTATCTTCTTTCATATCAGGATGAAAGACCTGTTCTTGACTTTTCTTCTATGTTAGTAGGAAGTAGTAACAGGGGAATACGCCTTAGCGGAAGTTATTGGTATATAAAAGGAATAGATATAAAAGGCGCTGGCGACAACGGGATGAATATGAGCGGTTCAAATAATATTATAGAATTTTGTTCCTTTTATGAAAACAGAGATACAGGTTTACAGATTGGCGGAGGTGCATCAAATAATCAAATTATTAATTGTGATTCCTACTTTAATGCTGATCCTGATCATAATGATGCAGATGGTTTTGCACCAAAGCTTGATGTTGGTACCAATAACTATTTCTATGGCTGCAGAGCCTGGCAAAATTCAGATGATGGTTGGGACGGTTACCTGCGTGGTGCAGATGATGTAAGTACAATTCTTGATAACTGCTGGATTTTCAATAATGGATATTTGAAAAATGGTACCGACAGCGATGGCAACGGTAACGGTTTTAAAATGGGTGGAAGCGATGATAAGATGTTGATGCACAACGTTACTTTACGAAACTGTCTTGCTTTTGATAACAGAGAAAGAGGTTTTGATCAAAACAACAACAGAGGCTCAATGACTCTTTACAATTGTACAGCTTACAGAAATGGTTCAAACTATTATGTTTCATTAGCTGGTAATAAAGCAGCGACAATAGTCAATTGCATAGCTTTAGGCTACCAAGGCCCATTAGGCACTTTTGTGATTCAGCAAACTAATAGCTGGCAAAGCCCATTCACTGTCGCAAACGACGATTTTATTTCTATTGATACTTCAGGAGTGCGAGATCCTCGTAAAACTGATGGAAGTTTACCGGATATTAATTTTTTGCATCTCGCATCAGGAAGCGATTTGATTAATGCCGGTACCGATGTTGGCTTGCCGTTTAATGGTATTGCGCCAGACCTTGGGGCTTTTGAATTAGGTGAAACAGTTCCGGTTGAGCTTGTCGCTTTTTCAGCATCTGTTACGGGGAAAGATATAATTCTCAACTGGGCTACTGCAAGCGAACTTAACAATTATGGCTTCGAAGTACAGAAGAAATTTGATGGCTCAGATTTTATTACCATTGGATTTGTTCCCGGTTCAGGCACAACAACAGAAACAAATCAATATCAGTTTATCCATAAGAATTCTGAACAAGGAATAAATATTTATCGCCTTAAACAAATTGATTTTTCAGGTACATTCAGTTTCTCTGATGAGGTTCAGATTAATTTTAATGCGCCGGATGAATTTATACTTTTTCAAAATTATCCCAATCCGTTTAATCCCGGCACAGCAATAACTTTCTCGCTTGCAGAAAAAGCACCTGTTAGTTTGCAGATTTATAATTTGGTGGGTGAGTTAATTGTGTCTTTAATTACTAATGAATTAAAAGAGCCTGGTACTTACTCAATTAATTTTAATGCCTCCGGGCTTTCCAGCGGAACATATATTTATGTTTTGAAACAGGGAGAAAATATTTTATCGAAGAAAATGATTCTTCTTAAATAAATAATAATCATCAATAAATTTTTTTTAATATGAAAAAGATTTATTCAAATTCTGTCCTGATACTTTTCCTTTTCTTATTACAATTTGCTTGTGCTCAAACTGAAAAGAACAACACCGGTTGGGAACAGCTTGATGGAATTCTTTCAAATATTAACCCGCCGACATTTCAGAATAAAACTTTTAATATAATTGATTACGGCGCAATTGCTGATGGAGTTACTGACTGTACAATTGCTTTCAAAAATGCTATTGAAGATTGTTCAAAAAACGGGGGCGGGAAAGTTGTAGTGCCTGAAGGAATTTTTCTTACCGGCGCAATTCATTTGAAGAGTAATGTCAATCTTTATATATCTGAAAACGCAGTTGTGAAGTTTTCCACTGATAAAAATAAATATCTTCCGGTTGTTTATACGAGATGGGAAGGTGTTGAATGTATGAATTATTCTCCTCTCATTTATGCTTATGAACAGGAAAATATTGCTGTTACCGGGAAAGGAATTTTGGATGGACAAGGAAGTAATCAAAATTGGTGGAGCTGGAAGGGAAAGAAAGATTATGGCTGGGGTGAGGGTGGGCCGGATCAGAAATTTGGAAGAGATAAATTATTCGAAATGGCTGAGAATAATATTCCACCGGAAGAAAGAATTTTTGGAGACGGACATTATTTAAGACCAAATTTCATTCAACCTTATAAGTGTAAAAATATTTTAATTGAGGGAGTTACATTTAAGAATTCACCAATGTGGTTTATTCATCCTGTTCTCTGCCGGAATGTTTATGTATTAAATGTTACTATTGAAGGTTTGGGCCCCAATAACGATGGATGCAATCCTGAAAGTTCAAAAGATGTATTGATAAAGAATTGCTACTTCAACACTGGTGATGATTGTATAGCAATTAAATCAGGAAGAAATAATGACGGAAGAAGAGTTAATGTACCGAGCGAAAATATTATCATTCAAAACTGCAAAATGAAAGAAGGACATGGTGGCGTTGTTATTGGGAGTGAGATTTCAGGAAGTGTAAGGAACGTGTTTGCTGAAAATTGTGAAATGGACAGTCCTAACCTTGAAAGAGTTTTAAGGATTAAAACTAATTCAATAAGAGGCGGAGTGATTGAAAATGTTTTTATGAGGAATGTTAAAGTGGGAGAAGTAAGTGAAGCAGTAATTAAGATAGATTACTTCTACGAAGAAGGAGACGTGGGAGAATTTACTCCGACAGTAAAAAATATTTTTGTTGAAAATCTTACATCTAAAAAAAGTTCCTATGCAGTCTGGATAAAAGCGTATAACCGTTCTCCTTTACAAAACATTGAATTAAAAGATTGTTTCTTTGATAATGTTGAAAAAGAAAATGTGCTTGAAAGCGTTGAAAATCTTGAAATAGAATCTGTGGTTATTAATGGGAAAGAATTTACTTTTAAAAAAGACAAACTATAAGAATACGCTTATTTGTAAATGAAGAACAACCTGCTGGTATATACAATATAAATTTTGATGCTTCGGCACTTAGTTCGGGAGTTTATCTGTACAAACTTACAGCTAATAATGTAATACTTTCTAAAAAGATGAGCCTGATAAAATAAACCGGAAAATATTTTTCTAAGCTTATGAAATTAAAATTTGTTCTGATCGTAATGTACTTTCTGCTGGTTGTGGTTTGCTTTCCGGTTTATTCCCAGGATTCTTTATCAACAATATGGTACTTGAATAGAACAGATTCCATAGGAGGGTATAAAACAACGGCTTTAAATGAATATCCATCATTTACATCAACAATTCAGGGAGATGCGTTATTATTTGATGGAATAAATGATGCGCTGTTTATTGAAAATAATCCGCTTGGGAATGCTTCTTCATTTACAATTGAAATAATTCTCAGACCTGATTCATCAATAAACCCGGATAATATTGAGCAGCGATACATTCATATTCGGGGAAAAGAAAATGACAACCGGAGAGTTTTATTGGAACTTCGTTTAACAGATGATCAAAAGTGGTTTCTCGATACTTACATTAGATCCGAAGTCAATGGACGGACTTTAATTGATTCAAATCTTACTCATCAAACCGGTGAGTGGTATCATGTTGCATTGGTTTATGATAACGGAATGATGCGTCATTATGTAAATGGAGTTGAAGAAGCCTCGGGCGAAGTGACATTTGTTCCTGTTAAAAATGGGCAAATATCTATTGGTGTACGACAAGGTCCCCGGTGCTGGTTCAAAGGTGCAATTCATTTAATAAAATTCACCAGGCGGTCACTTCAGCCGGATGAATTTATATCTGTTGTAACCAATATTCAAGGGAAAACCAATCAGGTAAAAGATTATTTCCTTTGTCAAAATTATCCTAATTTTTTTAATCCATCGACTTCTATTAAATTAAACTCTTATGAAGTATAAATATATCTCTCGTTTTAAAAGATTTTGGTTTTTTATATCAATTATATTCTGTTTCTCTTCAATCCTGGTTTTTTCTCAATTAAGGCAAGATAAAGATTGGTCTCACAGACTTATTGAAAATTTTATAAAGCTTCATCCCGATACTATAGCTTATAAGAATGAAGCAAAGAGTTATAAATGGAATTATGAGCAGGGATTAATTCTTGAAGCATTTTACCAGAAATGGAAGACAGCAGGAGATGAGAAATATTTCAATTACATAAAGAAGAATATTGATTACTATGTTCAGGAAGATGGTTCGATTAAGACTTATAAGATGAGTGATTTTAATATTGATAATATTTCTCCCGGAAGAATACTGCTCTATCTATATAAAGAAACAAAAGAAGAAAAATATAAAAAAGCCGCGGATACTTTAAGGAAACAATTAGAATTACATCCGAGAACAGCGAGCGGAGGGTTCTGGCACAAAAAAATATATCCCGATCAGATGTGGCTCGATGGGCTTTTTATGGCAGAACCTTTCTACACTCTTTATGCTTCAATTTTTAATGAAACTGAATCGTTCGATGATATAGCCAAACAATTTTTATTAATAAGAGATAATCTTAAAGATGAAAATACAGGCTTATATTATCATGGCTGGGATGAAAGTAAAAAGCAAAATTGGGCAGACCTCGTTACTGGAAGATCACCAAGCTATTGGGGCAGGGCAATTGGCTGGTTTATGATGGCTCTTGTTGATGTGCTGGATTATTTTCCTGCAGATCATCAAAACCGCAAAGACTTAATTGAAATTTTACAAAATCTCTCAGAGAGTTTATTGAAATACAAGGATGAAAAATCCGGGTTATGGTATTTAGTTGTGGACCAGGGAAACCGTGAGGGAAATTATATTGAAGCTTCTTCATCTTCAATGTACGCTTATGCTTTTGCTAAAAGTGCTAATAAAGGGTATCTCGATAAGAAGTTTTATAATATTGCGCGGGAGTCATTTAATAATATTCTCAAGCATTTAGTTACTTATGATGATGAAAATCATTTCTATCTTAACAATGTCGTCTCTGTTGGTGGTCTTGGTGGAGAGCAAGATCGTGATGGAAGCTTTGAATACTACATAAGTGAGCCAAAACGGGTTAATGATTTCAAAGGCTATGGTCCTTTTATGTTGCTGGCAATTGAACTTGAGAAAAATGAAAAGTCGGGAGATGGTAAAAAAGTCGGTTTGGATTATTATTTTAACAATGAATGGAAAGATGGGAAAAGATTTCATTATGTTTGGGAAGATACAACATATTCGGGTTTTTCCGATCTGGGAGAAATAATTCAGGAACTTGGTGCTGAGACAACATCATTAACATCTGCGCCAACTGAGGAGTCTCTTAAGAAATATGATATTTATATAATTGTTGATCCTGACACGCCTAAAGAAACAGAAAAACCCAACTACATTGATAATGAAGCGAGAGAAGCTATTGAAGATTGGGTAAGTGATGGAGGCATTTTAGCTCTGTTTGCAAATGATAGCTCAAATTGTGAGTTTACAAATTTAAATCTTCTTTCAGAACGGTTTGGAATTTATTTTAATGAAGATCGCAGGAATATGGTTACAGGAAAGAATTTTGATATGGGGAAGATTGATAAATTACCCGGTCATCCTGTATTTAGAAATGTTAAACAGATATATATAAAAGAATTGAGCACATTAAAGTTATGGGGAAATGCAGAACCTGTTTTAACCGATGATGACGGTGTGATAATGACTATAAGTAAATTTGGCGACGGCTATGTTTTTGCCATTGGGGATCCCTGGCTTTATAATGAATATATAGACAACCGGAAGCTCCCGGAAGTTTTTGAAAATTTTAAAGCGGCAAAAAATTTATTTGAATGGTTATTAAATATTAAATTGCATGATTAGTTTTTGAATAAGTTTGAAAATGAATAAAAAGGTAAGGATAATAAAATTAGAAGACCTTGCAAAGAAACTGAAAGTTTCTAAGGTTACAATTTCCAAAGCTTTGAGAAATCATCCGGATATCTCGCCGCTGACAATTAAAAGAGTAAAAGATTTAGCAGATAAACTCGGATATGTTCCGAATTATATGGCAAAAAATTTGTCTGCTAGGAAATCAAACACGATCGGGTTAGTTATACCTAAAATTGCACATTTGTTTTTTGCTTCTGTTATTGAATCTATTTATGACACGGCATTTGAAAATAATTATGAAACACTGCTAACTGTATCCCAGGAGCAGGAAGAAAGAGAGAAAAAGCATATTTTATCTCTTCTTTCAATGCGGGTGGATGGGTTGATTGTTTCAATTACACAGGAAACCAAAGATACCACGATATTTAAAAGAGTGTTGCAACAAAATATCCCGTTAGTATTTGTAGACAGAGTGCCCGATCTCGAAGGCGTTTCAAGTGTAACAGTTGACGATACAGGCGGCTCTTATTCTGCAGTAATGTATGCTATAAAAAAAGGTTATAGGAAAATGGCTCATATCGGTGGCTATTCTCATGTAAACATTGGCAGAGCAAGGCGCGATGGTTTTCTTCAGGCATTAAATGCGAATGATCTTCCTATTAATGAAGATTGGGTAGTTGGAGGCGGTTTTGGTGAAGTGGATGGCTATAACGGTTTTATGAAGATTTATGATAAGAAAAATTTGCCTGAGTATATTCTTGCAGTTACATATCCTGTGGCACTGGGAATTTATAATGCGGCAAACGAACTTGGAATAAGGATACCTGAAGATATTGAAATAACCTGCTTTGGAAAAAATTCTTTCAATGAGTTTGTACCCTCTATGTTTAATTTTGTGGACCAACCGGCTAAAGAATTGGGTAAACAAGCTACTAATTTAATTATCCAGCACATTAATGATCCCAAGGCTTTTGAGCCAAAACATATTGAGCTTAAAACACAACTTATTATTAGTAACAAGCCTAAAAGCGAACCGGTAGGTTAAAGTTCTTCCCGACTGCAAATCTTAAATAGTTTTTAAGTTTATAAGATTCAAGATCAGTATGAGAATTTATTGTCTTCTTTTATTTCTCTTATTCGGTTTAAAGAATACAATTGCCTTCGAATCTGATTTTATAGTATCACAGGATGGAAAGGGCGATTATACTACCATCCAGGCTGCATTAAATGCTGTTCCGCTTAATGTTTCACAAAGATATATCATCTATATAAAAAAGGGGATCTATAATGAGAAGCTTTATTTTGAAAAGAGTAATATACTCTTGATTGGAGAAAATCGCGACAGCACACAAATTGTTTACGCAGAACTCAGGAGTAACTGGAGGGCTTCGCATCCTGATGATTATGGTTCTGCAGTAGTAAATATTAAAAATGATGTGAGCGACCTTACGTTTATCAGTTTGACAATTCATAATAATTACGGTGGCATTTACGGAAACAATGACCACCAGTTTGCAATAAGAGGTGGACAAGGCGTTACAAGAATCATCATTGATAATTGTAATATAATTGCAGATGGAGGCGATACAGTTAGTTTATGGAATACGGAAGATGGAATGTATTATCATAGCAACTGCTATTTTGAAGGATATGTAGATTATGTCTGTCCCCGCGGTTATTGTTTTATTGAAGAAAGTAAATTTTTTGGGAGGAACCTGACTGCTTCAATCTGGCATGACGGAAGCGGCAGAGAAGATCACAGGTTTGTTATAAAAAATTCAAGGTTTGATGGTGTAAAAAATTTTCCTTTGGGAAGATTTCATAGAGATGCACAGTTCTTTCTGATCGGTTGTACCTTTTCTGATAATATGGCAGATAAAGATATTTTTTTTGCCCCATCAAACCCGCCGCGCGTTTTGAAGTGGGGTGAAAGCAGACACTACTTTTATAATTGCCATGGAGATAGTGTGGATTATGTATGGCATGGTAATAACCTGAATGATGCAAAAGAAAAAGTATTGCCGGAGGAAATTACTCCTGAATGGACATTTAAAGATCTATGGGATCCCAAAACTGTTTTGAGATCGATAAAAATTAATTAAAGAAAGCATAAACTTGCCTGTTATGAAACGAAGGCGACAGTTAAAAAAAAATAAATTAGGGTAAAAAATGAAAGCCTCTTTTTTTAGAGATGAGTTGTTGGCTTATAAAGAAAGTAATTCTTATTTGAAGAAAAAAAATCTGAATAGCATCGAGATTCAAATTTATCCCAGGTCAGTTCAGAAATTTGAACAAGTGATCTTCTTTATAGCAAAAGATAATATTGAAAAATATCTATTTTTATATTATAATGATCCGGGGAATGAGATAGCCGGTAAGTTTAAGGGAAATATCCTTACGTTTAATAGTTCAGAAAACTTTCTGCTGAAGAGATGTATTCAAAACACATATAACAGGGAAATGCTTCAGGAATGTTTTGATTTTACCAGACCACGGACGATTGGATTAGCTGATTCATTCGGTTTTGGTGACAGGCTCGGACTTGCAAATCCGGCACACATACGTTCTCTGGAAAGCAGCAATTTTAAGCCAATACTTGCACAACAATCAATAAGAGAACTTACAAGAACAAACAGAACTCCCTCAGAAGTTATGGATGCTTCGGCTTGGGCTGTGTTCCAGGAGGGTTATAAGGGAGGTTTTGGCGCAGATGCCGATCATCTGAAAACAAAGGAAGATATTGATTTAATGGTCAGGAACGGATTTAAGATGTTCACTTTCGATCCAAGTGAATACGTACACAACGAAGCCGATACTCTGCCCGATAATCAACTTGATAACAGGTTAAAAAGTATTAACTGGGAAGGTTTGAAAGTACGATATGAAAACCTTGCAAAAACTTACTTGAGTAAAGAATTTAAAATAACAGGTGAGTTAATTATCAGTACTGATGAAAATAAAGTAAAGCGTGCTCTTATTAAATATGGAGATGCACTTGCTTATATTAAAAAGTTATACGATTATCTTAGGAAAAACCACGTAGGTTACGAATCGGAAGTGGAAGTTTCTGTTGATGAAACCGATTCTGTAACATCACCGTTTGAACATTTTTTTATTGCAACAGAATTAAAGAGACTCGATGTTAAACTTATAAGTCTCGCCCCCCGGTTTATCGGCGATTTTGAAAAAGGAATAGATTACAAGGGAGATCTTGAATTGTTTAAACAAGAGTATATTAAACATATAAGCATAGCAAATTATTTTGGTACCTATAAACTTAGTCTTCACTCCGGTAGTGATAAATTCGGAGTTTACCGTGTAATAGGTTCTTTAAAGATTGGTGTTACACATGTAAAAACCGCGGGCACAAGTTATTTAGAAGGGCTTAAAGTGCTTGCGGAAAAAGAACCGGCGATTTTCAGAGAAATGCTTGATTATTGCAAAAACCTCTATGATGCAGAAAAGAAGACGTATCATGTTTCTGCCGATATTAATAATGTAAAACCAGCGAAAGAATATACGGACAAGGAATTAATTGGACTATTTAACCAGGATGACTGGAGACAAATACTTCATGTAACATTCGGACGGGTACTTGCGGATAAAAACAAAAAAGGCGAGTATGTATTTAAAGATAAATTATTCGATTGTTTGAAAAAGAACGAAGAGACTCACTACAATTTTATAATTAACCATTTTCATAAACACCTGGAGCCGTTTAATTAATATGGGAAGAGAAAAAATACTTGACGAAATTCTGAAAAGAAAAGTTGTTGCAGTCCTTAGAATAAAGGAAGAAGAAAAGCTTAAAAAAGTTATTGAAGCAATCAATAAAGGTGGAATATCTGTAGTTGAAATTACGATGACTGTACCGAATGCAATTCAATTAATAGAAAAAATGAGTAAAGAACTTGATAAGAATATTTTACTCGGGGTTGGTTCTGTCTTGAACAAGTCCATTGCCGAGGATGCCATAAAAGCAGGAGCTAAATATGTTGTTAGTCCTGTTCTAAAAAAAGAAATTATTGAAGCTTCTCACAAACACGATGTACCCGTAATGCCCGGTTGTTTTACACCAACAGAAATTCAAACAGCTTATGAGTTTGGTGCCGACATTATCAAAGTATTTCCAGCAGATGTTGTGGGGATGGCTTTTTTCAAAGCGATACTGGCTCCTTTACCTCATCTTAAACTTATGCCGACGGGTGGTGTTTCTTTAACAAATGCAGGTGATTGGCTGAAAGCAGGAGCTTGCGCTGTGGGAATAGGCTCTGCGCTGCTTGATAAAAAAGCAATCCAGGAAGGAAATTATTCAAAGCTGACAGAGAATGCAGCAACAATTATGAAAAGTATTTCTGTTTCAATAAATAACTAAGAGTGGAGAATGAACCAAAATTTAATTGATATAAAAGATAAAGTGTGTGTTATTACCGGCGGGTGCGGAATATTCGGTAATGTTTTTGCATCGGGTCTGATAAAAATGGGAGCTAAAGTCGCTATTACTGATTATAAAAAAGGAAGATGTGATACGTGTGCACAAAGAATTGCGCAGGAAGCAGGAGCTCCCGTACTTTGTGTGGTTGCAGACGTTTTAAAAAAGGATATGCTGATCGAAGCAAAAAAGGAAATCAATAAAGAGTTTGGAAAAATTGATGTCTTGATAAATGGAGCGGGAGGAAATTCACCAACATCTACTACTGTCGATGAGTTCGTAACGGATGTAAACCTGAACCAGTTGAGCAGGACTTTCTTTGGTCTGGAATTAGACGGCTTCAGGCAGGTATTTGATTTGAATTTCCTTGGAACAGTTTTACCAACTATGGTTTTTGCCGAAGATATGCTCGGAAGAGGCGGCTCGGTTATCAATATTTCATCAATGAACTCTTTCCGACCGTTAACAAAAATACCGGCTTATTCTGCTGCAAAAGCTTCGGTAAATAATCTTACACAATGGCTTGCAGCTCATTTTGCAAAAGCAAACATCAGGGTTAATGCTATTGCGCCGG
>Ga0154371_1031_pt1 | contig 25045 bp, 21 predicted proteins | sample RifGroA2_FD_105615 | JGI IMG/M metagenome (GOLD analysis project Ga0154371, IMG submission 105615) | Ignavibacteria bacterium GWA2_35_9
AGCTGTTCAATTGTTGTCTTCAGTATATCGAGCTTAACTTCCGGCGCCGGCAAATCTTCTTTGTGGATAAGCGCCATATGTTTTTTCATCCAGGGAACGTGCGCATAATTAAATACTGCAATCCTGTCGGGAGAAATATCAATTATCTTTTCAACTGTCTCTGCAAATGAGTAAACTGATTGAAACGGAAGTCCGTATATCAAATCGAGGTTAATGCTTTTAAATCCAAGCTCTCTTACCCATTGCACTGTTTGCCTTGTCATATCTTCAGGTTGTATGCGGTTAACATACTTCTGTACTTTTTCATTAAAGTCCTGCACACCCATGCTTATCCTGTTAAAGCCGTTGCTGCGCAAAGCCGAAAGATGTTCTTTTGTAAGTCCGCGTGGATCGATCTCGCAGCTATTTTCAGATTCTTCCTTAATATTGAATGATATGTTAGTGAATGAAGCAAGATCGGCGATTTCATCAGGATTAAGGTGTGTCGGTGTTCCGCCGCCCCAGTGAAGCTGCGTGACTTTTCTGTCTGTAAGCAGGTAGCTTCTCATCAAATCCATTTCTTTTTTTATGTAGCCCACATAATCGCCTACTCTGCCGCGGTTCCTTGTAATAATCATATTGCATCCGCAGAAATAGCAGAGTGTATCGCAGTAAGGAAGATGAACATAAAGAGATAAATCCGGCAGATTCTCTCCATAATTAGTTTTTATTATTTCATCAAGAAACTGTTCGGCTTTAAAGTTTTCATTAAACTGTGGAGCGGTAGGGTAGCTTGTGTACCGTGGACCCGGTTTATCGTATTTCTTAAATTTTGCTAAATCTATTTCAAACATGTTTTACTCCCTTTACTCTATCGTTTGCATGGTTGCATTATTGCATGACATGGTTGTAACATGCATTCATGCAATCATACAATCAAGCCTTTTCACTTTGTTTATGATATTTTCCGCTTTCTTCTTTTACAACTTTTACCAGATACCTGGCATTCTCCGGATCGACATCCGGCAAAATACCGTGTCCAAGATTAAAAATATGTCCGCTTCCTTCACCGTATAAACCGAGTATTTTGTTTGCCTCTTCTTTAATTTTTTCTTTGCCGGCATAAAGAACAGCCGGATCGAGATTTCCCTGCAAAGCAACGGTTTTTCCTATTTTTTCCCTGACCTTTCCAATATTCATTGTCCAGTCGAGACTAATAACATCAGCCCCGCAGCGAGATAGTTTTCTAAGCTTGAAATGAACTCCCTTGGGGAAATAGAGAACAGGCTCTTTCTTTCTTTTAATATTTGAGACAATCATTTCAATATACTGTAGAGAAAATTCCTCGAAATCATTTTGTGAAAGAATTCCTGCCCAGGTATCGAAAATCTGTACGGCATCAGCACCGGCTTCAATCTTTGCCGAGAGAAAATCTGTAACGGCGTCAGCAAGCCTGGAAAGAACCGAATGAGCAAGCGAAGGATTATTATAGATTAAACTTTTTACACTGGAAAAATTCTTTGAGCCTTTTCCTTCTACCATGTAAGTGAGAAGCGTCCATGGCGAACCACTGAAACCGATTAATGGGACTCTTCCATTCAATTCTTTTTTAGTTAGCGAAACTGCATCAAGAACATATTTTAAATCTTTTGCGGGATCAATTTTCTTTAAACTTTTCGCATCATTTTCGTTTCGTATTGGTTTGTGAAAGATTGGTCCTTTTCCCTCGTGCATTTCAAGCTTCATTCCCATTGCTTCGGGAATTACAAGAATATCAGAAAAGATAATTGCAGCATCAACTCCAATAATATCAACCGGTTGTATTGTTACTTCAGCAGCAAGCTCAGGAGTTTTACACATTGTAAGAAAATCTGCTTTTTGGCGAATAGCCCGGTACTCGGGTAAATATCTTCCAGCCTGCCGCATAATCCATATCGGGGTGCGTTCGACAGGTTGTTTCCTGCAAGCTCTTAGAAAAATATCGTTTTTAATTTTGTTCAAGTTATTTCCCTTTTCGTTCTAACCTTCAAGGTTAGCACATCGTTTGCGATTCTTTAACTTTGAAGGTTCTCACTACTTTTTATAATGATCGACAATAGCTTTAGCAAGTCCTTCGTTTGTAAATTCATCCGGAATAATATCCACACTAACCCGCCTTTCTTCAATTGATGATTTTGTAGTGGGACCAATTGCCGCGATAAGGTACCCTTTAAAAAATCTAACCGGGTCTTCGATCTTCATTATCTGTAGAAAGTTCTCAAATGTAGAAGGACTTGTAAAAATGAAAAGATCGGGATTTCCTGCATTTAGTCGGTCAATGTTTTCTTTGATGCTGTCCCCGGCGGGAAGCGAAACATTATAAACCGGGACTGATTTTATAACAGCGCCAAGCTCACGAAGCCCTTGCGGTAAGACCTCGCGCCCGAGAGCAGATCGTGGAATTAAAACAACTTTTCCTTTAAGATCATGTTTCGAAAGCTCGTCAACGACAGCTTCCCCGCTAAACTTTGAAGGAATTATATGAACGGGCAAGCCGGATTTTCTACAAATGCCGGCGGTCTTGCTTCCTACGGCAACCACTTTTATTTTATTATAATCGAATACGATTTTTAATTCCGCACATCTTTTGGTAAACATTTTAACAGAATGTGCAGAAGTAAATATTAAGAAATCAATCTTAGTGCTATCCGCAACCGCCTCATCAAATTGTTCCCAGCTTGTCGGGGGAACAATTTCAAGTGTCGGGAAAATTATCACCTCAGCGCCAAGCTCACTAAATACTGCAGACGATTCTTTTGACTGATCTACAGTTCTTGTTATAACAATTGTCTTGTTAATAAGAGGGAACACCTTGTTATTATCAAATCCCGAGAGTAAACCATGTAATATAAAATCGAAAATTTTTTCTCGTTCTTTAATTACAATCTCTTCCGGAATGTGGTTATCAATTCCCCGGTGAACAGTGCCGTAAATGCTTCCAAGAATTACATTAACTGCAAAATCCTCATCTATATTCCTGAACAAACCCTTTATCTTGCCTGTTTTCACAATGCCGGTTAATTGCCGGCGTAATTCATTTTCCAGCGACCGAAGCTCTACACATATTCCGTTATCTGCTCTTAGAGATTCTTTTCTGTATATAAGAAAAAAGCTTCGGTATTTCATCAAATACGTATAAAAATATGTTACAAAAGAGCGTAAAGCATCTATGGAATTGGTTTCACTACGAATTTTATCGGTTAAAGAATTTGTTAGCTTTTCCAGCCTCAGTTTCAGAATAGAGTAATAAAGTTCTTCTTTAGAAATAAAATAATTGTAAACAGTTCCCTTTGCAATTGAAGTAAGTTTTGCAACATCATCCATCATAACTTCATGATAACTTTTCTTTGAAAAGAGTTCGGAAGCAGTTTCAATTATTCTTTCCCGCTTTAAGTTTTTTCTTTTCTCTCTTTTTTCCTTTACTGTCATTTTACGTCGTTAATAATTTTTCGTTTTAATTCAGCTCTCAGGCAGCTGGTTGACCCGTACGGTTTTATAAATTTCATCCAGGATCTTTTTTGCCCCCGCTTTAAGCAAATCATTTGCAAGTTGTTTTCCAACTTTTTCCGGCTGTTCTTTCGAACCCCGCACTTTTTTTCTGAAAGTTAAACTTCCGTTAAGCGAACCAACCATAGCATCAAGGTATAACCCGCTTGGTTTTATTTCAGCAAAAGCGCCTATTGGCACCTGGCATCCTCCTTCGAGCGTTCTTAGCAGCGAGCGTTCTGCAAGTATCGCTCTGAATGTATTCTCATCGTGAAGATTTTTAAGTATCTCGTTTATAAAATTGTTTTCAGTGTGAGTTTCAATTCCAAGTGCACCCTGTCCAACCGCTGGCAAAATATCATTTATGCCGATATATGAAGAAATATATTTTTTAAGGTTCAATCTTTCAACACCCGCACGAGCCAGGATTACCGCATCCCATTCCGATTTTAAGAACTTTTGAATTCTTGAGGGCACATTTCCTCGTAACTCAACCACTTTAACGTCGGGGCGAATATGAAGAAGCTGGCACCTTCTTCTTAAAGAGCCCGTTGCAACAACAGCATTCTCTCTTAGTTTTTCTAATGTAATCCCTTTCTTTTTTGCAATAAGCACATCTTCAACGGGATGTCTTTTAGAAACGGCACCAAGCTTTAATTCTCTGGGTAGTTGAGTTTGAAGGTCTTTAAGGCTGTGAACTGCCAGATCAATTTTTCTTTCAATAAGATGAGTTTCCAGCTCTTTTGTAAACAAACTTTTATCGCCGATTTTTGAAAGAGCCACGTCAAGGATTTTGTCTCCTTTTGTTTTGATGATCTTTATTTCCACAAAAATATTTTTATCAGATTTTTCAAGCTCTTTTTTTACGAAGTTAGCCTGCCATAACGCAAGCTCGCTTCCTCTCGATCCTATAATTATCTTCTGCTTCAAGATGTATTATTTTCTTTCTTCTTTTTCATTTTTGTCTATTCCGAATAGCTCTCTTATTATACTTATTCTCATTGCAGATTCATCCGGACTTGGGTTGATTTCATTATTCTTTTTTAGCTCAACCGTTGGGTAATGAAGAATTTTGTTAATGATTCTTTTTGTGACTATGTCGAGCTTTTCCCTGTCTTCTTTTGAAAATTTATTTACATTCTTTTCCACCTCTTCGTGCCGGATAGCCTCAAAGTGGTCGCGGAGAGTTTTGATTGTTGGGGCAACTTCCAGAGAATTGTACCAGTTTAGGAAATTATTTATTTCTTCTTCAATTATTGCTTTAACTTTTGGAATTTCTTTTTTCCTTTTTTCAAGGTTTTGTTCTACAATTATGTTAAGTGAATCAATATCATGATAAAACACATAATCTAGTCCGGATGTGGCGGGATCAATGTCTCTCGGCACGGCGATGTCCATCAGCACCAACGATGCATTATTTCTTTTCCTCATAACAGTTTCAATATCTTTCCTTGTAATAATTAAATTGTCCGCGCTTGTTGCACTAATAACCACATCATACTCATGCAGGGAGTCCTTAAAATTTGTAAATGGTATAACCCTGCCATTAAGTTTTTGAGCTAGTCTTTCCGCACGCTCATTCGTTCTATTGGTAATTGCGAGTTTTCCAATTCCCCTTTCCACAAGGTGCTTGGCTGCAATTTCTCCGGTTTCTCCCGCACCGATTACCAGTGCAGACTTCTTTCCCAATGCCGAAAGTATTTTTTCTATTAGTTGTACCGCAGCATAACTTACAGTTACAGCACCCTCGCTTATTTCGGTTTCCGAAATTGCTCGCTTGCCCGCCTTGATAGCTGCATCGAAAATCCGGCGCGTGAGAAATCCAGTAAAATGTGTTTCTTCAGATATTTCGATTGATTCTTTTACTTGCTTAAAAATCTGGTTGTCTCCGATAAGCAACGAATCAATTCCTGCGGCTACACTAAAAAGATGTTCAATTGCCGGTCTGGAAAAGAAATGTTGGAAATACTCTCCATTAAATGTTTGCCTGTCTTTGTATTGAAGAAGAAAGTTTTGGATGCTTTGTGAATTTATATTATGGTTTGAAGGCAATCCGTAAATTTCTGTTCTGTTGCATGTTGATATTACAAGACCCTCGGCTAAAAACCTTCCCTTAATTTCTCCAATAAAATTTCTTATTTCTTCTTCTTGCAGAAAAAGAGATTCTCTGGCATCAACAGGGGCGGTATGATGATTTATGCAAACTGAAATCAGATTCATTTTAATAAAAAGAATGAAAACTTTGTGCGACAAAATTGCTTAACATTGTAGACATTAGAGCAAGTATAAACCCAACAATAGACAAAACCACAACTTTCTTTCCTCTCCATTTCCCCAAGACCTTGCTGATTATGCCGAGTCCATAAAGTATCCATACTAAGGCTGAGCTAATCAGTTTAGGATCTGAATATGAAAAATCCGGAAAGGCTTTCGGAAGCCAGATTACTCCAATCGTCATTGCAATTGTAAGTAAAACAAAACCAATGATTGCTGAGTAAAAGCTGAGTTTTTCAAGAACCTCAAGGCTTGGCAGTTTGTTAAAAACTAATCCGAAGCGGCTCAGCTTTATATCTTTGTATAAAATAAGGTATAGAAAACCATATACAGCAGATATTGTTATTCCCGAATATCCGAGTAGGGCGGTGAAGACATGGGAGCCGAGAAGATTACTCCTCAGAACTTCTTTTACTTCAGCAAGGTCTTCTATAAACAAAGTAGATATAACCTGGAAAATTATTGAGATGATAATTATAAATGGTCCTGTCCCACGGATATCTGTCACTAGTTCAAGGATGAAGTAAGAAAAGCAAACTGAGAATGCAAGTATTGTAAAGATTTCAAATACATTTGTAATAGGGGGATGATTAAATTCAGCAGTTCTGGAGAACAGGTATATTAAATGGAGTAATAAAGTTGTAAAAAGACTAAGTCTGGCAAATTCAAAACGTCTTTTGCCTGTTTTTATAAAATCAAAAGAATAAGCACCAAAAGTAATGATGTAAAGAAAGGGGAGGAAGTTGTTGAGAAAATCAATAAAAGGATACATAAAGAATTTTTTAACCTGACTGATAAGTTCAAATTTAGTTAATTCTTATCATGAATGCAATGACTTATCAGTCAAACCGGACTATTTTCCTATTGATTCCCTAATATTATCGGCAATCCATCTTTGCCCGAACCTATAATAACTACCTTAGAATTAGCAGAATTAGCAAGTTTTTCCGTAGCTTCTATGCCTTTCCATTTAAGCAACTGCTCACTTATACCCTGGGACACGATCTTCTGGAAATCCGCAACACCTTGTGCTTCTATCCTTTTTCTTTCTGCTTCCTGAGTTTCCCTCTGAAGAATGAACTGCATTCTTTGGCTTTCCTGTTCAGCTTTAAGTTTTTCCTCTATGGCTCCAGTAAGTCCCGGAGGCAGAATAATCTGCCTTAATGGTGCAGCCTCTAAGGTAATACCCCTGGCTTCAACGAGTTTTGCCAGGTCTGTCTCTATGCGTTTTGATAATATTTCTCTTTCTTCAGTATATAAAGCCTTTGCATCATAACTTGCAGTAACTCCACGAACAACCGATCTGAATTGGGGAATAAGTATTTTTTCAACATAATCTTCACCAACGGTTTTGTATATTTTATTCGCGTTTGCAAAACTTAGGCTATAAAGAAGACTTATTTCAAGTTCAACACTCATACCTTCTTTAGAAGGAACATTCATTACTTCTTTTAATTCCTGCGTTCGTGCATCAAACTTAATAACATTTGCCATCGGGTTAACAAGATTTACACCCGGGTATAAAGTATTATCGCTAACGTTACCGAAGAAATCAATTACTCCGACATGACCAGCAGGTATAATTGACCAGCATTGAAGCAACGCAATAAATACTGCTATAACAAATCCTATCAGAGCAAAATTAGATTCCTGTTTATTAAATCGTTTTTTAGCATTAAAGTAAACCAACATTGCTACTATTGCTGCCGCTAAAGCTATAATAAATAACATATCACCACCCTCACTTTTAAAAAATGAAACAGATATACGCTTTTAATATAAGCAAATCCTTTTAAGGAATCTTTAGACAAAAAGATAGCAAAGTGCATAGTGCAGCATATTTAAGCTCTATGCACTCGCTCAATACGAATAGATTTACTTTTTATATTCTTTTAAAAATCCCCGGAATTCAATCAGGTGGGATTCTTCCATTCCAAGCAGTTGAACGCAGAGATCCTGAGTAACATAATCAACACCATCACACAGCTTAATTATTTTGTTGTACTGTTTTATAGCTCCCGCCTCCGCATCAATAACTCCTTCAATAACCGAGACAACATCTGTTGTATCTTCGAGGGTTTGCAACCCCCTCTGCACAGCACTGAATTTAAGAGAACCCGGAACGGTTCCACCAAGTTCCTTGATTCTCTTTGCAAGTCTTTGTGCGTGCGTTATTTCCTCGGCAACATCAGTAGCAAGAGATTTTTTTATTTCCTCTGCTCGCACACCATCAAGATTAACCGAATTTGATATATAGTTTATTACTGTTTCAACTTCCATCCAGTAACTTTTTGTTAGGTTTTCGATAATCTGTTTTTTATTAGTCATTTTATTCTCCCTGTTTTATGATTTTTTTTATAAGTCTTGGAGGATTAACTTTTCTACCGGATAATCCAACCATGTTGTTAAATCTTTTTTCCACCAATAATATTTTATTTTTATTGTCAGAATATAATTCCGCTATAATATCTCCTTTATTAATTTTATCTCCAATTTTGAAGTTAAATTTTATTCCAGCAGCTGGATCGACTAGATCATCCTTTTTTAGTCGCCCGGCTCCAAGCTCCACTGCAGCCAATCCCATTTCAAATGTATTCACGCTATTTAAGAAACTATCTTCAACCGATTTGATAACTCTTTTAAACTTTGGTTTCCGGTATTTACCGGGATTATAAAGATATTTTATATCACCTTTTTGCGCTTTAACAATCTCGACAAACCTTTCAAAAGCATAGCCTTTGGTTATTTGTTCTTTTGCGATTTGCTCACCCTCTTTTATAGTTAAAGCCTTTCCACCGAGAAATATCATGGTTCCCGCAAGTTTGATGCTCAAATTATAAAGGTCGTTCTTTTTTTCTCCTTTCAAAATCTCAATTGCTTCATAAACCTCGAGCCAGTTGCCAATATAATTTCCCAAAGGCTGGTTCATGTCGGTGATAAACGCAATTACTTTCTTGTTAAATGCTTTTGCTGTTAAGACGAGGGAATCTGCAAGTACGATTGCATCTTTTTCTTCCTTCATAAAAGCGCCGTTCCCGGTCTTTATATCAAGTACAAGTCCGTCAATACCCTCAGCAAGTTTTTTGCTCATTATACTTGCTGTAATTAATGGAATAGATTCAACGGTTGCAGTTACATCCCTTAAAGAATAAATAAGTTTATCAGCGGGCGCAATATCTTTTGTTTGTCCTATTAAAACGGCACCACAATTCTTTAATACTTTTTTGTATTCGTTTATTGATAAGTCTGTTCTAAATCCCGGAATTGATTCAAGTTTATCGAGTGTTCCACCCGTGTGACCAAGCCCCCTTCCCGAAATCATCGGAACCTTGACTCCTGCAGCAGCAACTATAGGTGCAATTATTAATGAAGTTTTATCGCCAACGCCGCCAGTTGAGTGTTTATCAACCTTAACACCGGGAATTGAACTTAAATCTAATACTTTACCGCTATGCAGCATTGCATTTGTAAGATATGATGTTTCCTCTTTAGTTATTCCTATTAGATAAGCTGCCATCAGGAAAGCCGAGAACTGGTAATCGGGGATTTTGTCTTTGCTGTAACCAGAGACAAGAAAATTTATTTCATCTTTTTCTAAAGCATAGCCATCCCGTTTCTTTCGTATAAGATCAACAGTATTCATGTTGTAAACTTACAAATAAAGAGAGTTTTATCGAAAAATATTATATATGAATAAATATTCTATGGTGCTGCAAAGGTCTAATGCCTTTTTAATTTGTAAGCCCTTTCTTTATTGATTATTTTTAACTCTTGTATTTTTAATTTGTGGAAAAGGAAATGCTTTTTAAGACCAGAACTCATACTTGCGGGGAATTACGGCAGGACAATATCGGGCAACAAGTTGTGCTTAACGGCTGGGTAGATACGCGCCGTGATTTAGGTGGACTCATTTTTATCGATCTGCGCGACAGGTATGGACTTACGCAGGTTGTATTTGAGCCTTCCTTTGATAAGGAAGCACACCAGTTTGCTGCAAAGCTAAGGACAGAGTTTGTTGTTTCTGTAGAAGGAACTGTGAGAAAACGCCCGCCCGAGACGGACAATCCTAAAATTCCAACAGGACACATTGATGTAATGGTTAAAAAACTTGTTATCCTTAATGAAGCACAAACACCGCCGTTTCCGATTAATGATGATAATGTAAATGCTAGTGAAGATTTAAGATTAAAGTATCGTTACCTCGACCTGAGAAGACCTTCTGTTCAGAATAACATGTTGCTTCGCCACAGGATGTACCAGATAACAAGGCAGTATTTTGATAAGCAGGGCTTTATTGAAGTTGAGACTCCTGTGCTTATGAAGAGCACCCCCGAAGGCGCGAGAGATTATCTTGTCCCAAGCAGACTGCATGCGGGAAAATTTTATGCTTTGCCGCAGTCTCCGCAAACATATAAACAGCTTTTAATGGTGGCAGGAATGGACAGGTATTTCCAAATTGTTAAATGTTTCAGGGATGAAGATTTAAGAGCAGACAGGCAGCCAGAATTTACACAGATAGATGTTGAGATGTCCTTTATTGACCAGGAAAATATTTTTGGGGTGGTCGAAGGACTTATGAAAATATTGTTTATGGAGATTTGGAATAAAGAGCTTAGAATTCCGATACCAAGATTGTCTTTTGATGAAGCAATGGAAAAGTATGGAAGCGATAAGCCTGACCTTCGCTTTAATCTTGAAATGAAAACACTGAATGGTGTCTTTGCGAATACTTCTTTCAAAGTTTTCCAGGATCAATTGAAAAGCAAAGGAACAATAACCGGACTTTTAGCTCCCGGATGTGGTGAGTACACAAGAAATCAACTTGATGTGTTAACTGATTTTGTAAAGAAGATCGGTGCAGGAGGACTAATATGGATGAGAGTAAAACCAGATGGTCTCGACGCTCCTATTTCAAAATTTCTTTCTGATGAAGAGAAGAAAAATCTTGTAGAAACACTTGGGGCAAAACCGGGCGATCTGATTTTTATGATTACGGGTCCGCGTCTCAAGGCATTTTCAATTATGGGTTCTTTAAGGCTGGAAATGGCAAGAAGACTTGACCTGATAAAACCCGATGCCGAGCCCAAATTACTTTGGGTTACAGATTTTCCTCTACTTGAATGGGATGAACAAACTAAAAGATATTATGCTATGCATCATCCATTTACTTCTCCAAGGCTTGAAGATGTTGAGCTGATGGAAAGTGATCCGGGAAATGTTAAAGCGCGCGCTTACGATCTTGTTCTTAATGGAAATGAAATAGCAGGCGGTAGCATAAGAATCCATAATTCAGAATTGCAGGCAAAAATGTTCAAAACTCTCGGGATATCTGATGAAGAAGCAGATTATAAATTCGGCTTTTTGATGAACGCATTTAAGTACGGAGCTCCTCCCCATGGTGGAATTGCTTTTGGATTCGATAGAATGGTAATGTTATTTGCAGGAGAAAGTTCAATAAGAGACGTTATCGCTTTTCCCAAGACTGCAAGCGCTGTTTCTCTTATGGACGACTGTCCTTCAACAGTAAGCGAAGAGCAGCTAAAAGAGCTTCACTTAAAAATTAAATGAACATTCTTTGAGAGTTAGCCTATTATTGTTTTTATTTCTTTTGGCAGTACCTCGTGAAGACGTGGATGAGTTTCTACAAGACGCATAATATCTGTCAGGTCTTTTTGGCGCTTACTTTTACGTCTTTCTTCACCTGCCTCGCCGTCAGGCGGGTCTGAGTACGCCCATATTTTTCCTGTTAAAACATCATCTAATGCAGCCACTTTCATTTCATATCCCAAAACTTTTTTCACAGAAGCTTTTGCAATAAAAAATATACATTATGAAGAATTCAGTTGCCAATTTCGAGCTTGGAAACCCGACTGCCTGCAAATAGCGTAGGGTTTTATTTAAAGAAAATCGTTGAGTTATTCCCCGATAAAAAGATACCAAAGAATTATTAGGAATTTGATAAAAGAATACAATTGTTAGTGATGTTCTAATTTTGAGTTGTATGCGTTTACCAGGTAATCATATTTGCCAAAATTAAGATTTATTATTTCTTTTAGTCTTTGGGTGTCGAATAAATCTCCTTTTATCACAAACAGAAGTTTGTCGTAGTACTCTCTTAAACTTTTATCTTCCAAATGTTTTTCACCTGTTTTAATAGTCTCTAAGTAACCCCCGGGAATTTTACGGGCGAAGTGACCAATCCTCCACCATTTTTCTCCAGGCTGTATTTTAGAGCCAACACGCCAATACTCCGTAGCAGGAAGTTTTGATAATAACGGATCTCCAAGTGCCCATGGGTCAACAATATGAATTTGAGGACCCGCATAATAACCGAATATTCCGGCTATTGTGTATACAATCGGAGAGCTTTTTTCTTCTTTAACCTGGAATGCCTTTTTAACCCAGGGATGCTCTTTTAATTTCTTGTGATTTAGTAATCCCGTAAACTGATAGTAGAAAAGTCTTTCATCAGCTATTCCATTATCAAAAGTGGTTAGAATATATGGACCAATTCTGAAACCCTTAACTATTTTTGGTCCCAATCCGTATGTTGTAGAACTAAATATTGTTGGATAGGGAGCCATAAGTCCAAGGAAAACAATAACAGATAAAGCTATAATAGTTTTTCTCCATCGCAATTCTGTTTGAGAAAGTATGATAATTGCGATTAAAAAAGGAGAAGACAAGAACCTTCCGCTCATAAAATCCCCCCCGATTATTACTATATATATAAGATAGAAAAGGATTCCAAAAGCAGCGGGGAAAAAGACGTTTCTTTTAAATAAAAAGGGAATAACCAACCCACCAAGTATTACAGGAAGAGTGAGCGGATCCATGTAAAATGAATTAAGAAGATAGTATGAGCCTTGTGATATTAGTTCGCTTTCATTAATGCCGTTATTAAGCTTTGCATAAGCAGTATTCGGAAATGCGAAACCATAATAAAAAAGAGAAAACGAGATCCATGCAATTAATGGAATTGTTCCTAAAAGAAATTGTTTTATGGATATTCTCCACCCTGTTTTATATATAGAAAAAACCAGGGATGGCAATAACAGGAGAATTGAATCCATCCGGTTTATAGCTGCAATAGAAGTTATTAATGAAAGTAGCACAATTTTTCTATCGGTATCTTTTCCCAAAGAAATAATAAAGAATATTGTAATCAGTAAATGAGTAAGTGGATTTTCAAGTCCCGAAGTTGAATAATCGACGAAAGCTTTTGAGAATATTAATGCAATTAAAATTAAAATAGAGTTATTACTTATTGTAGATATCTTAAATGCCAGCAAATAAACGGTAAATAATGAAATTATTATTGAAACAGTTATTGTTGAGTAGTAAGGCTCTCTTGTAAAAAAGTATATAATAGAGAGAAGAAACATCCATAATGGGTGAGTATAAGCCTGAACTCTCTCAGAAATATTCCATCTTAACCCGTAACCATTAATGAAATTATCAATTGTTCTTAGAGTGATGAAAGCATCGTCTGTAATCCACGCAGATATAATTAAACATAAAAAATAAAGGAATAGAAACGAAAAGACTATAATGCCTGCGCCTGTTTTTAACGATATGGGGGCTTTGTTAAATGAGATCAAAATAGCTCAGAGGTTTTTTGCTGTTAAAATAAGGAAAAGGATTGAAAAGTTTATAGAGGGAAAACTCCTGATAGTATAAAGACATATTAAAAAATCATTATGCATTATACTTTTATTTATGATAGAACGAAGACATTGTTTTAAAAATATAATTTTTTACTATGGTAAATATTACTAAGCCTCAAAATTTTACAAGGTAAAACCTACTAACATAATTACCCCACTTCATTTTGATATTTAGTTACATATAGTTATTGAGTAACACAATTTTGTTGGCACGCTTTTTATACTATAGGTATTGATTTTTTAGAATGTTGTTTTTTGAAAAAATTGTTATGAAAATAATTAATTCTGCTTCTCAGGAAAAAATTACTTTCAAAGAAAATTTTACAAAACCAGAATTAAGTGCGAAAGTAAAATTTACAAACACTTAGAGCTGTTTTAAGAGATTAATTATAAAGAAACATTACGAAGGTAAATATTGGGACAGCAACAACTATTGCTTATTGTACTGGGAATAATAGTGGTGGGAATAGCAATTGCTATCTCGATACAGTTATTCAGACAAAATGCGATTGACTCTAAAAGAGATATTCTCATGAATGAAAGTGCCAACATTGCATCAATTGCAATTGGTTATTATAAACGCCCGGTTCCATTTGGAGGCGGTGGTAAGAGTTTTATTGGCTGGGATGTGCCTGGTGAACTTCAAAGTACCGTCAATGGAAGTTACTCGGCTGTAATATATAGTGACAGTGTCATTATAACTGGCACAGGAACTGAAGTAGTAACAGGAAGTGATTCGATACAGGTAAGGACAACGGTTTCATCGGATGCGTATAATATAATAATAATTAGATAAGGTTTCTTATAAGAAAACTGAAATCAAAAACTAACAAAACAAAAACAAACAAAGGAGATCTATAATGGGTCAGCAACAGCTTCTCTTAATCGTGCTTGGTGTTATAGTCGTTGGTATCGCTGTAGTAGTTGGTATCAACCTGTTTAACGCCAATGCGGTTTCCTCTAACAGGGACGGTGTAGTATCGGACTTGAATAACCTTGGTGCAATGGCACAGCAGTATTACAAAAAGCCAGGGTCGATGGGTGGTGGTGGAAACACCTTTACAGGATGGACTATACCAACTCAGTTAGATACTACTGCCAATGGTAATTATGCTCCTTCAGTTAGCGCACAGACCATAACTATACAAGGTTATGGTACAGAAAAAAATGATGCTGGAACCACAATTCAGCATACGGCTACTGTTTCACCTACTTCAATTACCGTTGTCTTAACGCAGTAACAATATCTTATGATTGTTAAACCGTATAAAACTAATTAACAACCTGAGGGCTGATGGAATGAGTAAAATTTTATCAGCCTTTTTTATTTTAAAAAAGAAAAGATAACCTTCGTGAGCATATATTAAAAAATCCCACCAAACCCCAGGTTAGTATTAGTCATAACAAAAAATGGTCATTTCCCTTTCAAAAAGATTTACTTGTTTTATGTGTTATTCTTTCTGAATTATATGATAAACTATGTAAAAACAAGGATTATATTATTGATTTTTTTTGGAATAAGAATTGAGTTGAATATAAAAACTCACAAGAATTTAAAATAAGAGATAGATAATGGTAGAATTCAAATTTACAGCACAAAAAGTAAACGGGCAGACAATAAGCGGGTCGCTATCTGCTAATTCTATCACCGAGGGCAAAAGGAAAATTCACCGGCTTGCCGAAAGAAACCAACTGAAGATAAAAGAAATTGAAAAGAAATCTACTTTTATTTACAAAGTCAGACGTGGTAAGGATAAGCCCGTCAAGGGAGAGCAGAAAGCATTTACTAAAAAAGAAGTCGAGGATGCTTTAACAAAACTCGGTTTCGAGATATTATCGATAAATAAAAAGTTAATAGACTTCCAGTCAAAACCACCGCAAACAGAAATCGTAACATTTGTAAAAATTAGTGCGGAGCTGCTTGAGCAGAAACTTCCATACAGTGAAATTTTAACTCTCCTGATAAACGACACAGAAAATAAAACTCTCAGGGAAACACTTAAGGAAATTAATAACGATCTTAAAAAAGGTGCCGATAGCGAGGCAACATTCTTAAAGTATCAATCTGTCTTCGGCAAGTTCACCGCATATATGTTAGGGCTTGCTTCAAAGAGCGGTAATATGACAGAAATATACAGAGCCACAGCTAAGTTTCTTGAGAGAAGGCAAGAATTTAAAAAGAATTTAAGAAGCGCCCTTATCACACCGGCAGTTACATTATTTGTTCTTTTCCTTGCTGTCTTATTCTATGTGGGATATATATTTCCGGAAACCGCCAAGTTGTTTGTAAAGTTCGGAATTGATTTGCCCCCGATGACAGCCTTTACTTTAGCCGTAAGTGACTTCCTGGTAGAAAATTCAATTTTGGTGACAGCATTTACTCTAATACCCCCAATTGTAGCGTGGCGTTTTGCTCAATCGAAAAAGGGGGGATATATAATGGATAAGTACATTATTAGAATTCCGGTTTTGGGTTCGTTAATTCATAAAACACTTATAGAAGTTTACTGCAGGGTATTTTACACTCTTTATAGTGGTTCAGCAGAGAGCATAGAACCGATAAGAATAGCTGCCGAAGCTACAGGGAATAAATATTTTGAAGACAGAGTCAAAAACATAGCTATTCCTTTAATGATAAAAAAAGGTGTGGGTATAACAGACGCATTTACAGCGACCGGGGTTTTTACTGAAACTGCTCTTTCAAGACTTCATTCGGGGGAAGAAACGGGAACGCTGAAAAATACGAGCTTACAACTTGCCAACTATTATGAGAGTGAAACAGTTTACAAACTGAAGAATTTTATTGAAGTCGTTCAAATTTTTATAGCAATGATAATTATGGTTGTAATGATAGGATTGACTCTTGTATCGGCAGAAACCGCAACGGTAAGACCCAAAACGCCTGGAGCATCAAATCAAATTTATGTTGAAAGAGATATTGCATGATCGATACCAATCTTGAAATGACTGACAAAATCGGTTATCTCCTTTTTAAAAAAGGAATAATTGATGGAACTATACTTGAGAAAGCACTTCAGGCGAAAGCAAATGATAAAAGCAAAATAAAAAGAAATCTTGCCCAGATATTAGTGCAGGACTTTGGTTTTGATCATGATCTTATATTCAGAGAGGTGGCAATCCTTTATGCGTTCCGGGAGTTAGATGCATCGCTGGAGGATATTCCCCCCCAAAGATTAAAATCACTTAAGCAATTAATTACAAATGCGCCCGACAGCCTTAAATCTCAAATGCTCGAGCATAAAGTTATTCCCTTTATGTATGACGAACGCGTTAAGGATAAATTGATTCTCGCAGCAATTGATCCAACAGACAGGAACATCCCCAAAATTGCATTTGGACTCAACGCAAAAAAATATGAAGTACTTTTTATTAGGAAAAAGGATTACGAAAAACTCGTAAACACAATTATTCCTCCGGAAAATGTTTATTTGAAAATGATGGAGGAAGCGAATGATACCGAAATTCACATTGAACAGGATGAAAGTCTTGACGAAGAAGCTCTTGATGCAGAAATAAATAAGAGTGCATTAATTAACCTTGTAGAAGGCGCTCTCGTTGAAGGTGTGAGAAAAGGAGCGAGCGATATTCATTTTGTTCCCAAGCCGGGAAACAGGACAGAAATATTATTCCGCTTAGACGGAAATCTCCAACAATGGCATATACAGGACGGTACATTACCGGAAGCTGTTGTTGCAGTTGTTAAGGACCGTTCTAAAGGGATGGACCGTTTTGAAAGAGAGATGGCTCAGGATGGTTTTATACAAAGAGAAATTGACGACCAGGTTATCAGGTTCCGGGTTTCAGTTCTTCCTACGGTTGGAACAGAACTAAAAAATAAGTTTGAAAGTGTTGTTATAAGAATTCTTGATGACAGGAAAGTTATTAAAGATCTGGATAAACTCGGATTAGCCGGTTATTCCCGCGCGGCTTTCGAGAAAGCCATCAAACAACCCCAGGGAATGATAATCCTGACGGGACCAACAGGAAGTGGTAAAAGTACAACTCTTGTTGCAGCTCTGTACCAGGTAATAGATCCTTCCGTAAATGTTCTTACAGTCGAGGATCCGGTTGAGTACGTTATTCAAGGTGCCAGGCAGCTAAAGATCGGTTACAAAATGAATTTTGAACAAGCAATAAGATCTATACTAAGACATGACCCGGATATAGTTCTTGTTGGTGAAATGAGAGACAAAGAAACAGCAGAAGTAGCTATTAAACTCGCTAACACCGGACACCTTACGTTTTCCACATTGCATACAAACGATGCCCCGAGTGCTGTAGCTCGTCTTTATAAAATGGGAATCGAACCCTTTTTAATTGCTTATGCAATTAATATTATAGTTGCACAAAGGTTGATTAGAAGATTGTGTGAAAACTGTAAACGTAAAGTATTAAAGCTCGATGATGACCTTCTCGATCTTCTAAAAATTAATAAAGGGGAATGGAAAAACTACTCCATATATGAACCCAAAGGATGTGAAAAATGTAATAATACAGGCTTTAAAGGTAGAATTGCCATTCACGAAGCACTGTATTTCACGAAAAGCATAAGACAAATAATAGTACGATCTGGTATCGAAGTTGATGAAGAAAAGATCAGAGAACAAGCAAAATTAGATGGGATGTTGAATCTGAGAGAAACAGGATTAGAGAAAGTAAAGATGGGAATAACATCAATCGAAGAAGTTATTGCAGGAACATCCGATGAGTAATATTTCCTATAAACAAGTAATTATTACTATAAAAACAGCTTGGCGTGGAGTGATTAAACATTTGCCTTTATATGAAAGGTGTTTTAGTTGTCGATAACCAAAGAAAAAAATATTCTCGATAATTTCTCTAAAACAATTCCTGCCTCTCTTACGGGACCAGACAGGGTAAATTATATTCTCGAGAACATTGATAAGCTCTCTGGGGACGATAAGATAAGTTTGAGAAATTTGTTTAACAAGTTTTTGACGGGAATGATTGAAAGAGATGCTTCGGATATTGAAGTAGGTGGGCATGCGAATGCAACAAGTATTTGGATGAGAATTTACGGAAAGAAAAAAAGAGTTGAAGATCTCCCACAATTTTCTCTTGATGAAGCGGCTGTTTTAATAATTAATCTGCTTAATTCAAACCAAAGAAAATATCTTGCGTTAACAAGAAATCTCGATTTTAGCTATACCTACCTCTATGAAAGAAGAAATCTCAATGTAAGATTTAGAGCAGATGCATATTTTGACCTGGATACTTTAGCTCTTAATATGAGAGCCATCAATCAAACAATCAGACCACTTAAGTCGCTTGACTTCCATCCTAACGTTGTAAAGATGATGAGCCATGGTTATATCAAATTTGGCTTATCGCTTGTTACCGGGATAACCGGTTCAGGTAAGTCAACAACCCTTGATGCATTTATCGATTACCACAATAATTTTGATCCCTGCCATATAATTATAGTTGCTTCCCCTATTGAATATGTTCATATATCAAAAATTTCAATTATCAGGCATAGAGAGGTAGGGCGCGATGTTCTTACTTTCAAAGACGGTGTTATTCAGGCATTAAGACAGGATCCGGATATAATTGTTATTGGAGAAATGAGAGATCCCGACACTATATTAGCAGCCTTAGAAGTTACGGACACCGGTCACAAAGTATTTTCAACACTACACACTTCTTCTGCAACAGAATCAATAGACAGAATAATAGCAGAAGTTCATCCTAACGAACAAGAACGTGTAAGAAACAGACTTGCAGATGTTTTGGTAACAGTTGTTTCCCAGAAGCTTATTCCAAGTCTTGACGGAAAACGTATAATGGCAAAAGAAGTTTTGATTGCTACCCCAAGCGTAAAGGCAGCAATTAAAAATAACAACACAAGTGAAATTTATATGATGATTAACCAGGGCGGTAATATGGGAATGATAACAATGGAACAAGACCTGAAACGCTTATACCTGGAAAAGAAAATTTCTCTTGAAAATGCAGTGGCTTATGCAAATAACAAAACAAGAATTCAACAACTATTAACGGCAGCATAATGAAACCATTAGTATGTATATACTGTGAAGGTAATGATACTAAAGTAGCAGTAGTTTCAAAAATGAATAACAGGCTTACTGTTCTGAGAACGGCAAGTGTAGATTTTGTTCAACCGTCTATTGACGTTGAGGAAGGCATATCGAATCTAAACATCGATGGTGCCGAACTGAATCTGGAAAATATTCAAAGCCAGGATACGGTGCTCGAGAACAAAATGGCAGCTTCTACAGTAACAACACTTGCTAACGATCTTGCCGGGATAAATCTTAAAAACAGCTTGTTTATTCCTGCTCTTACAGAACCTGCGATTCACTATCATGCTTATGAGGGGTCGAAACAACTTGCAACAGCCAAAGTTACCCAGGAAATTATCGAGGATATTCAGGAGTCGAAAAACGTAACAATAGATAAACAAAATCTCGGTTATGTAGAACTGGCAGATAAGTCACTGTTGTCCGTATTTCTCGGTGGAGAAGTTGGCTGTATAAATTTGATTAATTCTCTTGCACGTCATCATGGTAAGAGACATTTCAGAATTCCGGCAGTCAAGAGTGCCGAAATATCTCTTGCGTATTATGTTGCTAAAGCAAAAAAGTTTTTCCCGGACGATCAATCGCTGATTGTTTACATTGGTAAAGAATACAGCAAGCTTATTTTTCTACAAGGGCGCAAATTAAAACATATTGGTGCAACGCTGGATATAGGTACTCTGAACCTTCATACTTATGATGTTTATTTTTCTAAAATCCTTCTTGAAATGGAAAACGGGGGAATTTCCTCGCTCGACAATATAATTGTTTGCGGAGAGGACGATTCCGAGAATCTTATACTTTCATTTTATGGAACATTCCCCGAAGCCAATGTTTCCCGAATTGAATTTGGTGATATTGATTTGGGTGGACTAACGCAGGGAGAAAAAGACAAATTTTCTTCTTATAGTGTTCCTATAGCAGTTGCCACAGAATATTTCGATGAGTTGGAAAATGTTCATAAAGGAATAAACCTTCTGCCAAAATACGTTAAAGAGGATCAAAAACTTTTTCAGTTTGGATGGCATGGGTACGCCATGCTTCCTGTCCTTTTTGGCGCCGCCTTTTTTATTACGCTTTATATTTTGGGGAATCAAAAGGAAATTAATCAGCTTGATAACCAGATTACCGAGCAAACAATTCTAATGCGCCAGAACCAGGAAACCCTGACAAAAATAGCAGACCTGGAAACTAAGATTAGTGGATTTGATCAGACCCAGGCTATATTGGATTCTGCTGCAGTAGGAACCGGAGTCTGGCAGGAAATTCTGAAACACGTGTCGAACTTTGCTGGAAGCAGGAAGAATATATGGTTAACAAAAATTAGTTATGGAGACGAAAATATTGTGACAATAGAAGGTTATGCGCTCTCCAGAAGTGTATTATCCGAGTTTGCGTATTCTATTGAGTCAGCGACATTAAAGAGCGTTAACTACGAGGCTCTGAGAGAAAAGAATACATATAAGTTTGTAGTAACATTTGATTTATCAAATTATTAAAAGAAGTATAAAATGAGTAAAAAATTAAGAAGCACATTAAGCTTAGTAGGTTTACTGCTGCTGATCGTAGTTATCAGCGGAGTTTATGTCTTTGTCTTTCAACGCAGTAAGTTGAACGAGAAAGAGAACAAACTGGAAGAGTTAAAAGCAAATGATTACAATACCGAGCAATTAGCTCTTCAGTATAAGGACCTTCTGAAGAGATCTTCTGTTCTGGATTCGATCCTTGCGGCAAGGAAGTTTAATATTCCACAAAATCTTTCTTCAATAAAGTTTTACGACTTTATCAATAATGTGAGTGCCCCATATTCTGAACAGAGCCAGGCAGATATTGAGTTTCTTGAACAGAAGCAGGATAAGGAGTTTTTCTATTTTGAGTATAAACTGAAAGGGCAGGCATCATACAGCGATCTTTTCAACCTGGTTTATGCAATTGAACATAGCAAGGAATTGAAAAAGATAACAAACGTATCTCTAAGTAATCTTGTTGTTACCGACATTGATGGTGTCCCGAACTTTTTGGTGGGATTCACGATGAATGTCGGCGTTTACTTTTCAACAAATGACCGGTTTGCAACAGCATCGCCGGTTGAAAACAACCTTAAGACTGCCCCGGCATACGATGCATTTTACCCGGTAATCAGAAACCAAATCCCTCCGAATGTGGATATGTTGCTTGATGTTCAGGGAGCTAAGCTGCTTGCACTTATTCCCGAAGGTGCTTTTATAGCTGATAATAAAGGCAATACTTACTTAGTATGGGAGGGTGAACAGGTTTACCTGGGGTATTTAACAAAAATAGATTATGAAAAGAACAGTGCTAGTTTCATTTTAAATAAAGGCGGAATAATAGAAAAAATTGAGCTTGCGCTTGAAAAAGAAAAACCAAAAGAAAAATGATTGAGAGAATAAAAATGAAAGCAACAATGAAAACACTTTTAGTAATTCTGTTTTTGGCTGTTCAAGCCAATCCTCAAAAGTATCTTGAAAGAGAGTTTAAGGGATATACTAATCCCGATGAACTCGTATCTCTTTCTCCCAACGTATCGTTTAACCAGGCAGTCGCACTTCTTAGTAAAATAAGTGAAAGTATTACCGGGAAGCGGATTGTTTCAACGGTAGAATCCGACGAGCCAATTGGGATTGAAATAAGCAACATGGCTTATGACAAAGCTCTTGTTGTGTTAGTTCAATATCATGGGCTTATTTTTGAAGAAAAAGAAGATGTGATTGTTGTTAAAAGAAAGGATGATGTAGCACCCGATATATCACCTGAAACATATGCGCCCGTAACCTCAAGAGACGTTAGAATATCCGCCGTATTTTTTGAAATGGATGTTAACGAATCCAGGCAAAGGGGAATAGATTGGAAGGTTTTATTATCGCATAAGGGATTACAGTTTGGAGGGGAAATAATTAGTGACCCTAAAAGCGAAAGTTCAACAGGTGGTTCAAGCAATCAGCAACCTCCTGATTTTAATCTAAATGCCTCATCCGACTTTGATTTGGGAAACTTCTTTGGAGAAGCAACTGCAATGTTCAGATTTTTTGAAGAAGAGAATCTCGGTGAAATAATTGCGAGCCCCAATATTATTATGAGAGATCGTAAAAAAGGAAGAATACAAGTCGGCTCTGATTTCTCTGTGAAGCAAAAAGACTTTGCAGGAAATGTTGTTGAACAATTCTTTCCAACGGGGACAATAATAGAAGTAATACCATACGTTTATTATGAGGATAATGTTAATTATATGCTCCTGAATATACTGGTTGAAAGAAGCTCGTTTGTCCAGGGGGAACTAACAACTGAAATCAGAAAAACAAATGCAACCACCCAGGTAATTATGTTAAATGGGGAGGAAGCAGTGCTTGGAGGATTATACATTAATGAAGAAAGCACAATTCGTACCGGTGTTCCTTTCCTTAAAGATTTACCATGGTGGTTCTTTGGTCTTCGGTATATATTTGGCAGCGACACGAGGGAACTAAGAAAGAAAGAACTTGTCATTCTTATTAGAGCAGAAATTTTACCTACACTTAAAGAAAGATTATCTGCTACTACTTCCAAAACGCTGATAAAGGATGAGGTAGAACGCCATAAAGAACAAATTAAATATTACAAATTGAACGAACAATCTTATAATGAGCAATAGTTTTAACTATGGAATCGATACTTATAGTTGACGATGATGTTAACCTGTGCACAGCACTTAAAGATGAATTACTCGAAGTAGGGTATGATGTTGATTATGTCAATAGCGGCGACGACGCCTTTCAATATCTTACAGGTAATGAAGTCGATTTGCTTTTGCTTGACCTTAAAATGCCCGGCAAAGACGGGTTTGATGTTTTAAAACAATTTAATGATAGGAGGCTTAAGTCAAAGATTATAGTTTTAACAGCTTATGCTGATGTTAAAAGCGCTATAGATTCTGCCAAAATGGGCGCCAGCGATTTTATTAGTAAGCCGTACGATTTTGATGAGTTACTGATTACTATTAGAAAAGTTTTGCAAAGAGATACATAAGTATGAAAATTAGTTTGCGGATCCTGATAATTAATTTCGCAATCGTGGTGCTGATAATTGGTAGTTCGGCGGTGGCGTTCTATTCTATTATGTACAATGCCCTCACTTCTCAAAGATCACAGTACCTCGTCAGATCAGCAAATGACTTCATTTATGCATACGGTGAAATGCTGCAGGATACGGAAGATGATTTTCTTTATTTTATTAATAAGTCCCCGGCTATCCCCACTCTGGCAAATGAAAAAAATATTGACTTTATTCTTGAAGCGGCAAAGAGTACGGACCTGCTTATAAAGCGTTATTCGAAAGAGATTATCTCTATACCCGAAAAAAGTTTTTCGGTTAATGAGTTTATCTCAAACAATCCTTTTGCAGTAGTAAAAAAGTATATAGACGAGGATGGGAAAATTTATTTTTACGGGCGCATTTTGCATAGTGAAATTTTGAACCGGCTATCGCAGAAAATAAATGCTGAAATAGCGATTATTGTTAATGATTCCCCGGTTGAAATATCGAATCAGGATAATAATCAAAATTATATTTTCACTCTAAATGAAGCTTACAAGGAACTGAAAAGGAAGAATAATTTTGAACTGTACACAGAGAGTTCGGACCGGGCTGATGTAGTAGCAACTATTTATAAGAATGTAAATGCCTCAGAGCTAACTAGCGGAATAGAATTTTTAATTTTTAATACTGTAAGTGAGGCTGTCGACCTCCGCTCGAACCTAAAGTCAATGCTGATTACTATTGGAATCGCAGGTGTATTTCTTTCACTAATACTTACTTTCCTATTTACAGATAGAATTAGAAAGCAAATCACTCAGTTAAGCCATGCAACAGGGATAACAAAAGGTGGAAATTTTAAGGCTCGCATTACAATAAAAAGCAAAGACGAAATAGGTGAACTAGCAAATGCTTTTAATGAGATGCTTGACGATCTTGAAAAAAACCATAAGGCTAAACAGGAATACTCTGAATTTATAACACTTATAAATCAAAACCCGACATTAAAGGAAATATCGGAAGCAGCTCTTCATAAGATTATAAAAACTTGCAAGTTTTCGATCGGGGCACTTTATCTTGTTGAGAAAGAAGGCATTTCTCTTTTAAGTTCTTACGGAATGAGTGATGAAAATAAAGTGAATAATAAATCCGAGCTCTTTAAACCGGTTATAAAAGACAGGGAAATTGTTGAAATAAACTCTGCAGAAGATCTTCCTGTTATTAATACAGGTTCCCTTTCTCTGGCAATAAGATCGTTATTAGTTTTACCTATAATTTATAATAACAGTGTTATCGCAGTAATTGAGCTTGGCGGCTTTGATGAACCTTCGGCGGAAGCGAGAGAATATTTATCTAAGATACAGGAACAGTTAGCAATTGGTCTGACTAATGCAACGGCACTAGTTCAATTGGAAAATTTTGTTTCAGAACTAAAGAAACTGAATGACGAATATCAAAAACAAAATGAGCAAATAACCAAGCAGAATGAGA
>Ga0154371_1097_pt3 | contig 23021 bp, 25 predicted proteins | sample RifGroA2_FD_105615 | JGI IMG/M metagenome (GOLD analysis project Ga0154371, IMG submission 105615) | Ignavibacteria bacterium GWA2_35_9
ATGAAAGTGCAAAGATATTCCCACGTAATGCACCTTGTATCGAAAGTAGAAGGAAAACTTGCAGAAGATAAAGATTCTGTTGATGCACTCATGTCCTGCTTTCCTGCAGGTACAGTTACAGGCGCACCTAAAATACGGGCAATACAATTAATTGACGATTACGAAAATCTTGAAAGAAATGTTTATGCAGGTGCAGTGGGCTATTTTGATTTTTCAGGGAACCTTGATATGTGTATTGCGATCAGAACTTTGTTTGCAAAGAACAGCACTGTTTACTGGCAGGCAGGTGCAGGTATTGTTGCAGACAGCAAGCCTGAATTGGAGGCAAAAGAAATAAAAAATAAATCAGCCGTTATGATAAATGCACTGAAATATGCAGAGGTTATAGATGAAGATTCTGGTAATTGATAATTACGATTCGTTCACTTACAACCTCGTTCAGCTTCTCGGCAGGTTCGACCATGAGCTTGTTATAAAAAGAAATGACGAGATTACGGAAAGTGAAATATCAGAACTAAAACCTGATAAGATTTTAATATCTCCCGGACCAGGTAAGCCTGAAGATTCAAAAATAACTTTAACTGCAATTGAAAAATTCGGAAGTAAAATCCCGGTATTAGGAGTTTGCCTCGGTCACCAGGCAATAGGAATTGTTTTTGGTGGAAAGGTTATTAAGGCAAAAGTACTTATGCACGGAAAAACTTCATTAATAAAACATGATGGGAAAAAAATATTCAATGGAATCCCGCAGGAATTTGAAGCGACACGATATCATTCATTGATAGTTGATAGAGAAACATTACCGGATTCACTTGAGATTTCGGCGGAGACAAACGAAGGAACAATTATGGGAATTCGGCACAAAAATTTTCCCGTAGAAGGAATTCAGTTTCACCCCGAATCCATATTAACAAATGAAGGTTACAACATTATTAAAAACTGGCTGGCATTATGAAAAATTACATTGAAAAATTATTAGATAAGGAAGATTTATCTGTTGAAGAATCTTACGATGCAATGAACCGGATTATGAGTGGAAGCGTTGACAACTCAAATCTTGCCGGACTTTTAATAGCTCTTAAAGCTAAAGGCGAGGCTCCAAGCGAAGTTGCAGGTTTCGCAAAAGCAATGAGAGATAACTGCATTAAAATAAATGTTCCTTTAGAGAATACTATAGATGTTTGCGGAACCGGCGGAGATGGTTCGGGAACATTTAATATTTCAACCGCAGTTTCTTTCGTAGTTGCAGGTGCAGGAGTTAAAGTTGCAAAACATGGTAACAGATCCATCTCAAGCAAATCAGGCAGCGCAGATGTTCTTCAACAGTTGGGAATAAATATAAACTTAACCAAGGAACAATCTGAAGAAGCTCTTGATAAAGTCGGAATGGCTTTTTTATTTGCGCCACTATACCATCCTGCAATGAAACACGCAGGACAGGTGAGGAAAGAGTTAGGAATTAAAACAGTTTTTAATATGCTGGGACCATTGACAAACCCTGCCGGTGTAAAAAGACAGATGATAGGTACTTTCAGCATTAAAGCTGCGGAAACAATGTGCGAGGCAGCAAAATACCTGGGACACAAAAAGGTTTGTTTTGTCTGTAGTAACGATAAATTTGATGAAATACATCTTGGTGAAGAAACTTCTGTATTCGAGTTCAATGAAAAAGAAAAGGTACCGGGTTATAAAATTTCTAATGATACCTTCGGTTATCCCAAAACAAAATCCGATGAAATAAAAGGAGACTCGGCAGAGAGAAACGCAGAAATAATTCTTGATATTCTTGATAAAAAAAACAGGAACTCGGCTTACTACATAACGGCAGCTAATGCAGCAATGGGATTATACGCAGCAGGCTATTCAAATGATCTTAAAAAATGTGCAGCAGCAGCCGAGGACTCGATTACAAGCGGCTCTGCATATTCCAAATTAATTGAGTTAAAGAATTTTAGTTCAAAATATGTTTAATGTTTATAAATCCTCTACGAGGATTAATTTTTTTTGTTTATGATTTTACAATAATCTGACCTCGTAGAGGTTAAATTATTCAGAACATCGTAGATGTTCAATTTTTGTAACTAAAAACAATAACCATATAGTACAAATCCTCGTAGAGGATCAACAAAAACAGAATGATTTATTAAACGGTATGAACATACTTGAAGAAATAGTCGGACATAAAAAAGACGAAGTGAAAAAACTCAAAAAAAAGTACTCATTACTTTCTTTTGAGGAAATGGAATTCTTTGAAAAGCCTGCTTTAAAACTCAAAAATTTTATTCCTTCAGATTCATTAGGAATAATTGCTGAAATAAAAAAAGCGAGTCCCTCAAAAGGAATTATAAGAGGTGAATTTAATCATTTAAAGATTGCAGAGACTTATTTCAGCGAAAATGTCTCTGCTATTTCTGTTTTAACAGATGAAAACTTTTTCAAAGGGAATATTAATTTTTTGAAAGATATCGCAGTAATAAAACAACGCCCGCTGTTAAGAAAAGACTTTATTATTGATGAACACCAGGTTTATGAATCGAAAGGAGCCGGCGCAGATATTATTTTGCTGATAAGCGAAATTCTCTCAAAACAGCAAATCCAGGAATTTACCTGTGCAGCAAAAGAACTCGGAATGGATGTTTTGCTTGAACTGCACTCCAAAGAGCAACTATCTAAAATAGATTTTGAACTTAATACTATTATCGGAATAAATAACAGGAACCTGGAAGATTTTTCTGTTAATCTTGAAACAACAAAACAAATTTCATCGGAAATTCCCGGTGAAGTATTAATTATTTCCGAAAGCGGAATTCACAATAAAGAGAACATTAATTTTTTAAGGAAAACAAAAATAAATGCAATTCTTGTTGGTGAACATTTAATGTCATCTGAAAATATTTCCGAAAGTCTTAAACAACTTAAAGAATGGTGTCTGGTTGAAAGTTAAAATTTGCGGAATAACTAATGTTGAAGATGCACTACTTTGTGAAAGCCTCGGAGCCGACGCACTTGGTTTTATTTTTTACAAAGGCAGTAAGCGATTTGTTGAACCTGAAGTTGCCGGAGAAATAATTGCAAAACTTTCACCATTTACTGTAAAAGTAGGGGTTTTTGTTAACAGTTCACCTGAAGAAATAAATAAAACGGTAATGGAAATAAAATTAAATGTCGTTCAATTACACGGTGATGAAAACCCGGAGGTAATTTCTAAAATTAATTTCCCGGTAATTAAAAGTTTCAGAATCAAAAATGGATTTGATTTCTCTGTATTAACAAAATATGAAAGGGTATCATACCTTTTTGACACTTACCTGCCTGGCGGACAGGCAGGTTCCGAAAAAGAATATGGCGGAACAGGCAAAATTTTTAACTGGAAATTAATTCCGGAAGAATTAAGAAATAAAATAATTTTATCGGGAGGGATTTCCATAAATAATATCGAAGAAATTTATAAGAATATAAAGCCTGCTGCCGTCGATTTATCATCTTCGTTAGAAATCAAGCCAGAGAAAAAAGACAGAGAAAAAGTAAAAGAGTTTTTTAAAACAATAAATTATTTAAGGGAGTTAATAAAATGGTAATTATGATGAAACTCAATTCACCTAAAGAAGACCTTGAAGAGGTGATTAAAAAAATTCATTCCAGGGGATGCAAGCATCACGAAATTTGGGGCACGGAAAAGCTCGCTATTGGCGTTACAGGTCAAACAGCGGCATTATCCGAAGAAGAATTCTTAATTATGAATTCGGTAGAAGGAGTTTACAGGGTTTCAAAACCTTATAAGCTTGTCAGCCGCGAAGTGAAATCAGAAGATACAGTTATTAATATCGGGGGGAAATTAATAGGCGGTGAAGAACTGACAATAATAGCGGGACCCTGTTCTATCGAAAGCAGGCAGCAAATTTTTGATATTGCCGGCGAACTTAAAGAAATGGGAGTTAAATTCCTCAGGGCTGGAGCTTACAAACCAAGATCGAGCCCATATTCATTTCAAGGACTCAAAGAGAAAGGGCTTGAGTATCTTTCTGAAGTTAAAAAAGAATTGGGAATGATGATTGTAACTGAAGCCAAAGATACATCAACTCTTCCTGCTATTTCCGAACTGGCGGACATTATTCAGATCGGTGCAAGAAATATGCAGAACTTTTCCCTGCTTGAAGCCGTAGGGGAGCTATCTAACGTGATTCTGCTTAAACGGGGTTTGGCAGCAACAATTGAAGACCTGCTTATGAGCGCTGAATATATTTTGTCGCAGGGAAATTATAACGTAATTCTTTGTGAAAGAGGAATAAGAACTTTTGAAACCTACACAAGAAACACTCTCGATCTGAACGCAATTCCGGTTGTTAAGAAAAATTCTCATCTTCCTATCATAGTAGATCCGTCCCACGGAATCGGTATCTGGGATAAAGTTCCTGCAATGGCAATGGCTGCCGTAGCCTGTGGTGCGGACGGAATTATGATCGAAGTGCATAACCATCCCGAAAGTGCTTTGTCTGACGGGTTTCAATCCTTAACGCCAAAAAACTTCAAAGCATTGCTCAATAAACTTGAACAACTTGCACCGATTGTAAATAAGAAGGTAGATGTGAATGTCGCAATTGCATAATTATAATTTACCCGATGCTTCGGGAAAGTTCGGAAAGTACGGAGGAAAGTATGTTCCCGAAACGCTTATTACTCCCTTAAAAGAATTAGAAGAGATTTATACTTCTTTAAAAAACGATAAAACATTTAACGAAGAATTAAATCAGCTTCATAAAGATTATAGCGGGAGACCAACGCCGCTTACTTTTGCAGAGAATCTTACAAAGCATTACGGCAAGGGGAAGATTTATTTAAAGAGAGAAGACATTTGCCATACCGGCGCGCATAAAATAAATAATGCTTTAGGACAAATACTTCTTGCAAAGAAGCTGGGTAAAACAAGAATAATTGCTGAAACAGGCGCAGGACAGCATGGAGTCGCAACTGCAACCGTTTGTGCAAAGTTCGGATTAAAATGTGTCGTGTTTATGGGCGAAGTCGATATGGAACGCCAGAGCCTGAATGTATTTAGAATGAAACTGCTTGGAGCGGAAGTTCAGCCGGTTACTTCTGGAAGCAGAACTCTTAAAGATGCAACTAATGAAGCGATAAGAGACTGGGTGACAAATGTAAAAGATACACATTACATAATTGGATCAGTTGTAGGTCCTCACCCCTACCCAATGCTTGTAAGAGATTTTCAATCTGTTATAGGAAACGAAACGAAAGAACAAATCCTGGAAAAAGAAGGAAAGGTGCCGGATTACATAGTTGCGTGTGTCGGTGGTGGCAGTAATGCAATAGGAATTTTTTATTCGTTTGTTGATACTAATGTTAAACTCATAGGCGTTGAAGCTGCAGGATATGGATTAGATACGAATAAGCATGGCGCAACCTTAACAAAAGGAAGAGAAGGAATTTTCCATGGAATGAAAACGTATCTTTTACAAAATGAAGATGGACAGGTCAGCGAGGCGCATTCCATTTCTGCAGGTTTGGATTATCCGGGCGTCGGTCCCGAGCATAGTTATCTTAAAGATGATAAACGGGTAGATTATTATTCAGTAACTGATGATGAAGCTCTGTCTGCTGCAAAGTTTCTTTCAGAACAGGAAGGAATTATTCCGGCATTGGAAACAGCCCACGCAATTGCGTACTTAGAATATTTAATGCCCAAAACAAAAAAAGAAGATGTTGTTGTTTTAAACCTGAGCGGACGAGGAGATAAAGATTTGAATACGATAAGAGAAAATATTCCGCTATAGAAGTCTGGAGCCGGAAAACAGAAGTCAATGATCAGACAGATAAAATAGCAGCATTAACTTCTGAAAAGAAAAAAGATTTGAGTTCAAGGCAATTCTAATGTTTTTACAAAATATTACAAGGGAACTCATCCCCACCCTTCTCTTAAAAAGAGAAGGGCTTAAATTAAATAATAGCCCATTATAAATATCTTGACAGGATTAAAAATATATTGTTTTACTTACAAACAAGTCCCTCTCTTGTAAGAGAGGGATGAGGGTGAGTTCTTTTTATTGAACAAATAAATGTAGAAAATCTTTAAACAACTTAACAAAGTAACCAAACAATGTCTTATATATCAGATTATATCAAAAAGAAAAATGAAGCCGGTGAGAAAATACTTTCTGTATTTCTTACAAGCGGATTCCCTGATAAAGAGAATTTTGTAAAGCTTACTCTCAATGTTCTCGATGCCGGGGCAGATATGCTTGAAATCGGCTTTCCTTTCAGCGATCCTCTTGCAGACGGACCGATAATACAGGCTTCTTCCCAGGAAGCATTATTAAACGGTATAAATCTTTCCACATCCTTTCAATATGTTAAAGAGATCCGAAAGAATAGCAATAAACCTATAATTCTTATGGGTTATGCAAACCCTGTTTTGAATTATGGCATCGATAAGTTTGCTGCGGAAATAAAAAACTCGGGCGCAAATGGAGTTATAATTCCTGATGTTCCGATTGACGAGTTTGATAATTTCTTTAATATTAGCTTTGAAGGAATAGATAAAATACTTCTGGTAACTCCTACCACGAGCGAAGAAAGAGTAAAAGAAATCGATAAAAAAAGCAGCGGGTTTGTTTATTGTGTAAGCGTTAGTGGAACAACAGGATTACATAATAAAAATAAAAGTATTGAGTTCGTTAAGAAAAACCAGAAGCTTGTAACAAAAAATAAAATGCTTGTGGGATTCGGTATTTCAAATGAAGAAGATGTAAAAAGATATTCTCCTTTTTGTGATGGAGTGATTGTTGGAAGTGCAGTCATTAAATCTCTTATGAATGATGATAAAAATTATAGTCAAACAATAGAGCTTGTTAGAAAACTAAAGAACTCAACAAAATAATTATTTAACTTTTACTATCATTTCAATCTCTACAGCAGCATCAAGCGGTAAGCCGCTAACTCCAACCGCACTGCGAGCATGCTTTCCTTTCCCTCCAAATATTTTTTCCAGCAATTCAGATGCGCCATTAGCAACCTGGGGCTGATTCGTGAACCCATCTATACAATTTACAAAAACAGTGAGCTTTACTATATGTTCAATCTCATCCAAGTCTTTAATTATTGTTCTAACTGCTGCAAGACAATTTAATGCGCATACTTCAGCAGCCTTTTTCCCCTCATCAATAGTTAAACCTGCCTGTCCGGCAGGCAGGTCTTTACCAAGCTTACCTTTATATTTTAATTCTCCCTTTACAAATGGGATTTGTCCTGCTGTAAAAATAAGATTATCCACTTTTAATACCGGAACATAGGCGGCTACAGGTTTTGGCGCTTCCGGAAGCTCAAATCCCAATTCTTTTATTTTATCCTCAATCATTTTAATCTCCACTTTTATTATTTTACAAGGTAAATCCAACAACTAGTATCTTAAACTAAGGAATATTATAAATGATTGAAAATAAGTTTCAGGAATTTGTAGAAATTGTAAAAATATTAAGGAAAGAATGCCCGTGGGACAGGGAACAAACCAACGATTCAATAAAAGCAGCAACGATAGAAGAAGCTTATGAAGTTGTTGAAGCTATTGATAATAAAGATTATGCAGAATTAAAGAAAGAGCTCGGAGATCTTCTTCTTCATGTCGTTTTTCATACAACAATTGCAGAGGAAAGCAATCATTTTAAGCTTGAAAATGTTATTGATTCTATACAAGAAAAACTAATAAGAAGACACCCTCACGTTTTCGGCAACACTGAAGTAAATGGGGCTGACGAAGTAAAGAAAAACTGGGAAACAATAAAATTAAAAGAGGGAAGAAAATCTGTAGTTGATGGTGTCCCCGTAAGCCTTCCTGCTTTACAGCGTGCTCACAGGTTACAGGAAAAGGTTTCTAAGGTGGGATTCGATTGGGAAAATAAACAAGACGTCTGGAAAAAAGTAATTGAAGAAATCGAGGAGATGCACGAGATTGAAAATCTCAAATCCCTGCCTGCCGGCAAGGCAGGTCAAAACTCTCAGCCGGAGGCTGATCAGCATTTAGCTGAAAATCTCAAAAACGAAGAGTTAAATAAAAAATTAGAAAGTGAAATTGGAGATGTTTTTTTTGCATTGGTAAATTATTCAAGATTCCTTGGAATAAATCCTGAAAATGCTTTGAGAAGAACTAATGAGAAGTTCATAAAAAGATTTAATTATGTTGAAAAGAAAATACTCGAATCAGGCAGAAGTTTGAATGAAAGTAATCTTAAAGAAATGGATGTCTACTGGGAAGAAAGCAAAAAGGATTTTTAGCTGCCGTTCTTATGCTTTTCATAAGCATCAATTATATCTTTAACCAGTTTGTGCCTTACAATATCCCCTTTATCAAAATAAACAAAACCTACACCATCTATACCGCTTAAAATATCTTTCGCCTGGATAAGACCGCTAATAGTTTTAGGCGGGAGATCAATCTGTGTAATGTCCCCCGTAATAATTGCTTTGGAATTAGCCCCGAGTCTTGTAAGAAACATTTTCATCTGTACATCTGTTGCATTCTGAGCTTCATCAAGAATTACAAAAGCATTATTAAGTGTTCTTCCCCTCATATATGCAAGAGGAACGATTTCAACAATTCTTTTCTCAATATAGCCCCTTAGCTTTTCTGATGGCATCATATCATCGAGAGCATCATAAAGAGGACGAAGATACGGATCAATCTTTTCTCTGAAATCACCCGGAAGAAACCCGAGACTTTCACCGGCTTCGACCGCCGGGCGTGCAAGAATAATTTTAGATACGATTCCTTTTTTTAAGGCAGTAACCGCCATAGCAACTGCAAGATAAGTTTTTCCTGTTCCTGCGGGACCGATAGCAAAGCAAATATCATTTTTACCAGCAATTTTTACGTAATTTGTCTGTCCCGGCGTTCTTGCCTTAATAGAATCGTTTTTTGTATAAAGAATAATAGAATCAAATTCTTTTTCACTGACAATTTCTTTCCCCTGCAAAGTAAGATCAAGAATCGTTTCTATGTCGCTTTTTTCCAACCTGTTGTTTGTATTTAAAACGTAGATCATTTCTTTCAGCACCTTTTCAATTACATCTACTTCTTCAACGACACCTTTAATAACTACATTTTCTCCCCGGACAATTATAGAAGCGTTAAAACGGTCCTCGATTACCTTAAGATTGCTGTCATTTGTGCCCAGCAAAGAAAGCATATCTACATTGTCTAAAGTTAATCTCTTTTCAGTAGCAGTCATTACTTTTTAAAAAAAATAAAAAAACCCTTACCATAATTTATGATAAGGGTTTTATAAAAGCTGAACAACACTAAAGAAAGCAAAGCTTACTGAACCGGAGCCGGTTTATAATTTGATCTTAGTTTTTCGTATTTAGCTTTTTCTTCTTCAGTTAATTTTGGAACCTTGAATACCTGTTTTGGATAAATCAAATCAGGATTCTTGATCTGGTCGCGGTTCGCTTTGTAAATAACCGGCCATGCAAAACCATTTCCATAATGTTCCTTCTTTTTAGCAATTCCCCAAAGGTGATCGCCTTTAACAACAGTGTACATAATTTCCTGGGGTTCTTCAACCCAGCTATCAAGCGCATTTTGCATTTTGCTGTGAACTCCATTAAAGAATTCAGGAAGCGCACTTATTTTATTGCTCTTAAGTGCATCAAGATCCTTTTGCCTGTCAGCTTTAGGACCTTCTTTTCTTCTAATTTTACCATCAAGTTCTCCAACTGCATTTCTGAAGTTGTCGACATCAGACTTAGTAGCTCCTACAAGAGCATAAAGCTCATTGGTACATTCTTCAAAACTCTTAATATCCATCGATTTCAGATTTTCAAGATCACTATTAAGAGTAGTAATTTCCTGTTGAAGAGCATCTTTTCTTGCTCCTAAACGGCTCATCTCAGCTTCCCATTCCTCTTCTGTCATTTCTTCCTGAGCAATTATGTTTGCAGAGAGAAAGAGCATGAGAGATAAAATACTAACTAAATATTTTTTTAAAACCATATATATTTCCTCCGAGTTCAATTATTAAATAAAATTTTCTTACATACCAGTTGGATTAGGGAGCTTCATTAAATTAGCTCTGGTTTCCTGCTTATCTTTCTCACACTCCTGCAGCTTCGCATTTTTATCAGCAATTTCTTTCTCCAAATTGGATCTTTCATCCTTCAAGGAATTCGCTTCAGATTCAAGAGAGCTTACCTCATCTCTTAAACTGTTTAGTTGTTCCATTTGGGCTTCGCTAAGACCACCGCAACCACTCCATGCAAAGACAACCAGTCCCAGCACAGCGATAAAAGCAGTGTTCTTTATAACTTTGATTATGTCCATATAGTAACCTCCGGTTTATGTTTTTAGATAACTAAATTTATAGTAAAGAAGAATTTCAGTCAACAATTAATTATAAATATTAAAACTGAAAAGACTTATAGGCAAATGGTCGTTTTTTCTTGCCTATCTATATAAGAAATTCAGCTATTAATATCAAGTTAAGTTAATATCAGATAGTTTAACTTAGGATTAATTTACATTACCTAAATTAACCTGCGTTCTACAAAACTTGTAAATACATTTCCTGCTATAATAATGTGGTCAAATACAGGTATATCCAAAATTATGCCTGATTCAACAATTTTCTTAGTTATGGCAATATCTTCATTACTGGGCTCAGGATTACCGCTCGGATGGTTATGCAGCAGAATAATGCTGGCAGAACGATGATCTATAGCTGCCTTAAAAACTTCCCGGGGATGCACAACGCTTGAGTTTAAATTGCCTACCGAAATTATTTCGTACGCTATAATCTTGTTTGCTGAGTTAAGGCATATTAAAAGAAATTTTTCTTTTACCTCATCTCTTAACAATGGAATAAAAATATCAGCCACATCCTGAGGAGTAGTAACTTTCTTGTCGCTTAACCATTTTGATTGAGATTGTATCCTTCTGCTTAACTCAAAAGCAGCCAGCAAAGTTGCGGCTTTATCTTTGCCGATACCGGATATTTTCATTAAATCCGATAGTGTTTTAGATGCCAGAATCGTAAGATTCCGGTGGATACTCACCATCTCCTGTGCAACGTTTACAACAGATTTCCCCTTTTTGCCGGTTCTTAAAAGTATTGCAATCAATTCGGCATCGGAAAGATTTTGCGGTCCCCGTAACATTAATTTCTCCCTTGGTCTGTCATCCAAAGGTAAATCTTTAACCCCCATTTTTGTCCTCCTTTCAGTTACTTGCTTTAAATTTATCCACTAATTCAAAAACTCCGTCTTTATACCGAACGATGTTCAGGAAAAGGTTTACACGATTTTGATCGAAAGATATATTATTATGAAAACCGTTAACCGAAATTCCGGTTTGCATTTTAGCTTTAATATTTTCTCTGTTTCGACTAATATTCCGTAAAACTGTTAGCATATATTTAGCGGCATCATATCCATAAAGAACATTTCTGTTTGCGTCAATTTTTGTTCTTGCAAGAAAATTCTTATTAAAATCCTGGTACTCGCTGTTGTTAAATTCAATAAAGTAGTCTGATGTGAAAGTGACTTTATTACTAAGTTCAGGCGAGGTTTCAAAACCTTTTGCCAAAAACCAATCCTGGTTTCCATACAAAGCTATGTCAACATTTGTTTGTACTAACTGTGAAAGCAGGAAAGGGACATCTCTCTTATCTGAAAGCGGAACATAAATTCCCTCTGCGGGAACAAGTTTGGCTGAATCCACCAATGTCTCCGATGTTAAGCTTCCGCTTTTGTAGGTAAATTTCGTAACAATTTCTCCACCCAATCTTCTAAATTCATTTGAAAACTCAGCCGCCAGCAATGGAGAGTATCCATCTATAGAATTAAATATAGCCATCTTTCTTTTGTTCTCAACATAAAAAATATATTGAGCCATAACTTTAGCTCTTATTACAAAATTTGGATTAGCCTGAAAAAAATTATCATTAACAAAAGTCAGATCATTATCTGTTGCAGTGGGTGATATAATAGGAATATTTATCGATTTGAATTCTTTAAGCGTAATTTCAACTTCATTGCTGAATACAGGACCTATAATTGCTTTAACAGCAAGATTGCCGGCTATTTCATTCCGAATCTCAATTATTTTTCCGCTGTCGTTTTCCGTATCATAAATTAATAAACCAATTTTATCTTCTCTTTCATTATTAAACCCGGAAACACTGAATTTAATACCCTCAAGTATTTCTTTGGCTGCAGAAAGTGACTCATTGCCTAACCCGGTTAAGGGAAGCATAACTCCAATAAGAGTATCATCAACATTAGAAGAATTGCCGGGGGACATTTTTGATATTAACAATTCGGCTTCGTTCTTGTAAAATGAATTAGGATACAATTTTATTAGTTCATTAAAAGAAACAATGGCTTCACGGAACAGATTATTACCAACCTGCAGCTTACCGGTTAATATTAAGAGATATGATTTTATCTTTTCATCTTTAGCCGAGTTGTAAAGAGGTTTTAAATCAGAAAAATTAAGATACTGAAGCGCTAAATTTTCACCGGAATGCTCTGCTTCATCAGAATAAATTTTAGATACGGAATACTGAAGAACATTTAATAATTGACTGAAAGCTTTTAGATATTCACCACTCTCAACATAAATTTTTGAGAGTAATAACCTTGCTTCATCGTCGTATTTACTCAAGGGATAGTTGTTTAGAAAATCAATAACTATGTTTTTAGCTTCGGTTAACCTGTTGAGAGAGAGTAAAGCCTTGCCTTTAAAAACGGTGGCTGCTGTTGTTTTGGAATTATATGAATAATCGTTTAATACTTTGTTAAACAGGTCGAGCGCACGGCTGAAATCACTTTTTGAAAAAAGATCAATCGCTTCATTAAATGTTTTATTTACATCGGGCTTAGAACTTACCCGTTGAGAAGGCAGGCTCAATGAAACAGAAAGCCAAAGAATAATTATTAAACCGGATGTTTTGTATTTAATGTTTATTCCCATTCGATTGTAGATGGAGGTTTTGAACTAATATCGTAAACTACCCTGTTAATACCACGTACTTTGTTTATAATTTTATTTGAAACTTTAGAGAGAAAATCGTGATCGAACCTGAACCAGTCAGCGGTCATGCCGTCTAAAGAAGTTACAGCGCGAAGTGCCAGCACATTTTCATAAGTCCTCGAATCTCCCATAACGCCTACGCTGTTAACCGGAAGTAAAACTGCAAAAGCCTGCCAAATCTTATCGTACAATCCGTTATCCTTTATCTCACTAATAAAAATATCGTCAGCCTCTCTTAAAATGTCAAGCCTCTGTTTACTAACTTCACCAAGAACTCTAACAGCCAACCCGGGACCGGGAAAAGGATGCCTGGAAATAAACTCATCGGAAATTCCTAATTCTCTTCCGACATTTCTTACCTCATCTTTAAATAACTCTCTGAAAGGCTCGATAAGTTTAAGATTCATTTTCTCCGGCAATCCTCCCACATTATGGTGAGTTTTAATAGTTACTGAAGATCCTTTTACTCTCACTGATTCAATAACGTCGGGATATAAAGTTCCCTGAACAAGAAAAGAAACATCATTGTGCTTTAACGCTTCTTCTTCAAAAACTTCAATAAAAGTATTGCCAATAATCTTTCTCTTTTTTTCCGGATCATGAACTCCCGATAATCTGGATAGAAATCTTTCTGATTCATTAAGATGAATGTAGTTAAGCTTTAATTTTTCTTTAAATAATTTACTAATAGATTCGCTTTCGTTCTTCCTCATCAATCCCGAATCGATATGAACGCATAACAGGTTTTCGCCAATTGCTTCTTTAACAAGAACTGCAGCAACAGTTGAATCAACGCCACCGCTGAGAGCACAAATAACCCGTGAGGAACCGACAAGCTTTTTTATTTCAGATATTTTTGATTGAATAAAGTTCTGTGGCGTCCAGTCTCCTTTGCACTTGCAAATATTAAATAAGAAATTGCGTATAATTTTAGTTCCTTCGCTGGTATGGACAACTTCGGGATGGAATTGAACGCCGTATATTTTCCTTTTTTTATCTGCAATAGCACAAATCGGTGAATGATCGGATTGGGCAGTTACTTTGAAACCTTTTGGAATTTCACTTAAGTAATCACCATGGCTCATCCAAACAACTGATTCCTCCACTACATCTTTAAATAAATCATCTTCATCTTTTATCTTTAAATTGGCTTTACCATATTCCCTGTCTGAAGCGGGTTCGACCTTTCCCCCAAATTCTTTTCCTATAATCTGAAGCCCATAACAAATTCCCAGAACAGGTATTCCAAGATTAAGTATTTTTGAATCGAGCTGAGGCGAGCCTTCATCGTAAACGCTCATTGGACCACCGGAAAGAATAATTCCTGCAGGTGAAAGAGATTTTACTTCTTCAGGTTTTATTGAATGGGAATGAATTTCAGAATAAACGTTAGCTTCCCTTACCCTCCGGGCAATAAGCTGGGTATATTGTGCACCGAAATCTATGATAAGTACTATTTCATTCTTTTGCATTGATGAAACTAATATTCAAATTACAGGCTTGGAAGTTATTAAACTTTAATATTATTGTCACATAATGGGAGTAAAGAAGTAGTTTTTACCCAAAAAACATTAAAAAAATTGAATCGGTTCAAAATTAATTTGACATTAAAATTTCTATTGTGCAATATTGTATTAGCTATTTGCACAGAGGGCGGTTTAATGGAAAATAAATATTCTTCTCTATCCTCCTTTATCTTCTTCAAGTGTATACACGTTTTAGACGAATGAAAACCTATCTTCTGACACAGAACTATCCGAATCCATTTTGTAACACTTAAAGTCTATGATCTTTTGGGAAAAGAGTTGGTGATATTAGTTAATGAAGAAAAAGCGGCTGGAAATTATGAAATTGAGCTGATGGTACAACAGACTGATGCTGGCAGCTTCAAATGGAAATTTGGAGATAGTGAAAGTGCTTATTGCAAATGGAGCTAAAGTAGATGAAACTTCAAATGCAGAAAAATTAAGAAGCTGTCAAGGTAGCTTATTATTAAAACCCTTTTCGGGGCTATTGATATAAAAACAATAAATCGGAGAAATCAATTATGAAAAAAATAATAATAACATTTCTTGTATTTTTATCAAATATACCCATATATGCCCAAGTAACAAATCAAAATATTCCGGAGAAGTATAAAGATTTTATTTCATCCAGCAAGGATACTATGCAACCAGATGGGTTGAGCTGCAAATCTTGGAAGATTCTGTAATTTCGCAATTTATGAAGAAAGGCATTCCCAAGAGTCAATTTATCATAAGTGATATATTACCACTAAATGATAAATCACAAAATGATCACAAAGGGTGTATAACCATTGAAGGTATTGGTTCGGAGAGTTTTGTAGAATTTCGAACTCTCTTTCCTTCAGATGCCCTGGAATTTACTGCGACCCTTAGCGGGGCTCAGACGATTTATCCTTTTGGAAATCACTCTGTCTGGCGATTTCAAAATAAAGTTGATTTTGGGACGCCAAAATCAAAAGCCTTAACCACCTTTAATGGTGATGTTAACGATCCTTTAGCATTTATGCTAGTCAATAAAAAGGGATTTGTTTATTTGCATGGTAAAGGCACAGTTAAACTGCCTGATGGACGACAATATGAATTACCCGGAGCAAAGGGAACAGTTTATTATAAATAAAAAAATCAAGGAATAAGAATTTGAAAAGTAAAGGCAAAAAAAACCTACCAAGGTTTCACCCCTTGCGAATTGTGCGAGCCTGCCTAATAGATGGACTACAATTTGGAGCTACAGTTCTTATACTAATTGGATTTATGGTTTATTTACAGGAAAAGGACTAGAGATACTTGATACTGCATTAAAACTGGCAGGGATTGCATTTTTAGTAGGTTGTTTTACTGGGCTAAGACATCTTTAGAATTAAAAATTTGTATGTACGGTAATAAGTATCGCTAAAGATTGAATGATGAAGATAAATGAATTACAGATACAAAAAATTACTAAATAAACAAAATGAAAACTTTAGTTTGGGGAACTTTTAGTTGAAGATAAAAAATAAATCAAATAGTGTAATAGACTCTCACACTTATGAGGAAATACTGAGTTGGTTAAATCCAGACCGAGAGTCAACTGAGGAAAAATTTGATGAAATATTCGAAAAGTTAAAAAAATTCTTTGAATGGAATACACTCTGGGATCCAAACGAGTGCGCTTATAGAACCATTCTAATAGTGTGGCAAGAAAATAAAGAAAGGAATATGTTACGTGTAGAAAACCCAGAATTACTTTTTTTAGATAGTGCGCGCAACCTGGAAAAAGTAATTGACAGTGAAATTTTCCAATCCATTCTAAAATTGTTAGATCGTGATGAAAAGCAAGCTGCTATTATTTATAGTGAAATTTATCAAGACTTAATCGATTATTTTATAAAACGTAAAATTGATAGCCCTGAGGAATGCGTTGATAAAACATTTATTAGAATCTCAACCAAGCTTGATTCAAAAGGAATGATAGGAAGTAAAAGTGGAGATTTAGATCGTGTTAGCAAAAATTATATTTTTTGGGTAGCCAGAAATATAGCTTATGAGTATTGGCGGGCAAGGAGAGATAGGCTTGTCAGGATAATAAGTGATATAAAAGACATTGATCAGCAACTTCACGATATGCTCGTTATGGAAGATCCGGATGAGGATATAGAAAAGGATTGTCAGAAAAAATGTTTAACCACTCTCAAAACAGAAAATCTTAAAACCTGGAAAACTTTATCAGGTTATTTGACAGGAAGTAAACCTAGCCGCGAAATTCAGGCTGAGGAGTTAGGAATAAGTAGAAATGCGTTATCATCAAGAATTAAAAGAATAAAGGAAGGTTTGAAGCAATGTGCAGAAAAATGTGTTGATAAACTGCTGCATATGAGTAATGAACAATACTAAAAGTTTGAACATTTGTGGATTTTCAATTTTTTTAAATTAAAATTATCAACTCTACTCATCGACATATTTTGAAAAATTTGACAATACATAGTAGAAAGTATGAAAAGTAAGAATAGAGCCAGAAAATATCTTATGGATCTTTTGCCTGAGGAGGAAAGGAAAAACACTGAAGATCTTTATTTCAGGGATAACAATTTTTTTGCAGAAATTCTTGATACCGAGGAAGAACTGATTGAGCAATACATTAACAACAAATTAGGTAAGAAAGATAGAAATCTATTTGAACAAAGATTCTTAAATACAAATGATAAGGTAAAAAGGATAGGTTTTGAAAAAATACTAATTACTGAAATAAAAAATCAAAAAAATGGTTTGTCTTCACAAAACCGAAAACAAACTTTCAAATCAAAGCTTCGAAATATATGGAAGAGATTAACTTCTAAAACCCTTAAAATAGTTGCGATTTTAATAGCTTTAATTGTTGTTGCTATAACCAGTTATCTTATTATTCAGAAGGTTAATAAAAATAATGCCTCAACAATTTCTTATGAGAATCCCAAAATTGATGAATTGAGAATTAGTTTTTTTGATCCAGAAGTTAATATAAGAGGGGAAAAGCAAGAGATAATTAATAAGTTCTTAATTGATGTTAAAACAGCTTCTGGTTCTGACATATATCTGTATATATTCTATTTTGATAAGGATAAAAATATTACAACATTGTTCCCAAATTCAAAATTATCAAAGTTAGCAAATCCATTTAAGCCTAAGCAAACTTATCGTTTTCCATCTTCAGACGGTTCTTATGGTACTACTAATATGCATAAATCAGATATTATTATGCTGATAGGGACGTTTAATCCTTGGGAAGAAATGGAGAAGAAAATATTGTTACTTGAGCGTGAAGATAAAACAGAAAAATCAACCTTAAACTCAGGGATGAAACAACTTATTGTGAACGCACAAAAGTCAAACAATTTTTACATAAAGATCTACACAATAGAAAAGGAACCATTAAGGAATGAATATGATTGAATCGAATTCTTTCAATCAGCGTACTTTGATTTTATCAAAACATTCGCAAAAGATATTATGATTTTTATGCATATCTTATTTTCATACATTAGTCTGGGAATCTTATGGATTTTATTTGGCTTCCAATCAAATGATAGATAGTGAACAAAACAGATGTCTAACAGTCTTAACATAATTTGGGATTTTCATCAATTATATATTTGGAACAAATTTCCAAAGGAGAATAAATATGATTGAAATATTTGGGCTTTCTTTCAGTTTGCCGGGATTTGCTTTATTTATTTATTTATTGCTCGTTATGATAACACAGATTAGTTGGTGGATGTTTAAATATCCATGGCCTAATCATGCTTTCGTTACAAGTATCCAGAAAAATTTCAAAGACTGGAAAAGTAGAGTAGATAAATTGTGGGATAAATTCAAAGCACCAACCGTATTTGGGCCATTGGCGACAGTTATGATTCTAGTTATTTTACCTCTTAATGTTACACTATTAGCTCTGGTTTTTGAATTGATCATACCTCCGGGTGATCGTATACCTATTCCTTTGATTGGTTCCTACGGGGTGTTTACTTTGATAGCTGGAGCATTATTTGGCCTTGTGCAGATCGCATTTGGTTTAGTAAGACATATGATCAAGAAAAATAATGAAAAACTTGAGAAACCAGAGTCTACCTTTACTATTACTTCACTACTTGTTGTAACTATTGTATTTGAAGTAGGTATGAGTGTTTGGCGGGCTTTGCTGCTTACAAGCGGAGAAGAACCTATATCACCCACATTTTGGGATCAGGCTACCCTGTTTTTGGGACCTGCATTATCTGGCTTAATTGGTCTGGTAGTTCCAATGGCAGATGTAATACTTGGTCGTTTTGCCTTTTTTGATTTTATCGAACCGGTTGTAAAGGATATTGCGTTATCTGTTCGTATATCTGTATCATACATTGGTCTTGGCATCATTGGGAGTTTATTTTGTTTCTTTAAGGCACCAAAACCTCCACCGCCAGTAGGTATTAATGTCACAACTTATAAAGATGACTTTCAAAACCTTTCGAATAGCATAACAAGAGCTGCAAAGGATGTAAAAAAAATGGTATGTCGACTAAAGCGGTTATTTCGAATTTTAAATTTATTGGGCGAATATGAAAGTGAAAACAATACTTTACTGAAAAAAGTGGAAGGCATTCAGCAGAGTCCTAATGAAAAAAATATGAGAATAAAGACTGACCAAATTCTTGGGGGTTTTAAAGAAAAATCAAAGGAAATTAGTGGTAAAATGGATTTGTATGACATTTTTGCATCAGTTAAGGATTCAATGATATATGATTTAAATGAATTATCTAATATAGCTTACGACCTGGAAAATGCTCAAAAGTCTTGCAAAAAGTTGAAATCAAAACAAAATAGATTAAAAAAACGTCTAGTTAAGTCTAATATAAATAATACTATTAATCTTAATAACTCTCTTTCTAAAAATTTTCAGGTGATGGAAAATAATCTGAATGACTTGGATAACATTTATCAAACATTTTCAAATAACGATAAGAAATTTTTAGGGGCTAGTTATAATCCTAATCAATTGAAAAATAGAATAGATATTGAAAAAGCCAAAATAGTTAATCAAAAAAATGATGACGACGATGGAGATAATAGTATGAATAGTTTAGTTAACGAATTACAGAAAATTAATAATTTCAATTTACAGCAAATTAATGACTTACAATCAGTTATAAATAAGTTAGGGAATAATGTTGAACTTATAAATAATTCTATTCTTAATGATTGGATTATTACACGTATGCAATTACTTAAGAGAGCAAAAGAAATCCTTAGTGTCTACGGTTATATTTACTATTTATTGAAATACAAAAAAAGAATTTGAAAGGATTAAAAATGAAAAGTAAATCAAAACTGAACAAATTTATGACCATTATGATCACTTGTATTACTATTTCATTAATATTTTTTATTCAATCTGGCTTCACTCCAAATGAATCCACTACTCAAAATATACGTGTTATTGTACTTTTAGATGAGACGGATTCTTTTATAATGAGTGATGGTCAAGACACTACCTGGTATTGGGAAGCCCTTAAGCCTTCGTTAAATAAAATTGTGAAAAGTCTTGAATCGGGTGATGAGTTTGAATTGATTGCAATTGATAATAAAGGTTATCAGACTGAAGATGTTCGGATCCCTCTTGAAGTAATCGATCAATCATATTTAAGAGCGGTGCAGCAAAAGAATAAAATTACTAGAAAGATCGACGAATTAAGAAGAAGAAAAGAAAAATATAGCGCCTCAGACATCTTCGGAGCTCTAAAATTTGCAGCAAGTGACGCCCGTGGTTACAAAACAAGGATATTCTGTTTTTCAGATATGGAGCAGATACCATCTTTCAAGAAAAATGAAACTCCAAGATTGGATTTTTCTGGTGATACAAAAGCATACTTTTTTGTAAATGTTACCGGTGAAAAAGATTGGAACGAAACTATTAAAACTTGGGAGCCTATTATTAAGCAGGCCGGCCTCCAATTTATTTACGAAGGGACAGAAACAAACTTCATTAAAATTACTAATGTCAATGTTCGATTAACACAAATTATGTCTAAACTAAGAAACTAATTTTCTAAATTCATTTTTACTGGGAGAAGAAATGAGATTAAAACATTATCCAAGAAGGAGATATCGTGGAGGGTATAATCGTAAGTTGTTGTTGTTTCTTCCGGCATTATTGATAATACTATTAGGCTTTTATACAATTACCGATTATAAACCACCATGGGTTGAAGATGCCAAGATAACTGACAAATCTGATGTAATAATCTCCAATTCTGAAGACAATAGTGTGACAGGAAAAATCAGCAATTTCATTAGAGACGGGGAATATGATCTGGCACTACAAGAAATTGAAAACGGGTTAAAAGAGGATCCGGCTAATTCAGATTTGAAAATTTTACATACAATGTTAACAAAAAAACTTAAAATAGATTTCAAGTTCAACTATTTACCGGCTCAAAAATATATCACATCTAAAAATGTTGATGAATCTACTTTCTTAAGTCTCACAAAGGAAGACCCATACTGGTTGACAATTCATTCATTTGAAAAATGTTATTTGTACCTTTTTCAAATCAAAGGAGAAGAGGAAATTAAATTGCTTTATCCTGGTGAAAAATCTTCAAACCTCTTTCCCGGTGGGAAGATTAGAATTCCGGATGGATTTGAATGGTTACATCCTTCAGGAAAATCAGAATTGATAACATTGTATCTTGTTGCTTTCCGCTATGAAATAAAAGACCTTGAAAATTTCTACAACGAACTGAAAATGAATTCCGGGTCTGAAAAAAATACAATTCTAGTGAATAAACTTCTATCGCGTTTAAAGAATGAATATACACAGGCACCGGATATACCCGGCTTATCTGTAGGCAGATACCAGTTCAGATATGAGTAAATAGATTAAGTAAATAGGTTTTATTTATTTACGTAATATGAGGAGACAAAAAATGAAGAAATTGAAAGTAGCAAAATTTGCAATGCTTGTCATTTTGTTAAGTATTCTGTTTTATCCCGGTAATGGATTGGCAAAACTCATCCATTCTAAAATGCAAAAGATTTTATCCCAGGGAATTGAACAAGATTCTCTCATAAAGAGTAAACAAGAGATTATGGAATACTTGAAAAAGTCGGCACCGCCAAGAGGCCCAGGAGACACCATAAAAGATGGCCCACCATTAAGATTAGAGATTCCTTTTGATTTTAACTCTGCTGAATTGACAGAATCCGCCAAAATTCAATTAGATAACTTAGCCGGAGCAATGCAATCCGAACAATATTCCGGTATCTCGATAAAGTTAGCAGGTTATACTGATGAAAGGGGAACACAAGAATATAATTCAGGACTTTCTCAAAGAAGAGTTGAAAGTGCAAAAAATTATTTGATTAGAAACTTCAATATTTTGCCCGGTCAAATTTATGCGATAGGTTACGGTGAATCAAACCTGATAATAAAAAATGCTAAAACCGAAGCTGAGCATTCAGTAAACCGAAGAGTAGAAATCAGTCCAGGCAAAAATACTGTAACAAATGATAATTCAGATGTAATAATCAATGATCATAAAAATTCAGATGGTTTATCAGCCGGTTCAAATAGATTCGAATGGGGTGTATTTCATATTGATGATGATAATTCCCAGAAATTAATAAAAGCTGACGGTAGTAGTGCTCTGGAAAGCGGAGATAAGTACAAGATATATTTTAAACCCCCGCAACCCAGTTATGTATATATATACCAGGAGGATTCAAATGGAAATGGATCATGGCTTTTCCCTCGTGCAAGTGAAGTTGTTAAAAATCCGTTAAATAATACTGATAATTGGATACCTTCACGGAACACGTCTTTCTCGCTTGACGATAATACCGGGGCAGAGACGATTTATCTGGTTGCTTCTGATCAACGGGACAGAAAACTGGAAGATTTGATTTTCCTTAAAGTTAAAAATCCACATGAGAGAGATACAATAACCGTTATAATTAAAATGAGAGGTGTTGCAGGATCTATTTCTGATAAAGTTAACCGCAATTTATACATGACAGAAATTAAAAGTGATCATTGGGATTTTTATGTGGAAATTAAATTTAAACACGAATGAGTTTTCATGGTTATATAAAATTGGTTAATGTTTTTTATTTGGATTTGGTGATGCACCACTTCAAAGTGAATAATGATGGGATTAATAGAGCAGAAATTTACCAACCTCTGAATGACGAACTATTGAAAGCAGCTTAATGAAACTGATTATTATTATATGTTTTCTATTACAAATTGAGTTTAATTATGCTCAGCAACCAGATAACTCTAAATTAGTAAACAATACAAATACAGTACTCGCTGAACAAATTACTTATGGAACTTCATTAACTGATAGTATTTCTCAAATTGGTGAGATTGACCAATATACATTTAGCGCAACTGCCAATGATGTAATTACTATACAAATGACCGGGTCGTCTAGTCTGCAACCTGCAATCGAAGTATATTCTCCAACCGG
>Ga0154371_1035_pt2 | contig 21350 bp, 21 predicted proteins | sample RifGroA2_FD_105615 | JGI IMG/M metagenome (GOLD analysis project Ga0154371, IMG submission 105615) | Ignavibacteria bacterium GWA2_35_9
CATATTCCAGCTTACGCAAAAGTAAATGCTACTAAAACTTCGTGGGATTGGTCCACGGCAGGTAAATTAAGAAATGGTGAGCCTTATGAAGAAGATGATGCAGATGGAAATCATATTTATCTCTCAATTAAAGGAAGTTTTGAATGGGGAAAAAATCTTAAACCGGATTATGTTTGGTTCAATGGAACCGCAGATCATTACCTTCTTGGAGAAGTATTTGACGATACAACGAGAGCATTAAAAATTAATACTTTAAATGGTTCTTATAATGATCTCGATTCCAAGATTATCCCGGTAAAAATTCACCGTGCTGTTCAGCCATTCGATCCAATACTTAAAGTTTTAATTCAACCTAAACTTTTTGCCGATAAAAAAGGAGAGGGGGCTTTCTGGCAGGATTTTGACTGGAGAAGATCATCAGAAATCGGAATGAAAGAAATTAATGTTCCTTTCAGCGGAGAAGTTGGTTTTATAAGAACTGAAATGTACTGGCCAATCAATCATATGGTCTCCACTAAGGAATTAACTGTTCAATGTAATGAATGCCATACAAGAGAAAAGAGCCGTTTGGCTAATCTTACAGATTTTTATATGCCCGCAAGAGATTATTCTTCTATTATCGAAACTACCGGTGTATCGATTATCCTGTTAACGGTCTTTGGTATCTTTATTCATGGATCAATAAGAATTTTCTCTTCCAGAAAAATGAAGAAGGAGAGGAGTAAATGAAAAAGCAGGTTTATATTTATAAAGCATTTGAAAGATTCTGGCACTGGACACAGGCAATTTTAATTTTGTTTTTAGCTGCAACAGGTTTTGAAATTCATGGTTCAATAAAATTCTTTGGCTACCAGAATGCAGTTGAATACCATAACATCGCCGCATATTCTTTTATCGTATTAATAATCTTTGCAATCTTCTGGCATTTTACGACAGGTGAGTGGAAACAGTATTTACCGACTTTAAAAAATATTAAAGCACAAATTGATTTTTATCTCGCCGGTATTTTCAGGAATGCTCCTCATCCGACTAAAAGAACAGTGTTGAGCAAATTAAATCCTTTGCAACGATTGGTTTACCTGGGTTTAAAAATACTTGTAATTCCTGTTATGGTGATTTCCGGTTTGCTTTATATGTTTTACAGGTATCCCCAAAAGGATGGAGGGATAGAAGTTTTAAACATTAATTCAATCGAGCCGATTGCTTTGCTTCATACACTCGGAGCTTTTCTTCTTATTGCGTTTCTTATAACTCATTTATATTTGATTACTACGGGAACGACAATTACGTCAAATTTAAAAGCAATGATTACCGGATTTGAAGAGACGGAAGTGGAAGGTAAAGTGCAAGTTCAAGAGCAAGAGAAAAAACAAGGGCAAGAAGAAAAAATTTTAGCTGATGACTTATTAAGTTAATGTCATGCTAAACTTGCCTGCCTGCTGGGCAAGGCAGGTTTCAGCATCTTCCAATTAAGAAAGATGACAAAAGAGAAATAATTTTTAAGGATAATTTATGAATGCAACAAAATATATGAATCCCTACTTAGCAGGTTTCTTTTTAGGATTGCTATTATTGGCAACAATTTACATTACGGGAAGAGGACTTGGTGCAAGTGGTGCTGTAAAGAGCGGGGTTGTTTCCGTTGTTCAAGCAGTTACACAGGCTCACACAGAGCAAGCAAAATTTTATAATGAATATCTGCAAGAGCATGAAAATAATCCTTTAAAAAACTGGCTTGTGTTTGAAGTGATTGGCGTTTTAATCGGGGCTTTTATTTCTGGGTTAATTTCCAACAGGTTAAAATTCACACTCGAACATTCACCCAAGATACAAGTTAGAACAAGAGTTATTGCAGCTTTATTCGGTGGATTATTATTCGGTTTTGGTGCACAGCTTGGAAGAGGATGTACGAGCGGCGCTGCATTAAGCGGTATGGCTGTTCTTTCAACAGGCGGCATTTTAACTATGATGGCGATATTCGGTGGGGCATATATGTTCGCATACTTTTTTAGAAAACTTTGGATATGAAAATAAATAAAAAGTGAGGCTCACCTTTAAGGTGAACCTCACTTGGATGAACCTCACTTGGAGAAACAGAATTGAAAGGAAATTATAATGGGACCTTTAGTTCCAGACTTAATTGGAAATGAATTAAACTTTGTAGTTGCTCTTTTTATTGGAGTCGCATTTGGATTTATTCTTGAGCAGGCAGGTTTTTCAACTTCAAAAAAATTAGTCGGATTGTTTTACGGATACGATTTCACAGTCCTCCGTGTTTTCTTTACTGCAGGAGTTACAGCAATGCTTGGGGTAATTGCTTTGGGTCATTTTGGTTTGCTCGATGTAAGCCTGATTTATATTAACCCGACTTTTCTTTGGTCTGCTTTAATTGGCGGATTTATTATGGGACTTGGTTTTGTCGTAGGAGGATTTTGCCCCGGTACAAGCTTTTGCGCTGCAGCAATAGGCAAAATTGATGCGATGATTTTTATTGCCGGCTCTTTCATCGGAGTTTTGATTTTTGCTGAAGGTTATCCTCTCTTTGAAGAATTATATAAAGCAGAATACTGGGGATATGCGAGAATCTTTGATACAGTCGGGATGTCACAAGGGCAGTTTGCATTTCTTTTAACGACAGCTGCCCTGTTCGTATTCTGGGCAACAACATTAGTTGAAAATAAAGTAAATGCCTGCCTGCCGGCAGGCAGGGAAAAATCGAATCCGGAATTTCGTCCTCTTAAATTATATATGGGGTTAACGGGCATAGCATTCATAATTGGTTTTTCTGCATTCTTCTTACCGGATGTAAAAGAAGTTTACCTGAAAGAAGTCGAAGATGTATCTTATGTAAACTCTTATAAAATTAAATTTATGACTGTTGATGAATTAGCTTTTAGAATATTAGATAACGATAAGTCGATCCAGATTATTGATGTCCGTTCTCTTCGGGAATTTAAAAAATTGAGTCTTCCCAAATCACTATCATTTTCTGTAAATGAACTTTTTAATAAAAGTGTGGAAAAAATTCTTACAATTAAGTATAAAAAAAATATCTTTATTGCTGATGATGAATTAACTTCCAAACGTGCTGCAATTATAGCTGATAAGCTGGGATACGTCGAGCCCGTCTTTCTTAAAGAGGGGTTGAGTGGATTCAAAAAAGAAATCCTTGAATTTCAAATGCCTTCTGAGATTAAGTCAAGAAGAGAAACAGATACATTTCGCTTTAGAGAAAAAGCAAGCAGGGAAATTCCTGTTTTAATTGAGAAGAATAAAAACAAAATAGTTCCTAAAAAAGAATCTAAAAGAGCTATTGGCGGTTGTTAGTATTTGACAAATATTATTATTTGTAAAGTAACTGCATTCCCCAATTAAATTATTCTTAAGTTTATTGTAATTGTTTAACTAAATTTTTAAAGGGGCAAAAATGGATACTAAAATAAAACCTAAAAACGAGTCCCACCTCGTTGATGATACCCGTTATTCAATGGATACCCATTTAATCTACGGGAAAAATTTTACAAAGAAATGGGATTATTCACACCAGGTACTTCCGCCAATTACATCTTCAGTTATATTCCGCCTTAATTCCGTAGAAAGAGGTGCAGAAGGTTTCCAGGAATTTGCTCATTCTCCTGAAACCGGTGAAGAGCCAATGCCAATTTATATTTATGACAGGCTTGGCGAACCAAATAAGGAAATCCTTGAAGAGAATCTTGCTTATGTTGAAAGAGGAGAAACAGCCGTTACTTTCTCAACAGGAATGGGGGCTATCTCCGGCGTGATTGGTGTGCTGACAAAAGCAGGCGATGAAATTATCGCTCATAAAACTCTTTATGGTTGTACTTATTCTCTTCTTACAAACTGGCTCCCCAGATACAATATAAAAACTTGTTTTGCCGATCTAACAAACCCGCTGGAGATTTATAATGCTTTGAGCAACAAAACGAAAGTTATTTATTTAGAATCTCCCGCAAATCCCAATCTTGATATAATAGATCTGAAAGAAGTAAGGAAAATTGTTGATGAAATCAACGGGCAAAGAGAAAACAACAATAAAATTAAAATCGTAGTTGATAATACATTTGCAACTCCTTATTGCCAGAGACCGATAGAACTCGGTGCTGATTTTTCTGTTAATTCCCTTACAAAAGGTCTTGGCGGTTTCGGAACAGATATGGGCGGAGTTGTAACAGGCAAAATGGCTTACAGAGATGTGCTTCTTTTATACAGGAAAGATTTTGGAGCCGTTCTCAATAATAAAAGTGCATGGAATGTTCTTACTTATGGATTAACAACTCTACCATTAAGAATAAAACAGCAAATGAAATCTGCATTAAGAATAGCAGAATATCTTAGCAACCATCCAAAAGTTGAGTATGTCAGATACCCCGGGCTTCCGTCTCATCCCGGTTATAATGTTGCAAGAAAACAAATGATCGACTTCAACGGTAATTTTGCGCCGGGAAGTTTGATCTATTTTGTTCTTCAGGGAGATTCTGCACACGAAAGCAAGGAAAATGGGAGAAACTTTATTAACCAGGTTGCTAACAATGCTTATACTATGACGCTTGCTGTAAGCCTTGGTCACACAAGAACTTTAATTGAGCATCCGGCTTCAATGACTCATTCTATGATTCCTGCAGAAAAACTTTCCGAATCGGCTATCGACCCGGGGGGAATAAGAATTGCAATCGGTATTGAAGATACAAATGATATTCTTATGGATCTTGATGAGTGTTTGAAGGTAATTTAACTGTGAAATAATGGAATAGTTATACCTAATTGAGAACAAATTCAGGTCACATCTTTGCATGTGACCTTTTTTGTTATTTATCCTAAATTTGGGTATCAGATAATTCATTATAAAGGAATGAAATGAAAATTGTACACAAGATAAGTTTGCTCTTTTTATTATTATGCTTTACCGGTTTTGCCCAGGATGATGTATTTGAAGAAGATTCAGTAGAAGTTTATGTGATTGATTCTTTCATTCCACCTGATAATCCTACTGTTTTTAATTTATCTTTTTTCACAAGTCAGCCAGCCAGATCGGAAGTTATCTTTGACGACGATATTGAATTAGCAATTTCCGATACATTATCGGAAGAACATAAGATAAAAATCGACCTTACAAAGATTAGCTTTAAATCAAAAATGGTTCCTTATGTAATTTATGTTGAGGATTCAGCCGGAAAAATAAGCAGCAGCGAAAAATTTGAATTCGAGCTGCAGGAAGAAATTAAAATGGAAGACGAATCAAATTTTCTTCTGCTTTGTTTGTTCGGAGGAACAGTTTTTCTTATCCCAAATCCAGTTTTGGTTATAACGGAAGATGAAAATTATTTTAGTCTTACAAAAGAAATAGCACTTGTTACTTTTCGTGGAAGCTTCAGGTACCCTGCCGGTTATATTGCTGCGGAGTATTCTCATATCTTTAAAGCTCCACAGAAAAATTTCTTAAGACTTGGCTATAAGCGTATCATAGAAACTCCGGGGATACAGTATATCTCTCCGGGACTGAACGGATTTACAAATTTTAATGGCTTTAACGGGATCAGTCCTGAGTTGTCTATAGGCTGGTTTAAGATATTTAATACATTTACAGTTTATACCCGTTACAGATTTAACTTTAAGCCCGGTGAATCTGAAAGTAATTTTCATGAGATATCTTTAGGACTCTATTCAAGCTTCTTTTCATTCTACTTTTAGTTTTCTATCGGGAAAGTTATTGTTCCGGATGATTTAGTGTCACCGATGCAGTTGAAAAATGAAAGGCATGATGCAATATTTATTAATCACGATTTTAATAATCACGGGTGTTATCTTTCCGCAAAAAGGGGGAATTAAAGGAAAGGTTACCGATAACAACAACCCTGTATCATCTGTCAACATTTTATTAATTGAGACTAATTACGGTACCAGCAGTGAAGATGATGGAACCTTTGAAATAAGAAATATACCTGCAGGGGAATATGAAATAAAATTCAGTTCAGTCGGCTATGAAACAAAAATTCTTAAAGTAAATATTGAAAGTAACCGGATTATAGAACTGAACATTGAATTAACTCAAAGAGCAATTGAGGTTGGAACAGTTGAAATTTATGGAGGTCCTTTCCAGAGACAGGACGATACGAGAACCAGCCTGATAAACTTAAGTCCACGGGATGCAAAAGTTATCCCAGGTGCTGTGGAGGATGTCTTTAGGACATTACAGAGTTTACCCGGTGTTCTTGCGCCGAATGATTTTTCGTCGCAGCTTGTAATCCGCGGCAGTGGACCGGATCAAAATCTAATTTTAATGGATGATATAGAAATTTTTAATCCGTACCGTCTTTACGGTGTAATTAGTATGTTCAACCCTGATGCTGTTTCCGATATTAGCCTGATCACGGGTGGTTTTCCTGTAAAATATGGCGACAGGCTTTCTGCTGTTCTTGATGTTACCAACAAGGAAGGGAGCACAAAAAAATATTTAACCGGTAGCGTTAATGCCTCGATTGTTGATGCAAATATTGTTCTCGGAGGAAAGAATCCTTTCAGTCTTAAAGGGAGCTGGCTTATTAATTCCAGGCGGACTTATTATGATCTTATAATCGAGCCGTTTGTAAAAAGTGCCGGGCTTGTCGAGGAGAATACTTCATTTCCTAATTTTTATGATGTACAGGCAAAGATTGCAGTAGGTCCATATTCCGGGCACAAGTTTTTGCTTAACGGGATCTATTCAAGAGATGGTGTGGATTTAGTCAGCGGAAAGGAAAGACAAACCCCGGACAGCGTTGATGTTTTTAATATTACAAGAAATGATGTTTTGGGATTTGCATGGCACTATGTACCGGATGAAAATCTTTTTAACAAATTAATCGTGTCCTGGTACAATAACAGCGGGGCTACGGATTTTCAGTCCGAAATTCTGGATCCATCTCTTCAAAGGGAAGCATTCGAAAATGCACTTCCCGATACTCTCTCTCCTTACTTGTTCGGATTCAACCTCGATGCTTTTTTTGCTTTTACTAAGTATTCGATTGATGATAAGTTTACTTACCTGACGGGTAAGAATTTATTCGAAGCCGGTGCCGGGGTTGATTTTCTTAAAACCGTTATCGATTTCAGATATAATATAGATCCTGAATTGAAATCAGTTTTTACTTCGCAGCCGATGTTTAAAGCAATATTTGACGATCTAAAAGATATAAAGCATTTTAACCGTTACCGTGCTTATGTGCAGAACAGGTTTGCAATAACGGATCACATGTTCGTTCAGCCTGGTTTAAGGTTTGATCATTATAATATTCTTAATAAATCTTACTTAGCTCCCAGAATATCTTTATCTTATGCAATAGATGAGTTTACAACAGCACGCGCTGTTTGGGGTGTATATTATCAATCGCCCGGTTACGAAAAACTTAGAGACCAGGGTGCTCTGTTTGATTTTAATAATGTTTACACAAAGGACCTTGAAGCTGAAAGATCGATCCACTATGTTCTGGGAATAGAAAGATGGTTAACAAACGAATGGTTATTGCGCGTAGAAGGTTACTATAAAGATTTTACCAATTTGATTATTCAAGATCAGGTTAAAGGATTAAAATATATAACCGATTCAGTTCCGGGTAAAGATCTCCGCTATAGATCTGGTTGGACAAACCCAGTTATGATTTTGGGCGATTCTTTAACCCAGATCCCAGTTAATAAATCGGTTGGCGAAGCTTACGGCTTGGAATTCTTTCTGGAGAAAAAGAATATTTTTGGAAACAACCGGTTTTCAGGATGGATTTCATATTCACTTGCTTTTACAGACAGGGTCGGGTTTAATAAAAAAATTCCTTTCTATTTTGACCAGAAACATACAGTGAACATTGTGTTAAACTATAAGATCAATTCCTGGCTCGATGTTGGAATGAAATGGCATTACGGTTCAGGTTTCCCAACTAACGAAGCAGTTGGCATTAAGCCGAGGATTGTACTCGTTGATCAGAATTTTGACGGCAAGCCTGAAACACCCGTAATTGCAACGAGGCAAGGTTCGGGCTTACCTCAGGACAGGCAGGAAGTAATTTATGATGTTGATTATGGCGACAATAAATGGAATGTTCGTTTGCCGTCATATCATCGTCTCGATATCCGGTTTACAGCTTTTGCAGATTACTGGGATCTTGACTGGACATTTTACCTGGACGTTATTAATGTTTACAACAGGTCAAACGTTATTAATTATGATTATTTTGTTTCAGATAATCTGGCTTTAGGTAAAGAAGCTGTTAATATGTTTCCTATAATTCCCACACTTGGATTTAGTGTTAAATTTTAAGAATTTCAAAATTCAAATCTCAAATCTAGAAAAAGAATTAGATCAATATTTAATATTTAAGATTTGAGATTTGAAATTTGAGATTTCAATCATACATACAACTTAAATTGGAATGAATAAACCGGAAGTTTTTACAGTATCAGAATTAACTAACCAGATTAAATATTCACTCGAAGAAAATTTCTCTTATGTTTCAGTAATTGGTGAAATATCCAACTTCAAACCTCACATATCCGGTCACTGGTATTTTAGTGTAAAGGATTCAAATGCCGTTCTTGCCTGCACAATGTGGAAAGGATATAATAATTTTGTTTTTTTCACTCCCCGGGACGGAATGAAAGTAATTATTAACGGGAAGATTACGGTTTACCCTCCAAGAGGAAATTACCAGCTTGATGTACGCTCTATGAAACCGGCAGGTGCCGGTGAGCTGCAGGCAGCATTTGAATTATTGAAGCAGAAACTTTCCGATGAAGGACTCTTCGATGATGAAAACAAAAAACCAATCCCTCAATTTCCTTCCAAAATTGGTATAGTAACTGCAATGGATAGCGCTGCATTCCGTGATATGGTAAGTGTTGCAAAAAGAAGGTATCCTTTGGTTGAATTAATAATTTCTCCTGCAAGAGTTCAGGGAAGCGGGGCTGCCGAAAGTATAATACAATCATTAAGGCAATTAAATAAAAGCGAAGATATCGATATAATTATAGTTGCCCGTGGGGGCGGCTCGATTGAAGACTTGTGGGCTTTTAACGAAGAAATTGTTGCAAGGGAAATTTTCAAATCTAAAATTCCTGTTATTTCCGGCGTAGGTCACGAAATAGATTTTACGATTGCTGATTTTGTTGCAGACCTGCGAGCTCCAACACCATCTGCCGCAATGGAATTAGCAACTCCTAAGATGGAAGATATTGTCGGATTGATTAATCATTTGGCTGATGAGTCTTTGCAAAGAATATCCGGTAAGTGTGATGATTTTAAAAAAGAAGTTATGATCTCATTAAATTCTTATGGCTTCAGAATACCGCAGGGACTAATACGAAACAGAACGCAACAACTTGATAGCATAATTTATAAGCTTATCAACAATTTTGGCTATAATATTAAATTGATGACGAATAAAGTAGAATTGGCTACAAAATCTCTCGAGACACACGATGTCCAAAGAACGTTAAAAAAGGGTTTTGTACTGGTATCTCAGGGCTCTAAATTTGTTACACGTTCTGCAAAATTTAACCCTGATAATTCCGCAGTATTGAAATTTTATGACGATGAATTAACGGTTATTAAGAAAAATTAGTTATTTTTATAGCACTATCTGGTTCGGATTTGAATGAGCAGGAAAAACGAGAAAAAATCTTTTAGAAAATCACTTACACGCCTTGAGGAAATTACAAATCTTCTTGAAAGCGAAGAGATTGAACTTGAAGAGGCTTTGCAGTTATATGAAGAGGGAATTAATCTTTCCCGTTTCTGTCTCAGTTCTCTTAAATCGGCAGAGATTAAAATTACAGAACTTAAAAAGAAAATCGAGAACTTGCCTCTTGATGAAGGAAAACTATTTGAAGAAGAATAATCCCTGGTTGTTAAATGGTTGATAAAGACAAGTACGAAGTATTGTCTAAAATTAATTATCCGTCGGATGTAAGGAATCTTGAATTTCCCGAACTTAAAAAATTATGCGGGGATATTCGCGAATATTTGATCGATGCTATTTCCGAAGTCGGAGGTCATTTTGGAGGGGGACTCGGTACTGTAGAATTAACAGTTGCAATTCATAAAGCTTTTAATACGCCGGACGACCTGGTAGTATGGGATACGGGGCACCAGGCTTATCCTCATAAAATCGTAACTGGAAGAAAAGAGCTATTAAAAACAATCAGGCAATTGAACGGTATAAGTGGGTTCCTGAAAAGAGCCGAAAGTGAATATGATACTTTCGGAGCCGGACATGCTTCTACTTCAATTTCCGCAGCTTTGGGAATGGCAGTTGCAAGAGATATTAATAAATCTACAAAAAAAGTTATTGCAGTAATAGGTGACGGTGCAATGACCGGTGGAATGGCTTATGAAGCAATGAATAATTCCGGTTTAATAAAAACAAACCTGACGGTTATTCTTAATGATAATAATATGTCGATTGCACCGAATGTCTGGCAGTTGTCTAATTATTTCACTGAGATGATTGCCCATCCCGATTACAATAAGTTTAAAGGACAAATCTGGGAGCTTACCGGCAAGCTGGATCAGTTTGGTGACAGGTTAAGAAAAATAGCTGCAAGGCTTGAGGGAGGTATTAAAGCGGTTATTACTCCCGGTATGCTTTTCGAGGCGCTCGGCTTCAGATATTTCGGTCCCGTAAACGGTCACAATCTTCACCAGTTATTGAAAATTTTTGAGCAGGTTAAAGATCTTAAAGGACCAATTCTTATCCACGTTATTACTCAGAAAGGTAAAGGTTATAAACCGGCAGAATCGCATATTCAAAGGCTCCACGCTTCTACTCCTTTTGATAAACTGACAGGTAAAGCTCATAAATCCGGAAGTGCCGTACCATATACCAAAATTTTTGGTCAGGCTCTGGTAGAGATTGTTAGGGAGAATCCATTGGTGGTGGGTATAACCGGCGCTATGCCCGACGGAACAGGTTTGGATTTGCTTCAAAAAGAATTTCCTAAAAATTATTTCGATGTTGGAATAGCAGAAGAGCATTCGGTTACATTTGCAGCCGGGCTTGCAACACAGGGAGTTATACCTGTTGTAGCTGTATATTCGACTTTTCTTCAAAGGGCTTTTGATCAGATAGTACACGATGTAAGTTTGCAGCATCTTCATGTTGTTTTTGCACTTGACAGGGCAGGATTGGTTGGAGCGGATGGTCCGACACATCATGGCGCTTTTGATTTATCCTATCTAAGGCTTATTCCAGGAATGGTTCTGATGGCTCCGAAAGATGAATCGGAACTAAGGGATATGCTTTATACTGCTGTTAAATATAACAAGGGACCAATTGCCTTGAGATATCCGAGAGGTTCGGCACTCGGCGTTACCCTGAAAAATGGTTTCGATCTTATCGAAATTGGCAAAGCAGAAAGATTAACTAAAGGAGATGATGTTGCTCTTCTTGCTGTGGGTTCAATGGTAGATTATTCACTTAAAGCAGCAGAAAAACTTGAAGCTGAAGGGATTCATTGTGAAGTTGTAAATATGAGATTTATAAAACCTCTCGATACAAAAATGCTCGATGATATTGCCTCAAGACATGAGAAAATCATTTCTCTTGAAGAAAGCACCTTAACAGGCGGTTTTGGTAGCGGTATTCTTGAGTATTTTGCGGAGAAAAATTACAAGAACAATATCCTGAGAATCGGTTTACCCGATCAGTTTGTAGATCATGGCACCCAGAAAGAACTTCATCATTTACTTGAAATAGATCCTGAGGGAATAATCAAGAAAGTAAAATCCTTTACGGGGAAAAAAGTTATAAATCACGAAGTAGCAGTATAACTGAAGTTAAAATGGAAAAAACAAAAGTTGCGGTTATAGGTCTTGGCAGTATAGCTCAGTTAGTTCATTTGCCTAACCTGGTTAAGATGAGTAACGTTAACCTGGTATCTGTTGCAGAAATAAACAGCGCCCGTCTCAACACAATAGCAGATAAATTTAATATTAAGGAAAGATATACAAGTTACAAGGAATTATTGGAAAAGAGCGACATTGAAGCTGTAATCGTTGCAACACCGACCGGCACCCACAAAGAGGTGGCAGTTGCATCGCTTAAATCAAAAAAGGATGTGCTTGTTGAAAAACCCCTTGCCCGGTCATTCAACGAGGCTAAAGTTATAGTAGATACTGCAAGGAAAAATAAAAAGAAAATAATGGTTGGGATGAACCTGAGATATAGACCTGATGCAATGATATTAAAAAGCATTATGGGTGCCGGGGAAATCGGGGAACCATTTTATGTTAAGTGCGGATGGATAAGAAGACAAAGCAGTGCGCAAAGGTGGTTTACAAAAAAAGAAGAATCGGGAGGCGGTGTTATTGTTGATCTCGGTATTTCTCTTCTCGATCTATCTCTCTGGCTTCTCAATTATCCTCCTGTTAAATCGGTTACTACACAGTGTTATTACCAGAATACAAAAAATGTTGAAGATACTTCGTTAAGTTTCCTGAGATGTAAAAATTCCTCGGTAGTTAATATAGAAACAAGCTGGTCGCTGCCTGTAGAAAAAGATATTTTTTATTTTACAGTATATGGAACAAAAGGTGTTGCTTCCTTAAATCCATTCAGGATTTATAAAAAAATTGAAGCACAATTCATAGACCTAACACCTTCTCAGGCGGAAAGCCCTTTGAGCGCTTTTAAAAAATCATATCTTAATGAATTAAAAAGTTTCATTGGTGCAGTAAGAGGTTTAAACCCTGTTTTTTCTTCCGGTGGGCAGGCTTTGTTGAGACAGAAAGTCATTGATGCAATGTATCAGTCGGCTAAACAGAAAATTGAAATTGGATTATAACATTTTATGAAGAAAATCTTACTCGCAGACGATGAAAAAGATATAGTGGAATTTTTACAGTATAACCTTAAGCAGGAAGGGTTTGAAGTAATAGCCGCTTACGACGGGCTTGAGACTTTGGGAAAAATTAAAGAGAATCCCGACCTTATTATTCTCGATATAATGATGCCTAAAATGGACGGTTATGAAGTCTGTAAGAAAATAAGAACTATAAAAGGTTTTGAACACACTCCGATTATTTTCCTGACTGCAAAATCCGGGGAAGTGGATGAGATAAAAGGACTGGAACTGGGAGCCAGCGATTATATCCAGAAGCCTATTTCACCACGGAAGCTTATAGCAAGAGTTAAAGCCAACCTGAGAAGTTCCGGAAAAGAAGGAGAAAAAAAGTCTCCGCCCAGAATAATAATCGGGCCGCTGGTAATAGATAAAGAAAAATATGAAATAAGCATTAATGGAAAAATAAAAGTCTTTCCCCGGAAAGAATTTGAAGTGCTTTATTATCTTGCAGGTAACCCTGGAAGAGTATTCGGCAGGGAAGTTTTGCTTAAGGATGTATGGGGTCCTGAAGTGTTTGTTGTTGACCGCACTGTTGATGTTCATATTAGAAAAATCAGGGAAAAACTGGGTGACTATTCCGATCTGATTGAAACAGTAAAAGGGGTTGGATATCGGTTTAAAAGTGTGGAATGAAGTAAAAGATAATCTTTCCTCTGCTAAGGTTTACCTTAAAGAATTCTTATTCTTTAACGCCATCTTTATTCTTTTTTCCTTTCTTATTATAGACAACAGGATAATTGTATTTACACTTATTATCCTGCTTTTTCTCTTAAGCCTTGTGTTTCTGAACATGGTCGGGTATAAGAGAAAGGGAGAATTAAATGAAGTTAAATCGGTTGTTGCAGGAATAAGAAAAAATACTTTCAACCGTCCCGAAGAAATAAAGCTAAGTAAAAACCTCCAGGCACTCCAGGAAGAGATAAAGCAGATGTTCGAAAAAGAAATAAATGATATCGAATACCTGAAGAAGCTTGAAAGAGTAAGAACGGAATTTCTTGCAAACGTATCGCACGAATTACGAACCCCCATCTTTGCGATACAGGGTTATATTGAAACGCTTCTTGACGGTGCGATTGACGATAAGAATGTAAATAAAAATTTTCTTGATAAGGCAAACCAGCATACAATAAATCTCAGCAATCTACTTAGCGATCTCATTGATATTTCGATGATCGAGTCGGGTGAAATGAGAATGAGCTACAGGTATTTCGATATCAATGAATACATAAGCCAGATTATCCAGGAAATGACAACGATGGCTAAAGAAAAAAATATCGAGCTCGTTTATCACCCTGCAAAAGCAGGGCTTCAATTATTTGGAGACAAGAGCAAGCTGAAACAGGTATTTACGAATCTTATTACTAATGCAATAAAATATACAGAGCATGGTAAGGTTGAAGTTCTTGTTGAAGAAGAACAAAAGTATGCAAAAATTATTATAAGAGATACGGGAATAGGAATTTCTCAGGAAGACATTGCAAGAATCTTTGAAAGATTTTACAGGGTTGATAAAGCCCGTTCGCGTGCTGTTGGCGGAACCGGTTTAGGGCTTGCAATCGTTAAGCACATTGTAGAAGCCCACAATTCCAAAATAGAAGTTAAAAGTGAACCTGGAGTCGGAAGCGAGTTTTCGTTTAGGCTGAAAAAATAGTAAAGAACCTAAAGAATCATTCAAAACGAAATCTACTTGCGTTTAGATATTCTTCATTATTCTCAAAAGCTATCCAACTTCTAGCATATTTTTCCGAAACGAATCCGGTTGTATTTGAGCCTGCAAATGGATCTAATACGTAGTCATTCTCGTCTGTTAAGAATTTGATAAAAAATTCTGGAAGGTACTCCGGGAATCTAGCTGGATGGGGTTTAATTCCATTCTTTTTACACAATGAAATATACTTATCATTTGCTGAATTATTTCCAAAAGTTAAAAAGTCAGATGCAAAGTTTTCTTCAAAAACGTTTGGCGATATAGAACCTCCTGAAGAAATTTTATTAAATGATCCATTTATAGTATGACCTGAAGGTCGTTGAACCTTTTTGATCTTTTTTTTATTTAGCCTTAACATATCGTCACTGTATGGCTTAAGCACTCTTCTATTATTTGCCTTTGGCCAAGGAGTTTTGGAAAACCACCATAAATGTTCAACTGAATCTTTAACTCTTATTCTCCTAACAGAAACCCATTCTGCTGGCATTGGTAATTTTGCGGGGTTATACCAAAAAAATTCTTGGGCAAGATGAAATCTTATTTCTTCAACAATAGAAATTAGTAGCTTGTATTGATATATAGATTTTGTCGGGATTCCTTTATTATAACTGCTGCCTATATTTAATACAAAACTACCATCATCTTTAAGAATTCTATATATCTCTTTTACAAATGGGAGCATCCAATTAACATATTCAACTTTGTTAACATTTCCATATTCTTTCTTAAATTCCAAGGCATATGGTGGTGAAGTGATTACCAAGTTTATCGAATTTGCAGGGATTTCATTCATTCCTTCAAGTGAATCTATCAAATAGGCATCCCCATACGTAGTACTATAGTAAGGAATTAAGCTCCTTAACAGTTTTTCTCTTTTTTGATTATATGTTAAAGAAAGTTGGTCTTGCATACTTCTTTTAATAATTTTGGAGAATCTTTAATTAAGTATACTAAAATAGGTTTACATTGTCAACCAATAATAATATTAAGTCCTCTGATTATTTATCAATATCACAAGTTGCTAAAATAAGAGGTGTAACACGACAAGCAATATCAAAATTAATAAAAAAAGGCAAAATTGAATGTGTTAAAATTGGAGGACACATTTTAATTCATAAAGATGATCTGATAAAATTTAAACCTGGATATCCAGGACGTCCGAGAAAAAAATAATATGGAATCAAAAAAAGAATTAATCAAAACGATAGATTCTTTATCTACCGATGAAAAAAAAGAAGTATTATCATACCTAAGAAAATACATTAATATCCATCCTATTGAAAGAGATTGGAATATTTCTGCTGAGGTAATATTAGAAGCAATTAATAGGTCATCTGATCTTACCCAAAGGGGAGTGAAAGGAATAATAGCTGAAGCCGCATTTAAATTTGAAATATTAGAGAAAATGAAAGGAATTGAAATTCTAGAATTTGAAGGTAATGAGCCATATGATTATAAAGTAAAGGATAAGATGGGTGAAATCAAAATTCAAGTAAAACTTCAAAGAAAGAAAGAAGGAAGACCTATGTTAGCAAATGAAGGTTATAAAAGACTTTCCTCTAATAAATATGTTGTTGAAACACAAAAAACAAGGGGCGGTAAGGATAAAACAAAACAAGATACTAGACCATATAGATTCGGGGAATTTGATATCTTGGCTGTTTCAATGCAGCCATCTACAAACAAATGGAATTCATATATGTTTACAGTATCCAATTGGTTAATAAAAAGAGAAGATAACTCTAAATTGATTTTAAAATTTCAACCAGTGTCTAAAACCTCGAATAATGATTGGACAGATGACTTGCAAGAATGCATTAAACGATTTCGAAAAGGGGTTAAAAAGACAATTAATAGTTGATTGAATATTAAATAAAATCAACAAATTTTATTCTCTTTTTACCTCGGCAGCCTCCCAACCAAACCATTTACCCATCTATGTGCTCTGTGAAAAAATGCTGCCGGTTCGGCAAACATTAAAACACATTCATTCTGTATAACGTCAATTCCCGTTTCCTCACAGAAAATAACGGCTTCTTCAGATTCCGATCCTAATTGCATCCAGACTTTTTTAATTCCCGCAGAGTAAGCATCCTTTACAACTTCTTTAGTAGCAAAAGGAGGTACAACAAGAATTGCAGCTTCAACTTTTCCTCTCAGCGCTAAAAGACTCGGATAACATTTTTCATCATCAATAAAAGCAGCATTCGGATTAACCGGGTAAACATTGTAACCTTTTGTTTTTAAATCTTTGAAAAGAGTGTATCCAAATTTCTTTCCGCTTCGGGAAACACCGACAACAGCGATATTCTTTTCTGATAAGAATTCTTTAACGAGCTTTTTAGAAGTCATTTTTCTCCCCTGTTAATTGAGAAAATACAAAAGCAAATTTAATTATTTCATGTAAAATATATAAATCAATTTAGTTCTGTACACCTGGGTTATAGAAACCGTTAAAACGGTTATTATTCTTACATTTTAGCCGTTCTCCCACGACTTAAGTCGTGGGTTAATAGAATACGAATCAAAATTAGCAAACTGTTTCAACGGTTTCTTTTTGACAAATTTTTTACATCATCTTTTATTGCTTTGAATCCACCATTTTTTTAACTTTAGAGTCTGATTTTTAAGAAAAGAGGATATAAATGGTAGCAGTTGTAGAAATTGCCGGTCAGCAGTTTAAAGTTTCTGAAAAAGGAAAATACAATGTTCCGAGGCTTAAAGAAGAAGCGGAAGCCAACGTAACTTTTGATAAAGTTTTGTTGTTAACAGATGATAAAGGAACGAAGGTCGGTAATCCATCTGTAAGCGGAGCTAGAGTTACTGCAAAGGTTCTTGAACATTTGAAAGATGATAAAGTAATTGTTTTCAAGAAGAAAAGAAGAACCGGTTATAAGAAAAGAAACGGGCATCGCCAGTTGCTTACAAGAATTGAAGTAACTAAGATTGCAAAGGGTAGAGAGACAAAAGAAAAGGAGACTGAATAATGGCTCATAAAAAAGGTCAGGGTTCAACAAGGAACGGAAGAGACAGCAATGCACAGCGTCTCGGTGTTAAAAGATTCGGTGGTGAAAATGTTATCGCGGGAAATATTCTTGTACGACAAAGAGGTACTAAGTTTCATCCCGGGCAAAATGTTGCAAAAGGTGGAGACGATACTCTCTTTGCACTTGTTAACGGTACTGTAAAGTTTGAAACTAAAAGAGGCAACAGAACATATATTAGCGTGTATCCCGCTGCATAAGCCAAAATGTCGGCAGACAGTTTAAGTGCAAGTTCAAGTGTAAGTTTTAGAATTTCTTGAACTTGAACTTACTCTTGAACTTAAAACCCCAGCCTCTCCATATCGGCAACTAATGTTTTAACTGCACTAACCGAATTATCGAGTAAAGTTCTCTCTTCAGAATCGAGTTCAAACTCTATAACCTTTTCAACTCCATTTGAACCAAGTACTGCCGGAACTCCAACATAATATCCGTTAATGCCGAATTCGCCATTAAGATAAGCACAAACAGGTAGTACTCTTTTTTCATCAAACAAAATTGATTCTGCCATAGCGATCGCTGAAGATGCAGGCGAATAAAAAGCAGATCCGGTTTTAAGAAGTTTCACAACTTCACCGCCAGCCATTTTAGTTCTTTCAACTAAGTTTTTCATTACTTCTTTCGCTTTAGCTTTATCATTGTACTTTCTTTCAAGCTGTTCCATTACCGGGATGCCGTTTATATTTGCATACCTTACAATTGGAACCATAGTGTCGCCGTGACCGCCGAGCACCATAGCATTAACATCCTTTACAGATACTCCGAGTTCCCATGCAATAAAAGTAGAAAAGCGGGATGAATCCAGTACTCCTGCTTGTCCTAAAACCCTGTTTGCAGGGAAACCTGTAATCTTTTTGAAAAGAGTCACCATCGCATCGAGTGGATTAGATATAATTATAACAATAGAATTTGGAGCATACTGTTTAACATTTTCCGCAACAGATTTCATAATTTTTGCATTCGTGGTTAGCAAATCGTCTCTGCTCATACCCGGTTTACGCGGTAACCCTGCAGTAATAATCACAAGATCGGCTCCGTTAATATCTTTATAATCATTTGTCCCTGTCACATTTGCATCAAAGCCGTCAACTCTTGCAGCTTCTGCCACATCAAGGGTTTTTCCTTGCGGCAAATCTTCAACTATATCAAACATTACAACATCTCCTAATTGTCTTGATGCAGCTAATTGTGCCAGCACTCCGCCAATCTGACCTCCGCCGATTAAAGCTATTTTCTTCCTTGGCATTTTATTTCTCCCTGAGTTTTTTGTAGTAAAAATGTTAAAGCTAAAAATATGAATATTATACGATATGCAAAAGCGTAACTTCAAGAGCAAGTTCAAGTGTAAGAGGTGATTTTAGATAAAGAAAACTTGCACTTACTCTTGCTCTTGAACTTGAACTTGAACTATTTTAAGTACTATGAAAAAAATAACTGTTATCGGTGCCGGCAATGTTGGTGCAACAACTGCTCAACGGCTTGCAGAAAAGGAACTTGCCGAAGAAGTTATTCTTCTCGATGTGGTTGAAGGAATTCCACAGGGGAAGGCGCTCGATATGCTGGAAAGCGGACCCGTTGAGCCTTTCGATACTTATTTAAAAGGAACAAACGATTACAGCGACACAAAAAATTCCGATATAATAATAATTACAGCAGGTCTTGCAAGAAAACCTGGAATGAGCAGGGATGATCTGCTAATTGCAAATGCAGATATAGTTAAGTCGGTTACTGAAAAATCTGTTGAACACTCGCCGCAGGCAATTATTATTGTTGTCTCAAATCCACTAGATGTTATGACTTACGTAGCTTTTAAAGTTAGCGGATTTGAAAGACATCGCGTAATAGGGATGGCGGGAATTCTCGATACAGCACGCTTCAGAACATTCATTGCAAATGAGCTTGAGGTTTCTGTGAAAGATGTAGATGCCATGGTTCTTGGCGGTCATGGCGATTCAATGGTTCCTTTAGTTCGTTACACAACTATCGGCGGAATACCGCTCACGGAATTTCTTAGTAAGGATAAAATTGAAAAGCTTGTTGACAGAACCCGTAAGGGAGGAATTGAAATAGTAAATTATCTTAAAACAGGAAGTGCTTATTATGCGCCTTCTTCTGCAGCAGTTGAAATGGTAGAATCAATAGTTAAAAATAAAAAACGAATTTTGCTCTGTTCTGCTTTTCTGACAGGGGAATATGACTTACACAATGTTTTTTGCGGTGTACCTGTAAGGCTGGGAAAAGAAGGGATACTAAATATTGTCAAGTTAAATCTTTTGCCTGAGGAACTGAACGCATTGAAAAAATCTGCTGCAGATGTTCTGGAGAATATTAAGAAGCTTAAGATTTGATTGCAAAATTACAAGATTGGAAGGTCAGGATTCCACAGCCACAGAATATTATTTTGTTTTTAGCGTTAAGATTGTTTCTGTTCCGCTCGGCGTAATGTTATATTTCAAATCATCCATATAAATTCTCATTAAATACAAACCTCTGCCGGAATCTTTAAGCAGGTTTTCGGGTGAGGTGGGGTCGGGAATTTTACTGGGATCGAAGCCTTTCCCTTCATCTTTAACTTTTATAGTTATGTATCCGTCGTTTACAAGAACGTCAATCTCGACTTTTTTATTAACGTCACATTTGTTGGCGTGTATAATTGCGTTGGTAGTTGCTTCGGTAACGGAAAGCATCAAACCGGACATTTTGCTTTCATCGATACCGAGATCCATTCCAAAGTAATTGACAAATTCTTCTACTGTGATAAGATTGTTCGGGTCGCTCTCAATCTCTAAATGATAATGATTTTCAGCCAAAAGTTTACCTGACGTTTGTAGTAAAAATAAGGAAAAATATTCTCATTTCAATTAAAAATTCCAATTCATCTGCATCATAAAGTTAGATTGCTCTTGTTTTGCAGTGTCATCTATAGTGATGAACTCATACCATCCGAATATTCTAAAGTATAGAACCTCATTTATTAAAAAAAAGATTTCCATCAATGGACCCACACTAATGTATTTTGAATCGGGTATTCTTTCTCTTACTTTATAGTTGAATGCTTTTAGAGAGAAATACCTGATACCGGAAGCCAAAAGTATGCCGTTTAATTTAAATGTGATTTTTGGCTCTGCATAAATCTCTTCCAGGAACCGGGTCGGTTGTGCAGAAAAAGAAGACCATTGAAAATCTCCCTGTTCGGAAAGTTTTAAATATCCGTAGCTGATAAAAGATAAATTCTTCAATATTTTGATATTGGAGGAATCGGTTGCGGTGAACTGCCGGAAAGAAAAACTTTTGTAGTTCGGGTTGAGATCTTCGAAATCGTAAACAGTATAATTCGCAGAGACCTCGAAAGTGTTTAATGAGCTGACATTTTTACCTGTATAATTGCCTCCTGCAGCAAACTTCAAAACACGGTTTATGTTATTATTGGAACTTTTTTCTGAAAGCAAATAAACAATATGGCTGTATATTCCTTCAGTGCTTACAAATGCTTCAAAGAAGGGAGTAAGGAATCTTGAATACCTCAAACGAAGTATGGAAAGTATTTCGTCCCTGTCGTCAAAATTTTCCTCGCTCGGTGTGTCGTAGCGCAATTTATTTTGTAAAAAGCTGAGAGATAACTTATCCTTTTTTGATATGTCAAAGTCGCCGGTAAAAGATAAAGAGGCTCGGCTGGAATTATTATTCTTCTGGCTTTCCTGGTCTGA